>ERZ773216.218-NODE-218-length-80560-cov-6.490740_pt1 | contig 80560 bp, 95 predicted proteins | sample MGYA00511259_ERZ773216 | MGnify/ENA primary metagenome ERZ773216 (study PRJEB29015, sample SAMEA2737764) | human gut metagenome | biome: human gut; feature: human-associated habitat; material: faeces | place: China | collected 2012 ... | reverse complement strand
GCGAATCAGCGATTTGTAAAAATGCTTTCAAAAATGCGGAGTGTCACCCTTTATTCTTATAAATATTTCTTCTTATCTTCTTTCTGACTCATATAGGACCAACACTACCTACAAATCACAATCTACTGATCTAATCGGTTTACAGCGCTGATCAGTGCTAATACAGAAGCAGTAATGATGTCTTCGTGGATTCCAGATCCCCAAGTAACATTACCATTTGGTTCTTGAATTCCAACATAAGCACAAGCCTGAGAGTTAGAACCAACATTTAAAGCGTGTTCCTGATAAGTAACGATAGAGTAATGCATATCACTGTGTCTCTGTAAAGCGTTACTTACAGCATCCAGGCGACCATTTCCTTTTCCGTGGTAAAGTTTTGGAACACCAGATTTCTCTAAAGAGATTTCTGCTTCGATGCCACCGTCTTTCTGTACAAAATGCACTTCTTTTAATTTGCATGGATCATCAATGTTTACATAAACTTCTTTGAATACTTTTAAGATATCTCTTGGAACTAATTCCTGATGGCGTTTATCAGATACATCTTTGACTGTGTATCCTACATCTTCACGCATTTTTCCAGGAATGTGGAATCCAAAGTTTTCTTCTAGTACATAGCTGATACCGCCTTTACCAGACTGACTGTTGATACGGATAACATCACTTTCGTATTCACGTCCAACATCGTGTGGATCGATTGGAAGGTATGGGATATTCCAGTGCTCTGGATGTTTTTCGTCTCTCCAGTGCATACCTTTGGCGATCGCATCCTGATGAGATCCAGAGAATGCAGCAAATACCAACTGTCCTGTGTATGGCTGACGTTCGTAAACGGACATTCTTGTTAATCTTTCATAGACTTTTGTAAGTTCTGGTAAGTTAGAGAAGTCCAGTTTTGGATCAACACCGTGTGTATACATATTTAATGCAAGAGTGATAATGTCAACGTTACCTGTACGTTCACCATTTCCAAATAAAGTACCCTCGACACGATCAGCACCTGCAAGCAAGGCAAGTTCTGTATCAGCAACACCGCATCCACGGTCATTATGTGGATGAAGAGATAAAACTACGTTTTCACGGTATTTCATATGTTTGCTCATATATTCGATCTGGCTGGCATATACGTGAGGCATTGAAAGCTGTACAGTTACAGGAAGATTGATGATGACCTTCCAGTCTGGACGAGGCTGCCATACGTCAAGAACGGCATTACATACATCTAATGCATAGTCGATCTCTGTACCAGTAAAACTCTCTGGAGAGTATTCAAATAAGAAGTTACCGTCTGTCTCATCAGCCAGGCGTTTTAATAATTTTGCACCGTCTGTTGCAATTTTCATGATCTCTTCTTTGGATTTTTTAAATACTTGTTCACGTTGTGCAACAGAAGTAGAGTTATATACATGAACGATCGCTCTTTTTGCTCCTTTTAAAGCTTCGAAAGTCTTTTTAATGATATGTTCTCTTGCCTGTGTTAAAACCTGAATGGTAACGTCATCAGGGATCAGATCATTTTCGATCAAAGTACGTAAAAATGTATATTCTGTTTCTGAAGCAGCAGGGAAACCAACTTCAATCTCTTTGAAACCAACCTTTACTAAAAGTTTAAAAAATTCAACTTTTTCATCAAGACTCATCGGAATGATCAGAGCCTGATTTCCATCACGAAGGTCAACACTACACCATGTAGGTGCCTTTGTGATATATTCTTTCTTTGTCCAGTCAAGGGACGTTTCAGGTGGCATAAAATATTGTCTTTCATATTTGCTTGGGTTCATCATTGCTGTGAAGCTCCTTTCAAAAATTAATGATTGTTGTAGGTATGTTTTAAGTATTGAAAGGTGGATACGGGTTATCATGTATCGGATGAAATAAATGTACGATAACATAAAAAAAAACTCCGAATCTAATCCTTATCAGGATAGAGACGAAGAAACTTCCGCGGTACCACTCTAATTCACGTTATAAAGAAACGTGCACTTCTTACTGATACGGGTTATAAAACCGATATCTCTCCATTGTAACGGTTGGACTCCGGCAATACCTACTGTAAGTTCAGCATGCTACTCAAAGGCGAGTTCAAATATCATCAACAATTGCTTCGCACCATCCAGCAACTCTCTGAATGTCTTAAATATTCTACTATTCCTTATCATTGTATTTAAATCATTTACAATAATGACAATCTAACATAAAAATCAGGAAGTGTCAACTGCTAAAATGTAAAATATAAAGAGAACTTTCTTTACAGAGAAGACTTTCATATGGAAAGAAATTATGATAAAGTAGAGCAGAGTAATGGAGGAAAGAACATGAGATTTTTTGAATATTTAAAAAAACAGGAACCTTCAAAAGAAAATGAAGAAGCAAGAAAACGAATTTATAAGCTGCATCAATTAGAAGGAAGCCTTACTTATATTGAACGAATGGAAGTCATCGAAGAAGGGAAAGGCTCCATGGAGGTTGAGTTTGTCAGAGGAGAGTTGAGTGAGGGAATGACACTTTGCTTTTATGATAATCAAGGAAAAGAATCTGGAAGAGGAGAGATTCTCGAAATTTATATTGGAAAGGGAGAAGATAAAGGGAGATTCTCAGAACAAGGGAATAAGGGGAAGATCATATTTGAATATTGGCAGCCAGTAACGGACCGTTTCTGGAACAGTCAATATCTGAAAGAATTCACTCTTGAAAAATAAATTTAAAAAATTTCAAAAAAAGTGTTGACAGTTGTCGGAAACATATGATAATATAAACGAGCTGTCGCATTGATGGGGTATCGCCAAGTGGTAAGGCACAGGATTCTGACTCCTGCACCGCTGGTTCGAGTCCAGCTACCCCAGTTAAGGGTGTGTAGCTCAGGTGGTAGAGCACTTGACTTTTAATCAAGTTGTCCGGGGTTCGAATCCCCGCACGCTCAGTTGATAAGCATGATTTAAGAATGAACTTAGATCATGCTTTTTTTCTTTTACTAAATAAAATTCACAAAATAAAAGAAGCCTCTAAAAACAGAGACTTCAAATGCTCGCATTGATCACAAGTAAACTTATTTTTTCAAGTATGGTGCAATTGCAGAGCTGATTTCTTCAAGTTCATCTTTACCATGTACGGTTAAAGTCAAAGGTCTTGTCAGATCAAGGCTGAAAATTCCCATGATCGATTTTGCATTTACGATATATCTTCCAGAAGAAAGATCAATCTCAGATTTAAAATGTGCGATCGTATTTGCAAATGCATTCACGTCTGCAATGGAATCAAGAGAAATAATAAAGTTGGTATCCATGTTTAAACCTCCTTAATGGTTAAATCTCTTTTATCCTACAATTTTTTTGATAGAAAGTCAAATTCGATAGATAACAGAAAAGAAGTATGATAAAATATAAGACAACGGAGGGAAAAAGATGACGGAAAAACAAAAAATGTTGATGGGAATTTTATATAATGCAGAGGATCAAGCTCTGATAGAAGAGAGGAACCATGCAAAATCTCTAACCAGACAGTTTAATGAACATTGGGAAGATAAAGGACGTCGGAATTATCTGATAGGGCAGATATTTGGAAGTCTTGGGAAGAATGTTCATCTGGAAGCACCCATTTATCTGGATTATGGATATAGGACAACGATTGGAAGTGACTTTTTCTCAAACTTTAATCTGACGATTTTAGATGGTGGAGGGGTTGAAATCGGGGATCATGTTTTTATAGGTCCGAATGTAGGAATTTATACTGCGAACCACCCAGCAGATGTGAAAAGACGAGAAAAGGGATATGAATGGGCTCTCCCAGTTAAGATTGGAGATAAAGTATGGATTGGTGGAGGGGTTACGATTCTTCCTGGAGTTACGATCGGCGACAATAGTGTGATCGGTGCAGGAAGTGTTGTAACAAAGGATGTTCCTGCCAATGTAGTTGCTGCAGGTAATCCATGCAGGATCATTAAAGAAGCGGAAGAAGGAGACAGATATGGGATTATTGACGAGAAAAACGGACAGCAATCCATTAAGTAAGAATATTGATGAATTACTTGATGGAATGAATCAGGAGAGGGAAGAGACAAAAGAAGGAACTTATGAAGAATCTTTAAAGAAGATTGAGGAGCGGATCAAAGAACTTGGGATTTTAGAAGAAGAGAATGAAGATTAAGAAAGGCATCGTTGGTGCCTTTCTTTTTTAGAATGATCGAATGATCAAAAGTTTTTTTATTGTTAACTTATTTGAAAATAAGGTTGACAATAAAAAAATGATGATATATAATGGCAGTCAGTACAGGAAAATAATAAAAGTGAGGGAGAAATTTATTATGAAACAACAAACAATGAAAATTCAGGATTTGACACTGATTGCATTAATGGCAGCATTAACTTGTATTTTAGGACCAATGTCGATCACATTGCCATTTACACCAGTACCGATTTCATTTACGAACTTGGTGATTTATTTTGCGGTAATGGTTATTGGGATGAAACGTGGAACGATCAGTTATCTTGTATACCTTCTGATCGGAGCAGTAGGACTTCCAGTATTTTCAGGATTTAGTGGTGGGCTTGCTAAACTTGCAGGACCAACAGGAGGATATTTGGTTGGATTTATCTTTTTGGCATTGATCAGTGGATTCTTTGTAGAAAAATTCTCAGGGAACATAGTGATGGCAGTAATTGGTATGGTACTTGGAACAGCAGTAACATATGCATTTGGAACGATCTGGCTGTGTGCACAGATGCATTTAACATTTGTGCAGGGATTATATGCAGGTGTGATTCCATATCTTCCAGGAGATGCGGCAAAGATCGTGATCGCGATCATTGTAGGAAGTGCAGTGAAGAAGGCTGTTGTGAAGGCGAGAGTTTTACCAGAATAAATAACAAATACTTTGTATGAAAAATAAGAATCTGTTGACATTTTGTATGAAAAAGCATAAACTATTCGTAGTTAAATGCAATGAACAGAATTAGTACAGACAAGTTGGAACTGTCAGAGAGAAGCTGCCATCGGCTGGAAGCGGCTTTGAGGGAAGATGTCTGGAATGCATCTGGGAGCAGACAAGATGAATAAAGTAGTTTTGTACGTTGCCGGCGTTAACGGATTCGAGTGAAAGTATCTTGATCAAGTGATATTAGTCAGATATATAATAAGAAGATCAGGAACTTTTAAAAGAGTGGAACCGCGGATATACTCCGTCTCTTTATTTAGAGACGGAGTTTTTTGTATTATAGAAAATTTTGATGGAATCCTCTATGATATAAAAAGTCCTGTAAATTACATACTATATATTGGAGGTTTAGAAATTATGATGGGTTTTCGAGAATTTGCGAAAAGCCAATATGATACGATCAAACTAAGAGACCCTGCGTTAAGGGAAGAGAAAGAAGTTTTTTTGTATCCTTATGTAAAAGCACTGTATTGGCATCGTGTTGCACACGAATTATATAAGAAAGGAGAGTTTTACAAAGCTAGAAAGATTTCTCAGAAATGGGCGAGAAAAACTGGAATTGAGATTCATCCAGGTGCACAGATCGGAGAAGGGTTCTTTATTGACCATGGGCATGGAGTGGTCATTGGCGAGACGACGATCATCGGAAATAATGTGACCTTATATCAAGGTGTTACATTAGGTGGAACTGGAAATGAAACTGGAAAACGTCATCCAACGATTGAAGATAATGTTATGATCAGTTCAGGTGCTAAGGTTTTGGGATCTATTACAATTGGAAAGAACTCAAAGATTGGTGCAGGAAGTGTTGTTGTATCTGATGTACCGCCGAATTCTACTGTTGTCGGAGTTCCAGGTAAGGTAGTTAAACAGGATGGAGAGAGAGTCAATCGCATTCAGAGTATTGTGCTTGACCAGATCGATCTTCCAAATCCAGTCGATATGGATATCGAAAAGCTCGCAAGAGAGAATGCTGAATTACGACAGGCACTGGAAACATTTATTATACATTATCAAAATTCAGAAGCAATCAGAAGGGAAAAAGAAAAATGAAAATCTACAATACACTGACAAGACAAAAAGAAGAATTTGTACCGGTGCATCCAGGGAAAGTTGGAATGTATGTTTGTGGGCCAACGGTGTATAACTACATTCATATTGGAAATGCAAGACCAATGATCATTTTTGATACGGTGCGTCGTTACTTTGAATATAAAGGATATGAAGTAAATTATGTTTCAAACTTCACAGATGTCGATGACAAGATCATTAAGAAGGCAAATGAAGAAGGTGTAACAGCAACAGAGATCGCAGAAAGATATATTAAGGAATGCAAACAAGATATGGAAGCGTTAAATATCAAACCTGCAACCCACCAGCCAAGAGCGACAGAAGAAATCGGTGGAATGATCAAAATGATTCAGACATTGATCAAAAAAGGGCATGCATATGAAGTAGATGGAACTGTATACTTTAAGACAAGATCTTTTAAAGATTATGGAAAACTCTCCAAGAAAAATATTGATGATCTAGAAGCAGGACATCGCGAGATCAAGGTAACAGGAGAAGAAGGAAAGGAAGATCCTCTTGATTTTGTATTATGGAAACCAAAGAAAGAAGGAGAAATCGCATGGGATTCTCCATGGGGAGAAGGAAGACCAGGATGGCATATTGAGTGTTCTGAGATGTCTAAGAAATATATCGGAGATACAATTGATATTCATGCAGGTGGAGAAGACTTGATTTTCCCTCATCATGAAAATGAGATCGCACAGAGTGAAGCATGCAATGGGGAGAAGTTTGCGAATTACTGGATGCATAATGGTTTCTTAAATATCAACAATAAGAAAATGTCTAAATCAGCAGGAAACTTCTTTACAGTGCGTGAAATTGGAGAAAAGTATCCATTACAGGTGATCCGTTTCTTCATGTTAAGTGCACACTACAGAACCCCATTAAACTTCAGTGATACTTTAGTAGAAAGTGCAAAAACAGGATTGGACCGTATCTTGACAGCGATCGATCTATGCAGAGAGATGGCAGCTAAAGAAGAAACAGGTTCTTTAAGCAAAGAAGAAACAGAACATTTTGCTAATATAGAAGTACTTGTAAAGAAATTTGAAGATGCAATGGAAGATGACTTTAACACAGCAGATGCAGTTTCGGCTATTTTTGAGATCGTGCGTGAATCAAACTCAACAGTGAAAGACTTCAGTGCAGACTATGCAAAGAAAGTACTAAAAGTATTAGAAGATCTTTGCAGCGTTCTTGGAATTGAAACAACAAAAGAAGAAGAGATCCTAGATGAAGAAATCGAAAAACTGATCGAAGAACGTCAGGCGGCAAGAAAGAACAAAGATTTTGCAAGAGCAGACGAGATCAGAGACCAGTTATTAGAGCAGGGTATCGTATTAAAAGATACAAGAGAAGGTGTAAAATGGAGCAGAGCTTAATTCAAAAGATCAAAGAAGGATTGTATCTTGATGGATTGGATCCCAAAAGTTACTCTCCATTATCTCTTGCTTACATTGGAGATGCGATCTATGAGATCGTGATCCGAACGATCGTTATGTCTGCAGGGAATATGAGTGTGAATAAGTATCACAAAAAATCAAGCAGTATGGTCAAAGCTTCTGCACAAAAAGAAGTGTTTGAAAAGATCGAGCCATTTTTGACAGAAGAAGAAATGGCTGTTTATAAACGTGGAAGAAATTCCAAATCAGGTTCTGTTGCAAAGAATGCATCTATGATGGATTACAGAAAAGCAACTGGAGTGGAAGCTTTGGTTGGATATTTATATCTGGCAGGAGATATGGACCGCATCATCGAATTGATCGGGATCGGTTTTGATTTGAATAAAAAAGAAGAAACAGGAGAAGAACATGAATCATAAAGAAGATCTGATCGCAGGGCGTAATGCCGTGATCGAGGCTTTAAGAGCAAAGAAACCAATCGACAAGATTTTTGTATTGGATGGATGTCAGGATGGACCGATCCGTACGATCGTAAGAGAGGCAAAGAAAACAGATGCGATTCTTAAATTTGTAGATAAAGAACGCTTGAATCAGCTGACAAATGAACATCATCAGGGAGTTGTTGCAATTGTCGCAGCATATGAATATGGAACGATTGAGGATCTGTTTAAAAGAGCAGAAGAAAAGGGTGAGGATCCTTTCTTTATCCTGTTAGATGGGATTGAAGACCCTCATAATCTTGGGGCAATCATTCGTACAGCAAATCTTGCAGGTGCACATGGAGTGATCATTCCAAAGCATCGTGCAGTTGGAATTACACCAACCGTAGCAAAAACATCTGCAGGTGCGATCAATTATACACCAGTTGTGAAAGTAACAAATATTGGAAAGACAATGGATGAATTAAAAGAACGTGGTATGTGGTTTGCATGTGCAGATATGGATGGAGAAGTGATCTATCGTCAGAATCTGACAGGATCGATCGGGCTTGTTATTGGAAATGAAGGAAGCGGTGTGAGCCGTTTGGTAAAGGAAAAGTGTGACTTTATCTCATCTATTCCAATGAAAGGAGATATTGATTCACTGAATGCTTCTGTAGCAGCAGGTGTTCTGGCGTTTGAAGTTGTAAGACAACGACTGGGAAAATAAAGAATGAAAGAATTAAAAACAATTTCTGATGAGAAATTGCTCAGACAGATCCAAAGCGGTAATGATGATGCGATGGAATGTCTGTTAGAGAGATACAGGGATATGGTAAGGAAAGAGGCAAGGAGCTTTTTTCTTGCAGGTGGGGATGAAGAAGATCTGATCCAGGAAGGAATGATCGGGCTTTTTAAAGCAGTGACATCCTATCAGGAAGAAAAAAACACTTCGTTTTCAACGTTTGCTTATCTGTGTGTGCAAAGACAGATCTATACAACGATCACTGCATTTAACAGAAAAAAACATATTCCGTTGAATACAGCAATCTCTCTGTTTGAACAAAAGAATCAGGAAGAAGAATTATCATTGGATGAAATCTTAGAAACTCCGGAGGAAACTCCGGAGGAGATGATGCTTCGAAAGGAAGAATTAAATGATTATTACAAAATGCTTGACCAGAATTTAAGTAAATTCGAAAAACAGGTGATGTATCATTATCTGAATGGAGAAACATATACAACGATTGCAAAAAAACTTGGAAAAAGTGATAAGTCCATTGATAATGCGATTCAGAGGATTCGCAGGAAGATCAGAAATGATCAGGAAAGTTAAAGTAAAGATAAGAGAAATAAAAAGAAGACTTAAAACAGATGTTTTAAGTCTTCTTTATAAAGCTGCTGACGGGAGTTGAACCCGTGACCTCCTCACTACCAATGAGGTGCGCTACCTCCTGTGCCACAGCAGCAGAACTGATTAATAATTTATCATGAAAATGATATACTGTCAATAGAATTAACAAAATAAAAGGAAAATCAAATGACAAAACAATACAGGAAAAATAAGAGAAGAATCTGTGTAGTGATATGCCTTGTTCTTTGCATGATCTCAGGCATCAAAATACAGGCAGCACAGCCAGGATATTTTGATAATCCCCAGACGGTCTATGATGAATTTGCTGGGAAGATTTATGATCGTTCATTCAAAAAGAGTTATGCATTTTTGAAAAAAAAGATGAATGTTTTTGAAACATCTTCAGGAAGTAAAAAGATAGGGGTAGCGCCAAGATATTCAGGAGTGATCGTGGTTAGTAAAACATCCGATCATGTTCAGGTGATCTATGAGAAAAAGAAAGCATATGGAATTGGATGGATTGATAGAGGTTTGTATCATAAGGAAGCTATTCCATATAATGGGAATGAAAAACAGTTGCTAGGAAATGGAACTTATTGGATACAAAATAAAGCTTCTGGAAAAGGAATTCGTGTACAGATCATTTTTCTGGGAAATCAGAAATATCAAGTTTCGATTTTGAATCAAAGCAAAGAAGATCACACATGGAAACTAATACGTGAGTACGATCATTTTTATATCGAAAATATGAAAAATGAAAAATATCTGTCAATGGATGAAAATGGTACCTTGACAGACGGTAAAATAAAAGATATGAACAACTGTTTCACAAAACCACAGAAAGAAGCAGCACAGAAGTCCTATCAATGGCAGGTAATGCGTCTTAACAATAAAAATGTATATCCGTATCGTGATTTTATGCAGTTTGATCCTGCATGGGCCAGAAAAGATTATGGAAATGTTTCGGATTACAGTGGGAAAATGGCAGCAGCAGGCTGCGGAGTTGTGGCGATCACAAATGCAGTATATGCATTGAATGGGCAATTTGTTGATCCAATGTTGTTTGCAGATTATGCAGTGGAGAAACATTACAGGATCATAGGTGCCGGAACACATGATGGGATTTTTAAGGCGGCAGCGAAGAAATTTGGAGACACATATGGGTTCACTTATATTAAGACAACTTACAGTACATCAGAAGTAAGAGAATATCTGAAAAAAGGTTGTGTAGCAATCTCGCATGTACCAGGACATTATGTAACAGTTGCTGATTTTAATCCCAAGACAAAAAAATATCTGGTCTTAGATTCTCATCCGATCAAGAGCAGACCAACCAGCTCTTTTGGAAACTGGTTTAAGAGAGAACGATTAGAGAGAGGAGGGTTGACATCATCTGCATATTATATTTATGGAGTGCCAGGACAGGCATGGAAATATGAAAGTGCAAAAGGAATACAATTTCAGAAGGATTTATTCACATTTATGATTTACATGCGTTAAAATGTAAGAAAAAATAACAAAGGATAGGGAAGGAGAAGTTAAATGAACAAAGTTAAAAAGATATTGACAACATTGATGGCAGCAACATTAACTGTTTCAACAGGATTAACATCCATGCCAATGTTTGCACATAACGTAAAAGCGGAGTCAAAGGCAGAAACAATAAGCAGTGATACGAATGATATGTCACAGTATAAGAAAATAAATGGAATCAGCAGTCAGACGGTTTTAGGAGCAGATTTTTCCCATTATCAATTGCAAAAAAATGCGTGGAAAAAAGTCTGGAAAAATTACAAAGGAATCGAAGTTTCCAATGTGTTTGAATATGTAAGATCACAGGGAATCAATACGATTTCTGTGAAAGTTGCAGTGAATCCAACAAAAGATAAAGAGGGTAATGAAAGCTATCTGTCTTTAGAAAACGCTAAGAAGACATTAAAAGAAGCCAAGAAAGCAGGATTAAAAACAAATGTTACATTGTTATATTCTGATGATATAACGTATGCAGGGGTGCAGAAATTACCAGATGGTTGGGATACTGATTCAGCAGAAAAAAAGGCACTGGAGTATACAAAAAACGTCATCAAAGAATTGAAGGCAGCAGATGCAGTCCCAACGATGATCACGATCGGAAATGAAGTAAACTATAATTTCTTGACTTTGAGCAATTGGGACGGATATTGTGCGATGGCAGAGATTTCAAAGATTGTAAAAGATGCTGGAATAAAAGCCGCATTTAGTTTTGCAGCGCCAGGAAAGGCTTCTGATATCCAATATATTATAGAACAGCTCGGATATGCCTGTGAAAAATATGAGGGTGCAGGATATGATTATATTGGAGTAAACATCTATCCGGATACACACAATGAAAATTATGTAAAAACATTAAAGAATACAGTAGAAGAAAAGGCAGCAAGAAAGCAGATGATCATTTCCAGTGTCAAATGTCCATGGAAAGATTCAGAAGGAAAAGCCAGTATAACGACACAGACAAAGAGCATTTATGATTATCTTCAGGCAACGATCGATGAGAAAAATGCAGGTGGATTGATCTATGATGATGCAGATTTTGTCGGGGCATGGGACTCATTCTTTGATGAAAATGGACAAGCAATGTCTTCACTTGCAATCTTTGCTTATGCACAAGGAAATCAGGTTGATGTAAGCAGCTACAAAGATCCATGGGAATACGGTGGAGATACAGGATTAAAAGATCAAAAAGTAACGATCAAAAAAGTCAAAGGAATGTCTGAGAGTTCTATCCGAGGAATGGATATTTCATCTTATCTTGCATTAAAGAAAGCAGGAGTGAAATATTATGATTATGAAGGAAATGAGACATCGTTATTAAAAGTACTTCATGATAATGGAATCAATTATATCAGGATCAGGATCTGGAATGATCCGTTTAATGCAGATGGGGAAACCTATGGCGGTGGTGGAAATGATGTTTCCACAGGTGTAGAGATCGCAAAAGAGGCAGCCCAATATGATATGAAAGTTCTGCTTGATTTTCATTATTCGGATTTCTGGGCAGAACCAGCGGTTCAGTTAGTTCCAAAAGCATGGAAAAAGGATGTAAATAATACAGAAAAGATGTGTTCAGATGTATATGATTTCACCAAAGAATCTATTCAGAAATTTAAAGATGCTGGGGCAAATATTGGAATGGTTCAGGTAGGAAATGAAATTACCAACGGACTTCTTGGAATATACTCTAACAGAGACAAAGGAGAATCTTTTAATGTCATCTGGGGAGATAAAAAGAAATCAACAGAAGTAAATAAATATTTAAAAGCCGGAATTAAAGCAGTCAGAGAATATACACCGCAGGCTTTGGTTGCATTACATCTTGAAACACCAAATGTATGGAAATACAAAACGATCATGAATACATGGAAGAGAGATAATGTGGACTATGATGTTTTAGGATCTTCATATTATCCATTCTGGTCCATTGCAGCAAAAGCAAATACGCCAAAGACATTGAAAGATGTGCAGACACTGGCCGCTTCCTATGGAAAGATGTTTGCAGTATTTGAGACAAGCTGGGTTAACAGTTTAAATGATGGAGACGGTACACCAAATTCTATCGGAGACAGTACAAATACAGGTGCATATGAAGTAGGACCACAAGGACAGGTAAATGAACTTACAGATCTTTATGATACCGTGTTATCACAGGATAATGGATTAGGTACATTCTATTGGGAAGGTGCATGGATTCCGGTAAAAGCAGGATGGACAAACTGGGAATATAATAAGCAGATCGCAGATCAGTATGGTACAGGATGGGCATCGAAAGGTGCACTTGGATATTTTCCAGATTCTAAAATGTATTACAAAGGAAAAGCAGCATGGGGTGGAACAAGCTGGGATAATCAGGCACTGTTTGATATTAACGGATATCCATTACAGTCATTAAAATTCTATAAAGATTCTGTATCCAAAGGAAAAGAACAGATCATAGCATTGAAGATCGTTGATAAAAATGGAAAAGAAGTATATCCTACCCAGTATGTCAAAGTTGAAGTAGGAAAGACCCGCAAGATCACATTACCAAAATTCTCTGGATATTATCCAAAGAATAAAAAATATAATATGACATTAAAGGGAACACAGGAAGGTAATACAGTACAGAAAGTTGTATATACAAGAACAGCAGCAGGACCTGCGATCAGTTATAATTACCGAGTGAAAGTTGCAAAGAAAAATTATAAACTTTACAAGAATTTCAAATGGAAGAAATCCAAAACAAAAGTTTATAAAAAGACATATGTAGCAAAATATAGATATGACCATAAGAATGGAAATAAATATCTTGCTCTTTATACAAAAGGTGGTAAATTTGTTGGGTACATTAATAAGAAAGCGGTAAAACGATTAGGATTAGCAACACAGCCAGAGCAGGGAAAAGCATACGCTTATGGAAAACGTGTAAAGATCAAGAGTAAAAAATATAAACTATATAAGAATTTCAAATGGAAGAAATCAAGAACAAAAGTTTATAAAAAGACATATGTGGCAAAATACAGATATAAACATGAGAATGGAAACAAATATCTTGCATTGTATACCAAGTCAGGAAAATTCGTTGGATATATCAATACTAAGGCTGCGAAAGTTGTAAAGTGATTCACGTGAAAAAAATAGAATTCTGTTGATGCAGGATTCTATTTTTTTCATTAAGGACAAGAAATAAAGTATTGACATTAAAAGTTGGTAGTACCATAATATTGTATACAAGAAAAAAAGACTTAATATGAAAAACTGGAGGATTGTATGAAATTTCTTAGACAATTTATGATTATTTTACTACTCTCTTTTTTGGGAGAAGTGCTTAAGATGTTTATACCATTGCCAATTCCGGCTAGTGTGTATGGACTGGTGTTAATGTTGCTATGTCTGGTGACTGGTATTTTGAAGACGAGTCAAGTTAAAGAGGCAGCATTTTTTATGATTGAGATCATGCCCGTTATGTTTATTCCAGCAGCAGCTGGATTAATTGATTCGTGGAAAGTTTTACAGCCATTATTACTGCCAATACTAGTCATAACTGTAGTGATCACAATATTTGTTATGGTAGTCACAGGAAAAATAGCACAAATGATAGCACAGAAGAGAGGAATCAAAAATGAATGAAATGTTCAGACAATCATTGTTTGCAGGAGTAACGATCAGTTTGATCGCATATGAGATCGGACTATTTTTAAAGAGAAAGCTGGGATTAGCGATATTAAATCCATTGCTTGTATCCATAGTTATTGTGATCATAGCACTGAAGGTATTTGGAATCAGTTATGAAGTATATAACGCAAGTGCGAAATACATATCTTATTTGTTGACGCCAGCAACAGTGTGTCTTGCTGTACCTCTATATGAGCAGTTAGAATTACTAAAGAAAAATAAGGTTGCAGTTGTTTGTGGAATATTATCAGGAACATTAGCAAGTTTAACAGGCATTTTTGTTCTTTGTATGTTATTTGGATTTAACCACCAACAGTATGTAACAATGCTTCCTAAATCGATCACAACAGCGATCGGAATTGGAATATCAGAAGAATTAGGTGGAATCGTGACAATTACAGTTGCAGTGATCATTATTACAGGAATTCTTGGAAATGTGATCGCAGATACAGTATTCCATATCTTTAAAATAAAAAATCCATTGGCAAAAGGTCTGGCACTTGGAACAGCATCTCATGCGATTGGAACAGCAAGAGCAATTGAGATGGGACCAGTCGAAGGTGCAATGAGCAGTCTGGCAGTAGCAGTAGCAGGACTTTTGACTGTTGTATTTGTATCAGGATTTGCTCAGCTTATTTAAAATAGGAGGAAGAAATCATGGTAGATGAAAAAATGATCATCACGATCGGAAGAGAGCATGGAACAATGGGAGATAAAGTCGCAGAAAAAATTCGAAGACAATTTGAACTGCCACTTTATGACAAGGCACATCTTCTAAGAGTAGTAGAAGGAACGGATGATTATGATGAATTAAATGCATTTTTTAATGACAGAAAAGTAAACAGTCTGTTATATGCAATCGCAATGAGTGAGAATGTGAGTTCTAATGATGTACCTTTCGGGATTATCAAAAAGATTATTGGTAATACGGGAGGTGTCGTGATGGATAGCTGTGGAAATTATCTTTTCAGAGATCGTCCGAATACGGTAAGAATTTTTATGCATGCAGACAAGAACATTCGAATTAAAAATCTTATGAAATATCTTGGAATAAGCAAAGAACAAGCTAAAAAAGAAATAGAAACAGAAGATTCAAAACGTTATGAATTTCATAAATATTACACAAATGAAATATGGGGCATGTCCAATGGATATGAATTATGTCTGGACGAAGGAATCCTTGGAATCGATGGATGTGTAAAAATGATTTTGGACTATCTGAAAATAAGAAATTTAATTTAAAAAAGTTCTTGACATTACAAAAATAATATGTATAATAGATAGAGGTGGTTGCAACAGACCACCTCGAATATAAATCTGGCTCCATGGTCAAGCGGTTAAGACGCGACCCTCTCAAGGTCGAATCACGAGTTCGATTCTCGTTGGAGTCATAAGCTACAAACCTAGCAAATACGCGGTTTGTAGCTTTTTTGTTTTTCTGGAGAAAAAAGTGCTAAACAAAATTACTAAACAAAATTCAATTTTCGTTTCCTGACTTAAAAATAATATTCTCAAAAGCATCCAAAGATTGTTGCTTTCGATCCCCATGAATGTGTGCATATTTTTGCAGAAAGGTAGCAGGAGTATTTCCCATAATTTCGGATAGAACCTTATCAGATTCTCCACGCTCATAATTGGTAGTTGCAAAAGTATGACGGCAACCGTACAGAGTGATCACAGGTAAACTTTCCTCGTGATTTGCATTGTAACGTTTTTCGACCCTGGTAAACATTCGATACAGATGATCAGGACGGACAGGGGTGCCGATCTCTGTATTGAAAAGAAAATCATTATCAAACAGATCTGGATATTGCAATCTCATTTCTTTCTTCCAGAGTAACTTTTTCTTAACAATCTTGTTTAGAGTATCAGGAAGGTAAACAGCTCTGAAAGAATTAGATCCTTTCATGTTGTCCTCAAGTACACCGTATTTATTCAAAGTCCGATGCATATAAAAGCACTGCCGGATTGGATCATAATCACTTTCTGCAAGCCCACAGGTTTCAGAAGGGCGAGGACCAAGCAAAATTTGACAACAGAACATTGCATAATAATGAGACTCTTTCGCTTCCATGGAACTTAAAAAGATGGAGATCTGTTCATCGGACCATGTCTGTTTAACCACGTATGCCACTTTATTTCGTTTTATTCCAATCATTGGATTATCTTTACCATCAATCAATTTTAATGGAGATACAGCGAAATTAAACACATCACAAAGGACATTGATACATTTGTTTACGGTTTCAGCTCCGTATTTGCGTTTCTTAGGATTGTTTCCATCTTCCAGACTTTTTTTAAAATTTAAAATATGCTTTGGTTCGATTGCAGAAATTGGAACATCTTCAAACACAGGGAAGATATAGCGGTCTAAGTATCCGCGGTAAGTCCGATAAGTCTGATCAGCATAAGTTTTTTTATTTGCTTCTAACCATGTGTCCGCAACCTTGCCAAAAAATTCTTCAGATTGTTTCTTCACCTTTTCTTCTTTAACTTCTTTTTTAATTTGGAGGGTAAGTTTAGCATCATCCTGTTTGGCATCCTTTTTATTTTGTCTCGATGGACCGTAGACACGTTTCTTTAAAAGCGGATGCCACTGTGATGCCATATAAATTTTTTTCGTTTTTCCTGTTTTCTTACTTACACGTTCCTGTTTAATTACAGCCATATGTATCATCCTTTCTTAAAAAAGGGTACAAAAAATACACCCTTATCAATTTGTAAAATTGGTGGGTGTATGATATAATTCTGGTGTCGAGTCAGAAGCATATCACACACCACGTTGTTGATAGGTTTCTAAATTCCGTCTGGTTGTCAGCCAGGCGGTTTTTTATTTTGACCATTTTGGTGAAGTTACCGAAATGGTATTTAGTAAATTGTTTTGTCAGACTCTGACAAAAGTATTTTGTATAAAAATCTGTGCATAAATTGACAGATGAGGCATAAACTATTATTATGACAATAAGTTAACTCGAGAAGGATATGGCTGGGTTCCCGAATGGGAGTAGGCAGTAATGCTTAGAAATTCCTTTGCCCCTGGGGTTGACTTATTTTTTGCCTTAAGATTATGATTGTTGTTATATAACGTAAAAGACCTCGTGTTTCCACGAGGTCTTTTCAATGTTAGGCCCGCAAAGGGGCAAAGTCTTTTTGTTAGGCCCGCAAAGAGGCAAAGTTTTAACAAAACAATTATATTATAGTCTATTCCTCGTGTCAAGAATTATTTACTTTCCAAGGTACAATTCTTTGATTTTATCATCAATTAAATTTAAAAGGTCATCAGAAACTCTGATTTTACTCAGAGCATCATTTGAATAAAGAGGATTGTAAATGCGTATTTTACTGACAGTGGTTATCTGATTAACAAGAGCAACACTACCAGATTTCATTTTTGAAATTTCTTTTGTAATCTTATCATTGCTTTTCAATAATTCGGTTTGACTTTGTACAGAACGATTTAAGTCTTGAATGCGCTGGTTGAGCTTCGGACCATTCATCTGTATAACATTATCGTCGCCAGTATCTTTTCTGATATCTTCTAATAATGAATCTATTTCCGCATTATTTTTGGCAATGGTTTCTTTCAAAATAGCATTTTGAGTGTTTAATTTTTCTTGTAATTGTAGAAAAATAGTATTACCTAAGGGAACTCTTGCATGATATAAAGGTTTATCATTATTTTTTACTGATGATAAAGGAACAACGGTAACAGTAGAGTCACTACGTTTATTATTGTTATCCAAAACAATTGCATAATGCAGACCGCCTTGTTCACTGCCAATATTATAACCAAGATGTACTTTTACAATTTCCCCACGTTTATATTTTTTTAATTTTCCAGGGATAAAAGTCTCCTCACGTTTTAACATTCTCATATAGTCACAAAGCCAGTAAGAAAGAACAGAAGCCTTTTTCTGAAACTTTGTGTTAGAGGATGATTGGTAACTATGTAGATGCTTAGAAACCGCTGTAAGTGCTTTTTGTATTAATTTATCTGTATCCAAAATATCTCCTTTCGAAATAAATATGGTTGTATTACAAGTAACTTTGTCAGACTCTGACAAAATAAATCTATTTCAATCTCAACCGAATCAATTCCTCACTATACCCAAGTGCCAGTGCGATCTGATTCGTGGTAAATTCCTGAAATTCAAGGAAAACTTCATCATCGATCAGAAGCTCCGCCGCAAATTTGTTTGCTTCAATCTCCATCTTACTAATCAAGAGACCAGTACATTTCCTTAAAAATGGCGTATTAGCATCAGGATGCATGATCGCATGACCTAATTCATGGGCACATGTAAATAGCTGGTCATGTTCGGAAAGATCGTGATTGATGTGGATCTGCTTCATGCGCAGCTGCTTATTATAGTATCCGCTGATACTTCCCAATGGTTCAAATATAACCTTTATTCCTAAATGCTGAGCAATGTCAAAAGGATTATTCGTGCCATATTTTTTCTTTAATGATCGCGTTTTTTTACGAATATCCAATGAATCACTTCCTTTTATTTTTTATCTCTGTATTTCTTTGGTGTGAACTTTTGCTTAGCATTGATTTTTGCGATTGTGATACTGTTCTGGAGGCTTGCTTTTAATAATTCTCTTGTTTGATCATCAAGCGGCTCTCCAGAGAACATCAATCCATCCTGATCGGATTCTAACTGATCGAGAGTCTGCTCCAGGCGTTTGGCAATATCTTTTTCATCTTTTTTGTTAAGTTTTATAGTTTGATCGGATTTTTCTTCTATTAAATCTGATTTGCCAATTCCAAAATAATCAGCAAGTGCCTGAACACTTCCCATTCTTGGAATTGACTGACCAGTACACCACGTATTAAAAGTTTGGGGAATAACTCCAATGGCTTGGGCTACTTCTTTTTGGCTTTTTCCGGATTTCTCTAAATAGTAAGCTAGATTTTTAGAGAAAATTTTCTTCTGCTTTTCGTCAGACATTCAACCACCTCGTTTCGTTATTAATATGATACAATAAAAATTGATTTCTTGCAACTGAAAGTCAAAAATAAATTGATTTTAGTATTGACATCAATTTAAAATGGATTTATAATAAACAAAGAAATTAAAGAAAGGCGGTGATAATGTGGCAGAGATGAAAGAAGGTAAAGCAGTACCATTTCAAATTTCTTTAGCTTCAGCACGAGTTAACGCAGAAATGACACAAGAAGAAGTGGCAAAGTATATGCATGTCGGAAAGCAGACTGTGGTTAGCTGGGAAAAAGGAACCTCTGAGCCTAAAATGTCACAGGGGAGAGAATTAAGCAAATTATATGGTATTCCAATTGACTATATTTTTTTACCCAAGAAATCCAATTAAAATGGATTTTTGTAACAGGGAGGTGAGGAAGATGCAGGAAGAAGAAATAAGAAATCGAGGTATCCGATGCGCGTTGAGACATATGCATTCTTTAAGAGTGCAGTCATTAGATGAAAGAACTGCAAATTTTGCAGAAGCATGCAGCTATTGTGAAGAAATGCCAGATTGTAAAGGAAACTGGTTGGAAAGTACCGATATGATAAGTAAGGAATCACGATTTGAAGAAAATAAATTCAAAAGCACCGAATAAATCCGGTGCAATAAAAGTTAAAAAGAAGTTTGAGCTGAACGAAAAAGCGCACAGTCTCTCTTATCATATGGACATTCAGAAAATTTAGGACAAGTAAAATCAACTTTTTTGAAATGTCTGGTTAACGTTCCGGTCATAGGAACTTCTTGATACAAAACTGAAATTTCCATTTCAGAATTTGTATGAGGACAAAGATTTTTAAAACGTTTTGTTTTCATTGTGAATTGTTTCCTTTCATTAAACTCGGGAAGTGCGATTCCCTGTAAATTAATTATATGAAGAAAGTTAAAAATTGACAAGTCAACGAAATGACAGGGAGGTGAGGAAGAAATGAAATCAAAAGATACTAAAATAACTGTACTCATTTTAATAAGCACAGCTATTTCAGTATTAGTTTGTTTAAGTCATTGGGTAGATAAAAAACAAACTAAAAAAATTGATATCGATACAATTTGTGAAGAATTAGCGGATCAGATTAATCATCTTCAATCTTAAGAAGATCTACACTTTGTAAAACATCAATCCAGTGGATAGTTTTGTTACATCACTGAGCATTAAAGTCTTATGTCTGCATCTTTTAAAGAATGGAATGAGCAAGCCGACAAAGCAAGAAATAAACGCCTACCTAAGAGAAATCGGCAGGCGTAAGGTTAAAAGATTAAAAAAACATTTTGGGATTGATAAGAGATGAAAGGTAAGAATATGAAAATATACATAGAGATATTAGCAACATGTATTTTTCTTGGAGCAATATATGGGTGGAAAGCAGGAGTGCTTTTTGGAATTTTCTATTTATTAATTCTTATGGAATGATTTAATCTTTTAAATCGTTTATCCATTTGTTGATTTTTATTAATGGGAAGAATGTAACCATTGAGAAAAATATAATAGATCCAGTATTGTGAAAAGCTGATTTAGAGTTGCTTGAAAAGAAGGCTAATATAATAGGTGCAAAAATCCAAATCATGTTTATCCAAGAAATCAAAGATCGCATTTTTTGTTTAAAAGTCATTCTCACAAAAATGTTGAAAAAATTTTCAGAGGGATATCCAAGGGACTTTTTTAAAAGTTCATAATCAGTGGCAACTATATGTTTCATCCTATGAAAATATATTTGATAGCCAGAACCTGCAAGTACGGAAGAACCAAATGATTTATTTAATTGATGTAACTGAGGAAATGCTAATTCATAATTTTTATCTAATATATTTGTTATTTTCTTATGAAGATAAACAGCTTTTTGCAAAGTTAAATCATCAGGGACGCTTTCAAACATGCGAAATAAAGGAAGATAAACATTACTTAATTGTAACTGTTTAACTTTTATTTTGTTTGGTCTTGAAGCGGTATAACGAGCTGCTTTATATGATATAAATGCAGCGATGACAGTACCAAATAAATTAATGTAATTTGCATTATGAGTAATTGTAAGAAATAAATTCTTTAAACTATTCAAAATAATTAACATGGTTAATCTCCTTTCGTAAGACTAGGGTATGGCAGTGCCCTGTAAGTAAATTATACGAAAAGAGTTAAAAATTGACAAGCCAACAAAATGACAGGGAGGTGAGGAAGATGGACAGCGTACATGAAAAAAGAGTGAAGACAATAAAAAAAGCACAAGAAGATTATCAAAGAAACAGACAGATCGCAATGGATGTAGTTGATTTTCTAGCAACAAAGAAACTAACAATTACAGATGTGAAAACGGTATTAGATAAAGCTTATTTATATGCAAAAGATAAAGCGGTATTGAAGTAGGTTGGAGGTGGGAAAGACGAAATATATACATATTCCAGGTTTTGTAATAGTAGGAGTTCTTGTTTTAGAAATATATACACTTATCAAATCATGGAAAGACATAAAAGAAGAAGATCCCTTAAAAGACATAAAAAGAGATCTTCTGATCCAAAAAGCACTAATATATGCAATCGTGATGACAATATTTTTATCTGGAACTTTTAGTTTTGGGAATTAGATTTATTTTGCTGGATTCGAAGTTCCTTATCCTTTTGATCCAGTTCACGGTCTTTTTGATCTAGTTCGCGATCCTTTTGGTCCAATTCACGATCTTTTTGTTCTAGTTCTTTTTGCTTATATTTTTTATCAAATTTCAGTTGCTCTTTAGCTATTTTATTAGATTCAATCTGAATTTTATTGGATTCAGCTTGGAGCTGATTGGAGATAAAACCATTATATGTATTTACAGCTAAAAGAATTAAATTCAAAATTGCGATTAATGTATTTACTTTGATTGTTTTAGTTTTGGATGAGCTGTTTTCAAAAACAGGAGTTGGATCTTCTAGGTTTTCAGAAACTGTATCCGCAAAATCAATAGGGACAGCAACATGATCATCATCAAAAACAAAATCTTCAATAGTATAGGTTACTGGATAGCCTGCGGAAGAAAATAGTTTTTGAGAAACAGTTATTAATTCTATAGCTTGTTGTTGAACAGAAGAAGTATATGTATTTTGAAGTTTCTGTATACTTTTCTGCAAACTACGGATAGAAGAACTGTTTAAATATGTATCTATTATGCATGCTGAAAGTTTAATTGATGGTGTAAGCATAGATTTCTTAAGACCAACAGGTACAGCATTAGAATTTAAAACAGCTATATATTGCATTTTGCGAGCAATGGATTGATCAGCAAAAGCTTTTGCATAAAACTTAGAATATTTATCAAATGGTTGTGTGAACTTTTTGTATGAATCTAAAGTTTTTTGAATAGCTAACAATTCATTGGAAGACATAAATTTTTTATCGTATTTCATAAGAATCTCCTTTCATAGATACTCAGGTATTGCAGTACCCTGTATCTAAATTATACGAAAGAGATAAGAAATTGACAAGTCAACGAAATGACAGGGAGGTGATGCGAGTGTATGAAAAAGCATTTGAAACACTAGAGGTAATCAAACAAGAGACAGAAAAATGCTATCAAGAACTAAAAAAAGAATGTAAGACATATAAAGAGCTTGAAAAAGCAATACGGGATATTGAATGGTATGGAGAATATGGTGGTGATTTTCTTGTAGAGCTATTGCGCTATAAGATGGAAGAAGAAAAAAGTAACCTGCACATTATTAAGGAGTGAGAGCAATGTACCTGGAAGAAAGAGTTGAGTATCTGGAAAAACAAATCGAAGAACTCAAAGAGCAGAAGAAAAATGAGTTGTATTTATCCCCGGCACAATTTGCCGAAAAGATGAGCTGTTCAAGATCGATGGTAACAAAACTGGTACAAAACGGAGAGATCGAAGCACTCCGATTAGGAAAGCTGATCAGAATCCCAATGAGCCAGTTTGAAGAAAAAGAAGGAAGTAAAGAAGCATCATGGAAGGATGTTGTGTTCAAAGGAGCATAAAGCAGCAGGAGATAGGAGGTATAAGATGAACCAGGCAAAACAGGAAATAATAAAGCATAAATTGGCAACAGCATTATTCAATGCAAAGACAGGGATGTCACAAGCTGGAGATGGAACGACAGCAATAGCATTTTTAGATGTTGCTGAAATTTATTTGAATGAGATCACAGAGGCAATAGGACCTCAGAATACTTTGTCAGAGCCTATTGCAGTTGCAGTACTGAGATATTTAAATCGTGTTATTACAAAAGAGATGGATGAAGAAGAGAAAGCCATAGCTGACACAGTGGAAGAAATGTTGAATGAACATGCAGTAACTATCAGAGCAAAATTATGAAGCAGCTTATAACACGAAAGTGTTGTTATAAAACCAGATAAATACCTATCTTTCGAATCTGAGATAAATTTAGATACATAGGAAGGTAGAAAAGCAACATGTTTATATTTTTATTTAGAGCAGCAATGATTGTAATTGCAGTTATATTGATTATAGCCGGATGCTTTGATCAGTATGGGGAATCAAGAAAATCAAAGAAAGCAGCATTATTAGGTATTATTCCGTTAGCTGTATTTTTATTGAGTATGTGTATTGTATATGTACCAAGCAACAATGTTGGTATCAGATGGTCTGCGGTTGGTGGAACATCTGACAAAACACTGAATGAAGGAATTGCGATTAAAAGCCCGATCGATAAAGTCTTTCTAATTCCTACAACAGTAGAAGAAAGAACGATCAAGAAGGTCAATGTTCAGACCAAAGATGCTCAGTTTGTAACATCCGAGGTAAATGTCAAATTCCGAGTGAACCAGAAGGATGCATTTAAGGTATACAAAAGATATACAACACTGGACAACCTGAAACAAAATATCATCAGCAATTATGCTCAGAAATCAATTGAGACTGTAGTTACTCAGTATAACGTCATAGATGTTCTGGGAGCCAAGAAAAATGAAGTTTATAAGATGGCAAGCAAAGATCTTCAGGAAATGTTGAAATCAGAAGGTGTGGAATTAATCCAATTGACCATAAAAGATATGAACGCAGGTGATGAGATTGAGAAAGCGATCGCAGATGAAGCAGTGGCGAAAAAGAGAGTTGAGACAGCAGAACAAAACCGACTGAAAGCAAAGAAAGATGCTCAAACAAAAGTAATTAATGCCAAAGCCGAAGCAGATGCGAACAAGATTCTTGAAAAACAGCTGACAAACAAAATTTTGGCACAGCAGTGGATCAAAAAATGGAACGGAGAAGTTCCAAAGGTCAGCGGTGACAATAAATCAATGATTAATATTGGAGAGTTGATGAAATAATCCAAGGTTAATTAAAACACAATCAGATAAATGAAAAGAGAGGTATTTATCTAAATTTTTAGTAAATCAAGTTAATGGCAGATGATTCTTTGAAGTGACCAGAGAAAGCAGAAAGACTTTGACTATCACTCAATGATAGGACCAACAAATACCCCCTACAACTGTCAATATGAACTTTTATTATTAGTAACCAGAAAACGAAACTCCATAAGTATTTATTTTAACAATTACATACAGCTGGTCACTTCAAAGAGTCATCTGCTAAAGAAGTGTAAAGGAGAAATGAAAAATGACAAACGAAAAACAGAAAGAAATGATTAAGAAGATTTTAGAAACAACGATTGACGATACACCTTCAAAATCATTGGATGGTTATCTTGAGGTTGCGGTGGAATATTTAAATATGATCAATAAAGTTATAACGCCAATGAATCCATTCACAGCACCAATTGCTGCAGCAGCCTTAGGAGTTATGAAAGAAATTGTCATGAAAGAATTGAATAGTGAAGCTAAATCAGCAGTCAAAAGTATTGAAATACTTTTAAAAGTATCTACCAGATCGGAAAAAGTACCTTATCACAAATAAAAAAGGCACTCTGATGAGCACCCTTCCTGCGAAAATCCGCAAAGTATATTTTTCGAACAAATTAATTATACCATTATTTGCGGATTTTTTCAAGGAAACAGTGTATGAAAAGAAAGTATACAGACAATACAACAGACTTTACAGAACCATTTTGGGATAACCTCTGTCCGGTATGTAAGAAACGATTTTGGTCGGTTTCTTTGGACTGTGTATGTCCAAAGTGTGGGAATTATGAGCTGTATGTGTTGAATGAATCAAAACACTTGAAGCATGATGCAGAAGAACTTAAGAAATTCCACAGAAAGATAATGGAGGATAAACAATATGAAGGTAATAACAATTATGAATTATAAGGGCGGAGTTGGAAAGACCGCTACAGCAGTAAATCTTTCTTATAATCTGAGTGAAAGAGGGTATAAAACCTTGCTGATCGATTGCGATCCTCAGGGTAACGCATCCTATTTTTACGGAAAGTATGATGAAAAGAAAAAAAGCTTAACAGGAGTCCTCCAGGGAATGTATACCTTGGAAACTGCGATCAGAAGAACAAAATTCAAGAATCTGGATATTGTGCAGGCTGACCGGAAATTAGAATTTGTAAAGATTTACAGTCCAATTGAATTAAAGGACCAGATCCATCAGTTAGGTGAAGATCGTTATGATTATGTGATTCTTGATTGCCATCCAACGTTCGAATTATACACAAAAATTGCACTTGTTGCCGCAGATCTTTGTGTGGTTCCTGTGAAACTGGATCAGAACAGCATCAATGGATTAGCTTTTTTTGATGAACATTTTCAAGATATCTTAGATCTTGCACCAGATTGTGAGTATAAGGTTTTGATCACGCTTTGGAAACCGACAAAAGCAAATAAGATCGGACTGATCGATCTGGTAAACAGACATCAGTATCCGATATTCAAGAGTCTGATCAGAGATTGTGCATCCGTAAATTATTCTACATATCGCAGAATGCCGCTTAGAAAGTGCAGAAGTACCAAGAATGCATGCCTAGATTATAACGACTTTACAGCCGAATTGATTCAGGAGGTGCAGTAAATGGACATGAATGACATCTTAAAAAGTATTGGTCAGAAGCAGACACAGGAAAAAAAGAAAGCTGCTCCAAGAGTGCAAATGATCCATTATACCAAGCTAAAACCTAGTCCAGATAACTTTTATGACACAGAAGGGATTGAAAAGCTTGCAGCTGCAATCAGAATTGCAGGAGAGATAAAGAATCCGTTGCGTGTCCGAAAGACGGACATAGATGAGTATGAGGTGAATGAAGGGCACCGCAGAAGGTTGGCAACGATTTATAATGTGGAACAGCTTGGAATAAAAGAATTTGAATTTGTTCCATGTGTTGTGGAAGACACGACAAGCACCATTGGTAAATTAAATCTGATCTTAAGTAATTCCACACAGCGAGAGCGTACGGAATATGAGAAGATGCAGGAAACAGCAAAGCTTAGAATCTTATTAGAGCAGTACGCAAAAGAAAATGAGACAAAGATACCATCGACGGATATGAGAAAGATGATATCAACAATTTTAGGCGTTTCAGGAACGAAAGTTGCACAATTAGAGAGTATTAACAGGAATCTTGTGGATGAAGCAAAAGAACAGTTTAAGGATGGAAGTATGCCAGTATCTGTTGCAAATGAAATGGCAGGACTACAGGAAGAGATACAGAGAGATCTATCAAAGCAGGAAGATATCAAATTATCTCAGGTAAAGGAGATTAAGGAAGCTTCCAAAGAAAATGCAAAGATAATGTGTAAGTATGATAATTCAAAGAACTGTCATACGAAGCTGATTCAGAGACAACAGGAACATTTAGATACAAATGGGCAATGTTCTGGTTGTTGCAGATTGTGTGATCATCCAAGTAACTGCCGTTATAGGTGTGAAAATACGCCATTAGGATGGAAGCCAAATAAGGAAATTACAAAGTGTGCTTATAACGAGAAATATCAATGTAATATCAATGAAATCATTGAGAAATACAAAGCAGACAGAAATATCGCAGAGTGCCCAGGATGCTGTAAGTTGTGTGGGTATACATTCGAATGTGAGTATGTTTGCAAAAACGTGTTAGAAAATAAAAAGATATCAGAAAAGGATCTGGAAAGTGTAACGTTTACGTTCCAAGACGTAAAGACAACGCTTAGATATATCAATCAACAGATTTCAAAAACAAAGATGAATGACAAAGAAACAATCGTCAGATTAAAAGTAATATCTGAGTCATTAAAAAAATATTTGAAAGAAATGAAGGTGGTTACTGATTATGGCAGGTAGAAGAATGGTAAATATCCGGATCATTGACAGTGACAATTTTCTGGAGCTTCCGTTATCGACACAGGCGCTGTATTTCCATTTGCTGTTACGTGCGGATGATGATGGTTTCATTAACAATCCAAAACGAATACAGCGCATGATCGGAGGGAGTGAAGATGATTTTAAATTACTGATCGCGAAGCAGTATATTCTTACATTTTCATCGGGAGTGATCGTGATCAAACATTGGAGAATGCATAACTGTATCAAAAAAGACCGATATCACGAAACAGACTGTATTAATGAGAAAAATATGCTGTATTTGAATGAAAATAAGACTTATACGTTTGAAAAACCGCAATGTATCCAGAATGTAGACAATTTGGAACCAGAATGGAACCCCAGTCTAGGTAAGGTTAGTCTAGGTAAGTCTAGTATAAATAATAATATACTGCCGGAGCAAGCCGGACAGCAGAAGCAGGAACAACAAAAACTGGAGAATGATAACAAGGATTTTGAACAGCTCTATCAGGGGGCAAGAGAATATCATATGCCGTTGAAGGATGGCAGTGATTACGTGGTCACTGAGAACGACGTTGAGAGATTTGAACAACTCTATCCAGATCTTGATATCCATGCAGAGATGAGAAAAATATATGCTTGGCTGATTAATAATACCAAGAAACGAAAGACAAAACGAGGTATGCCTAAGTTTTTAAACGGTTGGATTAATCGGTCATATGTCCAGTTTGTCCAGGAACCAAAGGCACGAGCTAATGCTCCTAAGCCACAGATACAGCACAATTTCATACAACGCGATTACGATTTTGATGATCTTGAACAACAGCTGCTTAGAAAACAGCAGGAAGGAATGTAACGATGGGAACTAAGAGAAAATATGCATATTCTAAGGCAATAACGAAGAATCCGATCAGTTTCGAAATGGTTGAAGAAAAAGTAAAAGCTATGCAGCCAGGAAAAAAATAAAAATATGGGTGCCACGTAACAAAACACAGGATAACGAAAATCCGTATCGGATTGTAAAAGGAACTGTTGTAAAAATATACGAGAATCACATACAGATTTTTGTAAAAACAAAAAGAGGAGCAAAGTATAACGAGTGCTTTTTGAAACGAGATTTATATCACTGGAAGTTTGAAGTTAGATAAACGAAAAAAGAGACAAGAACTCAACGAAAAGTTCAATGCCTCGTAACAAGTATATCATACGCAGGAGGTATTGAATAGTTGGAAATTACTTTTGATGATGCAAGAAAAATGCTTAAGCGAATCTGTTGGATGGATAATGAGATTGATGCTCTGATCGAAGATAAAAAAGGATACATGGATTTAGCAACGAAGACAACAAGTACCACGGACGGCGCTGGTATACATGGATCAGGAGAAAACGATAAAATGGCGTCGATCATAGCAAAGATTGCCGATATGGAAAATGAGATTTATGCAAGAATTGATAGATTGGTGGATTATAAAAAACAGATATCTTGGATCGTACAACAGATTGAAGACAAGGAGTGCCAGAAGATCATTACTCTTAAATTTTTCAGGTATATGCAAATGACAGATGTTGCAAAAGCAATGAACATGGACCGAAGTACCGTGTATAGAAAATACAATAAGGGAATTGAAGAGGTACGAAGAATTTTGTCAGAGTCTGACAAAAAATAAATAATATCCTGCGGCTTAAATGTTTGACCGATGGAACATGTAAACAAATTTGTCGTCTTACCAATTAGCCTATATCTTGATATCGGTCAAACATTTAAGCCGCAAGGCTTAGAGCTGGATGTTTATATACCACGAAGACAATTTAATAAAGATCCATAATATAGCTCATAAGAAACGTAGTGTATAGGTTACTAATTGCCCGGCTTCGGTCGGGCAGAAAGGAGAAATCAATCATGATGAATAAGCAAAAGATAAACAAATTAATGATGCATTGCAATAGTCAGGAAGATTGCGACAGTTGTGTGTTGGATGATATATGTATAGGATCATTTTGGAGTGAAACAGATGAAAATATAGATGCGATGTATAGAAAAATTACAAAAACATCAGTAACAGATAATTTAACAGGAGTTGTAAAAGAGCATGAAAAGACGATAACAGAGATTTTCGAGGAAATAAAATCTAACATTTGTGATAATTATTGCAAATATCCATCTGAAATAACGGATCATGACGAGATGATAGAAACAAAATGTAGTGAATGCCCATTGAATAGATTGAGTTAGTGGAAAGGAAAAGAAAAGATAATAGAAAAGTTGCTTGACACCAGGTGAATAGTATTGCTGGATATTGGAGGTAAAAATATGAGAATATATTCAAACAATAGAAGAGGAGAAAATACACTTGATCGAATGAAAATAACGATAAGGGTACCAGGGAATGAAAAGTTTGGGATAATTACACATTTTGAAAGACCATCTGTGCATAATGCTCCATATACTTATGATCATGAATTTAGTGAAGCACAGATAGATTTTGAAGATTCGTTTGAAATTGAGATGATGATCAGAGCATTACAAAAACTACAAGAGGCAGTAGTAACGAATGTTGGAAAATTTGTAATAGAAGAGAAAAGTTACAAAAATACCTTAAAAGTGAGGAAAAATAATGGATGATAAGAAAAAACAATTGCTGAATAAGCTGAAAGCATTGGCAGAGCGAGGCGTTGGTGGCGAAAAAGAAACTGCACAAAGAAAACTGCAAGAACTAATGGAAAAATATGAGATAGATGAAAATGATTTATCAGATGACAAGAAAGAAAAATATCAATTTAAATATAAGAATGAGTTTGAAAAGAAACTGATTAAACAAATAGCATATAGAACTTTTAAGAAAGAATGGTCTGAAAGAATGTATACATATTCAAGAGGAAGAGGAAAAAGATCTATCATGCTGATAGAGTGTACAAAAGCTGAAGAAATACAATTAAGAATAGAATATGAATTTTACAAAGATTTATGGAAAGAAGAAGCAGAATTTTTATTTAACGTTTTTATTCAAAAACATCGGATTTTTGATCCTGAGGGTAGCTGTAAAAAAGATCATTATAGAATGAAAGAACAGGATCTAAAAAGAATGTCAATGATGGAAATGTTATTACAAGATAAGACGATGACCAAGATGCTAGAGGCAAGAGAATGACGAAAAAAGATGGGGAAAACCTCATCTTTTTTATTATAAATATTGACATAGTGTGTACACTATAGTATAATATAAGTATGAAAGGAGGAAAGCTAATGAAAAAGAAACAAAAGAAAAAGCTTGCAAAGTTGATTATCAAAGCAATAACAGCAATAGCCCTACTGATTAGTGCGATAGCTCAACTTATACAAGCCCTTAACTAATAAAGCCCTATTAGTTAAAACAACAGAGGAAAGGGAGAGAAATCTCCCAATCCTTTGTAACAATAGTATAACACACATTAGCTTAAAAGAAAAATGAAGAAGATAACATTTTACGACATGGTATTACTGTTTGCAATCGTGTTACAGTTTGGAGAGAGAAGTATTTACACAAGTTTGATATTATTGTTCGCATCAATACTTGAACTGATTGACGTACTTCCGAAGATTGTGAGGTTGATAAAACATGGAAAGTAAAGCAAATCCACAGACAAAGGCAAGTGCAAAGTGGAATAAAAAAGCAGGATATGTAGCCAAGAGTTACAAGTTAAAAAAGGATACAGTGGAAGCGTTTGCAGAAGCATGCAAGACGGCAGGGGTAAGTCAGGCAGGTCAATTGACCAAAATGATGAATGATTTTATTCAAAAAGTGGAAGAAAATTAAAAGATGCGACACTTTGCGACACTTACATGTGTTATTATGGCATTGTAAAGAAATGAATAAAGAGGAAAAAGCACATTGGACAGATTCTGATGTGCTTTTCTTATGTCTAAAAGAAGGTGAAAGAGATTGAACACTGTACAACCAATCAGGGACATGAATACAGTTATGGACATTGCACGATATCTGAAACAGAATAACGAGAGGGATTATGTGATGTTTACAACAGGAATTTATTCAGGGTTGCGAGTGTCTGATATTCTGAAGCTTCGTGTCAAAGATGTTCGTGGGAAAGATTACATAGCCATGAGAGAAAAAAAGACAAAGAAAGAGAAGCGTTTTATCATCAATAAGAATCTGAAAAAGATACTGGAAGCGTGGACACGAGGGAAAGATGATCTTCAATATCTTCTTGAGAATCCAGTAACACATAGACCGATCAGCAGGCAAAGAGCTTGGGAAGTGATGAGGAATGCAGGAGAAGAGTTTGGAGTTTATAATCTAGGAACACACACCATGAGGAAAACATTTGGTTATCATATGTATCAGGCGACACATGATGCAGTGATGTTGATGAAATTATTCAATCATTCAGATATTCATGTAACGCTCAGATATATAGGAGTTGAACAAGATGAAACAGATCAAGCGATTTCAAAATTGGATTTTGGCGTTTGATTTTTCTTTTTGTACAGAAAAGTTAACTCAAATTTGTTGTGTAAAGTTACATGACAAAAAATAAGGTGCATTTATAAGAAAGAAAAAAACCTTTGCAAGTTTACAAAATTATAAGATATGTAAAGTCAAAGAGAAAAATAAAGCGGAATTAACTCAGCGGTTAGAGTGGTGATCTTATAAATCACTGGCGGTTGGTTCGACCCCAACATTCCGTATTCATCCAGGAGATGTAACAGTCAACTAAGGCAAATAGCCATACTTCATTTTTGTCAGAGTCTGACAAACTTCTGGATGTTATAACGTGGTAGTTGTTAGGAACAGGAGCATTAAAAAATATAAGAATGTTGCTTGGTCATTCTTTATCCTCCTTTCACAAAAATGTTTATTTATAGTTGCAGTCAATAAGTTAATTAATTGGTACATGGGCGCAGCTCCTTCAGGTTCGATTCCTGATGCCACGATTTTTGTCAGAGTCTGACAAAGTTATAAAGCAGAGTAGAGCAGTGGTAGCTTGTCAGCCTCCTTAGCTGAAGGACGATGGTTCGATTCCATCCTCTGCAATTGATTATCAAGAAAGGGAATAACCATGTTGAAATCATGTCAGTATTGCGGTCGGATACATCCAAAGAATTATGATTGCGGTCGCAAGCCAAAGAGAATAAAGAGAGATACAAAGGCTTATAGATTCCATCGAACACAGGCATGGCAGGACAAGAGCAAAGAGATCAGAGAACGTGATCATTACTTATGTCAGTGCTGTATCCGATTGATGACTGGAACAATGCGTAAGCATAACTATGATGATCTGTCAGTCCATCATATTGAACCGCTTGCAACTGACTATGATCAGAGACTTGATGATGAGAACCTGATTACAGTGTGTGGCTTTCATCATGAGATGGCAGAGCGTGGAGAGATAGATAGAGAGGTACTGCATGAGATCGCTCGTGACCAGAATGAAAAGAGAGACGGCATCGGCTGACTGAGGGTGATGCAAGGTATCCCCCCGGGGTTCAAAATTTAAAAAAATGGACCTCCTCCAGACCGACGCCCCATCTTTCTTTTTAAAAATTTCCCACATCAGCATTTCAAAAGGAGGTGGCTCAAAAATGCCGACACCAACAAAACCAGTGAATGTGATCCGCATGGAAGGAAAGAGCCATCGGACAAAAAGAGAGTTGAAATCGCGAGAAAATGCGGAAAAGCGCCTTTTGACTGGTGAAAAATTAAAAGAACGAAAAGAAGTAAAAAATGATCCAGTGGCTCACAAAGAGTTTCTGCGGATCAAAAAATTACTTGAAAAAATAGAGAAAAATGATGATCTATATAGCAGCGTAATTAATCGTTATTGTCAATTATATGCAGAATGTAAAGACTTTGAAGATAAAAGAGAAGCAATTTATAAGCAGTTGCTTGACCTCCAGGAAAATTATCAGAAGATGATTGATGAGGAAGAAATGACAGTGAAAGAGTATTATAACCTGGAACTTGGGATGCAAAAAAATCTGGTTTCCCTGGATAAACAGGTGCAGGCAAAGAGAAAAATGTTGCTTGATATTGAGAAAGAAAACATCATGACGATTGCATCCGCATTAAGATCCGTTCCAAAGAAAACCGAAAAGAAAGATAATCCTCTTTTGGCGGCTTTAAATGGTTCGTGATGGAAGAGCATACAAGTATGCACAATGGGCAGTTTCTGAAACAGAAGGAATGGTACCGCATTATGTTAAGGTACAAGCCCAGCAATGGATGGATATTGTTGATGACTATAATGAGGATGCTTATGTAGATGAAAAAGAATTTGATAAGATATGTAACTTGTTAAAGCTGATGATCCATCCAGACGTTCATTGCAGCATTTATGATGCAATGGAAGATTATGCCTGGTTATTGATCACAGCAACACTTTGTACGATGTGGAGAGAAGGAAGTGAGATCTATGATGATAACAAAGTTAGTTTTGCATCTTGCAAGATCAGATATTACACGACAGCTCTGTTAGAGATATCGCGTAAAAACCATAAAACATTTTATTGTGCAGTGATCATAATATTGTTAATGCTGACAGGCGTTGGATTTGGAAGATACTTTTCTGTTGCTCCAACGCTGGCACAGTCTTCCGAGGTAAAACTTGCAGTTCGAAAGATTCTGAAAAGCAGTCCTTTATTGATGGATGAGGAAGATCCAGCATTTAAGATTTTAAGAAGTGAAGTGACTTGCAATATTAACGAAAGTGATTTTACACCGCTGGCATATAGTAATGACAACTTGGATTCCAGATTGGCGAATGCATTCGTTGCTGATGAAGCTGGTGGAATGGATTCGTATCCGTTGGAAGCAATGCGATCATCTCAGATTGAGATCATTAACAATCTTGGAATGGTCATAAGCACGCAGTACCCAAACGATGACAATGTATTCATTGATGAGGTGGATATTGCGAAAAAATTATTAGATGGAGTACTTGAGTCTGAGGACGTTGGTACATATTTTTCTCTGCTTTACGAGCCGGATGATGAGTTGAAAACAGGAGAAACATGGCAGAAGGATGACCGCTGTATTTATCAGTCTAATCCGATCGCAGTGGAGAAAAGGGCGGTTTATAAGAATATCATAAAGAAAAGAACCGCAGCGATCTTGTATGAAAACAAGAGAGAAAATTACTTATGTAAACATAATAATATTCGATATAAAGGTCTTGGAGTTGAAGGTTATATTGACATCCAGAAAGTTAAATTATGTCGGGATGAGATAGAAAAAGAGTGGTGGCAAGGCAGAAAAGTCTGGATCGGACTGGATTTATCTCTGTCTGAGGATAATACGGCAGTTGCGATGGTTACAGAAGAAGATGGAATCATTTATACGAAAGTGCTTGGATTTTTACCAGATGGAAGGGTTGAGTATAAAACAAATAAAGAGCACGTAAATTATAAACGCTGCATCGATCATGGTGACTGCATCGCATGCGGTGATGAGGTCATAAATTACAGAATTATTGAAAATATAATCATGACTCTGGAAGAAGAATATGGAGTGACGATCATGCAGATCGGATACGATAAGTGGAATGCAATTTCATCCGTACAGAAGTTTGAAGCAGCAGGATATGAATGTGTTGAGATCAAGCAGCACAGTTCAGTGCTTCATGCACCAACCAAATTGCTGAAAGAAAAGATTTTATCCAAAGAATTTGTTTACAATTCGAACAGATTGTTAGAGATTAACTTTCAGAACGCCAGATGCACTGAAGACACAAACTTAAATAAATATGTAAACAAGAAAAAATCTGCTGGAAAAGTAGATATGGTAGTGAGTCTTATCAATGCTATGTACTTATTACAGCAGCATATGTTGTATGGAGTGGATGATTTCTCTGTACAGACAGCATAGGAAGGAAAGAAAATGGCATTTTTTAAGAAACGAGAAAGAGCAGAGCCGGAACAGGACAATAAAGAAAAGAAAGAAAATGATTGTGATGATTTATTGATCAGTACATATCTCGGGAGAAAGAATATCACGCGAGAAATGGCAGAAGAGATTCCGGCAATTCAAGGAAATCTTGATCTGATCGTAAAAACAGCAGCTAATGTGCCAATACGTTTATACAAAAGGAATGGAAAACGTGTTGAGGAAATTGAAAATGATCACAGAGTCAGCCTGTTAAATGAAGATACAGGTGATACACTGGATGCAAAAGAAATGAAACAGGCATTGTTTCGAGACTATTTCCTTGGTAAAGGCGGTTATTGTTATGTGAATCGAGAGGGACTTAAAATCAGATCTTTACATTATGTGGATCAAAGGAATGTTGGAACTGCAAAAGATCCGGATGTGATTTTTAAGAGATATGTGATCTTGGTACAGGGAAAATCTTATTTTCCTGAGGATTTTATTACACTTCTTCGGAATACAACAGACGGAGCGAAAGGACACAGTATCATTGAAACGAATAAAACCTTGATTTCTATCATGTACAATAACATGAAGTATGAAGAAACTCTTGTGAAGACGGGGGGAAATAAAAAAGGTTTTATAAAATCACCAAGATCGCTGACACAGAAAGCATTAGATAGTATCAAGGCAGCATTTAAGAAACTGTACCAGAATAATACAGAAAATGTCGTTGTACTGAATAATGGATTGGAATTTCAGGAATCTTCCAACACATCGGTGGAAATGCAGTTGAATGAGAATAAACAGACAAACAGCAATGAGTGCTGCAAGATGCTTGGTATTCCTTCAACGATGCTGTCGGGTGGTGGAAATGAAGAAGATGATAAGAAATTTATCAAGTATTGTGTCACGAATCTGTTGGATGAATTTATGACAGCGATCAATAAAGTATTACTGCTCGAATCAGAAAAAGGGCAGTATTTTTTTGCTCCGGATATGTATGAATTGACAAAAGGAGATATTGATAAACGTTACAATGCATATAAGACAGCAACAGATAGTGGATGGTTACAGGTAGATGAGGTAAGAGAACGTGAAAACATGGAACCGCTTGGTATGAATATGATTAAGTTAGGACTTCAAGATGTTTTATATGATCCAAAGACTCAGATGCTGTATGTACCAAACACGAATCAGATGCACAAATTAGGAGAAGGAGGTAATGAAGAAGGAGAGTTGAAGTAAGAGCTGGAAAAGATGGAAAAAAGTCTGTCATTATTGAAGGCTATGTGAATGTGACGAATCGAAGATCGAGACCGATTCCAGACGGAAAAGGCGGCTATTTTCTCGAGGAGATTCAGCCGGGAGTGTTCCAGCGAGCAACAAAAAAGGCAGAAGAAATTAAATTATGTCTTGATCACCGCAGAGAAATCGGTGGAACAAAGAGTAATCTGTCACTGGAAGAGGATGTGATCGGATTAAAGGCACGTGCAGAAGTAACAGATTCAGAAACTGTGAAGGCAGCAGAAGAAAAAAGATTAAGAGGTTGGTCTTTTGGTTTCAGAAAACCAAGAGAAGAACGTGCAGAAGAAAATGGGATGAGTATCCGAAAGATATCAGATCTTGAGCTGACAGAAGTGTCAATTATCGATGATAAGATGAAACCTTGGTATAATTCGACTACGATTGAAGCCAGAGCAGAAGGTGAGGATGAAATCGAAGTCAGAGCCCAGGAAGATGATCTTGACTATATAAGTAATAAGAAACATGAAAACGATGCAGAAAAAAGCAGAGCAAAGATCAAGAAGATGATCGAAGAAGCCGGAGGTAATATTTAAGGAAGATTACAAGAGTAAACAGCAGACGTATGAAAATGAATATTCAGTTTTTTGCCGGAGATGGTAAAGGAAAGGATAACATTAAAGCGTTAAGAGAAAACAGAGCAGAAAAAGTGGAAGAGTTAAAACTTTTATATGCCACTTTGGAAGCAGAAGAAAGAGCTATCACAGATGATGAAGAAAAACGTGCGGAAACACTCAATGATGAGATTAAGAGAATTGATAAAACCATTCATATCCTTGAAGATATGAAAAAGAATATTGAGGAGCGTGGAGAGAGAGAAGATCCAGAGATTGATCCAGATTCAGAAAAAGAAGAAGAGAAAAGAGCAGAAGAGGAAGAAAAAGCCTTTGCAGATTACCTCAGAGGAGTGGTCACGGATGAACATCGTGCTGCAAACATTACAAAAACAGATAATGGGGCGGTGATTCCGAAAACGATCGCAAATAAGATCATTAAAAAGGTCTATGATATATCTCCAATTCTTGAAAAGACAACAAAATACAATGTAAAAGGCGATCTGGAAATTCCGAAGTATCCAGCAGATTCAGACGATATCACTATGGCATATCATGATGAATTTACAGAACTGGAAGCAAAAGCAGGGAAATTTACAACAATATCTTTAAAAGGATTCTTATCAGGAGTGTTATCACTGGTATCTAACTCACTGATCAATAATTCACAGTTTGACATCGTATCTTTTGTCATTGATCAGATGGCATATAACGTATCACGATTCGTTGAAAAAGAGCTTTTGATCGGAACAGACAACAAGATTGAAGGTCTGAAAGGTGTAGTGCTTACTACAATAGCAGAGAAAGCAACAGCGATCAAAGCAGATGAACTGATTGATCTTCAGGATTCTATTAAAGATGCATTCCAGACAGATGCGATCTGGATCATGAACTCCAAAACAAGAACAGCAATCCGTAAATTAAAAGATCAGAATGGAAGATATCTGTTACAGGATGATGTTAATGCACCATTTGGAAAAGTTCTGCTAGGAAAACCAGTGTACTGTTCTGATAATATGCCAGAGCTGGCAGCATCAGCAACAGCAATCTATTATGGAGATATGTCAGGACTTGCTGTAAAGATTGCAGAAGATCTTGAGATTGCGGTGTTACGAGAAAAATACATGACACAGCATGCTACTGGAATTGTTGGATGGATGGAAATGGATTCAAAAGTCGAAAATGAGCAGAAGATTGCAAAAATGGTTATGGCTGCGGAGTAACAGATGAAAATTAGAGCAAAAGCTGATTTTTATGGATCTATAAAGATGGATAAAGATGAGACACGGGAGATTGAAAATGATCCCGTGATCTCAGATCTGTTAAAAATGGGATTGATAGAGATCCTGGATGAACAGGAAGGCGGTGAGTCAGATGAGAGTGAGCGAAATTGACGAAGATTATCTTGTGAATTATCTGAAACTAGATGAAATAGATGATGACGATATCAAATTTGCTCAGACCTGTCTGGATGCAGCGAAAAGTTTTATCAGAGGGCAGACAGGCCTTAATGACGAACAGATTGATGCATACGAAGATATTACGATCGCAGTATTGGTACTCACACAGGATATGTATGATAATCGTCGGTTGTATGTCGAAAAAAGCAATGTAAATAAGGTAGTAGACAGCATTATTTATCAGTATGCGGAGAATTGGTTATGAAAGAGATCAACATCGGAAAGATGAATAAGAAAATATACATATGCACACCAAGAACAATACAGGATGAAATGGGACAGGATATCATGACCTATGAAAAAGGAAAAAGGATATGGGCAACCGTAAAATCTGTGCGTGGTGGTGAATATTATGATGCTTTGAAGTTGTCTCCAGAGGTATCTTATATTATTTATACAAGATACAGGAAAGACATACATCCAGATACGATCCTTATGTATCACGGAAAGAAACTGGAAGTGAAGCATGTAGCTGATATTGAAGAAGAGCAGGTAATGCTTGAGATTCAGTGTACAGAGTATAAGAAAAAAGGAGCAGATCATGGATGGATTGGAATTTGACGGACTGGATGATCTGGTTGATGGATTAGAAAATGCAGTCAGCAAGTATCCAGATCTTGCAGAGGCAGGCTTAAAAAGAGAGCAAAGAGATTTTAAAAAAGATATGATCCGTGAGACATGGAGTGCAGTGGATAAGCACACAGGAAATCTTGTACGAGGCTTTCGATTTTCAGCAATTAGAGGAAACAGATCTAATATGGAAACAGATTTCTATGCAGAGGGCAGCAAGAAAGGTGCACATTTTCATTTGGTCAATAATGGTCATGAAATGGTAACGGTTGTCAGCCGGAACGGAAAGAAGGTTCAAGGCGGTGGGAAGACCGTTGGATTTGTTGCCGGGCGCAGAATCAAAGAACCAGTGATCGAGAGGTGGCATCAAGAACATGCAAAGAGAGCTGAAAAAATGCTGGAAAAGATTCATGAGGAAATTGAAAAATGATACCAATCAAAGAACTGAAAGCAAGTTATATCAAGGTTTTGCGTGAAGCAGTTCCAGGTATGAGAATTTATAGCAATGAAGTAGAGGAAGGTTATGAAACGCCTTCCTTATTTGTTCAGATGATTCCTCTGATATTTAAACAGAGGGAAACAGCAAGTATCACACGATCAAGTTATATGTTTGAAACGACGTTTTTACAGTATAAGAAAAATGATGCCGAACAGCTTGAAATCATAGAAAAGATAAGAGACAAATTAGGTGATCATTTGGAAGTGGAAGATCGGAAGATATTTGTGGAAGAACCAGAGATTCAATACACCGGACAGACTCATAATATCATACAATTTGTTTTCAAAGTTGAATTTTTAGAAGACTGCCGACAGGCAGCAATAGAGCAGATGATGCAGGAAGTTAATATGAAGGAGATGATAACAAAGGGGAACATGCAGCATTAATATAACCTTTATTGAAAAAGCAAAGACAGTGATCGAAAGATCTGGAAGTAAAAACGTAGGTCTGATCATTCCTGGAACAAACAATGACAGGATTTTAAAGATTGCACCAGGAGATAATATTCCAAGTGCTGGGTTAAAGTACAAAGAACAGATTGAGATGGCACTGATTGGGAACACGGTCAAGCCGAAAAAGTTGGTTGTTGCATTTTCAGGAGCAGATCATGCAGAGATTGATGATGCATTAAATGCATTGGCAGATGAAAATGTAAGTTATGCAGCAGTCAGCACACAGACAGAGACAGTAGCATCGAAAGTTGTCAGCTGGGTAAAGGAACAGCGAGAAATTGGAAAAAATATTAAAGCTGTTTTACCAGAAAATGCAGCGGATAATGAAGCAGTCATAAACTTTTCAACAGAAAGTGTATCAATTGTTGATAAGTCATACACTGCAGAGCAGTTTTGTGCCAGAATGGCAGGATTGTTTGCAGGAACACAGATTACAGAAAGTGCAACATATGCAGTGCTGCCAGAAGCGACAGATTGTACACGAATGTCCAAAAAAGAGATGGATTCAGCAATTGATGCAGGAAAACTGATCCTGTTTTATGAAGACGGAGAAGTCAGAGTTGCACGTGCAGTTAATTCATTTACAACAAAGACCGATGAAAAAGGAGATCAGTATAAAAAGATTAAGCTGGTCGATATTATGGACACCATCAAGAGTGATCTGAGAAGCACGATCAGAAATGAGTGGATTGGGAAAAAGGTTAATACTTATGATAATAAATGCCTTTTGATCTCTGCAATTCAGGGATATATGGATGATCTTGTATTACAGAATGTCTTAGAATCTGCAACAGTAGAAATTGATATTAATGGAAACAAACAATATCTTGAACAAAATGGTGTGGATACTACAGATATGAGTAGTGATGATATTAAGAAAGCAAATACAGGAGATAAAGTATATTTAGTTGCAAATATCAAAATGAATGATGCAATCGAAGATGTAACGTTAGAAATCAGCATTTAAAGGTTTGTCAGAGTCTGACAAAGATATTCAGGAGGTAACAAAGGGATAATTATAAACCAGATCATGTCATAAATGGAACATTCGGAAATGTATGGTTAAATGATCAGTACATGGCGGAATCTACGGCGCTACAAGCAAAGTATAAGATTACAAAAAGTGATGTTGTACAGACAAATACGTTAAGCAAAGGGCAGAAGATTACACAGTTAGAAGGAACTGGAACATTAAAAATGAATAAAATTTCTTCTTATATGATCAAACTGTTGCTTGCAGATATTAAAAAAGGGATCATGCCGGATATTACGATCATAACAGCATTGAAAGATCCGGCATCACTTGGAACAGAAAGAGTCAAAATTACAGGAGTTAGTTTCGATGAGCTTACACTGGCAGATTGGGAAGCAAACAAGTTAGGCGAAGAATCCTACCCATTTACGTTTGCTGATGCAGAACCAATCGACTTAATTTAGGAGGATAAGATGAATTTAGTAGAGAAATTATTACAGCTTGACAAGAAAGATGTTCGAAATAGTAAAACAGGAACTTATAAATCAGGAAATATGCAGCAGTTGGTTGGTGATCCAACGATCACAATTCAGGAAATTGATGCGGAGCGTCTGATGGAATTGCAGACATTGCCGCTTGATAAGGCAGGAAATTATAATTTTCAGCAGGGATATGCAGCAAATTTAATGACAGTTGCAGAAGGCGTGATCAATCCAGATCTTAAAAGCAAAGAATTGCAAGAACATTTTGGAGCAATCAATGCCTCTGATCTTGCGAAAATTCTGTTTAAAACAGAAGTGCCGGAGATCGCAACAGAAATTGCTAATTTATCAAGTCCAGATGTTGTCGATGACGAAGAACTAAAAAACTAATTCACGAAAGAGGAGATATACAAATGGCATATCTCCTCTTTCGCGATCATAATATGACTCCGTCGCAATACTATGATCTTGGACCAAATGAGAGAGCAATGCTGAGAGCATTTATAAGACAGGAATGCCAGGAAAGAGAGGAATTGTACAAGGAGCAAAGTAGTTGATGCAACACTACGACTGATAGATAAGTATACCGAACCATTGAAAAAAGCTGCAGAGCAGACACAGCATCAGGTTGGCTACATGAAACGGCAAGCGAACCAGATTAAGAGTGTTGGAAAGAGTATGTCCAGTTTTGGCTCATCTCTGACGAAAAATGTAACAGCTCCGATTCTTGCAACACTTGGAGCAACTGGAAAGATGGCTGATACATTTGAAAAAGATATGGGTCAGGTCAATACGCTTTTGGATAACAAAGAGCATCTGCAAAAGTACAAGGATACAGCGATTCAGGTGTCGAATGATACAGGAATTGCATTAGGAACAGTATCAAAAGGTGTATATCAGACGATCAGTTCCATCGGAGATCTCGGGAAGAAAACACAGGATATCTTTTCAATATCAGCAAGAGCTGCTAAAGGTGGAGGTGCTTCCGTAGCAGAATCAGTAGCATTGATCAGTTCTGGAATGAAAGGCTATGACAGTGTGAATGTCAAGACGGCACAATCAATCAGTGACATGGCTTTTATGACCCAGAAGTTAGGTGTTACGACATACAAGGAGCTGGCATCAAGTATGCAGCCTCTGTTTCCACTTGGAAAATCGTTGAATGTATCATATCAGGAATTGTTTGGAAGTATGGCAACCCTGACAGGTGTGACAGGAAATACAGCGGAAGTCACCACGCAGATGAAAGGGTTGTTTACTGGTTTATTGAAACCAACGGATTCCATGTCGAAATTAATGCAGAAATATGGATATCAAAATGGACAGGCAATGATCAAATCAGAAGGAATGTCTGGAGTACTAAAAATCTTGCAAAAGGAAACAGGCGGACAGTCAGATAAAATGGCAAAGCTGTTCAGTAATTCCAGAGCATTAACAGCGGCGATCGCATTGACTGGGTCACAATATGATACATTTCGAGAGAAAACAAAGAAAATGAATCAGGCATCAGGAGCAACAGAAAAAGCTCTGAAAGATATGAAAACGTCAACGAGTGACATAAGAAAAGCAATCAATTCAGCAAAAAACTCATTGACGGTCTTTGGAAGCTCTGTATTGAAAGTTGTTACACCTGTAGTAATTGATGGCGCAACAAAACTTGCTGATTTTGCAAAGAAATTTTCAAAGCTGAATCCAGAAACGCAAAAATTTATTGTAAGAATGGCATTGACTGTTGCAGCAGTGGGTCCGGTAATAAAAATTATTGGAACACTTACAACAGGAATAGGAAGTCTTGCAGGAAGAATGGTCACGCTGTATGGAAAGTTCTCACAAGCAGAAAGTATATCTGCTTTCTTAGGACCTGGAGGAAAGATTGCCTTGGTATTGGCGGCAATCGCTGTTGCAGCGGTGCTGGTATATAAAAACTGGGATAAAATAACCGCCGGAGCAAGAAAAATGCAGAAGGCAGTTGTAAAGGCGATAAATGATGCAGGCGTTGATACTCAAAAGCTTGGAAAGACAGTGCGCCAGATTGGAACAATGGCAGCTAGTTCTTTTGGAAAAATAGGAAGAGCAGGAGCTGCGGTTGTTAAATTTTTAAGACCAGTTGCAACATTTGCTGCTGGAGCATTTAAACTTGTATTTGGAGCTACATTTAAATTTATTGTAGCCAGAGCATCAGGATGGCTTAAATCAACACTAGATATAATTCATGGAGTTACAACAGCATTTAGTGGCATAATAACATTTTTGGAAGGTGTATTTACAGGAAACTGGAAAAAGGCATGGACTGGTGTAAAAACAATATTCAAAGGAGCATTTGAGGCACTTGTTGGATTTGCAAAACGTCCTTTAAATCAGGTGATCGGGCTTGTAAACTCCGTGATTTCTGGATTGAATGGAATAAAAATTCCAAGTTGGGTTCCGAAACTTGGTGGCAAAGGTATTAATCTTCCAAAGATTCCAATGCTGGCAAGAGGTACAGACAATTGGAGTGGTGGTATCGCTCAAGTTCATGAAAAAGGCGGAGAGATCATAGATCTTCCGAGAGGGACGCGTGTATATCCACATGATAAGTCAGTGCAGATGGCAAGAAATCAGGGAAATAAGACTTATAAGATTGAAAAATTTGCAGATACGATCATCGTGAGAGAAGAAGCAGATATTGATAAAATAGCAGAAAAACTTGCAGAGAAATTAGAAGCAATACCGGCATAAAAGGAGAATGGAAGGGAAATTTGGTTAAATAATGGAAATGACAAGATCCGGTTTCCGGTATTGCCATCTTCCTATAAGATAGGAACATCTGTACAGAATACAACTGAAACTGTACACAGGAAAGGCGAAATAAATATTCTTGGAGACAGAAATTTAGAAACGATTGAAATAAGTTCTTTCTTTCCAGCACAAGAATATCCCTTTTGCCAATATAAAGGATTTGATACAAATCCAATAAACTATATTAATAAAATCAAAAAGTGGGAGTATGAGAAAGTGACTCCCACTTTTGTTATGACAGGAGACGTTGATTTTAATAAAACGGTGTCGATCGAAAGTCTTGAATATGGAAAAGATGACAGCACAGGAGATATCGCATTTACTTTGAATTTGAAAGAATATATTGCGGTAACATATGCGACAGAAAAAAAGAAAACGTCAAATGGAAAGAAAGTAAAAAAGAAGAACAGTAGTAAAAAAAGAAGCAGTAAAAGTGTAAAAACAACATCTTATACTGTAAAAAAAGGAGATACGCTGCGTAAGATCGCAAAAAAGAAAACAGGAAGTTCTTCAAACTGGAAGAAAATCTATACAAAAAATAAAAAAGTGATCGAAAGTGCAGCAAAGAAACATAAAAGAAGATCAAGCAGTAATGGAAGATATATTTATGCAGGCACAAAGTTGGTGATCGAGAAATGAGTTTAAATTTAAAAGTTGAATGGAAGGAAAATGATATTACCAGTACGGTCAGTTCAATTACCTGGTCTGGAAGTGCTTATTCATCTGCCAGATCACTGGAATTTAGTGTAATGAATCCAGCAGGAGATACACACTTTAAAACGCCAGACATTAAATTGGGTGATCTCATATGTTTCTATAATGGAAATGACAAACTATTCCATGGAAAACTGACAAAGAGAGAAAGAAAAGGGGAAGCCGGAACAATTACATATACAGCGCAAGATTATATGTTATATCTGATCCGGAGCAAAGGAACCTATAAATTTAAGAAAAAGAAGCCGGAGCAGATCACACAATTAATCTGCAAAGACTTAAAGATAAAAACAAAAAGTATTGCAAAAACGAATATGAAGATCAAGAAACTATTGTTCCAAGACAAGGAATATTACAACATGATTCTTGCTGCATATTCTAAAGCGTATAAAAAAACAGGCACAAGTTATCAGTTGATCATGGATGGAGATAAATTATCTGTTATAAAGAAGGGATCAATGTTAAATGTAACATTAGATCAAAAAGAAGGTATCACAGAGAGCTCCTACGAGCAGTCAACAGACAGCATGGTAAATAAGGTTGCAATTTACAATTCCAAGAATAAAAGAATTGGAACAGTTTCCAATAAAAATTGGATTAAAGCATATGGAACATTTCAGGATTCCGTCACTGTTGATAGTGGCAATGGAAAGAAAGAGGCTGAAAATACATTGTTGGGTCTGGATACCAGCGCATCATTGACAGCCATTGGAGATATCAGATGCAAAGCAGGATATGGAATCAAGATCAATGATGTTGATTCTGGATTGTGTGGAAAGTTCTGGATTGAGAATGATTCGCATGTATTTGAGAATGGAACTTATATGATGACTCTTGAGCTTGCATTTAAGAATATCATGGAAACAGAAGAAGATGATGCAGAATCAAATGCTTCAGCAACTAAAAGTACAGGTATATTAAATGGGAAAAGAGTAAAGGCATTATTTACAGCATATTATCCGGCATCAAATAAGATAGAGGGCGGTTATTACGATTGCAAGGGAAAGAAACTGGACCCAAGCAAATACACATGTGCAGCACCATCTAGTATAAAGTATGGAAATGAAATACAGGTACTTGGAACAAAGACAAGCAGAGACAAGAAGGTTCATCGAGTCAATGATCGTGGCGGTGCAATCAAAGTTGTGAATGGTGTTTATCACTTTGACCTGCTAATGAAAACAAAAGCTCAATGTAACCGTTTTGGAAAACGTACCGGATACGCAATTATAGGCAATGGTACCGGATACAAGCAAACATCTGCAAGTAATACAAAAGCAGATAAGGTTATAAAGAAAGCAAAAAGTTTTATAGGAGAAGTAAAATATGTCTATGGTGCATCATCTCCACAGTCAGGGAAATCCGATTGCTCTGGGTTTACATCTTATGTATTCAGAACCACGGCAGGTAAAAATATCGGAAGAACAGCGTTAGCACAATCACAAAAAGGAACGAAAGTACAAAAAAAGAATTTGAAAAAAGGCGATCTGGTTATTTTTCAAGGAACATACAAAGCAGGAGCTTCTCATGTCGGCATTTATGCCGGATCGGGAAAGTTTGTGCACTGTTCAAGCAGTGGCGGTGTAAAAGTCAGTAATCTGAATGATTCATATTACGTGAAACACTGGCAACAAGGAAGGAGAGTTCTTTAGTGAATAGTTATGAGAGGCTGTTAAAGATCATGCAGCATCAAGGTAAAAAAGGAAATAATACAGGATTGCAGATGGCAAGGGTGGTACAAGACCAAGTGCTATGCAATGAATTAAAGCTTGATCCAGAAGACTATTACATAGCAGATGGTTTAGTCCTTAATGATGGAGACATGGTTCTGGTGTACCAGATCAGTGACGATAAATACATAATTATATGCAAGGTGGTGAATACATAAGGTTTCCATTTGAAGAAGAGACAGAAGAACTTATCAATGAAGAAGAGGAAGAAGAATATTATCCAAGAGAATTTGATATAGATTTCACTACTGGAAAATTGACAGGAAAAATTGCAGAAGGTGCAAGAGCTATTGCAGTGTGGGCGTATCTGGCAATTAAGATTGTAAGATATAAATATATTCAGTATTCATGGGAATACGGAAATGAAATGGTAAATCTGATCGGAGGAACATATTCTGATGAGTATGTGAAATCTGAAGTAAACAGGATGCTGACAGAATGTCTCGAAGTGAATCCATATGTTAATGGAATTGAGAACTTGGAGATCGAAAAAGTAAATGAAACACTACACATTAAATTTACATTATTAACGGATTATGGAAGTGAGGAGGTGGAATCGGATGTATGAGGACATGACCTTTGAAAATATCATGGTAAGTATGATGGAAGATATGCCGGATGGCTTGGATACAAGTGAGGGATCACTGATTTATCATTCCTGTGTAAAGCAGGCAGCAAGATTGGAAGAGGTGTATGTAGAACTTGCAGCATTAACAGATAACCAATATGCTGATACAGCTGATCTTGATCATTTAGTACAGTTTGGACAAGAAAGAAGGACATACATAGAAGAAGCTACTGCGGCAGAATTTGAAGGAGTATTTAATGTTTCGGTGCCGATTGGAACTGAATTTTCAGGAGATGACTATAACTATATTGTAACAGACGTGATCAATGAAGAAGAACATAAGTACAGACTAGAATGTGAAGATCCTGGAATCGCAGCGAATGGATGGTTAGGGGATCTGATGTGTTTGGATGATATTGATGGTCTGGAAGATGCGGCATTAACCAAGCTTCTGGTAGAAGGAAAAGACGAGGAAGACGAGGAATCTTACCGCATGAGAATCATGGATTCGTTTGGCATTCAGGCGTTCGGTGGAAATCGTGCATATTATAAAGAAAGAATAGGCGCAATTGATGGTGTTGGAGGAGTCAAACCATATCGACGGAAAGGAACAATCATACCAATTGTGATTATATCAGACGAATATAGAAAAGCAGAAAGCAAGCTGATCAATGACGTGCAGACGCAGGTTGATCCAATAGAACAAACAGGAGAAGGAATTGGGATTGCTCCAATTGGACATTCTGTATCGATCACAACTGTGACAGAATATATAGTTAATGTATCTGCAGTTGCTACATATGATACTGGATATTCTGCGGAAGGCTTAAAAACGCAAGTCGAAAATGCGGTAGAAGAATATCTGCTATCGCTGAGAAAGAATTGGATAAACAGTGATTCTATAATCGTGAGACGAGCAGGTATTGAAAACGCTATCTATAATGTAGAAGGAATTACAGATGTAAGTAATATATTGTTAAATGGTGGAACAGAAAATATTACGTTGCAAGAAAATGTTATTCCGGTTAAGGGGGCGGTATCATGCAGCTAAATATTCCTCCTGTGATTGAAAATATAGAAGAAATAAAAGCAATCTATGATGCAGAAGAAAAAGTTGGACAGCAATTAGAAAATGAAATAAGAGATAGAGATCTTGACACCTGTATCCGAACTTCTACAGAATATGGAATTGCACGGCGCGAAAAAATCTTAAAAATACAGCCACAGGATACAGATAGCTTAGAAGATCGAAAATTCAGAGTGCTGACAAAGTGGTATGATGACTGCCCATATACGAATCAAGATCTTATAAACAGACTTGATAATTTGCTAGGCAATGGGAACTATACCTTGGTAATTTTACCAGAAACAATGGAATTAAAATGTCTGGTAGAGTTAACAAGAAAGCAAATGTATAACGATTTCGAGCAACTATTAGAAGAGATTGTGCCACTGAATATGACGATAGATATTGGATTAAGATATAACCAACATGATACATTACATGGATTTACACATGATTATTTACACACATATACAAACGAACAGGTTAGAAATACTGTATTGAAAGGAGAGTAAGATGGCAACAACGACAACAAATTATGGACTGACGAAACCAGAAGGATCTGATTTTTATGATATTGGGGTGCAGAATGACAACATGGATATTATTGATAAGCAGATGAAAGCAAATGCGAAGGATATTGCGCAGTTAAATTCTGACTTAAATAACAGAATAGAATTTACAATTACTAGCATAGATTCAAAATATGCATTCACCGGAAACAGTTATAAACATAATGGAAAAGTATATATAAATGGATATTTCCATTGCAATTCTCCTAGTGTTGGGATTACAACTTGTTTTTTTGTTCCAGAAGGTTTTAGACCTAAAATAAAATGCGGATCGGCTTGCTATACCGATGATGATGTTAATTTTAATAATATTGGTGCTGTTAAAATTGACACAAATGGTGATATAACAATATATTTTCCTACAGTGTACTCAACATGTGTATATACCTCCATAGTATATGATATAGATTAATTTAATTTACGATAAATCATAAAATTAATCCTAACAACACCGTTTGTGTCACTGGATAATCCTATGTTTATATTTAAATTTGTATTATCCCATTGTAAAGCAGCACCTGTTACCAGACCTTGATACGCATTCCAATCACCGTTGCAAGCTGCTATATGTAACTTTTCGTTATTTATGTCTGATATTTGCATGCCTAATGCTTTTGCAATTTCAGACTGACATCTTTGCCAGTAAATCATTTTGTTGCTTGTTCCAGAAAATACTTTTGATAAAAATGCTCTTTCAGAATTTAGTTGTGCTATTGAGTAAAAACAGAGAAAAAGGAGAAAAAGATATGGCTATAAAAACAGTACAAGCGACTATTAACGGTCAAACGTATACGTTAACACTTAACAGTACAAGTGGAAAGTATGAAGCTACGGTAACAGCTCCGTCTAAGAGCTCGTACAATCAATCCGGACATTATTACGGAGTAACAGTAAAAGCAACCGACGTTGCAGGAAACATAACAACAAAAGATGCAGCAGATGCAACTCTTGGAAAATCTTTACGTTTACAAGTAAAAGAAAAAGTTGCACCTATTATTGCGATAACAGCACCGACAGTTGGAACATACTTAACGAATAATAAACCAACGATTACCTGGAAGGTAACAGATGCAGATTCAGGAGTTAATCCGGCAACAATTGGAATTACGATTGATAGTGGAACAAAAATAACAGGAGATTCAATTGCCAAAACGGCAATCACCGGAGGATATCAGTGTACATATACACCGACAACAGCATTATCTGATGGTAGTCACACAATCAAACTTGATGCAAGTGATTATGATGGAAATGCAGCAGCTACAAGCTCAACGTCATTAAAGGTAGATACAGTTCCACCTGTATTAACATTGTCCAGCCCAACGGACAAACTTGTTACAAATCAGTCTGCATGCACAGTAAAAGGTACAACCAACGATGCAACCTCAAGTCCTGTAACAGTTACAGTTAAGCTTAATTCTGGAGCAGCAGAAGCAGTCACAGTTGGAAGCGATGGAAGTTTCAGCAAGGCTCTTACTCTTGCAGAAGGTACAAACACAATTATAGTTGTCGCAAAAGATGGTGCTGGTAAGACAACTACAGTAACACGTACCGTTACGTTAAATACAGTGGCACCTACGATTAAGAGCGTAACGATTACACCAAATCCAGTAGATTGTGGAAAAACATTCGTGATCAGTGTAGAAGTTACAAACTAGGAGATGAGTATGGTCAAAAGAGTATTCGGAAAGGTCGATGGCATAGAAGTGAATTATGATCATAGCAAAGGGGACTGGTGGAATGTACCAGTCCCACTTGATATAGATGGAGAATATGTGATCGAAGTAATAGCAGAGGACGAAGCAGGGAACCAAAGCTTTATAACAAGATTATTATATACCGTAAAAGGCGAAAATATTTGTGTGCATCAGTTACCACTTTCTGGATACTTGTTTGACAAAGTTGAAAGGAAATTATGCTTTGACAGGATGTACCCAAAATGTAAGGAGGTACAAAGAAGATGATAACTTTCATTTTAGGAGAAGACAGGCATGTAAAATATTTTGTACATTCTATAGGAAAATATGAATATTTTGCAGTGAAAGAAGCTCAATTTTCTCTTATCTATAATGGAGAAGAAGAGATTTCTGGAGAATGCGAGATTGAAAAGGATGAAGAAAAGCATGGCTATTATATAGATGTTAAAATACAGCCAGCACAAAAAAGTAAGTTGTATGTATTGGAAATAACATTGAAAATAGCTGATGAAATTATAAAAAACAGGGAGAAGATGGAGGTAATTTGATAAATGCTAAAAATAGAAAAAGTTGAATTATCTCCGAATCCAGTAAGTGTTAATGGAAAGGTTAAGATTTCAGTGACAATAGTTACACATGAATATCTTAATAAAAATTATACACACAAGAAATTGGCAACATACACACATAAACAGTTGAAGGACAGAGGTACTACATAGTGAAAATCAGAGCAAGACTGAAATAGGTCTTATTTTTATGCAAAAAACCAGATAAGAAAGGACGATTAAAATGATGAAAGAAATTATTATTCTATTAAGTAACAATATGCTTTTTAAGGCATTACTTATTTGTGTGTCATTAGATTCAATACTTGGAGCACTGCGAGCAATCAAGGAGCATAAGTTTAATTCATGCGTAGGAATTGATGGGGCAATCAGAAAAGCAGCAATGTTGTTTTCAGTATGTTTACTGATGTCAATTGACGTAATCATGAATGTTAATGTATTAAGTTTTGTACCAGAACAATATGTGCAGATTCTAGGAATTAACAAAATGGGAATCTGCGAATTTTTCAGTCTTTTATTCATATTGTATGAAGCGGTCAGCATTTTGAAAAATATGACTTTATGTGGACTTCCAGTACCGACAAGAATCAAGAATTTTATCCAGAAGTTTTTAGAGGATATGACTGAGGAATTGCCAGATCAGGAAGGAGAAACAAATCATGAAATTTAAAAATAAATTTGCTCATAAAAGTAACTATGGATCAGCAAGACCGTTGAGCAACATTAAATATATCGTAATTCACTTTACTGGAAACAAAGGTGATACGGCTTTAAATAATTGTAAATACTTCCAGAGCGCAAATAGACATGCATCAGCCCATTGTTTTGTAGATGGTAGTGGAACTGTTTATAAATCTGTGTCATTAAAAAGAGTAGCATGGTCTGTTGGTGGATTTTACAGCCGGAAAAATGGAGCAGGATCGTTTTATAAAAAATGTACAAATGCCAATAGTTTAAGCATTGAGATGTGTAACAGTGCTGGTAAAGTTCCAGAAAATGTATATAAAGATGCAGTTGCATTGACAAGATATTACATGAAGAAATATCATATTTCGGCAAGTCGCGTGATTAGACATTGGGATGTGAATGGAAAAGATTGTCCAGATCCATGGGCAGGAAAAGATAATGCCGGATGGAAGAAATTCAAGAAAGCAATTTCAAAATAAAAGTGCTAAACAAAGTGCTAAACAATATAAGTGAATTATATGAACTAAACAAGCCATTTTTAACATATTTTTATGCTAAAAATGGCTTAAATATGATATAATATACCTATATTAAATAATGTTTTTCCCCTCTCAAGGTCGAATCACGAGTTCGATTCTCGTTGGAGTCATAAGCTACAAACTTCGTATTTATGTGGTTTGTAGCTTTTTTATTTTGTTTATATTTGAATTGGTTAAAGAAAAGGGTTAAAGTTTTTGAAATATTAAATCTGGAATAAAAATATAACGATCAAGAAATAAAAAATCCCCCTGGCATATAAAATGCCAAAGAGGATTCAAACAAATGTCAAAGTGCTGATTAAAGCACAAAGATATTATATCACACAAAAAACAAAATGCAATAATCACTTGACAAAAAAATATCAATATGATAATCTACAACAAGAGTGAATCTGAACTATCGGGTCCATGAAGGGGCACACCACCTCGGGTGTGATGCTTCTTTGTGGACCCTTTTTTGTTCCTTTTAAAGATAAAAGGAAAGTTAGTCAAGGAGGAAAGCAGATGAGATTAAATGGAGAGACAAAAATATTAAAAGACCCTGTCGCATTATCTGATTTCTTAACACAGGAAGGATTTTCAGATAAGAGAATCGCAGTGGAAAGAAATGGAGAGATCGTTCCTAAAGGGGAATATGCGAATGTAATCTTAAGTGACAGTGACACATTAGAGGTTGTAGCCTTTGTTGGTGGCGGATGATCTGAAGATAGCAGGTACAAAGAGATAAGAAAATTATGCATATATAAAGGAGAATAACATGAAACAGGACAAGTTAATCATCGGTGGACATGAATTTGATTCAAGATTTATCTTAGGATCAGGAAAATATTCCTTAGATCTGATCAATGCAGCAGTGCAGAATGCAGGAGCACAGATCATTACATTAGCACTTCGAAGAACGAACACAAATGATACAGCTAATATTCTTGACTATATTCCAGAAGGTGTCACACTTCTTCCAAACACATCTGGAGCAAGAAATGCAGAAGAAGCAGTTCGTATTGCAAGACTTGCAAGAGAAGTAGGATGCGGAGATTTCGTTAAGATTGAAGTTATTCATGATTCTAAATATCTGCTTCCAGATAACTATGAAACGATCAAGGCAACAGAAATCCTTGCCAAAGAAGGATTTGTTGTTATGCCATATATGTATCCAGACTTAAATGCAGCCAGAGATCTTGTAAATGCTGGGGCAGCTGCAGTTATGCCTCTTGGGTCTCCAATTGGATCTAACAAAGGAATCTGTACGAAAGACTTTATCCAGATTTTGATCGATGAGATCGATCTTCCGATCATCGTAGATGCAGGAATTGGAAAACCATCTCAGGCATGTGAAGCAATGGAAATGGGTGCAGCAGCAGTGATGGCGAATACAGCGATCGCAACTGCAGGTGATATTCCAGCCATGGCAGAAGCATTTAAGAAAGCAATTGAGGCAGGAAGAAGCGCATATCTGGCAGGACTTGGAAGAGTCATTGAAAAAGGTTCTAGCGCATCATCACCATTAACAGGATTTTTGGAGGATTAATCATGAGTGTAAGAATTGATGAGAATACAGATCATATGAAATATACGGATGACATGGAAGCGATTGATTCAGATATCATGGACCGTGTCATCGCAGAGATGAACAGCTATGATGCAGACATTTATACAGCAAAAGATGTCAAAGAAGCATTGGCAGCAGAAACTTGTTCTGTTGATAATTTCAAAGCCTTATTATCGCCAGCGGCATTGCCGTTTTTGGAAGAAATCGCACAGAAAGCACAGAAAGAGACAAGAAAACATTTTGGAAACTCTGTAGCGATCTTTACTCCGTTATATATTGCAAACTACTGTGAAAATTATTGTGTTTACTGTGGATTTAATTGCCACAACAAGATCAAACGTGCACAGCTTAATGCAGAAGAGATTGAAAAAGAAATGCAGGCGATCGCAGAGACAGGATTGGAAGAAGTTTTGATCCTGACTGGAGAAAGTCCAAACAAATCAAGTGTTGAGTATATCGGGGAAGCATGTAAGATCGCAAAGAAATATTTTAAACTGATCGGTCTTGAAGTATATCCAATGGATTCTAAAGATTATGCATATCTGCATGAATGTGGAGCAGATTTTGTTACAGTCTTCCAGGAAACATATAATTCAGACAAATATAAGACACTGCATTTGGGTGGAAGAAAGAGAATATTCCCATACCGTCTCAATGCTCAGGAACGCGCGATCATGGGTGGAATGAGAGGTGTCGGATTTGCTGCTCTCTTAGGATTGGATGATTTTAGAAAAGATGCACTGGCAACAGGAATGCATGCATATCTTCTACAGAAAAAATATCCACATGCAGAAATCGCATTTTCATGTCCTAGATTACGTCCGATCATTAATAACGATAAGATCAATCCAAAAGATGTTCATGAACCACAGCTTCTACAGATCATTTGTGCATATCGAATCTTTATGCCATTTGCAAGTATTACGATCTCAACACGTGAATGTGAAAGATTCCGTGACAACATCATTCAGATCGCAGCGACGAAGATTTCAGCAGGAGTAAATGTTGGAATCGGTGGACACAGTCAGGAAGAAGAAAAAGGTGATGAACAGTTCGAGATCAGTGATGGAAGATCAGTTGATGAGATTTATCAAATGATCGAGGACAATGGCATGCAGCCAGTTATGACAGATTATATTTATGTATAAGAAAACAAAAAAGTATATAGTATACACAATCCCGGATCAAAACAAAAGATCCGGGATTTCTTTTGTTTCATAGGAAATTTTGGATCTAAAAAGAAGAATATAGAGAAAGATCAAGGATTTTTAAGAAATACACTAAGTGTATAAAAAATAAAATCAAAGGATTTTATATAGATATAGTGTATAGAATTGATATAAAAACACCAATAGTATATAATTTTGTAAAGAAAATAGAAAAAACACATATACACTTCGGTGAAAAACACTCAATAGTGTATAAAAAACAAGCGTTTTACGAATTTGTTTTTTATTTGGTAAAAGTGTACATTATGAGCACAGGAACCGAAGACGTAGGTTAGGAGTTACGATGAAACTTAAGAAAGAACAGGTTTTAGAGTTTATAACAGAATATTCATCTGATCTTATTCATGATGAATTTCCCAAAATTACGACAAGGTTTCTATCAGAAAAACTGAAGATGCAGAGAACAAATATAAGCAGTATTTTAAATCAGCTTGTGAATGAGGGGAAGCTTGTAAAGTATAACGGGCGTCCGGTACTTTATCAGTTAGCAGATGAAAATACTTCTGGTAATGGGGATGTATTTGAACAGTTAGTCGGATATGATTCTTCATTAAAAGAAGCAATTGCATCGGCAAAAGCAGCGGTTCTTTATCCGGAAGGGAATCCAACGATCCTTATTACAGCAAAGCATGGAAGTGGAGTTTCTCATTTTGCAAAAACAGTTTTTCGATTTGCACAAGCGTCAGGAAAGTTAAAAACAAGAGCGCCATGGATCTTATGGGATTGTAAAACACTTTTTAATGATCAGGATAAATTTCAGGAAATCTTTCTTGGAGATCATGAAAAAGAGGGAATCCTTAAAAAGGCATCTGGTGGAATGCTGATCTTAGAAAATATCGATGTAGTATCAGAGAGAAATTTAGATTGGTTACTTGCGTTTTTGCGAGGAGAAAAAATACAAGGTCAGGATGAATGGCCATGGCAGAAAGATTATCATTGCATTACGATCTTTAGCACTATGAAAGAAACAAATGAAATGATGTTAAATCTTCTGCGGGGGCGAATGGATTTTAGAATTTCATTGCCATCGTTAGAAGAACGTTCTATAGAAGAACGATTCTTGATTTTGCAGAAGTTCTTCAAAGAAGAGGCAAAAGCCATGGACCGGATGATTGAGGTTGACACAAGTATTTTACACGCTTTGCTGCTGTATGAGGTGACGGGTGATATCAAAGGACTTAAAAATGATATTCATACAGGTTGTGCAAACAGTTACGTACGTTCTTATAATACAGGGAACAAAACAATCGTCTTGCTGATGTCTGATTTTCCTAATTATGTAAGAAAAGGGATCATGTATTATCGGTCTTATAAAAATGAGATCGATGAGATGATCAAAAATGGATGTAAGTATACATTTTATAAAAATCAGATGCTTCGAGATAACAAAACTGCAAAGAAAGATATTTATCAATCAATCGATGCAAGAAAAAGAGATCTTGAGAGGCATGCACTGACTGAAGAAGAGATTAATATGGCAGTGTCAAATCAGCTGGAATCTGAATTTGAAGAGTATTTTAAACAATTATGTGAAAGAGTTGACAGTATTGATACTTTAAACAAAATGGTATCAGAGAAATTGATCAGTTTAACGAGAAAATTTCTGTTGAAAGCAGCTGAACAATTATCTTGTGAATTTTCGAAAGAAATTTTTTGTGGGATTTGCCTTCATGTAAATAGCTGTCTTATAAAGGTTTCCAAAAAGCAGAGAATTTCAAATGAAGAGATCGCAAGACTGCTTTCAAAATATCCAATGCATTATGAATTGGTAAAAGAGTTTCAAGTAGAACTTGGGAAAGAATTTAACGTAAAGCTGAATGTAGATGATCTGATCTTTCTGCTGATGTTTCTGTTAGAAGCAAAAAAAGATGTGGATGAAAGTAAAGTAGTTACTTTGATCGCAATGCATGGAAGTCATGCGGCGAGCTCGATCGCAGCAGTTGTTAACGTATTATCTGATGATTCCAAGGTGCAGGCATTTGATATGGACCTTGATAAGAACGTACGAATTGTTTATGAAGAATTAAAAGAAAAGATCATAAAGATCGATCAGGGAAAAGGAATTTTATTGATCTATGATATGGGTTCAATTCATACGATGGCAGAATCGATCGCACAAGAGACAAAGATTGCAATCCGTTGCGTGGAAGTTCCGATTACTTTGGTAGGAATTGCAGGAAGCAGTAAAGCAGCAGAGATGAAAACTCTTGATGAAGTTGCGGATTACCTGCAGGATAATTTCAGTGGATTGCAGTATTTTAGAGCAAAACCTATGCCGGAGATGAAGCCAGAAATAGAAAAAAACGAAGAAATCATAGAACAGATGATGGAGGAATCCAGTCAGGAAGAATCTATTAACGAAGTGTTTGAATATCTTGGAGATCAGTTCCCACAGTTTGATATCGATCTTATGAAAAATTACTTGCTTGTGATCATAGGGCAGATTGAGCATGAGATGAATCTTGTGTTAGGTGAGGATAAGAAGATCGGTCTGATCATACATATCGTATGTCTGATCAATAAACTACAGCAACAGCATACACCATCTGTGAATTTTATGGCATACAGTGTGCTTGGAGACTTCGGAGATGGAAGATATGGCGGATTGTTTGAAAAAATGAAAACATTCTTAAAACCGCTTGAGGAAACTTTTGATGTAATGATTCAGGATAATGAGATCGCAACGATCATTTCAATTATCCGTAAATAATAGAAAGGGAAAAGAAAATGACAAAAGAAGAAACAACAATGACAGGATTTGAAATCGTATCTTATTCAGGAGATGCACGATCTAAATTATTAACAGCACTTTCAAAAGCAAAAGAAAAGAAATTCGATGAATGTGATCAGCTGATCGAAGCTGCAGCAGAGTGTTTGAAGGAAGCACATGATTCACAGATGGATGTCATGCAGGCAGAAGCGACGGGAGATGACGTAGAACTTGGATTTATCATGGTTCATGCACAAGATCACCTGATGACAACATTATTATTAAAAGATATCATTGGAACACTGATCGACGTATATCGTGCGTAAACAAAAGAGGAGTCGTTTATGAAAAAACTAATTAAAGCAATTGAAAAGATGAAACCGTTTTTTGATGCGGTTGCAAGAAATGTCTACTTAAAATCAATCAAAGATGGATTTATTTCCTGTATGCCAATCGTTATTTTCTCAAGTATTTTCTTACTTGTGGCCTATGTACCAAATATTTTTGGATTCCATTGGTCAGCAAATATCGAAGCAATCCTTATGAAACCATATAACTATTCCATGGGAATCCTTGCAGTTGCAGTATCTGCGACAACAGCTAAGCATTTTACAGATAGTTTAAATCGAAATATGCCAGAAAACAATCAGATCAACAGTTTATCAACGATGGTCTGCTCTATCATTTGTTTCTTAATGCTTAGTGCTGACTCCATTAAAGATGGATTTGCAAATGGTTATATGGGATCTAAAGGATTATTGACAGCATTCTTAACAGCATTTGTTGTTGGTGGAATTTATCGTTTCTGTATCTCAAGAGATATTACGATCAAAATGCCAGAACAGGTACCACCAAACCTTTCACAGACATTTAAAGATATCATTCCATTTGGACTTGCGATCATTATTATCTGGGTATTTGACTTATTATTTAGAAACTTTGTAGGTATTAACTTTGCAGAAGGTGTGATCACATTCTTCCAACCAATCTTCCAGGCAGCAGATGGATACATTGGATTAGCAATTATTTATGGAGCAATGTCATTATTCTGGTTCGTCGGGGTACATGGACCATCTATTGTAGAACCAGCAATCTCTGCAGCATTAGTATTAAACTTAACAACAAACTTAGAAGCTTATCAGGCAGGACATCATGCAACAAAGATCTTAACATTAGGAGCACAGCATTTTGCGGTAACATTTGGTGGAACAGGAGCAACGCTTGTCATTACATTAATGTTTGCATTCCTTGCAAAATCAAAAGAACTTCGTGCCGTTGGACGTGCAAGTAGTATTCCAGTATTATTTAACGTTAATGAACCATTTCTGTTTGGAGCACCGATCGTATTAAACCCTATATTCTTTGTACCATTTATCTTTGCACCAATCGCGAATATCTGGTTATTAAAGATCTTCGTTGATTATCTTGGAATGGATGGATTTATCTATGATCTTCCATGGACAACACCAGGACCGATCGGAGTTTTATTAGGACTTGGACTTAGACTGCTTCCAGTACTTTATCTTGTGGCGATCATTGCAGCGGACTTTATCATTTACTATCCATTCTTCAAAGTATATGATAATGAGAAACTTCAGGAAGAAGCTGAAAATCACTTAAATGATATCGAAAAAGAAGAGGAAGAGATCAAAGTTGACGGAAATGTTTTAAAATCAAAGAGAATCCTTGTGCTTTGCGCAGGTGGAGGAACAAGTGGACTTCTTGCAAATGCATTAGATAAAGCGGCGAAAGATCAGGATATTCCATTGATCACAGCAGCAGGATCTTATGGAGCACATATGGATATCATGAAAGACTACGATCTTGTCATCTTAGCACCACAGGTAGCATCTTACTATGAAGATCTTAAGAAAGATACAGACCGTCTTGGAATCAAGAGCGTGGCATGTGAAGGAAAACAGTATATCAGTCTGACTAGAAATCCAGAAGAAGCATTAAAATTTGTATTTGGTATCATGGAGGAAAAATAAAAATGAAATTCAAAGATGATTTTATTTTTGGAGGAGCAACTGCAGCATATCAGTGCGAGGGAAGCATCGCAGATTACGGAAAAGGAAAGAATGAGTGGGATGTATTCTTAGAAGAAAAAGGCAGATTTAAAGCAGATCCAGCCAGTGACTTTTATCATCAGTATCCAGTGGATCTAAAGCTTTGTCATGATTTTGGAGTTAATGGAATCCGTATTTCTATTGCCTGGACAAGAATCTTTCCAGATGGAACAGACAAGATCAACAAAGAAGGTGTAGAATTTTATCATAAATTATTTAAAAAATGTCACGAAGAAGGGGTGGAGCCGTTCGTAACACTGCATCATTTCGACTCCCCAGCCGGTTTATATGCCGATGGAGATTTTATGAATCCTAAAACGATTGATGCATTTGTGGAATATGCAAAATTCTGTTTTGAAGAGTACAAAAATGATGTTACATATTGGTTTACATTTAACGAGATTTGGGCTGTTGCAACCAATACATATATTGAAGGAACCTTCCCGAATGGTGTACAATATGATATGGCAAGTGCGATCCAGTTAATGCACAATATGATGGTGGCTCATGCAAAAGCTGTTATTGCATACAAAGAAGCGGGCTATGAAGGGAAGATTGGTATCGTTCATTCGTTGGAAAGTAAATACCCTTATGATGAAACGAAAGACGACGATGTTAAAGCGGCAAAAAATGAAGATGTATTAAATAATCAGTTCTTGTTAGATGCGACATTCCTTGGGGAATACAGGGATGAAACAATGGAGATCATCAATCGTTTGGTAGAGTTAAACAACGGAAGCTTTCATGCAAGCAAAGATGATATGGAAATCTTAAAAAAAGCTGCATCTTACAATGATTATCTTGGAATTAACTATTACCAGAGCCGTTTTATCAGACATTATGATGGGGAAAATGATATATTCCATAATGGAACAGGAGAAAAAGGTACTTCAAGATTCTGCTTAAAAGGTGTCGGAGAACGTATGGACAAAGAAGGAATTCCAAAGACAGACTGGGATTGGCTGATCTATCCAGAAGGACTTTATGATATGATTATGAGGATCAAGAAAGATTATCCAAATTATAAAGCAATCTATATCACAGAAAATGGAATGGGATATAAGGATGATTTTGTAGATGGAGAGATTGATGATACACCAAGAATTGATTATATCAGGAAACATTTAGAATGGATCTTGCGTGCGATCTCATGTGGGGCAAATGTAAAAGGATATTTTGTATGGTCGCTGATGGATATGTTTTCATGGACAAATGGATATAATAAGCGTTATGGATTGTTTTATGTAGACTATGAGACGCAGAAACGTTATCCAAAGAAATCTGCATACTGGTATCGCGAAGTAAGCAAGACAAAAGAACTGTAAAATTGCAATGGAGGAATGAGAAATGGAATATCAGGGAATCATTTTTGATTTCAATGGAACATTATTTTTTGACAATGATAAACATGTGAAAGCGTGGAATGAGATCTCTAAGATCTTACGAGGAAAAGAAATCACGTTAGAGGAATTACATACGAAGCTAAACGGAACACCAAATATACAAAATATTTTATATTTTACAGATGGGAAGGCAACAAAAGAAGAATTAGAAAAATATTCTCAGAAAAAAGAAGAATATTATCGTCAATTCTGTAAAGAAGATACGGAAAAATTTCATCTGGTAGATGGTGTATGTGAGTTTTTTGATCATTTGAAAGAAAAAGATATTCCATTTACGATTGCCAGTGCATCAATCAAAGAAAATATTGATTTCTTTATTGAGTCCTTTGGACTGGACCGCTGGATCAAGCCAGAAGATATCGTTTATGATGATGGAACATATGAGAATAAGATCGCAATGTTTCATAAAGCAGCTGATGTGATCGGCATTGATATGAAAGACATCAGAATTTATGAAGATTCCAATTCTGGAATCCGAAATGCATATGATGCAGGATGTGAACAGATCGTTGTGATCTGTGACAAGGAAAATGAAGAAGAATTTTTAAAACGTCCTGGAGTTATAGAAGTTATGCAGGATTTTTCCTTTGCAAAAGAATTGTAATACAAATTTAAAATTGATTTTAGGGAGTTTCGTAGACGAAACTCCCTTTTTGTGATAAGATAAATTGAATATACCTTAATCAATAAATGAGAAAGGGTATAATCTTTTGAAATATAAGAAGAAAGATATAAAGGAGAGTTCGATGATCAATCAGTTAGTAAACAATATTAAAAAATTAGATGCCCCTATTGTTGTTGGATTAGATCCAATGCTTGATTATGTACCAGAATATATTAAGAAAGCAGCATTTGCTGAATATGGTGAGACTTTAGAAGGAGCAGCAGAGGCAATCTGGCAGTATAACAAAGGAATCATTGATGCAACTTATGATCTGATCCCGGCAGTTAAACCACAGATCGCTATGTATGAACAATTTGGAGTTCCAGGACTTGTTGCATTTAATAAGACATGTGAATATGCAAAGAGCAAAGGTCTTGTGATCATCGGAGATATCAAACGTGGAGATATTGGATCAACATCCAAAGCTTATGCGATCGGTCATGTAGGAAAGGTTGCAGTGGGAAGCAAGACATACAGCGGATTTTGTGAAGATTTTGTAACAGTTAATCCATATCTTGGAAGTGACGGAATCCGTCCATTTATGGAAGTATGTAAGGAAGAGAAGAAGGGAATGTTCATCTTAGTTAAGACATCAAACCCATCCAGCGGAGAATTCCAGGATCAGGAGATCAATGGAAAACCGTTATATGAGATGGTAGCCGAGAAAGTTGCTTCCTGGGGAGAAGAACTGATGGGAGATTCTTACAGCTATATCGGTGCCGTTGTTGGAGCAACTTATCCTAAGATGGGAGAAGTATTAAGAAAGATCATGCCAAAATCATACATCTTAGTTCCAGGATACGGAGCACAGGGTGGTCAGGCAAAAGATCTTGCACCATTCTTTAACGAAGATGGATTAGGTGCGATCATTAACTCTTCCAGAGGAATCATCTGTGCATATAAACAGGATGCCTACAGTCAGTTTGGAGAAGAAAATTACGCAGATGCATCAAGACAGGCTGTTCTCGATATGAAAGAAGACTTAAAACAGGCCTGGGTAAAATAAAAGATCACCTATTTTGTGAGTAAGGAAAACAGCCAGATAAAGGAGAATTGCAAGATGAGTAAGAAACAGGTAATGGCAGAGATCATTCGTCATACATCTTTATCAGACGGAATCTTTGATATGACATTGAAAGCAGAAGAGATTGCGAAAGAAGCAAAAGCAGGACAGTTTATTTCTGTTTATCTGAATAACAAGAGTAAGATCCTTCCAAGACCGATCAGTATCTGTGGGATCGATAAAGAAGCAGGGACATTAAGGATCGTATATCGTACGGTTGGAGATGGAACGAAGGAATTATCCGATTACAAAGAAGGTGAGATGGTCAAGATCTTAGGACCTTTAGGAAACGGATTTACACAGAAAGACAAAAAAGCAATTTTAATCGGTGGCGGAATCGGAATCCCTCCGATGTTAGAATTAATGAAGCAGTTAGATTGCGACAAAACAGCAGTTTTAGGATACCGTGACAGTGATATGTTCTTAAAAGACGAATTTGAGGCAGTTGGAGATGTTGTAATCTCTACAGAAGACGGCTCTTTTGGAACGAAGGGAAATGTCATTGATGCGATCAAAGAGCAGGGTGTGGAAGGAAGCATCATCTATGCATGTGGTCCAACGCCAATGCTTCGAGGAATCAAAGCATATGCAGAAGAGATGGGAATCGAAGCACAGATTTCCATGGAAGAGAGAATGGCATGTGGAATCGGTGCATGCTTAGCCTGTGTGTGCAAGTCAAAAGACGTAGATTCCCATTCACATGTTCATAACAAACGTGTTTGCAAAGATGGACCAGTATTTGACGCCAGGGAGGTGGAACTATAATGAATTTATCAGTTGATATTGCTGGAGTAACAATGAAGAACCCTGTGACAACAGGATCAGGAACATTTGGTTCCGGAGAAGAATTCAGTGAATTTGTCGACCTTTCCAAATTAGGAGCAGTGACAACCAAAGGAGTTGCCAATGTTCCATGGCCGGGGAATCCTGTGCCTAGAGTTGCAGAGGTATATGGTGGTATGTTAAATGCGATCGGATTACAGAATCCTGGAATCGATGTATTTGTTGAACGAGATATTCCATATCTTAAGAAAGCCGGAGCAACGATCATCGTTAATGTTTGTGGAAGATCCGAAAAGGATTATCTCGAAGTTGTAGAAAGACTTGCTGATCAGCCGGTAGATTTATTAGAGATCAATGTATCTTGTCCGAATGTGAAAGAAGGCGGGATTGCTTTTGGACAGGATCCAAAAGCATTATATGATATTACAAAGGCAGTAAAAGCAAAAGCAAAACAGCCGATCATCATGAAGTTAAGCCCGAATGTCACAGATATCACAGAGATGGCAAAAGCTGCAGTTGATGCAGGAAGTGACGCTCTTTCTTTGATCAATACATTAACAGGAATGAAGATCGATATTGAAAGAAGAGATTTTGTGCTTGCCAATAAGACAGGTGGGATGTCCGGACCAGCGATCAAACCAGTTGCTGTCCGTATGGTATATCAGGTTGCTAACGCCGTGGATGTGCCAATTATCGGTATGGGTGGAATCTCAACAGCTGAGGATGCATTAGAGTTTATTATGGCTGGTGCAACAGCGGTCTCAGTAGGAACAGCGAACTTTATCAATCCTGCAACAACACTTGAAGTTGTTGATGGAATCAAAACTTACATGGAAAGACATCAGATTAATGATATTAACGAATTGATCGGATGTGTCAAATAGATAATAAAAGGAGGATGAGGGTGTGAATATTTTATTTTTCCTGACTCCGAAAAGTGAGGTTGCCTATATTCCTGCCGATGAAAGTTTAAGGCAGGCATTTGAAAAACTAAAATATCATGGATATTCAGCAGTGCCGACATTAACTGATGAGGGTAAATACGCAGGAACGATCACAGAAGGTGATGTACTGCGCGCTATGGAATCTATGTGCCATTGGAATATATCAGAAGCTGAGAAAGTCAAACTTATGGATGTAAAGAGAAAGAGAAACATTCAGGCAGTGACGATCAGTACAGATATGGATGATCTTGTCGATGTGATCACAGATCAGAATTTTGTTCCGGTCATTGATGATCAGGAGAAATTTATCGGGATCGTGACAAGAAAAGATGTGATTCGTTTTTATTATGACGAATACCGCAAATTAGCAAAGAATGAATAAGATGGAGGTTTAGATAGAAGATGGAACAGTATAAGAGAGAGTTTATCGAATTTATGGTAGAAAGTGATGTATTAAAATTTGGAGAATTTACATTAAAGAGTGGAAGAAAATCTCCATTTTTCATGAATGCAGGAGCTTATGTGACAGGATCTCAGTTAAAGAGACTTGGAGAATATTATGCAAAAGCAATCCATAGTACTTATGGAGATGATTTTGATGTGTTATTCGGACCTGCATACAAAGGAATTCCATTAGGAGTTGTAACAGCGATCGCATACAGCGAATTATATGGAAAAGAAGTTCGTTACTGTTCTGACCGTAAGGAAGCAAAAGATCATGGTGCAGATAAAGGAAATTTCCTTGGAAGCGAATTAAAAGACGGTGACCGAGTGATCATGATCGAAGATGTTACAACATCTGGTAAATCCATGGAAGAGACAGTTCCAAAAGTAAAAGGAGCAGCAAACGTAGAGATCGTTGGATTAATGGTATCCTTAAACCGTATGGAAATCGGTAAAGGCGGAGAAAAATGTGCACTGGATGAAGTGAAAGAATTATATGGATTTGATACAGCAGCGATCGTTGATATGGAAGAAGTTGTAGAATGTTTATATAACAAAGAATGTAATGGAAAAGTTGTGATTGATGATACATTAAAAGCAGCAATTGATGCATACTATGAACAGTATGGTGCAAAACATTAAGGATGGTTCTTGTGACGGTTGAGAAAAAGAAGTTAGCCAGACGAGGAATAAAAGTTATATTTTATCTTTATATCATAGGTATATTTTATTTTGTATTATTGAGTGAACGATATGGGAGGGATACAGGATATGATACCTCCCATGTGAACTTAGTTTTATTCAAAGAAATCAACAGGTTCTGGACGTACAGACATCTTTTGTCCACCGAAGCAGTGGTCACAAATCTGTTTGGAAATATTTTTGCATTCAGTCCATTTGGTTTTATGATCCCGATCGTAATCAATAAGAAAAAGGCATTTTTTCGTGCAGTGTTTGCAACTTCCTTTTTTAGTTTAGTGATCGAGACAAGTCAATTGATCATGAAAGTAGGGGTATTTGATGTAGATGATCTTCTGATGAATACGTTTGGTGGATTGATCGGGTATATGATATACAGGGTCGTAGTAGCAGTATATGATTTATATAACAGAAAGAGGGCGGCAAAATGAAGAGAAACAAAAGAAAAACATTTGCATATCGTCCATCTGACAAGATTATTTCACGGGAATCAATTGTTTCTGTGATTTTAGGAGCAGCAGGGATCATTGGATATTACCTGCTGCTTTTCGGTTCCATAAAGACAGGAGGAACAAGCAGTCCATTAAGTGGAGCTGGAGGATGGATCTTGCTGGTAGTATCAGCTATAGGATTATATTTTGGAATACAAAGTATGAAAGATACCGCAGCAGTGATGAAATGGAAGATCATTGGATGTACTTGCAACGGAATTGTGCTGGCAGTATCTGTGATCATTTTTGTGATTGGAATAATTGCAATGATCTAAGTAAAGAAAGGAAGAGATGACTTGAATACAATGTTATCAGAAAGACATGAATTAAATAAGATCGCACTGTTAGAATTAAAGAAAGATGTAGAAGAAACAAGAGAATTTTCTTCATATTTTTCTAAAATGGCAGATCTTTTATTATATGTAAATGAGATTTACGATACCAAAGAGAGGACATTAGAACAGTTAAAACAGTGGAATAGAATATGGTATGAAGAAATCAGCCCGGAACAATATGCACATAGTTTTGGAAATCCAGAATTTTGTACAGAAAAGTTTGGAAAAGAGTATGGTCAGATCTTCGCATTTTTATATGCAGAGATGCGCAGTGGATTTATCTATGCGATCGAAGGAAGACTGTTTGACCTTGTGATCAACAATGAATTGTTCTTGGAAATCAGCAATTTATTTTTGTCAGGAGAAGAACATCCGCAGAAAATCAAGCATATTGTTTTTGATCATATGAGAGACTACAGCGAGGATGTTTTTGAGTACAGAATCAGAGAACAGTTAGACCCGGAACTTGATTTTGCAACAAAGATTGTGATGGAATCTGATCTCAGTAATCCAGATATTTTGTATCAATACGGAGAATATATTTCCGAAAATGAAATTGATACTTTAAAGTTTTTAAATAAATTGCCACAAGAAGAGATCACAGCGATGGCCAAAACATATGTTGATGGATTTCATGAAGGATTTATCATCAATAACATTGATATGAGTCCAAAACGAAGTGTTAATATCCGTTATACGATTGGATTTGAACCAGTTGTCAGAGAGGCAGTTCGTTTATTCTCAGAAATTGGGCTTGCACCGATCATCTATAGAAGTGGCGTATCTGTTTTAACACGAGGACTTCATAAGATTGGTTATATTTCATCTTCTCCAAACCCACAGTATGAATATGACCACAGATATGATCAGGCGATATTCTTTGATAATCGTTTTATGAAACACAAATTAGAATGTTATCATAATGCATATGAACATTATAAAGATGAAGCGTATGTGTTTGCTGGACCAGCTTGCATGGAAACATTTGGGGAAATACCTTTTTTACCAGAGAATAAAGAAGAGAATTTAAAATTAAGTAAGAAGCAGCAGGAGCTTTCTGTGGAATTTCAGATGAAAGCCTCAGAGATCATGAATCAATATATCAAACCGGAGCAGAGGAGCTTTACGATCATTTCATATCCAATTCCTGAGATCGGGGATAACTTTGAAGAGATTTTTAAAGAAGTCGTGAAGGTTAATACATTGGATAAAGACAAATACAGACAAATTCAGCAGCATTTGATCGATGCCCTGAATCAGGCAGTGGAAGTTCATATCAAAGGAAAAGGAAAGAATAAGACCGACCTATACGTAGCGATGCATGAGATGGATGATCCATCCAAAGAAACGAATTTTGAAAACTGCCTTGCAGATGTCAATATTCCAGTTGGAGAAGTGTTTACCTCACCAAAATTAACAGGGACCAATGGAGTACTGCATGTTGGAGAAGTCTATTTAAATGATCTGAAATTCATTGACCTTGAAATTACTTTTAAAGATGGAATGATTTCTGAATATACATGCAAAAACTTTAAAACAGAGGAAGAAAATAAGGCATTTATCAAAGAGAATCTCTTATATAACAGAGATACGCTCCCAATGGGCGAGTTTGCGATCGGAACAAACACAACAGCATATGTGATGGCGAAGACATATGATATCTTATATCAGCTTCCGATCCTGATCGTTGAGAAGATGGGACCTCATTTTGCAGTGGGAGATACTTGCTACAGTCATTGTGAAGAAACTGAAGTTCGCAATCCAGATGGCAAAGAAATCGTTGCAAAATATAATGAATGCTCCAAAGAAGGCGAGTATTTCCAGTGTCACACAGATATTACGATTCCATATGAAGAACTGGATTCTATTTGTGCGATCACCCTTGGCGGAGATGAGATTTTACTGATCAAAGATGGTAAATTTGTACTTTCTGGTACAGAAACATTAAATGAACCATTGACGGAAATCGGTTAAATCAGTACAATGATAAGAAAGATAAAATCCTGAAAGGGAAGTTTTTGTTAATTTCATAAGATAAGGAGAAAGAACATGGCAAAAGTAGCAATTGTAATGGGCAGCGATTCTGATATGCCTATCATGAAAAAAGCAGCAGAGTTTTTAGATCAGATGGGGATCGATTTTGAGATGACGATCATTTCCGCACACAGAGAACCAGATATTTTCTTTGAGTGGGCAAAAGGTGCGAAGGACCGTGGAGTGAAAGTGATCATTGCAGGTGCTGGAAAGGCAGCACATCTTCCAGGTATGTGTGCAGCTTTATTCCCAATGCCAGTTATCGGTATTCCGATGAAGACTTCCGACCTCGGTGGTGTTGATTCTTTATATTCTATCGTACAGATGCCATCTGGAATACCAGTAGCGACAGTAGCGATCAATGGAGGACTTAATGCAGGAATCCTTGCAGCGAAGATCCTTGCAACATCAGACGAGAAATTACTTGAGAAATTAGAAGCTTACAGCGAAGAGATGAAACAGTCAGTTGTAGAGAAAGCAGAGAAACTTGACAAAGTTGGATACAAAGATTATGAATAAGAAGATTCTTGCAGCGTTTTTATGCGTATGTATGGTTGTAGTTACAGGAAGTTTTCCAGTAAGTGCAGCAAAAACAAAGAAGACATACAAGATTGCAATTGATGCAGGACACCAGGGAAAGGGAAACGGTAAGACAGAACCTATCGGACCGGGCGCGAAGATGCGTAAACCAAAAGTAGCATACGGAACGCAGGGAGTCAAAACGAAAGTACCAGAATCCAAATTAACTCTGCAGATTGCATTAAAGCTTGAGAAAGAGTTAAAGAAACGCGGTTATGATGTGTATATGATAAGAAGAAAACAGAATGTAAACATTAGCAATAAGCAAAGAGCGATCCGTGCAAATAAAAGTGGTGCTGATATCTGTATCAGACTGCATGCGGATGCAGCATCAGCGAATGTTCGTGGTGTTTCTGTGCTATACCCATCACAGCAGAATCCTTATGTAGCAAAATTAAGCAAGAAGAGTAAAAAACTCTCAAAGAATATACTGGACAGTTATTGTAAGTCAACCAAATTCAAGAAACGTGGTTTATCAAAACGTGACGATCTTACAGGAACAAACTGGAGTAAGATTCCAGTGGCACTGATAGAGATGGGATTTATGACAAATAAGACCGAAGATAAACAGATGCAGAAGAAGCAGACACAGAAGAAGATGGTAGACGGCATTGCAAATGGTATTGATCAATATTTTAAATAATCAGGAGGAGAAGTAACAATGGATTACAAGAAAGCAGGCGTGGATATTGAAGCAGGATACAAATCTGTAGAACTGATGAAAGAACACGTAAAGAGAACCATGAGAGAAGAGGTACTTGGTGGATTAGGAGGATTTTCCGGAGCATTTTCTTTAAAGAAGATCAAAGATATGGATGATCCAGTCTTACTTTCAGGAACTGATGGATGTGGAACAAAAGTAAAACTTGCAATGATCCTTGATAAACATGATACGATCGGTATCGATGCAGTTGCTATGTGTGTAAATGATATTGCATGTGCAGGAGGAGAACCTCTGTTCTTCTTAGACTATATTGCCTGCGGTAAAAACTATCCTGAAAAGATCGCTGAGATCGTAAGCGGTGTAGCAGAAGGATGTGTACAGTCAGATGCAGCCTTGATCGGTGGAGAGACAGCAGAACATCCAGGACTTATGCCAGAAGAAGACTATGACCTTGCAGGATTTGCAGTTGGTGTATGTGACAGAAAAGACCTGATCACAGGAGAAAACTTAAAAGATGGAGATGTCTTGATCGGTATGGCATCTACAGGAGTTCACAGCAATGGATTCTCTTTAGTAAGAAAAGTATTTGATATGAGTAAAGAATCTTTAAATACATATTATGATGAATTAGGAAAAACATTAGGAGAAGCATTACTTGCTCCGACAAGAATCTACGTAAAAGCATTAAAGAGTGTGAAAGATGCAGGAGTTACAGTTAAAGCATGCAGTCATATCACAGGTGGTGGATTCTATGAGAATATCCCACGTATGCTTCCAGAAGGAATGAAAGCAGTTGTGAAGAAAGACAGCTATGAAGTACCAGCAATCTTTAAACTTCTTGCCAAAGAAGGAGATATCGCAGAAGAGATGATGTACAACACATTCAATATGGGACTTGGAATGGTTGTTGCGGTTGATAAAGAAGATGTTGACAAAACAATGGAAGCAATCAAAGCAGCAGGAGATACACCATATATCGTAGGGCATATGGAAGCTGGAGAAAAAGGAGTTACTTTATGCTAAAAGTGGCAGTACTTGTTTCCGGAGGAGGAACAAACCTTCAGGCTATTATCGATGGAATCGAGAATGGAAGCATTACAAATGCGAAGATTGATGTTGTGATCAGCAATAATAAGAATGCATATGCACTTGAGCGTGCGAAGAAACATGATATCGAAGCAGTTGCACTTTCTCCCAAAGATTTTGAGACAAGAGATTTATTTAACGAAGCATTGTATAACGAGCTTGTAGACCGTAAGATTGATCTGATCGTTCTTGCGGGATGCTTGGTTGTGATTCCGGAGAAGATCATTCATGAATTTGAAAACAGGATCATCAATATTCACCCATCATTGATCCCATCATTTTGCGGAACAGGCTATTATGGATTGAAGGTTCATGAGAAAGCCTTGGCAAGGGGAGTTAAAGTTTCTGGAGCAACCGTTCATTTTGTCGATGAAGGAACGGATACAGGTCCGATCATTGCCCAGAAGGCAGTAGAGATCAAACAGGGAGATACTCCAGAAGTTCTTCAGCGAAGAATTATGGAGCAGGCAGAATGGGTTATTATGCCGAAAGCCATTGATGACATTGCTAATGGAAGGATCAAAGTCGAAGAAGGAAAAGTCATTTATCTATAAATCATTCAGATCACGAAAGAAAGGAAATGAAAGATGAAAGTTTTAATCGTAGGAAGCGGTGGAAGAGAACACGCGATCGCATGGTCTGTCGCTAAAAGCCCAAAAGTAGACAAGATTTATTGTGCACCAGGAAATGCAGGAATTGCTGAATTTGCGGAATGTGTAAATATCAAAGCAATGGAATTCGATAAACTGGTTGCATTTGCGAAAGAAAATGCAATTGATCTTACGATCATTGGAATGGATGATCCATTAGTTGGTGGTGTTGTCGATGCATTTGAATCAGAAGGACTGCGTGTTTTTGGACCAAGAAAGAATGCAGCGATCATCGAAGGTTCCAAAGCATTTTCTAAAGATCTGATGAAGAAATATAAGATTCCAACAGCTGCATATGAGAATTTTACAGATCCAGATGAAGCTATCAAATATTTAGAAACAGCTAAGATGCCAATCGTATTAAAAGCGGATGGATTAGCACTTGGAAAAGGTGTATTGATCTGTAATACATTAGAAGAAGCTAAAGAAGGTGTTAAGACATTAATGCTTGACAAACAGTTTGGTGATGCTGGTAATGAAATCGTTATTGAAGAGTTTATGACAGGAAGAGAAGTATCTGTTCTGGCATTCTGTGATGGAAAAACGATCAAATGTATGACATCCGCACAGGACCATAAACGTGCTAAAGATGGAGATCAGGGACTTAACACAGGAGGAATGGGAACATTCTCTCCAAGTCCATTCTACAATGATGAAGTAGAAGCATTCTGTGAAAAATATGTCTATCAGTCAACGATCGATGCGATGGCTTCTGAGGGAAGACCATTTACAGGAATCTTATTTACAGGATTGATGATCACAGAAGACGGACCAAAAGTCTTAGAATACAATGCACGTTTTGGAGATCCAGAAGCACAGGTTGTTCTTCCAAGAATGAAGAATGATATCATCGACGTGATGGAAGCCTGCATTGATGGAAAATTATCTGATGTAGAATTGGAATTTGAAGATAATGCAGCAGTATGCGTTGTTTTAGCATCTGACGGATATCCAGAGAAATACGATAAAGGATTCGAAATCAAAGGATTAGATACATTCAAAGACAAAGATGGATATTATGTATTCCACGCTGGAACAAAGTTTGATGGTGATAAGATCGTGACAAATGGAGGACGTGTCTTAGGTGTTGTAGCAAAAGGAGAAAATCTAAAGGCTGCAAGAGCAAATGCTTACAAAGCAACAGAATGGATTGATTTTGCAAACAAATATAAGAGAAATGACATCGGAAAAGCAATTGATGAAGCATAATCTTTAAAGGATGATCATATAAAAAGGATGGCTGAGAAATCAGCCATCCTTTTTGTAGTAGTACACATATATGAAATTACATTGTGATAATTCCAAAAGCATTTGCAACTGAGCTGATCAAAATGATCGCTGCAAAAAGCGGGCACAGATATTTGATCATAAAACAGAAAATCTTCTTGCGGCGAAATGCCTGTCCGTCTTTTGTGATCTCTTCTTCTATTTTATCAACTCCAACAACTTTTGACACCAGAAGGCAGGTTGCGATCGCGGCAATCGGCATCATCACAGAGTTTGTTATGAAATCGAAGAAATCAAGAAATTGCATTCCAAGAATCTTAAAATTCGCAAGAGGTCCATACCCAAGGCAGGAAAGCGTTCCAAGCAGTAACATAACCATTCCCATGAACACAGTTGATTTTTTACGGCTCCAGTGTAGTTCATCTTCGAACGTCGAAACAGCACTTTCTGTCAGTGCGATCGAACTTGTCACAGCTGCAAACAGTACTAATAAGAAAAATACAACACCGATCGCAGTTCCAAATCCCATGTTTGCAAAAACTTTCGGGATTGTGATAAACATTAAGGCAGGTCCAGACTTTAATGTTTCGGCATTACCGCCAGAGAAAGCAAAAACAGCAGGAATGATCATAAGTCCAGCCATGATCGCGATCGCAGTATCAAAAATCTCAACATTCTCTGTAGATTTTTCAATGGAAGTATCTTTCTTCATATAAGAACCAAATGTGATCAATATTCCCATTGCAATGGATAAAGAATAAAACATCTGTCCCATTGCAGATACAACGGTCATCCATGAAAAATGATCAAAGTTTGGCACAAGAAAGTATTTTACCCCTTCAATAGCACCTGGTCTGGTTACAGAATACACAGCGATGATCAGTGATAAAACGATCAGGATCGGCATCATAAATTTTGATACACGCTCAATTCCATTTCGTACACCGGCGTAAATGATACCAAGTGTAAATAATGTAAAAATGATAAAACAGATTTCTGTAGACCACCCATTGGAAATAAATGTCGTAAAATAAGCATCGCCAGCTAAAGTTTTACTATGTCCGGCAAAATATTCAATCAAGTATTTGATCACCCATCCACCGATCACAGAATAATAAGGAACGATGAGGATCGGAATGATTGCATTGATCCAACCACCAATAGATATAAAACGTGAGTTTCCAAAGCTTTCAAATGCTCCAACAGGGCTTTTTCTTGTCATGCGTCCAAGAGAAGTCTCCGCCATGATCAAGGTGTAACCGAAGGTCAGTGCAAGTATGATATAAACAAGTAAAAAGATTCCACCGCCATATTTAGCAGCGAGATATGGAAATCTCCAGATGTTTCCAAGCCCTACGGAAGCACCAGCAGCTGATAATACAAAGCCAAGCTTTCCAGAGAAAGTGCTTCTTTTGTGTTTCTTCATTATAAATTGTCTCCTTTAACTAATGTTTCCATACGCATTGAGCATATCTGAATCAGTTTAACACAGCAGCAGGAAAAAAGCAAAGAAACTGATAAAAATATTGTATGGAAAATATTACATATGTATGCCATAGAAAGACAAGTGTTTTTGTATAGTGTGCTGAAAGTGACTGATTATTAAAAAAAATACTTGCAAATATCAGAATCATCATATAAAGTAAATATTGCGGATAAGAAAAATAAACATAGGCATTTCTTTCTGATGAACAAAAAGAAATGAACTCTGGAGAGTCTCATAAGTGAGCGCCGAAGGTGTACAGTTTCTATTAGGAAACTAATCTCTCAGGCAAAAGGACAGAGCTTTATAAGCAATGTATTCGATACTCTTTAGAGCTGATTTAATCAGCTCTTTTTTGTATACTCAGATATGCAAAAATCAAGCTGTTCAAGGTTACATTCGCAAAGATCTATTTTTGGAGGAATGAAAAATGTTAAACACGCTAAACGATGTACTAAACAACGTCGACAATTTTATCTGGGGGATGCCCCTCATCATCTTGATCCTTTTTACAGGAATCTTATTGACAGTCAGGCTTCGAGGACTACAGATCAGACATCTTGGAAAGGCACTACATTATGTATTTCATAATGAAGATGATGGAGAAGGAGAAGTTACAAGTTTTGGTGCATTATGTACGGCACTTTCAGCAACGATCGGAACTGGTAATATCGTAGGATGTGCGACAGCAATCGTTGCAGGTGGACCAGGAGCATTATTCTGGATGTGGCTTGCAGCCTTTTTTGGAATGGCAACAAAATATGCTGAAGGAATGTTAGCGGTTAAGTATAGAGTGATCGCAGAAGATGGTCACACACTTGGCGGACCATTCTATTACATTGAAAAAGGAATGGGTAAGAATTTTAAATGGCTTGCAAAATTGTTCTGTGTATTTGGAACAATGGTAGGTTTGTTTGGAATCGGAACATTTACACAGGTAAATGGAATCACATCAGCAGTGAATAACTTCTTTGACCCATCCAATGTACATACGATCAGCTTATTTGGAATGAATTATTCTATTAGCGTTGTTGTAGCAGGAATTATCGTAACAATCTGTGCAGGACTTGTTATCATTGGAGGAATCAAGAGAATCTCTAAGGTATCAGAGGTTATCGTGCCATTTATGGCAGTGACATATATTGGTGTCTGTCTGATCATTGTATTCACACATTTACCACAGGTACCAGCAGCATTTGCTGAGATCGTACAGTCAGCATTTGGACTAAAAGCAGTTGCAGGTGGAGCAATCGGAGCTATGACAGTTGCAATGCAGAAAGGTATTGCAAGAGGAATCTTCTCTAACGAAGCAGGACTTGGATCAGCACCGATCGCAGCGGCAGCAGCTCAGACAAATGAACCAGTACGTCAGGGACTTGTATCTATGACAGGAACATTTATTGATACGATCATCGTATGTACAATGACCGGACTTGCAATCGTTATGACAGGTGCATGGGATATGGGACTTGAAGGAGTTGCAGTCACAACAAAGGCATTTGCATTAGGACTTCCATTCCCTGCAAAAGCATCAGCATTTGTATTAATGATGTGTCTTGTATTCTTTGCATTTACAACAATTCTTGGATGGGCATATTATAGTGAAAGATGTCTGGAATACCTGGTAAATGGAAAGAAATTCGTTATCACAGCGTTCAAATGGTTTTATATTTTAGCAGTATTTATTGGACCATTTATGACAGTTAGTGCTGTATGGACTATTGCGGATATCTGTAATGGATTAATGGCATTCCCGAACCTTGTAGCACTGCTTGCGTTGAACGGAGATGTTGTATCTGAGACAAGAGGATATCTTGAAAGAGTTGGTATTGTGAAAACAACAGTAGGAGAAGCATAAAGAAAATATTGCTTTACTTTAACACTCTGATATAGTATAGTGGAACTATAAGATCAGAAAGGGAGTAAATGCTAATGAGCAAGAAAATCAAGACAGAAGCGGCAAAAAGATTATTTCAGGCAGTACTGACATTAGAGACAGAAGAAGAATGTTTTACATTTTTTGAAGATCTTTGTACAGTAAATGAATTAGAATCGTTAGCTCAGAGATTTGAGGTGGCTTCGATGTTATATGATAAGCATACATACTTAGAAGTTGCAGATAAGACAGGTGCTTCCACGGCAACCATCAGCCGAGTGAATCGTTCATTGAATTATGGAAGTGATGGCTATGATATGGTATTTAAACGAATGAAGAAATAGGCAGATGCCTATTTCTTCTTTTTCTTTTCTGCTTTATTGTTTGACTCTGGTTGATAGAGTTCATCGATCATTTTCTCAATCACCTGTTTCCTTAGATAGATATCATATCCAAGAAGTGTAATAAAAGCAAATTGCTGCAGCTGTTCTTTCTTCTTCGACTCCTTTAATTCAGCAAAAGTAGCCTCAGATTTATGAAATACATCTGCGATCGAATCTCGGATCGCCGTATTATGATCATGCTCCAGCTTGAAAATCTCATTATAAATCGTATAAAAAGAATTCTTTGAGTCCTGATCATCAAAATGTTCATTTAAAGGATCTAACAGATTCTTAATATCTGAAATTGATAAAAAATTCTTCAGATAATAAATATAAATTAAAAGAATCATGTGATTCCTGGAATATTTCTTCTTATTAGAAGGTGGAAGAAGATGGTTTTTGGTATAGTTGTTGATCATGGTTTTTGTAAATATCTTATCTTCTTCGAAACGCTTCGTATTCTTTAGCTGTTCTTCTAAAAAAGTAGTGACCTGATCCATATACAATTCGATGTTTGGAAGGTCTTCTGGAAGCACATAATCGAGTTTCATCCATTCTTCGAGTTGTTTTTCAAATTCCATAATGATTTCTCCTTATCTTATGACTATATTATACGGTTATTCAAACCATATGACAAGAGAAAAAACATCAGGTGCAACGGACTGGACTCGCTTCGCTTGATAAGGTATAATAGCAGTTAAGCTTTGAGAAAGGAATTTATCTATGGGAATTTATGATACATTAAATGAACAGCAGCAGGAAGCCGTTTTTTGTACGGAGGGACCGCTTTTGCTTCTTGCTGGTGCAGGGTCTGGAAAGACTCGTGTGTTGACGCACAGGATTGCTTATCTGATGGATCAGGGTGTGAATCCTTATCATATTATGGCAATCACATTTACAAATAAAGCAGCGAAGGAAATGAGAGAGAGGGTCGATGATCTGGTCGGATTTGGAGCAGAGCATATCTGGGTCAGTACTTTCCATTCAACTTGTGTGAGAATCTTAAGAAGGCATATTGATAAGCTTGGTTATGGAAACAGTTTCACGATCTATGATGCAGATGATCAGAAATCCCTGATCAAACAGATCTGCAAGCAGTATAAGATTGATACAAAGATGATGCCAGAGAGAAGGATCATCAATGAGATTTCTTCTGCTAAAGATGAATTTATGACACCTTCCGAGTACGAAACAAGACATCAGTATGATTTTAAGAAGAAAAAGATCGCACAGATTTATAAAGAATATCAGAAGCAGTTAAAGGCAAATAATGCACTGGATTTTGATGATCTGATCTTTAAGACCGTGGAATTATTTCAGTTCCATCCAGAAGTGCTTGATTATTATCAGGAGAGATTTCGTTATATCATGGTTGACGAGTATCAGGATACAAATACGATCCAGTTCCAGTTAGTCAGTATGCTTGCAAGAAAATATCAGAATCTCTGCGTTGTAGGTGACGATGACCAGTCTATTTACAAATTCAGAGGTGCGAATGTAAAGAACATCTTAAACTTTGAAAATGTATTTCCAGAAGCAGTTACGATCAAACTCGAGCAGAATTATCGTTCCACGAAGAATATCTTAAATGCAGCGAATGAGGTGATCAAACACAATAAGGGAAGAAAAACGAAGAAACTTTGGACTGAGAACGAAGAAGGGGATCTGATCGAATTCCATCAGTATGGAACAGAATATGAAGAAGCAAGAAAGATCATTCATGAGATTGAAGATCTATCCAAAGAAGGCTATGATTATAAAAATATGGCAATCCTTTATCGTACTAATGCGCAGTCTCGTGTATTTGAAGAAAGTTTTATGATCAAAAATATTCCATACCGTATTGTGGGAGGCACAAACTTCTATCAGAGAAAAGAAGTGAAAGATATTTTGAGTTACTTAAAAGTTGTTGATAATGGGCTGGATGATCTGGCAGTGCGAAGGATCATCAATGTTCCAAGACGAGGGATCGGTGCAGCAACAATCGAGAAGATCAATGTGTATGCAGTTGAGCATAATATTAGTTTTTTAGATGCATGCTTTTCTGCGGATAGCATTGATACATTGGGAAATGCAAAGAAAAAGATCAATGGATTTGCTGATCTGATCCGTGAATTCAGACGCAAGATGCAGGAAGGGTCGCTGGAAGAATTATTTAAGTATATTACAGATGAAACAGGATATATTGCGAATCTGAAAGCTGAAGAAACGGAAGAAGCTGAAGGAAGAATTGAAAATATCAATGAGCTTTTAAATAAAGTTGTAACATATGAACAGGAAGCAGAAGAAGCGAGTTTGTCAGAATTATTAGAAGAGATCGCATTGGTTGCAGATATTGATAATCTAGAAGATTCAGATAACAGGGTTGTATTAATGACACTGCATAGTGCAAAAGGTCTGGAATTTCCATACGTATTTATTTGTGGTATGGAAGATGGAATCTTCCCAAGTTATATGACGGTGATGTCTGAAGATGATGACGATATGGAAGAAGAAAGACGTCTTTGCTATGTAGGAATCACAAGAGCAAAGAAAAAGCTTTATTTAAGTGCGGCAAAACGAAGAATGATGCAAGGAAGAACTCAGTTTAATAAAGTTTCACGGTTTATCGATGAGATTCCGGAACAGCTATTACAGTTAGACACAGGGGTCAACTTCAAAGAAAAACGTCCAGATAAAGCATTGTTTTCATCAAATCGCAGTAATCGATTTAGAAAACCATATCAAGCAAAATCATTTACTTCAACGAAAATGGATACTTTACCATATGATGTTGGAGATATGGTGAAACATATAAAATTTGGAAAAGGAAAAGTGCTTGAAATTGTCTCTGGAGGCCGTGATTACGAGGTAACAGTAGACTTTGAGAAAGCAGGAGTGAAAAAAATGTTCGCATCCTTTGCAAAACTAAAAAAAGTCGAATAAAATGAACGAAAAAGTTAGTAAAATATAGTTAGAAGTGATATAATAAAGAAAACGCATAAGAAAGGAATGAGCGGCATGGAAAAATTAAGTGATCTTTTAGAAATGGCAAAAGTTTCAGACATCATTGCAACAAAAAAAGAAAAAGAAGATAACAAAATCGTTTGGGCGTTAGCGATCATCGGAGCGATCGCAGCAGTTGCAGGAATCGCATTTGCGGTATATAAATATCTGACACCAGATTATATGGATGATTTTGATGAAGACTTTGATGATGATTTTGACGATGATTTCTTCGATGAAGAAGATGATACGGATGTGAAAGAAGAAGACATCGAGGAAGTGGAATAAGAAAGCTTCATATAGGAAACTGAAACGAAGAAAGAACACCTGTTTTTGGTGTTCTTTTTTTGATACAATTAGTAGCTTTTTCCTATGATTTTGTTAGAAGGTCTAAGAAAAATAAAAAAGGATAATGAAAAAATATAAGATCAGAAACCGCATAAACAGGGGATTTGCGACAAAGTGTTCAAGAAAAATAAAAAAAGTTGAAAAAAGTTGTTGACATTTAAAGGACGATTCTATATAATAAATCTTGCTGTTGAGGAAATAGAGAAACAGCAAAGCACTTACGGGGTGTGGCTCAGCTTGGCTAGAGCGCTTGATTTGGGATCAAGAGGTCGCAGG
>ERZ773216.211-NODE-211-length-81747-cov-4.711991_pt1 | contig 81747 bp, 68 predicted proteins | sample MGYA00511259_ERZ773216 | MGnify/ENA primary metagenome ERZ773216 (study PRJEB29015, sample SAMEA2737764) | human gut metagenome | biome: human gut; feature: human-associated habitat; material: faeces | place: China | collected 2012 ... | reverse complement strand
CCACGACCTCCGCCGTGACAGGGCGGCGCTCTAACCAGCTGAGCCACCAGGCCATCTTATAAATTGTATGTATTGCTCATGCAATAACAACATTATATAAGATGACCGACTTCCTGTCAAGCGTATTTTTTATTTTTACAGGCAAATGTTACGCCAGATTCGTATATCCCATCAGATACTTATCCACTTCTTTTGCCACATCGCGGCCTTCGTGAATGGCCCAAACCACCAGGGACTGTCCTCTGTGCATATCTCCTGCGGTGAAGACCTTCTCAACATTGGTGGCATATTTTCCGGCTTCGGTTGCTACGTTAGTACGGGCATTCAGTTCTACGCCGAATGCGTCTGCAACGTAACTCTGGGCACCTAAAAATCCTGCCGCGATCAGCACCAGATCTGCCGGCACCTCCTTCTCGGAGCCTTCCACCGGCACCATGGACATACGTCCGGTCTCCGGGTTCTTCTCTGCCTTCAGGCTGACAAGGATTGCTTTTACCAGCTTGCCGCTCTCATCCTTCACAAACTCTTTCACGGTAGTCTGGTAGATGCGCGGGTCATGACCAAACACGGCAATGGCCTCTTCCTGACCGTAGTCAGTCTTTAAGATACGCGGCCACTCCGGCCAGCTGTTGTTCTCCGTGCGCTTTTCCGGAAGCTTCGGCATCATCTCCAGCTGGGTCACGGATGCACAGCCATGGCGGATGGCTGTGCCGACACAGTCGTTTCCGGTATCGCCGCCGCCGATGACAATGACATGCTTATCCTTTGCGGAAATGTAATTGCCGTCCTCCAGGTTAGAATTTAACAGGCTCTTTGTGGTGGATTTTAAGAAGTCTACCGCAAAGTAAATGCCCTCTGCGTCCCGGCCCGGCACATTGATGTCCCGGGGATTGGATGCGCCGCAGGCCAGCACTACGCTGTCAAATTCCTTTAAAAGCTTCGCTGCCTTGTAATTCTTTCCGACATTGGCGCCGGTCACAAAGGTCACACCCTCTTCCTTCATCACGTTGATTTTGCGGTCAATAACCTTCTTTTCCAGCTTCATATTCGGAATACCGTACATCAGAAGACCGCCCACGCGGTCCTCCCGCTCAAACACCGTCACATTGTGTCCGCGCTTGTTTAACTGGTCTGCCGCAGCCAGACCGGACGGACCGGAGCCGATGACTGCGATCTTTTTATCGGTACGCAGATGTGGCGGTTTTGGCCCTGCCTCTCCTGTCTCATATGCTTTCTCAATGATGGCATGCTCGTTTTCCTTGATGCTGACCGGATCCCCGTTCAGGCCGCAGGTGCAGGCTGCCTCACACGGTGCCGGGCAGACGCGGCTGGTAAACTCCGGGAAGCTGTTGGTCTTTTTCAGGCGGTTATAAGCCTGACCCCAGTTTCCGGTGTACACCAGGTCATTCCACTCCGGAACCAGGTTATGGAGCGGACAGCCGGATACCATGCCGTTCATCATCATGCCGGACTGGCAGAAGGGGACGCCGCACTCCATACAGCGTGCGCCCTGCTTTCTCTGCTGTGCCTCCGTCAAAGGAGTGTGGAACTCATTGAAGTTTTTGATGCGCTCCAGTGGTGCAGCCGCCTTGCCGTTTACTCTGTCATATTCCAAAAATCCTGTTGGCTTTCCCATCTTCTCTCCTCCTTACTTTCTCTGATTTGCGTAGAATGCCTCAATCTGCGCCTGCTCACTGCTCAGGCCCTTCTCCTCCATCTGCACGATGGTGTTCATCATGCGGCGGTAGTCATGAGGCATAACCTTCTTGAATTTCGGCAGGTACTCGCCAAAGTGATCCAGGATCTCTTTTCCTCTTGCGGAGTTGGTGTAAGCCACATGCTCCTGGATCATTTCTTTTAATTCCTGGACATCGTACTTGTTGGTCACCTCTTCCAGGGAAACCAGTTCCTTGTTCAGGCGCTTGTAGAAATCACGGTTTTCATCCAGCACATAAGCGATACCGCCGCTCATTCCGGCTGCGAAGTTCTTTCCTGTGGTGCCAAGAACTACGACACGGCCGCCGGTCATGTACTCACATCCGTGATCGCCCACGCCCTCAACAACTGCCGTTGCGCCGGAGTTGCGGACACAGAAACGCTCACCGGCTACGCCGTTGATGTAAGCCTTGCCGCTGGTAGCGCCGTAAAGAGCAACGTTACCGATAACAATATTTTCCTCTGCCTTAAAGTTTACGGCCTTCGGCGGATATACGATCAGCTTGCCGCCGGATAAGCCTTTTCCGAAGTAGTCATTACTGTCACCTACCAGCTCCAGGGTCAGTCCCTTCGGGATGAAGGCGCCAAAGCTCTGGCCGCCGCTTCCGTTACACTGGATGGTGAAGGTATCCTCCGGCAGGCCGTCCGGATACTGTCTGGTGATTTCGGATCCGAAAATGGTTCCCAGGGTACGGTCTACGTTGGAGACATCCACCTGCAAACTCTTCTTCTGTCCCTTGTTCAGGGCTGTCTTTAACTGCTTTAAGAATACCTGCTCGTCGATGGTCTGATCCAGCTTGAAATCGTACTCCAGCTTGTCGCGGTATCCGCAAAAATGCATGCCCTCATAGGGATTTTCAAGGATATTGCTTAAATCCACTTTATTCGCACGCTCAGACGGAATGTGCTCTTTCTTCTTTAATAAATCGGTACGGCCAACCAGCTCATCCACGGTGCGGACACCAAGCTTTGCCATGTACTCACGCAGCTCCTGTGCTACGAAATGCATAAAGTTTACCACGTATTCCGGTTTTCCCTTGAAGCGTTTTCTCAGCTCCGGGTTCTGGGTCGCGATGCCAACCGGACAGGTATCCAGGTTGCAGACACGCATCATGACGCAGCCCATGGTTACCAGCGGAGCGGTTGCAAAACCGAACTCCTCGGCACCCAGAATGCAGGCAATAGCCACATCACGTCCGGTCATCAGCTTACCGTCAGTCTCCAGAATGACTTTGTCACGCAGGCCGTTCATGATCAGGGTCTGATGTGCCTCAGCCACGCCAAGCTCCCACGGAAGTCCCGCATTGTAGATAGAGTTTCTCGGAGCAGCACCGGTACCGCCGTCAAAACCGGATACCAGGATAACCTGTGCACCTGCCTTTGCAACACCGGCTGCTACGGTTCCCACACCAGCCTCAGATACCAGTTTTACAGAGATCCTTGCTCTGGTGTTGGAATTCTTTAAGTCATAAATTAACTGTGCCAGATCCTCGATGGAATAGATATCGTGGTGCGGCGGCGGGGAGATCAGGCCGACACCGGTTGTTGAATGACGGGTCTTAGCCACCCACGGATATACTTTTCCGCCCGGAAGCTGTCCGCCCTCACCAGGCTTTGCGCCCTGCGCCATCTTGATCTGGATTTCCTGGGCGCTTACCAGATAACGGGAGGTAACTCCGAAACGTCCGGATGCCACCTGCTTGATGGCAGAACAGCGGTTGTTGTTCTTCGGTCCCGGAACCAGACGCTCCAGGCTCTCACCTCCCTCACCGGTATTGGACTTGCCGCCCAGACGGTTCATGGCAATGGCCAGAGTCTCATGGGCTTCCTGGGAAATGGAGCCGTAAGACATCGCGCCGGTCTTAAAACGTTTCACGATGGAGTCCACACTCTCGACCTCATCGATCGGGATACCTCCGTTTTCATCGAAGTTAAAGTCAATGAGACTTCGCAGGTTAATGGTCTGTTCTTCCTCGTTCAGCGCATGGCTGTACTCTTTGAAGATTTCATAATTTCCGGTCCATGCCGCCTGCTGGAGCAGATGGATGGTACGCGGATTGTACAGGTGTTCTTCCTGACCAGAACGCTCCTTGTGACTTCCCACGCTCTCCAGGGTCAGATCTACATCCAGGCCCAACGGGTCAAATGCGGTGGAATGCAGCACATCCACATCATTAGCGATATCTTCCAGGGTGATACCGCCCACACGGCTGACCGTGTTGGTAAAGTACTTGTCGATGACCTCTTTAGAGATGCCAATAGCCTCAAAGATCTGCGCGCCCTGGTAGGACTGGATGGTGGAAATACCCATCTTGGACGCGATCTTGACAATGCCGTGAAGGACTGCGGAATTGTAGTCATTTACGGCTGCATAATAGTCCTTATCTAACATCTTGGACTCGATCAGGTAGTGAACAGACTCCTGAGCCAGATACGGGTTGATGGCGCTGGCACCAAAGCCCAGCAAAGTTGCGAAGTGATGTACCTCTCTCGGCTCGCCGCTCTCCAGGATCAGAGCCATGGAAGTGCGCTTCTTGGTCTTTACCAGATGCTGCTGCAGGGCAGATACCGCTAACAGGGACGGAATCGGCACATGGTTTTCATCGATGTCACGGTCAGACAGGATGATGATGTTGACGCCGTCGCGGTGCGCACGGTCTACCTCCAGGAACAGGCGCTCAATCGCCTTGGCCAGGGAAGTATTCTTATAATAGGTGATCGGGATCACTTCTACCTTGAAGCCCGGTTTCTTCATATATTTAATCTTTAACAGATCGGTACAGGTCAGGATCGGATTATCTACCTTTAAGATGTGGCAGTTCTCCGGAGCCTCCTCCAGTACATTGCCCTCTTCACCGACATAAACCGTGGTAGAAGTTACGATCTCCTCACGGATCGCATCGATCGGCGGATTGGTTACCTGTGCAAAGAGCTGTTTGAAGTAGTTAAACAGCGGCTGATGCTTCTTGGACAGCACTGCCAGCGGACTGTCCGCACCCATAGCGGAAACGGCCTCTGCACCATTTAATGCCATCGGAAGGATCATCGTCTTATACTGCTCGTAGGTATAGCCGTAGGTCTTCTGCATCTGCGCACGCTGTTTTTTAGTCAGCTCCGGCACGCCCTTGTTCGGAATCGGAAGATCTTTTAAGTCTACCATCTGGGCATCCAGCCACTCACCATACGGCTGGCGGGACGCATAACGGAGCTTTAATTCCTCATCTCCTACCAGTTCGCCCTTCACGGTATCGATGAGGAGCATCTTGCCCGGTCTTAAGCGCTCTTTCTTAATGACATGGGACTGGTCGATATCGATCGCGCCAACCTCGGAAGCCAGAATCACCTGGTCGTCATCAGTAATGTAGTAACGAGACGGACGCAGGCCGTTGCGGTCAAGAACCGCACCCATTACATCACCATCACTGAATACAATGGAGGCCGGGCCATCCCATGGCTCCATCATGGTTGCGTAGTAACGGTAGAAGTCCTTGACCTCCTGCGGCATGAACCGGTCATGCTGCCACGGAGCCGGGATCAGGATCATAACCGCCATCGGAAGCTCCATGCCGCTCATGACCATAAATTCCAGCGCGTTATCTAACATGGCAGAGTCAGAGCCCTCCTGGCTGATGATCGGAAGAACCTTGTACATGTCAGACTTGAAGAACTTTGTTTCCATGTTCTCCTCGCGAGCCATCATCTTATCCACGTTGCCGCGGATAGTGTTGATCTCACCGTTGTGGACAATAATGCGGTTCGGATGGGCACGCATCCAGCTCGGGTTGGTATTGGTGCTGAAACGGGAATGTACGGTTGCAATAGCGGACTCATAATCCGGATCCTGCAGATCCTCAAAGAACTGACGCAGCTCTTTGACCAGGAACATACCCTTGTATACAATTGTGCGGCTGCTCATGGATACCACATAAGTGTCGTCATTGCTCTGCTCGAATACGCGGCGTGCCACATAGAGGCGACGGTCAAAATCCAGTCCCGTTTCCACCTCTGCCGGCTTTCCGATAAAGCCCTGCATGATGTAAGGCATTTTCTCTACAGCCTTATCACCGATCTTCTCCGGATGAGTCGGAAGGGTTCTCCAGCCAAGAAACTTCAGTCCCTCTTTCTTTACAATCACCTCCAGCATTTTCTTTGCCTGGTTTCTTGCAAGTTCATCCTGGGGGAAGAAGAACATGCCGACACCGTATTCACGTGCCTCGCCAAGCTCAATGCCAAGCGGCTTTGTTACCTTCTGGAAGAATTTGTGGGAAATCTGAAGCATGATGCCGACACCATCTCCGGTCTTTCCTTCCGCGTCCTTGCCGGCGCGGTGTTCCAGGTTTTCTACAATATGAAGTGCCTGCTCCACGGTACGGTGGCTCGGGATACCCTTGATATTGGCTACAGCACCGATACCACAGTTGTCATGCTCAAAACTCGGATCATAAAGGCCCGGAGCCTTTGCTGTAGGAGCAGAGTTTTTTGGGGAGTTGGTTAAGGTTCTCTGATCGCTGTCCATAAATCATTTCCTTTCCTGTTTTGTAATGGGGAAATCAGCGGATGCGCCTTTTGGCGCTTTCTCAATCTGCAGAGCAAATGAAAAGAGGGCGCGAAAATCCATTTCGAATTTTCGCACCCTCGCGATTTCCTTGTGTAATCTTCCTGCATAATACTACATATTTTCTCATTTGTAAATCCTTTTTTTATTTTAAATTGTCAGATTATTTGTCTATTTATATCTTTTGATTGCTATTATCAGTATTTTATTGCATTCTCAGAAATAAAAAAGGTATCTTCCAGAATTTTCTTCCAAAAGATACCTTTTTCTATCCAAATATGTTCACTTGCATTTGTTCAAAGAAGACTTACATTTCTCCAAGACCGCTCTCGATTGCTTTGCTCACAGTCTCCATAGCGGCTGCCTCATCCTCACCGTCACAGATCAGGGTAATCTCGGTACCGGACTTGATGCCTGCTGCCATTACGTTTAATACGCTCTTTGCAATGATTCTCTTCTCACCACACTCGATGATAACGTCACATTTGAATTTCATGGCAGTCTGGGATAAAACTCCTGCCGGTCTTAAGTGTAATCCGGACGGATTTACAACGGTTAAATTCTTACTAAGCATAGTTCACGTCTCCTTTAGAATTAATATCAACCTTAATAAATTTTATTACAAATCACGACAAGTGTCAAGGTTCTTCCCTAAGTTCCTGTTCTCTTTTTGAGAACACGCAGCCGCAGTAATTCTGCCGGTAAAGTCCATATTCCGCAGATAATTCCACGGAACGCCTGTAACCGTTTTTCTTCTTGAAATCCGATGGCAGGTGCTCTACCTTGTAGATTTGAGAGAGTTCCTCTCCGATCTCATTGAGTTTGCCGGCATTCTTAAGCGGACTGATAGTAAGAGTCGTGGCAAAATAATCAAAACCGCCCTCCGCCGCCATTTTGGCAGCCGCTTCCAGACGCAGTCGGTAACACCGAAAACAGCGTTCTCCACCCTCCGGAACTGTCTCAAGTCCCCTGCTTACTGCGTAAAAGCGTTCCGGCTCATAAGCACCGACTACAAGCGTAATGGGATGCTTTGCAGGCAGCTCCCGGATCAGATGCTGCTGCTCTGCGGCACGCTTTTCGTATTCCTCAGCCGGAGAAATATTGGGATTATAATAAAATACAGTGATCTCAAAATAATCTGACAGGTATTCCAGCACATAGCTGCTGCAGGGAGCGCAGCAACTATGCAACAAGAGCCGGGGAACCCGACTCTTGCTTTCATTTTCTTTTATGACTGCTTCCAGCTCACGCTGATAATTTCTGCGGTTCATAACAGCTCCTTTTACAGGAAATCACGGATCCGTTTGCTTCTGACCGGATTGCGCAGTTTTCTCAGTGCCTTCGCTTCGATCTGGCGAATACGCTCACGGGTTACATTGAAGGACTTTCCAACCTCTTCCAGTGTGCGCGGATGGCCATCCTCCAGGCCGAAACGCATCACGATAACCTGACGCTCACGATCCTTTAAATCTCCAAGAAGCGCGTCAATGTGCTCCCGCAGCATCACGTTCTCCACATTGCCCTCCGGTGTCACAGCATTGCTGTCTGCAACAAAATCTCCCAGATTAGAATCATCTTCCTCACCGATCGGTGTTTCCAGCGATGCAGGTTCTCTGGCGATCTGCATGATCTCCATAACCTTATCCTCAGACATCTCCAAAGCATCTGCCAGCTCCGCAACAGACGGCTCATAGCCCAGTTCCAGAGTAAGCTTACGCTGCATCTTGGACATCTTGTTGATGGTCTCTACCATATGCACCGGCACACGGATCGTACGGGCCTGATCCGCAAGCGCACGGGTTACAGACTGCCTGATCCACCAAGTCGCATATGTACTCAGTTTATATCCCTTTGTATAATCAAACTTCTCTACACCCTTGATCAGACCAAGATTGCCCTCCTGGACCAGATCAAGGAAGCTCATGCCGCGGCCGGTATAGCGCTTTGCAATACTTACTACCAGACGCAGGTTTGCCTCGATCAGTCGCTCTTTTGCATATTCATCGCCCTCTGCCTTACGCTTTGCAAGCGTCAGCTCTTCCTCGGTGGTAAGCAGCGGTACGGTTCCGATTTCCTTTAAGTACATGCGGACCGGATCCTCAGTTCCGATTCCTTCAAGCAGATCAACCGCATCCAGCTCAATATCATCGGAATCCTTCATGAAGCTGTCGTCCATGTCTACATCATCGTCATCGAGAAGCAGACTGTCATCTGCAAGGGCAGCATCATCAATAACAGGGACTACATCAATATTTTTTTCCTCGAGGAAGCTGTAAATCTGCTCCATCTGCTCAGGACCAAGGTTTTCCCCTTTAAAAAAGTCATTGATCTCGGTGATGTCCAATGCATTATGCTTTGTTTTGGCAACTTCTACCAGCTTTTTCAGCTTATCTAAAAAATTGTCTTTTTCCACAGTAACATCCTTTCAGTTGAAGGTTTACGAAAGCCTACACAACTAACCATTATATAATACCCAGCGGCAGATTTCAACAATTATTTTCATTATTCTCTGTTTTTACGGCAGGTATCTTCTCATTATACAGCATATTTTCGTTCCTTTCCCGGTTCCGGGCAGAGAATCTCAATCTGCCGCGGCAGATTCCGGATGGACACTGCTGTTTTGCTTCCTCCGAATTCTCCGTCCAGCACCCAGTCTACCGGCTCCTGTGCCTCAATATGCAGCTCACTGGCTTTGAATTTATAGATGAGATCACTTGTTTCCTCCTCTCGCATCAAGAGCCCCGTCACAATACTGCTGAACTCCAGTGGTGTTTTCGGCATACGGATCAGAAGCACCTCAAACAAACCATCACTCAGCGATACATTCTGATTGATCAGTCCTTTAAACCCACCCACACTGACGGTGTTGGTCACCATGCCATAGATAAACTCTCCTTCTATGGTTTCTGCCGGAGAGGTAACCTTCATGACGTAGGATTTGATAGAAGCAAGGCTCTTTACGCCCTCCAGAATATACGCCTGATGTCCAAGCAGATTTTTCTTATCCTGCGGCGTCATGTAGGACACCTCCGTGAAGGCTCCAAAGCCCGCCACGTAAGCAAAATAGCTGTCCTCACAGAACCTGCCGATATCGACAGCACGGGGAATGCCATTTACCGCATTCAGGGCTGCCGGCATCATCTGTTTTGGAAGTTTCAGGCTGGACGCAAAATCGTTGGTAGAGCCGGCCGGGATATAGCCCAGGGCAACAGGCTTTGTCAGCTCCATCATGCCGGAAATGACCTCATTCAGGGTTCCGTCTCCGCCGCTGCACACGATCAGATCTTTCTTTCCGCCATATTTTAAGACAGCATCTCTGGCATCCAGGGATTTCTGCGTCACGTGCACCTGGATCTGGTATCCGGCACCTGTGTATGCATCCAAAATATCCAGAAGCTTTAAGCGGATCTTCTCCCTTCCGGATCTCGGATTAATGATCAGAAGCATTTGTTTTTTCTTTGCCATATAATACCGTCTGCCTCCTTCTCATTCTTTTTCATTATCGTCATTCTATCATCTTTGTATACCTGCCAAACGCATTCGGCAGTGCGTAAATCGTTTTCAGTTCTTCTTTTGCAGCAGCAATGTAGGACTTCGGGATTTCATGCCTCAGCCGTACCCGGTAGCCGGTCATATGCCATTCTACATGGGAAAAGACATGCTTTGCCTGGCCGATTGGCTCCAGCTCCACAATCTCTCCCGGATCCAGGCCAAAGGCCTCCGGCACCTCCTCCGGCGCAAGATGGCCTTCGCGGTTTGGAAGCTCATAAAGAGATGCCAGAAGCCCGCTGTCAGCCCGTTTATTCAGGCCCACCCGGCTGCCGCATTCCAGAATACAGACCGTTTTATCTTCCAGGCGGCGTTTTTTCGGTGGGGTTTTGACCGGGATCTCACCGATCAGTCCCTGCCGCTTTGCAAGGCAGATGGACTCCAGCGGACATTCTGCACAATGGGGCTGCCCGTTCGGCACACAGACAATGGCACCGATTTCAATGAGACCCTGGTTAAAATGGCTGGCCCGTTTTTTGGGCATTGTCTCCCGCAGATGAGTCTCCATCCACTTTTTTGTGGATGCCTTCAAAATATCCTCCCGGCTGGCTGTGACCCGGGAAATAACCCGGAGCACATTTCCGTCTACAGCGGGCACCGGATGACCGAAGGCGATGGAAGAAACGGCTCCGGCTGTATAGCTGCCGATCCCCGGAAGCTTTAAGAGTTCCTCATACTGCTCCGGCATCTTCCCGCCATATTCTTCCATAATGACTCCTGCTGCCTTTTTTAAATTGCGCGCCCGGTTATAATAGCCGAGGCCCTCCCAGAGTTTCATCAGCCGGTCATCCTCTACAGATGCCAGCGAAGCCACGTCCGGCAGCGCCTCAAGAAACCGCTCAAAATAAGGTTTTACCGCTTCAACCCTGGTCTGCTGCAGCATGATCTCCGAGATCCAGACCCGGTAGCCTTCCGGATTCTCCCTCCAGGGAAGGATCCGGGCATGCTCCTCGTACCAGGCAAGCAGCGGACCGTTCATGGCCCGCAGTCTGGCATCCAGATCTAATATCCCGTCCTCACGCTCTGAAACCTTCAAGCGGTCATACAGCTGTTTTGCATCATACATATCCATAAATTCCTCTTACTGACACCTCTCCGGAATTGATCTCCCGGATGCTGCCGTCAGGCAGTTCCACGATCAGCTCGCCCGCGTCATTGATTCCGTGGGAGATTCCGGTGTAATCACCTCCCGGCGCCAGCACCTTAACTTCCCGCTCCGCATTGACCAGCTTCTGATTATAGAGTTCCTTCAGAAGGCTCATATCCAGTGTTTCGCGGTACCTTCCATAATATTCCTCAAAAGCGCACATCACACCGTTGATCACAGCCGCCCGGCAAACCGGATGGCCCAGCTCCAGTGCCAGGGATGTAGCCGTAGCGCGGATTTCCTCCGGAAAATCCGTGGTATTGGCATTGATGCCGATTCCCACCACCACATAACGGATGGCATCCTCCTCCGTACTCATCTCCGTCAGGATTCCGCAGACTTTTTTGCCGTTCACCACAATATCATTCGGCCATTTGATCAGTCCATCAAGGCCGGTGACCTCTTTCACGGAATTCTGTACAGCCATAGCTGCAAGAAGCGTCAGCATGGAGGCATGCTCCGGCGCAAACTCCGGGCGAAGCAGGAAACTGTACCAGATCCCACTCCCCTTTGGAGAGTCCCATCTGCGCCCCCGTCTGCCCTTTCCGGCTGTCTGGTTTTCTGCCACCACCAGGGTGCCTTCCGGCGCGCCCTGCTCTGCCATACGGCGTACTTCATTGTTGGTGGAATCAATCTCTTCTAAAAACTTTACATTCTGTCCCAGCCACTGAGATGTTAATACGGCACGGATTTCTGCTTCATTTAAAATATCCGCACTGTCATGCAGACGATAGCCACGGTTGCGCACTGCCTCGATCTCATAGCCCTCCGCTTCCAGCTGGCGGATCACCTTCCACACCGCGGTGCGGGATACCCCGAGACGCTCACAGAGCTCCTGCCCGGAAACATAACCGTCTGTCTGTTTTAAGCATTTTAAAATTTCGTTTTTCAAACTTTACCTCCAGATGCTGATGGCACTTAACACACCCAGTATCGTCAGGATCACTGCCAGCAGGCACTGGACCGCTCCCCCCGCCTGCTTCTTTTTATCGTGTCCGCTCATTTTTAACCGGAATCCGCCGACTATACCGTTCAGCAGGGCTGCCAGCCAGAAAATCACGGGGAACAGAATACTGTTCCCCTCCGGATCCAAAAACGCCAGAATGGCGCAGATAACAACAAGAATGCCAATCACGATATGCAGCAGGTCCAGAATCAGCGCCGCACTGCGCGGATTGCGTTTTTTCTCCTGCCCAGCCATAAATTACACTCCAAGCGTTGCCATCATAACTGCTTTGATGGTGTGCATACGGTTTTCTGCCTCCTCAAAGACCTTGGACTGCTCAGACTCAAATACCTCATCGGTTACTTCCATGTCAGTAATGCCGAAACGCTTACCCATCTCAGCACCGATCTTTGTCTTTAAGTCATGGAAGGACGGCAGGCAGTGTAAGAAGATTGCCTTCTCACCTGCATTCTTCATAACAGCAGAGGTAACCTTATACGGAGTCAGGTCGCGGATACGCTCCTCCCATACCTCGTCCGGCTCACCCATGGATACCCATACGTCGGTACAGATAACATCAGCGTCCCTGGTTGCCTCCTCCACATTCTCAGTCAGGGTAATGGTTGCACCGGATTCTTTTGCGTACTCCTCACACTGTGCTACCAGCTCCGGATTCGGGAAATATTTCTTTGGTGCGCATGCCACAAAGTGGAGTCCCAGCTTGGAGCAGACAATCATCAGGGAATTGCCCATGTTGTAGCGGGCATCACCCATGTATACAAACTTAACGCCCTTTAAACGGCCAAGCTGTTCACGGACTGTCAGCATATCTGCCAGCATCTGGGTCGGATGATACTCGTTGGTCAGACCGTTCCATACCGGAACACCTGCATATTTTGCAAGCTCTTCCACAATTTCCTGTCCAAAGCCGCGGTACTCGATACCATCGTAGATACGGCCAAGTACGCGTGCGGTATCCGCGATGCTCTCCTTCTTGCCGATCTGGGAGCCTGACGGATCCAGGTAGGTGGTGCCCATGCCCATATCATGCGCTGCAACCTCAAAGGAGCATCTGGTGCGGGTGCTGGTCTTCTCAAAAATCAGGGCCACGTTTTTGCCTCTGTAGTTATCGACCGGAATGCCTTCTTTTTTCTTACGTTTCACCTCTGCGGAAAGATCCAGGAGATACAGGATTTCCTCCGGAGTGTAGTCCTTCAGTGTCAGAAAATGTCTTCCCTTTAAGTTCATAATTGTCTCTCCTCTGTATAAAAATTTTTATTGCTTTCCATCCTGATTCTTCGCGATCTCAGCCACGGATGTCACCAGACCTGCCATGCCCTGGATGTCAGACGGAATGATGATCTTGGTGGCCTTGCCGTCTGCTGCTGCCGCAAATGCCTCCAGGCTCTTAAGCTGAAGCACGGCAGCATCTGCACCTGCCTCCTTTAAGAAGCGGATACCATCTGCCTTTGCCTGCTGAACTTTTAAGATTGCCTCAGCCTCACCTTCTGCCTCACGGATCCGGCGCTCTTTCTCTGCCTCCGCATGAAGGATGGCTGCCTGTTTGTCTGCCTCTGCATCCAGGATCGCGGATTCTTTCTTACCTTCCGCAACCAGGATTGTGGATTTCTTCTCACCCTCTGCTCTAAGAATCGCTTCACGGCGCTCACGCTCTGCCTTCATCTGCTTCTCCATGGCATCCTGGATGGCCGCCGGCGGGATGATGTTTTTCAGTTCTACACGGTTTACCTTAATGCCCCAGGGGTCAGTCGCCACATCCAGGGAAGCCCGCATTTTGGTATTGATGGTCTCACGGGAAGTTAAGGTCTGGTCTAATTCCAGGTCACCGATGATATTTCTCAGAGTGGTTGCCGTCAGATTCTCAATCGCCATGATCGGATTTACCACACCGTAGGCGTAAAGCTTCGGATCTGTGATCTGAAAAAACACAACGGTATCGATCCGCATGGTAACATTGTCTTTGGTGATGACCGGCTGTGGGTCAAAATCAACTACCTGCTCCTTTAAGCTTACCTTTTTTGCCACGCGGTCCACAAACGGAACCAGAAAATGCACACCGACCGACCAGGTGTCCAAGTAGGCTCCCAGACGCTCCACAACCAGTGCCTGAGCCTGTGGTACAATGCGGATACAGGATGCCAGCACCGCTAAAATCACGATCAGTAACGGAAAAATAAACAGAAAACCCATTATGCCTCCTCCTTTTCATCACTCACAATCAGTTTCACACCCTGGATCGCACGGATCCGGACTCTGGTTCCCTCCGGGTACACCTCACTGTCTTTTTCTGCCCGTGCGGTCCACTCCTGGCCCTGTACCATAACGGCACCGGTCTCTTTTGTGTTGTCGATCTCTGCCGTTACTCCTGCATCTTTTCCGATCAGGCTCTCTGCATTTGTCTTCACCGTAGAGGTATTGACATACTTGATAGCCAGCGGGCGGGTCAGAAACAGCAGGAGGAAGGAGATCACAACAAATACCAGAAGCTGTACTGCTACCGCTGCGCCTAAGAGGGCTGCCACAAAGGCAATGACTGCGCCACCCGCAAACCAGATCGTGGTCAGGGCTGTAGTCATGATCTCGATCCCCACCAGCACTACAAAAGCGATAAGCCAGTAAATTGCTGCCATAACAACTCCCCCTTTCTTATTTTCCTGTATGGTTTCTGCGCTGTCTTGCCGCCTCAAACATAAGGACTGAGGCTGCCACAGCTGCATTTAACGATTCCACGCGGCCCTCCATGGGAATGCGGATGTAGGTGTCTGCCATAGCCGCGGTTTCCTCCGTAAGTCCGTTGCCCTCATTTCCGATGAGAAATGCCGCAGGACCGGTATAATCCTCCTGGTCATAGGCATGTTTCCCCTGCAAATGAGCCGCGAACAGGCGGATCTTTTTCTTTTTCAGTTCTTCCAGCGTTTCATGCAGATTCTCCACATAGACGAACGGCATACGGAGCACGGAGCCCATGGTGGAACGGATCACCTTGGGATTGTAGATATCCGCGGTGTTCGCATCCATCACGATGCCGGTCACACCGGCGCCCTCGCCCGCGCGCAGGATCGTTCCGAGATTGCCCGGATCCTGAATGGTTTCCAGCACCATGAGAAGTGCCGGTTTTTCCTGCAGGTCCTCTGCCTGTGCAGACTTCCGGCTGCCGCCGGCCACCTCCTCCAGAGTATAATGATACTGTTTTACCAGCGCCAGGATCCCCTGTGGTGTCTGAGTGTCAGACAGGTTTTTAAATACTTCATCGGTTACCAGTTCTATATGCTTCACACCTTCCCGGAGTGCTTTGCCTTCCTTCGTTTTGCTGAAGCTTTCGGACAGATACAGGGTGTGAATACGGTCTTTGGGAATTTCCGAACACATGCGAAGTCCTTCCGCCACGAACAGATCTTCCTCTCGCCTGGTTTTTGCTTTCTTCACCAGAGCATTCACAAATTTCACCTGCTTGTTGGTTGTACTGCTGATCACGTTTTATACTCTCCTTATGTTTAATGGATGTTTTCGAGATCCTCCATCCAGATTCTTCTTGCCGCATCGCTCGGCATGCGCAGATCTCCTCTCGGGGATACAGCCACAGAACCGACCTTCGGGCCATCCGGCAGACAGGAACGCTTAAACTGCTGGGCAAAAAAGCGGCGGTAAAATACATTCAGCCACTTGAGTATCGTCTCTCTGTCATATTCTCCCTCAAATGCCTGCAGGGCCATCCGGTAAATTCTGGAAGGCCGGAAGCCAAAACGGAGCACATAGTAGAGGAAGAAATCGTGAAGCTCATACGGTCCCACCAGATCTTCTGTCTTCTGGGAAATGACGCCATTCTCCGGCGGAAGCAGCTCCGGGCTTACCGGAGTATCCAGCACATCCAGAAGGACTGCCTTCAGTGCTTCTTCGCCGCAGGCGTCCGCATAATAGCGCACCAGATGACGGACCAGTGTCTTCGGCACAGAAACATTTACGCCGTACATGGACATGTGGTCACCGTTATAGGTAGCCCAGCCGAGAGCCAGCTCTGACATGTCACCGGTGCCGATTACCATACCGCCCACCTGGTTGGCGATATCCATCAGGATCTGCGTGCGTTCTCTGGCCTGTCCGTTCTCGTATGTCACATCGTGGACAGAAATGTCGTGGCCGATGTCCTCAAAATGACGGGTCACCGACGCCTTGATATCAATTTCCTTCAAGGATGCACCAAGCTTTTCTGTCATCTGGCAGGCATTCTGGTAGGTACGGTCTGTCGTGCCGAAGCATGGCATGGTGATGGCATGAATCTGTTTTCTCGGAATATCCAGCATATCAAAGGCCCTCGCCGCCACAAGAAGTGCCAGGGTGGAATCCAGGCCTCCGGAAATGCCGAGAACCACATGACTGCAGCCTGTGTGCTCCAGGCGTTTTTTTAAGCCCATGGCCTGGATCGTGAAGATTTCCTCACACCGGCGGCTCCGCTCCGCTTCATTGTGCGGTACAAACGGACGGTTATCGATATAGCGGAGAAGCTTTTCCGAAGTTTTTTCAGAAGAAGCCAGTGAAAAACGGATGGTCTGATAACCGCTGCGGTCTGCTGCCGGGTACGTGGTGGTACGGCGGCGCTCCGCATTCAGACGCTCCAGGTCCATATCTGCCATGACTGTCTCCGGGACGAACCGGGAGGACTCTGCCAGGCGGGTTCCGTTTTCCGCAATGATATTGTGGCCGCCAAATACCAGATCCTGGGTAGACTCACCCTCCCCGGCGTTGGCATACACATAACCGCAGATGAGGCGCGCAGACTGGCCGCAGATCAGCTCCCGGCGGTAGGAATCTTTTCCGACCACCTCATCACTGGCGGAACAGTTCACAATAACTGTGGCGCCGGCCAGCGCATGGCGGATGCTTGGCGGGCACGGTACCCACACATCCTCACAGATCTCAGCTGCCACCGTAAGCTTCGGATTCTCCTTACAGGTAAACAGCAGGTTGGTTCCCATAGGAACCTGGGTGTCCAGCCAGTCTGTCAGGACCGGTATCTCCATACCAGGCGTAAAATGCCGCAGTTCATAAAACTCTGAATAGTTCGGCATATTGGTCTTTGTCACCAGGCCAAGGAGTTCTCCATCACAGATGGCTGCTGCCACATTGTAAAGCTTTCCCTCATGCTCCCAGGGAAGTCCGGCAAACAAAAGCATTTTCCGTCCCTTTGTGAAATCCACAAGATTCTTTAATTCTTCTTTTACCTGCTCCAGCAGGATCTCCTGCTGGAACAGATCGTTACAGGTATATCCGGAAAGGCACAGCTCCGGGAACACCAGAAGCTCTGCGCCTTTCTTTTCATATTCTTCTATGATCCGGCAGATGGCCTCTCGGTTATGAACCGGGTCTGCAACCTTGATCTTAGGTGTAGCTGCCGCTGTGCGGATAAAGCCGTCTCTCATATCAGTTTCCTCCTGACGGAATGTGCACATGTCAGATTTCATACTGAATCAGTGCATACTATTGCAGACAGTATATCATATCCTGCATCAAAAATAAAGCATGAGAAAAAGCCGTTTCCATTTACATTCATGACTTTTTCCTGTACAATATCCTGTGAGGAGGGATAACCATGAGAGTATCAACCAAGGGACGCTATGCACTGCGCATGATGATCGAGTTTGGCCTGAATCCGGACCAGTGTACCAAGATCAGCCAGGTGGCCGCGCGCCAGGGCATTTCTGATAAATATCTGGAACAGATCGTTTCACTTCTTCACAAAGCCGGCTATGTCCGGAGTATCCGCGGCGCACAGGGCGGCTATATGCTTACCAGAAAGCCGGAGGAATATACAGTCGGCATGATCCTGCGCGCTGCTGAAGGAAGCCTTGCTCCAGTCTCCTGCCTGGATGAAGACATCAACCACTGTGAACATGCCGGTCGCTGCACCACATTAACGATCTGGCAGCAGTTAAAAGATGCCATCGACAACGTGGTAGATAACACAACCCTCGCCGATCTGATCGAGGAGCAGAAAAACATGCCGGACGCAAACCTCATGTAGGCTTCATGTTTATGCATAATTATGCATAATTTAAGACAGGATATACACGGAAATCCTTCCTTTCCGCGCATATCCTGTCTTTATTTTTATCAGAATCCCATCCTGTCTTTTACGATCTGTGGAACCTCTCCCTTTCTGAAAAAGCTGCTGTATGTATTTTCCATATCTTCTTCCTGCTCTGCTTTTCCTGTTTTATCCGATACCGTTACTTCTACCGTAAGATCATCCTCCTCGTACATGGGATCATAGTAGATCATCCGCTCATTGCGTGTGATATCGCCAAGGGCTTTGATTTCTTCCGGATCCGTAAACGTAACCGTCTGGTAAGAATCTGAATTTGGCGCATAACCGCTCACGGTCACCGAAACGATCTTATCTGAAAGTGCTTCATCTTTCACAGAAACACCATACTGCCCAAGCAAACGGATGGTCTTGGTAAAGGACGGGTACACCGGATAAAAATCCTGATCCCGCACATCTGCGCCGTAGTAGTAATTCCAGCTGCTCAGCGTGTCAAGCTCCGCGTTATTCCGCCAGGCAATCGCCTTTTCATCGGTCTCTGTGGTAAAGCGGATCAGCCCTACAGGCATCTCCTCCTTCATCTGCTCCAGGGTCATGGCAGAAAACTCCTGACGATATGCAGAAAGCACTTCATTCCGCTCCTCGGCTGTCAGATTTTTCAGGCTCTGGTCTCCTCTGGAACGGCTCTGGCGGTAACGCACGTTGACAAAAGTATCCGCATCTGCCGCAAGAAGCGGATATGCTGCTTTCTGGTATTCCTCATCCTGAGAGAGCTTCTTGATCAGCTCATAGTTCTTTGTCATGTTGATGCTGTAATTGCGGATGACCTTGCGCCCGCTCTTTAAGGTATAGGTAACAGTTGCCGTGGTATAGCGCACGTTTTCACTCTCGTCTGCGGTCTCTGCCGGAGCTGCCGTAACCTCAGCTATTTCATAGGCCACTGCGTTTTCTCCTGTCCCACGCTGATCCCACTCGTTCTTGCAGAGACGGTTTTCCTCAATACCGGCTGCCGCAAAATTCAGAATGGTATTCACATCGGTGCTTTGCATATGCTGTGCCATATGGATTTCCGATGGCGTGAACTCATAGCTGTAAAGCACCCGCTGTCCGTGTATTTCCTGATCTTCCACCACCTTTCCATAGGAGACCCAGTCATTCAGTCTGCCGATATCCACAGATGCATACGCTACTTTGTCTGCGGACGGAAGGTAGGTGTCATATCCGAATACATCGAACCGGAAGGAAAACAGAATTGCCAGTGCCGCAATGGTACTGAAGGCAAGCTGCTCCTTATGGGAAAACAGTTTTCTAAAATCAAAATGATAAATGCTTTCGATCACACAGTGCGAGATCACGCTTCCGCAGACCACACCAAAGACCATCCAGCCGTTGGAGCGCTGCAGGGACCAGAAAAAATCCCCTATGCCAAGACCTGCCACCACCGTGATGAGCACTCGGATGACCGGCTGGCTCACTGCAAAGGCCATAGCCTTTCCTGCCGCCTCCGACGGGCGCTTTTTGTAAAGGAAGACTGCTGCAGCTATCAGGAGCAGCGACACGATCAGCGCTGCCGCCGCCACCATAGCCACCGGCTTCTGATCTGCGTAGAGCGATACCGTATGAACATACTCCATGACCGGGGAAATCCGGATCAGATTTTCAAACACAGAATCGTCACCCGGATAATAATAGGACAGAAAAAAGCTCTCAAAAAAGGATTCAAACAGGCTGGCTGCGATCGGCATATAAAACATCAGCACCATGCTGCCAAAAAAGCCGATCACAAGATGACCGGTCATCAGGGACGCGATCACCACGGTTGTGTAGCAAAGGATGTAGTAGATCATGTGCAGTATATAGGCACTTACAGCTGTTGCGCACAGAGCATCCGTGCTCACACCGTTTGCCGCGCACACGATCACAGAAGCAACAAGAGCAAGTGCGTACGGAATGGCCGGCATCAGGATGCCGTCTGCATAGTGGACCAGGAACAGGATCTCCCGCCGTACCGGTATGCTATGATAAAAATCCACACGTTTTCTGGAGGTTAAATAGTAGAAACTGCTGAGCCCGCAGACCAGAGAAACCACCACTACAAAGAAAACTGCCACTCCGTTTTCAAAAGAGATCCATCTTATGGACTGTTCCGAGAACCAGTGGAAGGCTTCCGCAGCTGTATTCCAGTCCCGGTCAGCCTTTCCTGCCATAAAAGCCAGAAAAACCGGATAAGCGAAAAAGCTTGCCAGAGCAATGAGGGCCGGCGCCCAGAGGCGGTTTTTCCAGTCCTCCCGCATCAGCTTAAAAAATAAGTTTTTTGACGTCATAACCGACTACCTCCGTTTCACTGATAAAAATCTCCTCTAAGGACAGCGGAATGGTTTCATAAAATACCGGATCCGCCTGCTGCATAACAAATTCCACCTGATTTAAACTGCCTCGTACCGTAAGGGTCAGAAGCTTTCCGCGCCGCTCCGTCTTCAAAATGTCAAGACCGGTAATATGCTCCGGCTGCATGCCCTCTTTTAATACGCACTGAACCTTGTGGAGATTCATCTTCATCTCATCCAGGTCACGGCTTAAGAGAATACCACCCTTGTGCAGCAGACCGACATGATCGCAGATGTCTTCCAGCTCCCGCAGATTGTGGGATGCAATGATGGGGGTCAGCTTCCGTTCTTCCATGTCATTCGCAAAAATGCTCTTGACCGCCTGGCGCATAACCGGGTCCAGGCCATCAAAGGTCTCATCGCAGAACAGATACTCTGTCCCTGCGCAGATACCGCACAGGATGGAAACCTGCTTTTTCATGCCCTTGGAAAAGGTATTGATCTTGCGGTTTTTCTGAAGTCCGAAGCTCTTTAACAGAGAGTCAAAGCGTTTTTCGTCAAACTCCGGATAAACAATACGGTAATAGTTCATCATATCCTCCGGTGTCGCATTGCCGAAGAAATACTGGTCGTCGGAAATATAGAAAAATTTCCGTTTTGCCGCCTCATTTTCATATACATCCATTCCGTCTATCGTGATGCTTCCCTCGTCCGGCTTCAGCACACCTGCCGCCATCCGCAAAAACGTGCTCTTTCCGGCTCCGTTGGTTCCAATGAGACCAAAGACGCTGCCTTCCCGGATCTGCGCATTGATATGATCTACTGCAAGGATATCGTCAAATTTTTTTGTGAGATTGGTTGCCTCTATCATACTGTTTTCTCTCCTCCAAACTGTTCCTCCGCCATGCAGACGAATGCTTTTTTGTCCATGCCAAGACTTTTTGCCTCCACCGCAAGACCTGCTACCTTTTCTTCCAGCTCCCGGCGTTTCTGCTCCCGGAGTCTGCTGATGCTTCCCACAAAGCTTCCCCGTCCCTTGACTGAATAGATGAAGCCATTCCGTTCCAGTTCCGCATAAGCCCGCTGTATGGTGTTGGGGTTGATGGACAGTTCCGTTGCCAGAGATCGGACAGAAGGCATCTGGCCGTCCTCTTCCAGAACACCGAGGATCATCAGCTCCTTTAAACGGTCTGCCACCTGTTCATAAATCGGTCGGCTGTCTTTATAGTCCAGATGAATCATGTCCCTGATGCGTCTCCTTCCTGTATAAGTGTATTATTTATCTTAATACACTTATATCATGTTTTTCCCTGTAATGCAACCATATCTCACAAAAGTTTCCATATTTAAGATTTTCGTCAGAATTTCATTTTAGTTTTTGCACCCTTTTGGACATTTTTCTGACAGAATCTTTATCAGTTCTGCCGCCTCCACCGGCTTTGCAATATAGCCGTTCATTCCAGCCTGCTCACACTGGTGAATGCTGTCTGCAGAAGACTGGGCTGTCATGGCAAGAATCGTGACCGTCCCTGCATCCGGATGCTCCAGCGCACGGATTCTTCTGGTTGCCTCCAGTCCGTCCATGACCGGCATCATAACATCCATCAGAATCGCATCAAAACTTCCTGCTTCGGATTCTGCAAATTTCTGAACTGCCTCGGCTCCATTCCATGCTTTTTCCGTTTTCGCCCCTGCTTCCGTCAGATAAAATTCGGCAATTTCCATATTAATTTCGTTGTCCTCCACCACCAGGATCTTCATTCCGGCTGCATCAGTCTCTGCCGTCTGCTCCCTCTTCCGATTGCTGCAAGCCGTATCATCGAGAAGAAAAGGAAGCTGAAATGTGAAGGTCGTTCCCTCTCCCGGCACGCTTTCCACCTGAATAGAACCGTTCATACTTTCGATCAGGCCCTTGACAATCGACATGCCAAGACCGCTTCCCTTATACTGTGTCCTCGCATCCGTCTTTTCCTGGGTAAAGGGCTGAAACAGCTTATTTTTTACAAATTCTTTCTGCATGCCAATGCCGGTGTCCGTAATCCCAAACTCATAAAAAGCCTGCTTTCCATCGCAGGAAAGCTCCTTCGCATAGGTATCAATCCTTCCGCCCGGCTTATTGTATTTGATTGCATTGCTCAGAAGATTGATCATGATCTGGCGCAGATGCAGCGGGTTTCCGGTCAGATCTGTATGCCGGATTCCTTCCCTGTGCCGGTAATGCCGGATTCCGGTTTCCGCCAGCTGGGCTTCCACCAGAGAGGAAGTCTCGGTCATGAGCTGTTCCAGATCAAAGGCTTCCATCCTTCCTTTTTCCTGTGTTGTCTCAATGCGCCCCATGTCCAGCACATCATTAACCAGCTCCAGCAGATGTCTGGTGGACAGCTGGATCTTTCCAAGACATTCCTCGACCCGTTCCCGGTCATCCATGTTCCGTCGGATGATCTCCAGCATACCCATCACGCCATTGATCGGTGTCTTGATATCATGGCTCATACGGTTTAAGAACTCCGTTTTTGCCTTACTTGCCAGGTCTGCCTCTTCGTAGGCCACCTTCAGGCGCTCCTTTTCCTTCTGCTCCTTCTCATGAAAAACAGATGTATTTTTAAAGAGGATAATCCCGTGCACCACGGTCATCTCCCGTCCCACTTTTTCATCGTACAGTGTATCCTGCGACATCAGCACTGTCTTCTGCAGCCACTCCGGTTTCCCGTTCGCTCCGTTTTCCTGATACTCCACCGTAACCTGCTTAACGCCATTCTGAAAACGCTCCAGAAGTTTTTCCGAAGAATCCACAATGCGGTAATTCTCCATGGTATCCTCTGTGACCAGCACAATTCTGGATGCACAATATTCGTTGTAAGAGCAGGGTGCCTGCTGCGAAATCCTGAATTTATTGCTGCCGGACGGAAAAAAGATTTTTTCCAGACGATCATGTGTTAAGTCCACCGTATAGACCGCCTCAGCCGCATCCACCAGAGCATCCACATAATTTCCATTTTCCAGAATGGACTGCTTCATCTGCTCATAATACCGGGTCAGCTGGACCTTCTCATTGGCTGACACCTGATTTTTGTCATGGAACGGCTCAAAACCAAAGATAAAATGATGCAGCCGTCCATCTTCCGTATTGTTTAAGAAAAGCAACGTCATGCGGCCTCTGCGCACCTTTTCGCCGTCCGTATACTGATACGGAAAGTCCAGCTTTTTCCGCGTACTGGTCAGCACCTGGTTCAGCGCCTCCGGCTGCAGCTTCCGGCGCAATGGTCCGCGTTCCGCTCCCTGGGCCAGTTCCTGCACGATCTGCTCCACTGCACCGGAGTAGCTGCCGTCTTCCGCCAGAAAAAACTCGGAATCTGCACGCAGCACCCGGTACTGGTCGAGCAATGCATCGCAGTACAAGCAGTCCGAAAACGAATAGCCCTGCTGTTTGACTGCATCCAGCAGCCGGATATTTTCATTCTGCTTCTCCGCCGCCTCCAGCATCTTGGCGCGGTTCTTATCGACATACATATTCTTGTCGGCCTGCCGGAACAGATCCCGCATGCTGCAGGATTCAAAATCCGATGAAATCGCATAACCAGCCGCATAGCTGATGGGCATCTCCGGATGACAGGCAGAATACTCCGCAGTCTGGCTCCGCACCCGGGAAAGGCAGGCTTCCACCGCCTCCCGCTCCAATCCGCGGATCACAGCCAGAAACTCATCGCCTCCGTCACGTCCCACAAAATGCTCCGCCGGCATGGCCGCGCGCAGCTGCACCGCAAAGGAACGGATGTATTCGTCTCCCTTCTCATGACCGAGATTATTGTTGATGGTACGCAGATTGTTTAAATCAAACGCACATACTGCAACCGTTTCCCCATCTTCCAGAAATGTATCATTGTCCAGAATTTCCTCACACTTATTTTTATTCGGAAGCCCCGTAGCCTCATCCTGATAAACCTTTTTCTGCAGAATGCGGTTCTGGGCCGCATAGCGCAGTGCCTTAAATATTTCCATGGCAATCAGAACCAGAAGTCCTGCGATATCTGCGAAGACCACCTGCTCCAGCTGATTCAGTGCCGTTGCCTTTCTCTGGGAATAGGCCTCCGCAAGGCCGGTAGCCTCATCACAGATCCGGAAGAACTGCTCACTCTTTTCAATGATCTGCGTGTTTTCATAGCCATTTTCCCGCACAAGCTGTATTTCCACTTTCAGGGTTTCAAAATAATCTTCCAGCTCCTGCAGCTTATCCTGGAATGCGGAATCATCCAGACGGACCAGGTTTAGATCATCACTTCCATAGCGGAGTCCGATTATGATCGACTCCACCTCCTCAAGCATCTCATCCTGCGGACTTTGCATGTTTTCCAGCTTGACCATACGCTGCGTCGTGCCGCGCACCAGACCGGCGTAGTTTACCACCCTTGCTGTCCCCTGAATTTTCCCCACCAGAGACATGATACAGAAAAATAATACGATCAGCACTGTAGTCAGAACCGTCATGCACGCACGGCTTACATAAGTCAGTTTTTTTGCAGCGTTCTTTTTCATAGTTTTTGTCTACTCCATTCGTTTTAATTCAGGCAATACCGTGCAGAGCATGGTGATAAAGCACAGGCTGCCGCCGATCACATTTGAGACCGGTTCTGCCAGAAATACACCAGCAGTTCCCATATGCAGCGCATATGGCATGAAATAAGTCAGCGGAACCACAATAAACACCTTTCGAAGCAATGAGAAAAAGATCGCATAGGCCTTTTTGTTCAGTGATTTAAACGTGGTCTGTCCCATATACTGCAGATCCATGAAAATAAATGCCGCAAAATATTGTTTCAGGGCCGGAACCGCATCCTGCAGCAGAAGGGCATCAGAACTGAACACCCGGATCAGCGCACCAGGTGCCAGAATGATAACGCTCCACATTACCGCTGTATAGCCCAGGATCAGAAGTCCCATCACCACGCCCGCTTTCCGCACCCGGGCCGGACGGCGCGCTCCATAATTGTAGCTTAAAATCGGAGAAGATCCGTCATTGATCGCTGAAATCGGAGTTTCCACCAGCTGGCGCACACTGGATACAATAGTCATGACTGAGATATAAATATCACCACCTGTAGCAGAAAGCACATGGTTGCAGCAGATCGTCACCAGACTGTTGGTCAGCTGCATGATAAAACCCGCCGTACCGAGACTGACGATCTCTTTCGCGTAACTGACGGATCCTGCAAGTTCCGTCCTGCGCAGGAAGCGCACCTTCAGCTCCGCTTTTCCGGAAAGAAAATGCAGTACAAAGGCCGCTGACAAAAACTGGGAAATAACCGTTGCGATTGCTGCTCCACGCACACCAAAGCCCAGAACAAAGATAAACAGCGGATCCAGAACCAGGTTGGCCGCCGCACCGATCGCAACGGAAAGCATGCCGGTCAGGGAATAGCCCTGGGCATTGATAAATGGATTCATACCCACCGCGATCATAGATGGCAGCGTACCGATCAGATAAAGCATCATATACGGACAGGCATATGCCAGTGCTCCCTCTGACGCTCCGAATAATATCAGGATCGGCCGGATCAGCAGCATGCCAACTACCATCAGGATCACTCCTGTCAGGCAGAGCATGGAAAATGACGTATTCATGATGTCATTTGCTGCCTGTGTCTCCTTTTTCCCCCTGTAAATGGAAAATAACGGTGCGCCTCCGCTTCCGTACAGATTCGAAAACGCCGTGATGATCACGATCAGTGGAAAGCAGAGTCCCACTGCTCCCAGCGCTGCTGTTCCCACTTTGGGGATACGTGCAATATAAATGCGGTCCACAATGTTGTAGAGCAGATTTAAAATCTGCGCCACCAGCATTGGAACCGCAGCTCCAAGGATGTTTCCGGTCACTGTACCATGTTCAAAATCAAGTTGTTTCATGTCTCTTTCGTCCTTTTCTTTATTCCTGATTTAGAGTATATCATGGTCCGGGCTTCGTGAAAAGTGTCCTCGCTGGTATCCGGTAAAATCACGGCCGCTTTCGTTCACTCCGGCAGACTGTCCCGCACGCACAGTGCCCCATACCCCACCATCGGATTCGGATACTCCGAGATCCCCGGAAGTTTCTTTGCTCCTCTTCTCAGATATGCTTTTACCTTCTCCCCATACAAAAACGGATCATTTCCGTTTACAATTCCCCACTGCATGAGAAGCGCTGCTGCTCCGGAAGCCACCGGTGTTGCGAAAGAGGTTCCGGTAACAGACTGGTATCCGCCGTTTGCTGCCGGAGCCATGATATTTACGCCTGGCGCGGCAAGATCCGGCTTTATCTGGTTCGTCAGGCGGGTAAATCCCCGGCCGGAAAAATCTGCATAGGAATAATACCTGCTGTTATAGGCTCCAATGGTAATCACCTTAGAGGCCGTGGACGGAATCGTCAAGGTGGTATCCGGCGTCGGCCGCAGAAAACGGGTCGACGTATTCAAAATTCCGGCAGACGGAAGCCAGAAATCGTACCGGCCGCTTACCAGACTGACCGGACTTAAATAAAAGCTCCAGATTCCTTCCTCCACATAACTGCCCTCATCCGGGATAAAATCAAAATACAGCTCCTGGGCTGTGCTGTAGGGCCCCGGTTTCCCGTAATACAGGAGGATCTGTGTTTTCCGGTAACGGAATCTGGCAGTGCCGGGTTTCTCTGAAAATGGACCAAATATCTCCCCGGATGGCGCCTGAAGACTAACCGTAAACTGATCACTGTAGGATTTCCAGAGCTGGATACTGAAGCTGCTTTCATAAGGAGATACTGTAAACTCCACGTTCTCCGTTCTTCGCATCTGCAGCGCCCCGGAGGTATGACCGCTTGATGCTCCCTCATTTCCGGCCCCCACCAGAATCGTTGTTCTGCCATAGTTTCCAATATCATCCAGAAAGGTTTCCAGCAGACTGGTCCCGTCATGTGAGCCGTAGGTATTTCCAAAGCTGATGTTGATGACCAGAGGAAGAAAACGCTCTGCCGCAAAGGAAACCGCGTAGTTGACCGCCCGCATAAGCTCTGTGGTCCTCGGAAAGCCCTCCAGGCGGACGGTGCCAAGCTTCACCACCAACAGGTCACTCTCGCAGGCGATGCCGCGATACATGCCGGATGCGGCGCTGTCTGAAAAAGCTGTGCTCCGTCCGCCGCCATCAGCAGTCTGTCCAACTGCGGCCCCTCTGCCGTCTCCTGCCGCAATTCCCGCCACTGCCGTCCCGTGTCCGCTCGCATCCACAGATGGCACAATGTTCCGGGCTGCCTCCCGGCTGCCCTCCTCCAGCGCGCGATTGATCTCACCTTCCGTATAAATCCGATTCTGCGTCTGGTCCCAGAGCTCCAGAATCCGGGTTGTGCCATCTTCCTTCCGGAATACCTCATGAAAATAATCAATCCCGGAATCGACAATGGCTACAAGCACTCCTTTTCCGCTCAAATATGGCGATGCCTCCTGCAGCAGATTCACACAAGAGGCTGTCTTTGCCTGGTCAACGGCAAAGAACAGCCTCTTTGGTTTTTCAATGTATTCAATTTGCGGAAGTGCGCTGATGTACGGGATCAGGCTTTCCTTCACGGTCAGGATCGCGTACTCGTTACGCATCTCCTCCACCGCAGCGCCAAGCTCCCGTGCCGCATCCAGGCTCCCGGAGTATTTTACGATCAGTTCCCAGGTTTGTTCTTCCGGGTTATAGCCGGTCTCCAGCTCCGCAGAGCGGCTCCGTTCTTTAGCAGTGGTGCCCAGGGAAAGGTTTAAGAGATTTTCCAGTTTCTGATTCACAGACATCGTTCTACCTGCTTCTGCTTCCCATTGATATCTCAATATACTTTATACTCTCTTACTCGTCCGCTGTTCCCTGATTTTTATACTGCATACAGCCTCCTGTACTTCTCCTCCAGATATTCCACATAATATTTGGGGTTAAAATCCTCCCCGGTCATATCCTTTAAAATTTCCCGGCTGTCCTTCATCTTTCCGTAGCGGTGTACATGCTTTCTCAAATACTCCCGGATCACATCCAGCTTTCCTTCCTCCAGCAGACGGTCAAAATCCATCTCCTTTTTCATCTGGAAGAGCATCTGCGCACCAAAGGCACTGCCTAACGCGTAGGACGGGAAGTAGCCGAAGGACCCCTGGGCCCAGTGGATGTCCTGAAGCACGCCCTGCGCGTCAGTTTCCGGGCGGATTCCCAGGTATTCCTCATATTTGTCAGCCCAGAGCTTTGGAAGCTCATTCACATCCAGGTCTTCCTCAATCAGCCTTTTCTCCAGTTCATAGCGCACCAGCACATGAAGGCTGTAGGTCAGCTCATCTGCCTCGGTGCGGATCAGACCGGGCTGTACCTTGTTGATAGCGCGGACAAACATTTCTCTTCCAACGCCTTTTAGCTGCTCCGGGAAAAGCTCCTTCAGTTTTCCGTATACCGGGATCCAGAACGCCTCGCTGCGGCCAATGATATTCTCAAAGAACCGGGACTGGGACTCATGCATGCCCATAGAGGTTCCCTGTCCGGCCGGAGTCTGGCTTAACCGGTCATCAATTCCAAATTCATAAATGGCATGGCCACTCTCGTGGATCACGGAAAATGCGGAGGAATCCACTCTGGATTTGTAATGAGTGGTAATGCGCACATCCCGGTTATGCAGGTTCGTGGTAAACGGATGGGCACTGACCGCAAGGACTCCCCTGGAAAAATCAAAGCCCACATACTTTGCCAGATATTCTGCCAGCTGCCGCTGCTTCTCCTCAGAATAGTCTCCATCCAGGAAGTCATCCTGAATGCGGACAGAGCTTTCCATCACCTGCTTTAACAGCGGCACGATATGCCTTTTTAACATGTTGAAAAATTCATCCAGTTTCTCCATGGTAAAGCCCGGTTCAAAGGAATCCAGCATCACATCGTAGAGCTTCTGGCCTTCCTTCTGGCGATAGGACGCAAACTTTTTCTGGTAATCAATGATCTCTTTTAAGACCGGAGCGAAAGAAGCAAAATCATTTTCTTTGCGCGCCTTTGTCCAGATACGCGTAGATTTCGATGTCAGTTCCTGATACGCCCGGTACTCCTCCGGCGGAATGCAGGACACCTCCTCGATGGTGCGCTTTGCGGCCTTTAGAATGGCGTAGCGGATGCCTTCTTCCGTAAGTTCCCCGTCCGGGGTCTCCAGTGCAGGTTTTTCTGCTCTGTTTTGCGTTCCATCCGGCGCAATACCTTCTGTTTCCGTCAGTTCCTGCAGGCACTTGTCCACAAGTTCCTTCACCCGGTCACTCATCATAATGCGCTGGTAAGACGAAGACAATACGCCCTGCATCCGTGCCGTGCGGCTTCCCGCCTTCTCCGGAGCCAGTGTCTCCTCATCCCACTCAAAGAGGATCAATGCCGTCTCGTAGGCCTGGGCTTCTTCCAGATACTGCATCAGTTCTTCATAATCAGATTGTTTCTTTTCTGTATTCATGTGGTCCTCCTGACCGCAGGAAACGTAAGGTCCTGCTGAATCGCTTTTATTTCCAGCCACCGCTGACAGCCTTACTATGCCCCATTCTCTTCTGACACATCCGCCAGGCAGAATGGGAGCCTGCATTCTTATCCCCGGTAACGATCCAATGCCGCAAAAATCTCCTGAATTCTCGGCTTTGCCAGCCCGCAGGGCACATAGGAGCCCGTCAGACTGTCCCAGCCCTTTGTCTCCATCCGCTTTTGCAATTCCGCCGCAAGCTGCCGCAGAGTCTTTCGTCCGTCGGCCAGCTGCTCCAGAGCGTAACGGGTCAAATAGGCCAGAGCAGAGGTCTGTTCAAAATCCGCCATCTGCTCCACATAACGCAGATCCACCGTCTCCCGGTCAATGGAGAAGGTATCACGGCCGAAGGTTTTCACCTTAGCATTTTTAGATTTTCCTGCCGCATACGCCTCCGCAAACCCCGGAACCGCAAATCCCGGTGCCTGGGTTCTCGGTGCCTGATGCTCTTTACAAAGTGCTTTCACCCGCTCCGTAATTTCCACCGGCTTATAGCAGTCCATCTGAATAATATGGTCCGCAATGTAGAAGAAAGCTCCGGAGCTTCCTGCTACCAGGATCGTGGACACGCCGGCTTTCTCATACAGATCTCCTGCCCGCTCCAGAAATGGCGTGATCGGCTCTTTCTCCCGGCTGATGACCTGCTGCATGAAATCATCCCGCACCATAAAGTTAGTGGCGGAGGTATCTTCATCAATCAAAAACAGCCGGCTTCCCGCCTCAATGCCTTCCAACACGCCCGCCGCCTGGGAAGTGCTTCCGCTGGCGTCCGGCGTGGAAAAGCTTTTCGTGTTCTTGCCGTTTGGCAGGTCATTGATGAACATGGAGATATCGGTATTCCGGATGGAACGGCCTTCCTCGGCCCGCAGTTTCACCGCGGTCTCATCCACCAGGACAAATTCCCGTCCGTCTCCTGTAACGTGGTCGTACACGCCCATCTGCAGCGCGGAAAGCAGCGTCGATTTTCCATGATAGCCGCCGCCCACGATCAGCGTGATGCCTGCCGGAACCGCCATGCCACGAATCTCTCCGTGATGGGGCAGAACAAAGCTCTGCTCCATCGTCTTCGGGGAAATAAAGGGAATACTGTCCTTCATAGGCTGGTCAGAAACACCGCTTTTTCTCGGCAGAATAGAGCCGTTTGCCACAAAGGCCACTACATTTCGCTCCCGCATCCGGCGACGCAGCTCAGTCTGGTCTTCAGCCAGCCATACCGCTGCCTGCAAAGACTTTCGGTCCAGATTTTTTGCGAAGAAGCTCTTTTCCGCTGCTTTTGGCAGAAAATCAAAGAGGATCTTTTCCAGTCCACCCGCATCAATGGTTCTTCCAAAGGCCGGAAAGCCCACATGAAAGCGCACAGTAATGGTGTCGCGGCTGATCTCACAGGCGCTTCGCTCCAAAACCTCCTGCCCACACCGGCTGATGGAGATCAGACCACTCTTGCCGGAGCCCTTTGCCCGAAAGCTGAACCGCTCTGTCTGGGAGAAAAACAGTCTCGTCAGATGATCCTGCAGTGCAATGCGCTTACAATCCTGATCCCGCAATTCTTCCGGAAAGCCTGACTGCTTCCAGGAAATTTCCAGATGCAGCGCGGATGGGGATGCAAACGGATCCCCCTGCACATGGTCGATCACCAGCACATAGGTTCCGAATCGGTACTCCCCTGCCAGGGACCTGTAGGACGGATAGCTTTTATGATCAATGGCACGCAGCATCGTGCGCAGTTCATTCGATGATTTCATGGCATATCTCCTTATACACGTTTGCCGGACATCTGTGCAGATGTCCGGCAGATGTCATTCTCTATAATGTTTCCGCGATCTTTCTCGCTACATACACACCACTTGCGGATGCGTGGGACAGGGAATGGGTCACGCCGCTGCCATCACCAATAATGTAAAGGCCTTTATGGCGGCTCTCCAGATTCTCGTCTACATCTACTTCCATGTTGTAGAATTTGACCTCCACGCCGTACAGCAGGGTATCGTCATTGGCAGTACCAGGCGCGATCTTATCCAGGGCGTAGATCATTTCAATAATGCCGTCCAGAATACGTTTCGGCAGCACCAGGCTTAAGTCGCCCGGAGTTGCGGAAAGAGTCGGCATGAACATGTTTTCCTCGATACGTTTCTGGGTGCTTCGTCTTCCGCGTACCAGATCACCGAAACGCTGTACGATGACACCGCCGCCCAGCATGTTGGAAAGACGGGCGATGCTCTCACCGTAGCCGTTACTGTCCTTAAACGGTTCAGAGAAATGCTTGGACACCAGCAGCGCGAAGTTAGTGCACTCTGTCTGTTTGGCCGGATCCTCATAGCTGTGGCCATTTACGGTCACGATGCCGTTGGTATTCTCATTTACCACGATGCCGCGCGGGTTCATACAGAAAGTACGCACATTATCCTCAAACTTCTCGGTGCGGTATACGATCTTACTCTCGTAAAGCTCATCCGTCAGATGGGAGAACAGTACCGCCGGAAGCTCCACGCGAACGCCCAGATCCACACGGTTGGACTTGGTCGGAATCTCAAGCTCCTTACAGATCTTCTCCATCCATTTGCTTCCGCTTCTTCCTACGGAAACAATACATTTCTCACAGTCATAGGAGGTCTCCCCCACCCATACCCGGTAGGTTCCGTCCTCGAGGCTCTCAATATGGGTAACCGGAGATTCAAAGTAGAAATCCACCAGTTCCTTTAACTCATCATAAAGCTGTCCCAGCACAACCAGATTGATATCGGTTCCCAGATGACGCACGGATGCATCTAACAGCTTCAGGCGGTTCTGGATGCAGACCTTCTTTAAACTGGTTCCTGCGGTAGAGTACATCCTGGTACCTTCACCTCCGTGAGCCATGTTGATCTCATCCACGTATTCCATAAGCTCAGTAGCTGCCTTTTTGCCAATGTATTCGTACAGAGTGCCGCCAAAATCATTGGTAATGTTGTATTTACCATCGGAGAATGCGCCCGCTCCGCCGAATCCGCTCATAATGGAGCAGGATTTACATTTGATGCAGGCTTTGATCTTATCACCGTCAATCGGGCAGTGACGCTTCTTTAAGGTGTAGCCGGAATCAAAAACCGCGATTTTTTTGCCGCCGCACTTCTTTGTAAGCTCATACGCAGAGTAAATACCCCCCGGGCCTGCGCCCACAATAATCACATCATACTTCATGCACTCAAAACTCCTTCTCTTTTTTATTCCCATTTTTAACACCGGGCATAAAAACAGAGAATCCACTGGATTCCCTGTTCTTACATACTGTTTCAGTTGCTCTGCAAAATCTTAAAAATACTTCTTGCTGCCCCAGAGGTTCGCTTTTTTTAAATCCCGGTACTCGTTGTAGGCCTTTTCCAGAATCTGCTTCTCATTCGAGAACTTCAGAAGGTGGTAAGCCTCATAAAACTTGTAATAACCGGAATCCACAAAATGCTCTTCCCGTTGTGGTTTACTGTAATAGCTGTCTGCCATCATCAGATACCAGTGTACGTCTTTTTCCACCATATCCTGCGGCGTATTGAAGGAATAGGAGCTCTTTCCGATATATTTAATAATGGAAGCGCTCACGCCGGTCTCTTCTTTTACTTCCCGAAGAGCCGTTTCTTTGTACTCCTCCCCTGCTTCTACAGTTCCCTTTGGAAGGACCCAGCCCTCGTATTTGTTCTTGTAATTCTTATAAAGGACCAGGATCTTGCCGCGAAATATAACCACACCTCCACAGCTCGTTGCTTCTATCATTGCAATTCCTCCTGTTGTACCGTGCAATAAGCACAGCTTTGGTGTGTCACACAGACTGGTTTAAGTATACCTCTATTTCGGGTAAGTTGCAAGTTTCTTATTCTGTTACTTCCATAAACTTTATTTGTGCAGTTCTTTAAAGATTTTCTCCGGAGTAATCGGCAGCTCCCGGATCTGCACGCCGGTGGCATTTGCCACGGCCGCCGCAATTGCCGGAGACGGCGTATTGATGACAACCTCACCGATGGATTTAACACCAAACGGACCGGTCGGCTCGTAGCTGCTTTCAAATTCAACCCGGATATTTCCCACATCCACGCGGGTCGGAAGCTTGTACTGCATGAAGGAATTCTCATACACCTGGCCCTTTTCGGAACGGGTCACATCCTCAAACATTGCCATGCCGATGCCCTGTCCAAGACCTCCCTCCGTCTGTACCCGGGCAATTGCCGGGTTGATCGGGGTTCCGCAGTCTACCACAGCCACATAGTTGACCAGCTCAAAATCACAGGTTTCCTGATCCATCTCAATCTCAGCCATACCAACCATGAACGGAGGCGGAGATACCGGTGAGGAATGGCTTTCGGTCACCTCAAGGGCCTTCCCGTTATTTGCCATGGCGCGGTTTCCGATATCCTTTAAGCTGATGGAAGCCGAACCGTCCTTTGCAAATACCTGCTCACCGTCAAAATCCACCTCTTCCGGTGTCTTCTCCAGATACTCTGCACCCTTCTCGGTGATCAGGCGGATCATGGAGTTGGATGCCTTCACGGCAGCCATACCGGTTAAGTAAGCGGTACTGGACGCATAGGAACCGGAATCATACGGAGAAACATCCGTATCCACACCATGGGATACAATGTTTTCCAGATCACAGCCCAGCACGTCTGCCGCGATCTGGGCCAGCGTGGTGTCACAGCCGGTACCCATATCTGACGCACCGATCATCATGGTATAAAAGCCGTCATCGTTCAGCTTTAAGGTGATGGAGCCCACATCCACACCGGAAATGGAGGAGCCCTGCATGCACATGGCAACGCCTACCGAACGGACTTTTCCGTTACCCATGTCGCGGCACGGATATTTTTCATCCCAGTGCATCAGCTCCTTTGCTCTTGCCATGCAGCGGTCCAGAGCACAGCTGTTGGCGGTTTCGCCGTAGTAAGCCGGCATCAGATCGCCCTCGTGTACCATATTTTTCTCACGGATCACGGTCGGATCCATCTGAAGTTCCCGTGCCAGCTCGTTGACTGCGGACTCCAGCGCAAACACACCCTGGGTCGCGCCGTAACCGCGGTACGCGCCTGCTGACATGGTATTCGTATAAACAACATCATAGCAGAACCGGTAAGCCTTCGGCGTGGAATAAATCGGAATAGACTTATGGCCGGACAGACCTACGGTAGTCGGGCCATGCTCACCGAATGCTCCGGTATTGGACAATGTGTACAAATCAATGGCCTGAAAAATTCCATTTTCATCCGCACCCAGGCGCACATGTACCTCCATCTCGTGACGCGGGGAAGAAGCGATCTGGGATTCATAGCGGGTGTAGACCAGCTTGGCCGGTTTTCCTGTCTTCCAGGTTACCAGCGCCGGGTAAACCTCCGTAACCACCGTCTGCTTTGCACCAAATCCGCCGCCGATCCTCGGCTTGAGCACACGGACCTTAGACTTCGGGATATCCAACGCGTGAGCTACGATACGGCGCACATGGAACGGGATCTGCGTGGAAGATGTCACGTTTAAACGTCCGTAAGCGTCCATGGAGGTAAAGGTCCGGAAGGTCTCCATCATTGCCTGCTGATTCGCTTTCACATGATACGTGCGGTCAATAACATGGGCACAGTCTGCCAGGATCGCATCCACATCACCATTGCTGTCCTGCGCAGAGGCACAGAGGTTGCGTTTATTGTCGGCGCCAACCGGGCACAGACTCTTCCAGCTGTCCTCCGGATGTACCAGGATCGGGTTATCCTTTGCAGTGTGGAAGTCCAGCACCGGCTCCAGCACCTGGTACTTTACTTTGATAAGACGCAGAGCCTTATCCACCGCTTCTTCCGTCTCACCGGCCACAATGGCCACTGCATCACCCACAAAACGGACTCTCTGGTCCAGGATCAGGCGGTCATACGGGCTTGGCTCCGGGTAGGTCTGGCCCGCCATGGTAAAACGCTTCTGGGAACAGTCCTGATACGTCAGGATCGTCTCAATCCCCTCTACCTTTAATGCTCTGGAAAGGTCGATCTCCTCAATCAGCGCATGTGCATGAGGGCTGCGCAGAAGCTTCACGATAAGACAATCCTTCGGAGCGATATCATCGGTGTAAAGCGGTTTTCCGGCGAGGAGTGCCTTTGCGTCTTTCTTGATCACAGACATGCCTACATATCTATTCTTCGCTTCCATGGTTTACGCCTCCTTCTTCCGGTTTAAATATTTTTCCAGGGCGCGGAGCTGGCCGGCGTATCCGGTACACCGGCAGAGATTTCCTGCCAGATACTCACGCACCTCTTCCATAGTCGGTTTTACCAGTTCCCGTTCCATAGCCAGTACATTCATAATGAGACCAGGACTGCAGAAGCCGCACTGGTCCGCGCCTTCTCTTGCCAGAAAATCAGCAAATTCCTCTGACTCTTTCTGAAGGCCCTCCAGAGTTGTAACCTCATGTCCGTCGGCTCTGGCCGCAAGAACAGAGCAGGAAAGCACCGGCTTTCCATCCAGCCATACCGTGCAGAGTCCGCAGTTTGAAGTTTCGCAGCCACGCTTTACACTGTAGCAGCCCTTTTCCCGGACCAGATCCAGAAGCAGGGTATCTGCCTTGATCTCAGCCTCGATTTTTTTTCCGTTTAATGTCAGTCTGATCTTCATGCTATGCCTCCTCCCCACTTAACTGCTCCATGAGCCTTCTCACATAAATTTCCGCCAGAGACTTCCGGTAATCCGCGCTGCCCCGCAGGTTGTCTCCAAATGAGAACATGCTGACTGCTTCCTCTGCCTGCGCGGAAAGCTCACATCCGGTCTGGACCGGACGTGTTACCAGTGCCGCCTTAGACGGTCTCGCGCCAACGGAAATATACCACATGTCATCCTTCTTTGCCGCTGCGACGGCAATCAGCGGAAAATCTGTTTTGGAACGCCGCTGGCTGACATAGGCTGCTTTTCTGCCATCCTTTTTGATGATGACGCGCACCAGAATATCCCGGCTGTACTTCATCTTCGCAAATTCTTCCAGAGATACGGTTCCGCCCTTGTAAAGCTCTACATAGCTGTCCAGAACCATCATGCAGGTAAGAATATCAGAAAAGCCGAAGCGTCCGAAAACACTGCCTCCCACAGTCGCGCCGTTACGGAACTGGGTTCCGACGATCCAGCGGGTACACTCACGAAACGCGCCGTCAAAGTACTGATTTAAGCCTTTATGAAGCTCTAACTGCCGCAGGCTGCACATACAGCCAATTCTGAATTCATCTTCTGTCTCCTCGATCTGATCCAGACCCAGACCACTTAAGTCAATCAACGTATTCCGGTTCCCGCTGCTCATTTTCAGCCACATCATACCGCCTACCAGAACGTTGCTTCTCTTCTGGTTCAGCTCATATGCCTGTTCCAGGCTTTCCGCCTTCACATACTCCTTTGCATGAAACATGCGATTCCTCCTTTGTCACTCCTAAAAACTTTGTGTAGCGTTATATCACCATTTTCATCTTGAAAAATAGGTATCAAAAATACTTTTTGCGATCGGTGCAGCCACATGACCACCCGATCCGGCCTCCTCCACCAGTACCGTGACTACCAGTTTCGGATCTTCTGCCGGGGCAAACCCGGTAAACCACGCATGCGTTTCTTTTCCGGTCTCAAACTCCGCAGATCCGGTCTTTCCGGCTACGGAATAGGCATCGGTACGGACACCGGAACCGGTTCCATCCGTCACAACGCTCCGCATAAACATGGAGAGCGTGGAAGCCTCCTGCGCAGTCATGAGATTTCCGTAAGCGGAAGGCAGATATTTCTTTACTTCCTCTCCCGCCGCAGATTCCACGTGATCGATCAGATATGGTTTCATCAGCGTACCGCCATTCGCTATGGCCGCTGTGATCATAGCGTTGTGCAGCGGCGTCATCTGGGTGTTTCCCTGGCCGATAGCGGTCTGCAGCCGTTCCCAGTCTGAAGCCCCGGGTCCCATGGCATAGGAGCTCTTGCTATATGCCAGAGACACTGGAAGATCTTTATTAAACAACAATTCTCCGCAGGTATTCTGCATCTGCCCGAGATCCATGGTAAGACCGAGGCTTGCAAAAGCGCCATTGCAGGAATTCGCAAATGCCTGCAAAAGCGACTGATGGCCGTGGGCATTTCCATGATAACAGGAAATCCTGTAATCTCCGGCCTCATAGCTGCCGTCACAGTCAAAGGTAAAACCCTCCCAGGTATCCGGATGCTCCCGGATATATTCCAGAAGCGTCACGATCTTAAAGGTTGATCCCGGTGGATACACACCCTGTGCGGCACGATTAAGAAGCTGTGCCTCAGTATTGTCCCCGGAGATCAGGCTCTCCCACTGGCTGCTCAGCTGATTCGGGTCAAAGCCCGGCTTGGAAACCATGGCGAGGATCTTGCCTGTATCCGGCTCCATCACCACGACAGCGCCCCTGCGGTCGCCCAGCGCGTCGGAAGCCGCCTGCTGCAGCCCCACATCCAGCGTAGTCACCACCTGGTCTCCCAGATTTTTCACATCGGATAACTCGTTGACGGCCTGCTCTACCAGATTCATGTGGGAACTTAACAGATAAAAGTTCGCCAGAGATTCCAGGCCGGTCTTGCCCTGGTCGGAATAGCCTACCACATGGGCAAACAGGCTTCCATACGGGTATTCCCGCACCTCTGTCCCATCTTCTGCCACATTGGTCTTCGCCAGTACCGTGCCATCATTGCTTAAAATCTCTCCGCGGATGATTCGGTCAGAAAAGCTGTCCAGACGCGCATTATAGGAATTGTTGATGACCGTCTCACTCTGCACCTGCAGAAAATAGCCGAAATAGCCCATCAGACCAACAAACAGGCCTACCATAATATAGGTCACAAATAAAATACTCTTATCAGTCGATGTCTTTTTCATAGTCCTCCTCATCATTCTGTTTCAGAATGTACAGGCCCTGAATCACTCCGAAAATAATAAATGTACTCAAAACAGAACTGCCTCCGTAGCTGACAAGCGGCAGAGTCACACCGGTAGACGGAATGAATTTGGTCACACCGCCCACAGTTAAAAACACCTGCACCGCATAGACCATGGCAAGACCAAAGGCAATCAGTTTATAAAACAATGCCTGCATCCGCGCTGTCAGGAGCACAAATTGTAAGAAGCAGCCCAGGCAGATGAGCAGCATGCAGAGAGCAAATATCCCGCCAAGCTCCTCAGAAATTGCAGCGAATACAAAGTCTTTTTCCACAACCGGGATTTTATAAGGCATGCCCTGATACAGGCCCATGCCGAACCATCCGCCCGTGCCGATGGCAAAGAGGGACTGGGTGATCTGGTAACCGCGGTTGTCAATGTCCGCCCATGGATTTTTCCAGGCTGCCACACGGGTGCGCACATGGGCAAAGAGCTGATATGCCACCACCGACGCGCCGCTGCCGCAAAGCAGGCCGGAAAACAGATACAGATAGCTTCCGGTTGCCACAAACAGCATGGTCAGGTACGCCAGAAAAAAGATCAGTGCGCTTCCCAGATCCTTGGAAAGCACCAGCACCAGCACATAAGCCGCCGCCATCACCGTGGTTTCTATAATTGTCTTAAACTCGGTGTCCCGGTAAAACATGCAGGCTGTAAAGAACACAAACAGGATTTTTACAAACTCTGACGGCTGAAACGCGATGCCCGCAATGTTCACGGAAAGCTGCGCGCCGAAGCTGTTGTTGCCGATGATCCATACCACGATCAGCAGCGCCAGACCGGCAAAACCGTATACCCACGGAATGTTCGCCAGCTGCCACACCCGCTCCAGAATGAACGGGATAATCCAGGTGATCAGCGCCGATACGGCAACAATCACGAACTGGCGGAGGGCCTTGTCAAAATCCAGACGGGTCAGGATCACAAAGCCGATGCACAAAAGCATGCACATGTTGTTGACCAGAAGCCTGGACCGCAGTGGATAAAACACCTTATAAAGTCCCAGATAAACTGCCAGGAATACTACCTGTGCCAGATAAAACAGGATTACCCGCTCGTCCTCTGATTTTAAGAACAGCACCGCATACGCCACAAAATGCAGCAGAAACATGGCCACATTCTGCCGGACACAGACTCTTCCCTGCTGCCAGGGATCCCGAAACCGGAAATAACTGAAATTCCAGTAGGTATAAGCAGCAATCAGCAAAATCAGCAGGTATTTCGATACTTCAATGACAATATTTACCATATATATTTATTCTACGCCTCTCTTGAAATGGCCGCGTGTAAAATCTTTGAACGGATCCCTGGTTTCTTCCCCGTGAAGGAACTGATCCGCAAAGGCATCCAGCACTGCTTTCATCTGCTCCGGTGTCTCCAGCGTGAACGCAAGACGCAGCGCCCCCGGAGCCAGCCGTCGGATCAGCTTCTCTTGTCCGAGCAGGGACAGAGGACTTGGATTGTAGATGGTGTTATAGCAGAACCGGCAGTGATTCTTCACCGGAAGATCTTTTCCGGTGCGGTCCTTCATCTTTAAGACCTCCGGCTGTTTCGTACAGCCCTTTGTAGTCCTTACGATGCACTGGGCCGACACCATAGCCGGAAGATAACCGTACACATAAAGTTCCATCTCCTCACAGCCCAGTTTCTCCAGCTCCCGGCTGTTTAACTCCAGCGGAAGGGTCATGCGGGAAATTCCAAGGTCTTCCATCTGCTCTCTTGCCAGATGGTTCAGAACATAAAGGTTCGCGTCAGATACCAGAGGAATATCCCCCAGTCCGTTTTCTCTTAAAAACGTGATCTCATCCAGGGATTTTACCACAAGCTCATCAAAGCCGGCCTCTTTCAGCGCATCTATATGTTTGCGGAAATAAGTCTCCGCCTCCGTGCGGAAGATATGCGGCAGCATCAGGCTGCACTGCTTTGCGTTGTCATGGCATGCCTGTACCGCTGCCTTCCAGGTCTCCGGACCAAAGCCGCAGGAATCCAGGTAGATGCGGGTGACATCCGGGTGGGCAATGGCGGTGGGTAAGAGGCAAGGTTCCTCGATGGAGATGTGAAGACCACAGGCACCTGCTTCCACACTGCCAGTCTCGCTCTGCTGCTCAGACCGCTCATTTTCGCCTTCATCCTGACTTTTTACCGCTCCTGCTGTACGTCTGAATGGCTGCAGCAGCTTCTCTTCCATCTGCTCCAATGCCTCCCGGCGCAGCTCATTGAGCGCCTGAACCGGCACAAAACAGTTTCCTTCGATCTCTGCTGTCAGGTTTTCAAAATAGAACGGGGTATTTCCGGTCTTGTTTAACTGCTTTAGCAGCTTTTCCTCTCCCATGGGCTGATTCTGGGCCGTCTGAACCTCTGCGCCAGTCACCTCCGCATATGGGTTCTGAGCTGCTGCTTCCTCCAGAAGACGCCCCGGCTCACTGCAACAGATGGAAAGCTTCAGCGGTTCGCCTTCCTTTACCACTACATGGCCGGATAACGGCTCCTGCTTCTTCTTCTCCACATATTCCCGGTCCAGACGGTCAAACAACGCCTGATTTCCTTCCCGGAATGCCGGTTTTTCTTTTAATGCCACCATCTCGCGGCCATTATGCCGGACATAGTAACCATCCGTAAAGCCGCCGCGGTCAAAGAGATCCAGGAGCATCCTGCGGTCTGCCGGATCTACCTTATAACCGTCCCGTCCATGCTCCAGATAGTAATCCACATATTTGCGGTAAATACTCACAACACCGGCAGTGTAACGCGGACTCTTCATGCGTCCCTCGATTTTTAAGGAGTAGACGCCGGATTCGATGATGTCCGGGAGAATATCCAGGGTGCAGAGGTCTTTCAGGCTTAAGACATAGCGGTCATCCCCCACCGCTGCTTTCTGCTGTGCATACGGCTTTCCCTTCATCCGGGCATTTCTGTCCTGCATGTCCGGACTGTGCTTTCCTTTACTCTTTTTTCCTGTGTTCTGATTTCTAACATTCTGTTTTCCGGTTTCGTATATGCTTTCCGTCAGTTTCGCATAACTCTGCTTTGCCGCACTCTGAAGCGGCTTTCCGGCTGCTGTCAGCACGTCATAGGGAAGTCTGCAGGGCTGTGCGCAACGTCCGCGGTTACCGCTGCGGCCGCCGATCAGGCTGCTAAGCAGACACTGCCCAGAGTAGCAGTAACACAATGCGCCATGCACAAAGCTCTCAATTTCCACATCCACATGGTCGCGGATCTCTGCGATCTCCTGGAGAGATAACTCTCTCGCTGTTACCACGCGGGTCGCTCCCATCTTCTTTAAGCTCTGGGCACTGCGCCATCCTGTCACAGTCATCTGGGTGCTCGCATGGATCGGAAGATCCGGAAAATGCTCCCGGATGAACTTCCACACACCAAGATCCTGCACGATCACCGCATCCAGCCCCCGCTCATAGTATGGCTTTAAAAAGTCATAAAGCTGGTCCAGTTCCTCTTCCTTCACCAGCGTATTGACTGTCATATAAAGACGACAGCCATGCAGATGCACATAATCGATTGCTTCCAAGAACCTGTCTTCCTCCGGATTGTCTGCATAAGCCCGGGCTCCGAACCGGCTGCCACCCATATATATCGCATCGGCACCAGCCTGAACCGCTGCCATCATGCTTTCCATTGACCCGGCCGGAGCCAGGATTTCTACACGTAAATTCAAATTCTCCTCCTCATATTAAAGTGAGTCATTTCGCTGGATCCGCTTCTCCGCAAATCAGGATCAAAACGGTCAAATGACCGTTTTGGTTTCAGGCCAAAAGAAAGGGAGTTCCGATTGTCTTTCAACACCCTTCACCCCCATATTGTATTACTTAACGAATAAAATGCCTGTTCGGATGCGTTGCTGCAGCAAGAGCTGCCTTGAACGCTGCCTGTTTTGCCATTTCATCAGCCTTTTTCTGTTCTTCCGGCGTTTTTACTGTCTTTGGCAGAATGGATGCAACCAACTCCTTCACAGCAGTCACCTCAGCCGCTGCGGATTTCGCATCCTGCTCCTCAACCACTTCGGCTGCTTCCATGGTTTCCACGGCCACTGCTGCCTCTTTCTCCGGCCGGGTCTGCCGTACCTCAGGCTGAATCTGTTCTGCTGACTGTTTCAACCTTTCCATCTCCTGCCGTGCCTGCTCTGCATCCTGTTTTGCCTGAAGCAGTTCCCGGTTAAGACGCTCATTTTCCTCGCGTGCTTCCTTCAGATCACTCTCAGCCCTTGTCGCTGTCTCGCATGCTTCCTCCAGCTCCTGCTTTGCGGTTTCTGTTTCGCTTCTCGCCTGTGTAAGCTCCTGCTTTGCGGTTTCTGCTTCGCTTCTTGCCTGTGTAAGCTCCTGCTTTACGGTTTCTGCTTCGCTTCTTGCCTGTGTAAGCTCCTGCTTTGCAGTTTCTGTTTCGCTTCTCGCCTGTCCAAGTTCCTGAAGCGAAGTTGCATTTTTTAAATGAGCCTGCTGCAGTTCCTGTTCAGCTGCATCCTGCTCAGAATGCAGCTGTGCCAGCTTCCGGCGCACTTCCTCCAGTTCCTGTTTCAGCTGCTCTGCCTCTGCTGCTTTCGTTTCCAGGTTCTGCTTCGCCGTCTCAGTCTCTGCTTTCATGGCTTCCAGCTCGCTTCCGGTTTGGGCTGAATTTTCCTGTACCCGGACAAGCTGCTGTCTCAGTGTTTCTGCTTCTGTCCGTGTATTTTCCAGATCCGCTCTCAGGCTTTCCTCTTCTGCCTGTGCATTTTCCAGATCCGCTCTCAGGCTTTCTACTTCTGCCTGTGCAGCAGTAAGCGCTGTCCTCGTATTTTCTGTTTCTGCAACAGCCTCGTTCTTCTCTGAGGAGATCTGCTCTATTTCAACAGAAAACCGTTCTTTCTCTGCAGCCAGTTTCCGGCTCACAGACTCATTCTCTGCTTCTGCGGCTGCAAGCTCCTGTCTCGTGTTCTCGCAATGGTTTTTCAGCGATTCGATTTCCTGAGATGCATTCTCCAGCTTTTCCTTCGCCGCTTCCAGTTCCTCCCGGTCTTTGAGCGGAGCAGCCTTGGCCACTTCCAGTTCTCTGGATTGTGCCTCATACTTCATCTGGGTGGTGATCAGCTCATGTTTTAAGCTGTATGCGTCTTTTTCCAGTTCCTCTTTCTGCTGTTTCAGGTCATCTGCACGCATCTGCTCCTTGAAATAGTCATCAGAAAGATTGAGCTGAATGGTCAGATTCTGATATTCCGGACTCTGTCTGGAAAAACCATCCAGCTTGCGGACTTCGCCAATCTTCTCATTCAGATAAGCAGCAACCTGTCTTAAATACGCTTCATCTTCCGTACCGCCCAATGTAAAAACGGTTCCATCTATAAAAACTTCCGTATAATTTTTCTGTTCCATGAAATTTCCTTATAAATAATATAATTTTAATACTGTATACATTTTAACATATTCCCACCATCTCAACAAGAGTGTTTCCCACAGTTTCTCAGTTTGTGTTTCTGGGAAAATATGCTAAAATCCACAAATCCGGAGAACTCTGCTTTCTATCATCGTGCATCAATTCTCCGGATTTTAAATTTTTGTTTCTTTTGTTTTTACATGGATCGCCTGTCACAGGGAATATCCAGATGCTGGTAAGCCAACGGCGTTGCCACCCTTCCGCGCGGAGTACGATTTAGGAAGCCATTCATCAGAAGATACGGCTCATACACATCCTCCAGCGTTCCGGCATCTTCGCCGAGCGCCGCTGCCAGGGTTTCCAGACCAACCGGGCCGCCGCCGAATTTCTCAATCATCATGAGAAGAATACTCCGGTCATTATTATCAAGGCCGACCTTGTCCACATCCAGAATGTCCAGCGCAAAATCCGCTACCTGTTTGGTAATGACTCCGTCATACTTCACCTGTGCAAAGTCCCGCACCCGTTTGAGCAATCGGTTTGCCAGACGTGGCGTGCCTCGCGAACGCCTTGCAATCTCTGCCGCGCCCTCCGGCTCAATGCCGACGCCAAGCACCTCTGCAGACCGCTCTACAATGATCTGCAGCTCCCCTGGCGTGTAAAATTCCAGCTTCTGTACCACGCCAAAACGGTCACGCAATGGAGCCGTCAGAAGACCGGCTCTGGTCGTTGCTCCGACCAGGGTAAAATGCGGCAGATCCAGGCGGATAGAACGGGCCGATGATTCCTTACCCAGCATGATGTCAATGGCAAAATCCTCCATAGCCGGGTAAAGCACCTCCTCCACCTGACGGTTCAGGCGGTGGATCTCGTCCACAAACAGGACATCGCCCTCCTGGAGATTATTCAGGATTGCCGCCATTTCTCCCGGCTTTTCAATAGCCGGACCAGAGGTCACCTTCATGTGTACGCCCATCTCGTTTGCAATAATGCCGGAAAGCGTTGTCTTTCCCAGTCCCGGCGGGCCGTAAAACAGCACATGATCCAGCGACTCCCCACGCGCTTTCGCTGCGTCTATGTATACCTTTAAATTATTCTTGATCTTTTCCTGACCGATGTACTCGGCTAACATCTGAGGTCGGAGATTTGGTTCAATAACCTTGTCCTCTTCCGTCACCTCAGTGGTAATGATCCGTCGTTCCATTTTTTACTCCAATTATCTTCTATATCAGAATGCCAGAAATTTCAGTGATGCCTTGAGCACCGCTTCCGAATTCATGTCCTCCGTGATGGTTACCTGCCGCACAGCCTTTGTGGCTTCTGTTGGGGAATAGCCCAGGGCAACCAGTGCTTCGATAGCTTCTTTTCCTGCGCCATCCACGCTGGAAGCTGCCGCCGTAACCGCCACCTCCGTCTGACCGCCCGCGAACTGCAGCGGCAGTACCTCGTCCATGCTGATCTTGTCTTTCAGATCCAGGATCACGCGCTTGGCTGTCTTCGGACCGATTCCCGGCGCTTTGGCGATGGCCTTGGAATCTTCCGCTATGATGGCCATGCGAAGATCATCCGGGCTGAGGGAAGAAAGAATTCCCAGAGCCGCCTTGGGGCCAATGCCGGTTACACCGAGAAGCTGGTTAAACATCTTTAAATCCTGACGGCTGAAAAAGCCGTACAGCGTCATGGAATCTTCTTTCACCTGAAAGGAGGTGTAAACCTTGATCTGCTCACCCACATGCGGAAGCCGGTCCAGCACCGACAGCGGAACATGAATGTTCCAGCCAATGCCCCCCGACTCCACAACAATGGTATCTTCCCAGTATTCTTCCAACGTTCCTTTTATATATGAAAACAAATTTCTGTCCTGACCTTTCCTGATTCTTGTCTGCATCGTATTTCACTTTACTCGTAACTGTTCAGTACCTTCACAGTCACGAGCAAAAATCCATGAAAATTGCCTGCGGCAATGGGATTTTTGCCTGCCATCCTATGTTTTCTTACGGTCAACGCAGTAAATGCGCAGACCTACTGAATAGTTACCTTTTCTCATTCTAACATACGGACTGTGGGGATGCAAGACAAATATCGAACAGACATTCTGTTTTTCTAATATCAGGACTCTCCCAGCACGATCCGGATCAGGCTCTTATCCAGCATCATGGTCCGGTTCCACGGATTTAAAATCACGCCCTCAATTTCCGGTACTGTCAGTGCAGTCCTGAACATCTGCTCCAGATCTGCCAGAAACGTAGATTTCACCTGGTCCCCGCCTCTCAGCTCCTCGTCAAAGCTAGTGAACGCTACCCACCAGGCCCTTCCGTCTCCGGTTTTCACTGCCTGGATCTGCATCGGAGCTGTCGGATTTGCAGTCTGTTCCTGCGGCATGTCCACCGCAAGGATGACCTGACCCTTTTCCCGCATCCGGCGGCGGACTACCGTCAGTGCATGAGCCAGTAGTTCCTCACTGGGCTTCTTCTGCAAAGCAGCGATGGCCTCCTCGATTTGTTTATTGCCGATCAGACCGTCATCTTTTGTTTTATTCTCTGATGTATGCATAGCTTTGTCTCTCCCTATTAGATAATAATTCCCTCCAGATGATCGCACTCATGCTGAATGATCTGGGCTGTCCAGCCGCTGAACTTCTGATGCTGCTTCTTGAAGTTCATATCCTCGTACTCCACCTCAATCTCCTCATAACGGGTTGTTTTCCGGACTCCGATCAGGGAGAGACAGCCCTCCTCTGTCTCAAAAGAGCCTGACTTTTTCACAATAACCGGATTAAACATCGCCACATTCATAAATCCCATATTCACAGCGATAATGTTCTTCCGCACCCCGATCATATTCGCCGCCATGCCAACGCACTCAGACTCATGAGCTTTTAAGGTGTCCAAGAGGTCAAGGGCAACCTGGCGGTCTGCCTGGGTGGCAGGAAGGGATTTTTGTTTTAGAAATGCGATGTCACGCATGATTGGTTGTATCATAAATTTTATCTCCATTCTTTCCATAGATTCTGGTACTTTATCGGCACTTTCCGGCACTATTAAAGTCATTGCTTCTATTATAAACGGAGTTCTTAATTGCCGCTACTACTTTTCTTCAGTGTAAGTCAGCTTCTCCTTCTCGAAAATTTTTAATATCAATTTCAAAAACTTTTTATTTTTAACTATTTTTTTATTTTCATTTTAAAAATATTGTTTTTCTTCTGATTTTGGCTATAATAAAATTAGAAATTCTATTTCAGGAGGTGCTCTATGTCCGAACTTATCAACCGCCCGGAATATCTGAATCAGCTGATTCAAAATAAAGATGTTGATCTAGTCAAAATTGTTACCGGTATCCGCAGATGCGGAAAATCCTCTTTACTGGATCTTTTTCATCAGCATTTGCTTAATCATGGCGTAGCAGATTCTAACATCATTCATATGAATCTGGAATCTTTGCGCTATCGAGACCTTAAGGATTATCTGGTTTTTTATGACTATGTCAGCGAACGTATTGCAAAAAGCGGGAAAACCTACCTCATTTTTGATGAACTTCAGGTTATTGAACACTGGGAAAAGGCAATCGAATCTTTTCGTCTGGATTTTGATGTGGATATTTATATCACTGGTTCCAATGCTTACCTGCTTTCTACCGAATTTTCCACCCTGCTGTCAGGACGGTATGTTGAAATCCGTATGCTGCCTTTATCATTTAAAGAATTTCTGGATTTCTACGAATTTGCGCCGGACATCTCGATAGAAGAAAAATTCCAGAAATACCTGCAGTTTGGAGGGATGCCCATTCTTCGGGAATATCGTTTCAACGAAGTAAGAAGCATGCAGGCCCTGGAAGGAATCTACTCCACGGTCATCCTGCGCGACATTCTTCAGCGAAACACGCAATCCAATCAGGGATTGCTTCACAAGCTCATGCTGTTTCTGTGCTCCAATATTGGCAGTATCACTTCTCCTAGCAGCATTGGAAATGTGTTATCAAATGAAGGTAATATTGAGGGAAAAGGGAAAAAAATTGCCAGCCAGACGGTTGAAAAATATATTTCCATGCTCCGCAGTGCTTTTATTTTCTATTCCGTAGAGCGTTACGATGTAAAAGGGAAACAACTGCTGAAAACTTTGGGGAAAAATTATATCATAGATCTTGGCTTCCGTAATATGCTGCTCGGCTATCGTGATGCCGATCGAGGTCATATCATTGAAAATATTGTTTTTCTTGAACTAATTCGCCGGGATTATCATGTATACATTGGAAAATTCAAGGAAACCGAAATTGATTTTGTGGCAGAAAAGCCAAATGATAAACTTTATATACAGGTTACGGAAAGCATGCTTTCCCCGGAGACACGTGAACGTGAATTACGCCCATTGCAGATGATTCCTGATAACTATGAAAAGATTGTTCTGTCCATGGATCGAAACTATATTACTTCTTATGATGGGATCAAATCTCTGAATCTGATTGACTGGCTCTTGGCCTGACACATACTACTCGTAAAATCTTATCTCTAAAATTTAGGAAACAAAAACAGGCTGCAAGCACCATTTTCAAATAGCTTGCAGCCTGTTAGTTCATTCCATCTATTTCATCAACGGGATCTGATACTTTACCTTCCGGTAAATCTTCCATCCCAGCACGGCTGGGATCCCGATGACCATAGCCAGGGTAGATACTCCTCCGATGATTGCATAAATAATTAAAATCAATACTGTCAGCATGTTTCCTTCCCCTTTCTGTTTGTCCTGCTCATAAATTACAGGAAATATGGTTTGTGCAGCGCATGGGCTGTAACAAAAATATTTCCTCTCGTATTTTATACAAGGTACCAACAGAAAGGAAGTGTTTCGCCTCACCCTTAACGGGTTCTGTATAAGGTGCTAACAGTTTCTTTATATACGGTCAAAAACTCTTTACGCTTCCTAAAGAAAGCGAAAAATCCCCGCCTGCAACAGGCGAGGATTCTCTCTCATACTGCTATATCTCTACATGGAAATCCATCCAAACGCGTTCGCCACGGAACTGATCAGAATAATGACTGCAAATACCGGGCACAGGTACTGGACCATGATCTGGAAGATTCTCTTTCTGTGGAACTTGCCTTCCCCGTGAAGCACCTCTTCCTCAATCCGTTTCATGCCTATGACTCTGGATACCAGAAGACAGGTGGCAATGGCCGCGATAGGCATCATGACGGAGTTTGTCAGGAAATCGAAGAAATCCAGAAACTGCATTCCGATGATGGTAATATTGGCTAACGGACCATAGCCCAGGCAGGAAAGACTTCCCAGCACCAGCATGATGCCGCCGATCATGACGGTTGCTTTTTTACGGCTCCAGCCAAGCTCATCCTCGAACGTGGAAACTGCACTCTCGGTCAGGGCAATGGAGCTGGTAATTGCCGCAAACAGCACTAACAAGAAAAACATGATTCCGGCAATAGTTCCAAAACCCATGCTTGCGAATACCTTCGGAATGGTAATGAACATCAGTGCCGGTCCTGCCTGCAGAGTATCCGGATCTCCGCCGGTAAATGCAAAGACTGCCGGAATGATCATCAGGCCTGCCATGATGGCGATAGCTGTATCAAAGATCTCCACGTTTCCGGTGGATGCCTCAATGGATACGTCCTTCTTCATATAAGAACCAAAGGTGATCAGGATACCCATGGCAATGGACAGGGAGTAGAACATCTGTCCCATGGCTGCCACCACCGTCATCCAGGAAAAGTTCTCCATGTTCGGAACCAGGAAATAGCGGATTCCGGCACCGGCTCCCGGTCTGGTCATGGAATAGCCTGCAATGATGACAGACAGCACGATCAGGATCGGCATCATAAATTTAGATACACGCTCGATGCCGTTTCTCACACCTGCATAAATGATAAATAGAGTAAAGAAGGCAAAGGCAATAAAGCAGATTTCCGTTGCTACTCCGTTGGAAATAAAGGCGGAAAAATTGCCGTTCTCTGCAAGCTGTGCGCCGCGTCCGGTCAGATATCCAAACAGATACCGGATAACCCAGCCGCCGATCACGGAGTAATACGGCACGATGAGGATCGGGATCACTGCGTTGATCCAACCTCCAAAGGAAAACCAGCCGGATTTTCCAAAGGTATGATAAGCTCCTACCGGGCTTTTTTTCGTCATGCGGCCGATGGATGTCTCTGCTACGATCATGGTGTAGCCGAATGTCAAAGCAAGAAGAATGTAAATCAGCAGAAAAATTCCGCCGCCGTATTTTGCTGCCAGATACGGGAAACGCCAGATATTGCCAAGTCCTACCGAAGCGCCCGCAGCGGAAAGCACGAACCCGAGCTTTCCGGAGAAGCTGCTTCGCTTTTTATGATTTTTGCTCATAAAGTCCTCCAGTTAATTAAGTTTTTAAGCGCTATCTAGCAATTATAGCATAACAAAACCCCTGCTTCAAGCAGGGGTTTTGCAAAATAAAACAGTTTTTTCTTCACATCTCAAGTGATGCGCATTAAGACACCTGATCCTTCAGAAGTTCCTCCACCGTCAGATAGCTCTTTTCATATCCCAGTGCCTCACAAAGCTGCATCACATAGGGCTTCTGCAGGCGGGCCTTCTTCAGGGCTTCTTCCTGCGCGAACACTTCTTTTGCGGTTCCGTCTGCCAGCACCCGGCCATGAGCCATGATGATGACACGCTCAAAGTTCTCTGCCACAAAATCCATATCGTGAAGAATGGCAATAACCAGCTTTCCGCGCTCCGAGAGACTGCGGATGATGCCTCCGATGATCTGCCGTCCCTTCCAGTCCTGGGCAATGGTCGGCTCATCCAGGATCAGCACATCGGTGTCCATGGCCAGCACACTGGCAATGGCAGTCATCTTCCGCTCATAAAGCTCCAAGTCGTAAGGATTTTCTTTCTCTTTCCCGGTCAGTCCGGTCAGCTTCAGAGCACGCTCTGCTTCTTTCTTTGCGCGCTCCGCATCCATGCCGATGTTTAACGGCCCGAACAGGATCTCATCCATAACGTTATACTTGAAGATCTGGTCATCCGGGTTCTGGAATACATAGCCCACATTTCCGGCCAGCATGGCTACCGTCTTGCCGGAGATGTCCTCGCCATGAAAATAAATGGAACCGGAGACCGGTTTTAAAAGACCCTTTAAAAGCTTGACCAGCGTGGTCTTTCCCGCGCCGTTCTGGCCGATGATGGCAGTCGGGCGTTTGTCCAGCTTCATGTTCAGGTTCTTTAATACCGGAACATCTGCCAGGTAGGAGAAATCCAAATTTTCAATGCAAAACTGCTCATCACTGGAAACGGCTGACTCGGCCGGTCCGCCAGCCTGCGCCGCTTCCACTCCTGCCGCTTTGTGCGCGCGTTCCCCGCCATCTGCACACGCCGGTGCCCCCAGCCGTTTCTCCCTCAGCACCCCGGCCGCCTCTTCCACGGTTACCGGATAGGTTCCATCCGCCAGTGTCACACCCTCTGCCTTACAGATACGGGTGAAGGTCGGTGCCTGGATTCCATAATTGTTTAAGTCCGGCATGGAAAATACCTTCTGCGGCGTATCGAACGCGATCTGTTTTCCTTTATGCAGAAGCAGAATGCGGTCACAGTAGGCTGCCAGCTTCTCAATCTTCTGTTCGATCATCAGAATGGTGATGCCGGAGCCGGTCAGGGTTTCTACAGCCTTAAAGACCTCATCACTTCCCTCCGGATCCAGCTGGGAGGTCGGCTCGTCCAGGATCATCACATCCGGGCGCATGACCAGCACACTGGCGATCGCCACGCGCTGCATCTGGCCGCCGGACAGATCAAAGGGATTGCGGTCCCGGTACTGCCAGATATCCAGAAGCTTTAAGGCTTCCTCCACCCTGTTTTTCATCTCTTCTGCAGGCACGCCCAGATTCTGCATGCCAAAGGCCACTTCCTCATATACGTTATCCTTCGCGCCGGAAAGCTGGTTAAAGGGATTCTGGAACACCAGTCCCACATGACCGCAGAGCTGTGCCACCGGAGTCCTGCCTGCCTCAATGCCATCTACCATGACCGTTCCGCCGTAAGCTCCCTTATAAAACTGCGGCACCAGTCCCATAAGAGCCTGGCTTAACGTGCTCTTTCCGGCCCCGTTTTCCCCGATGATGCCGATAAACTCTCCCTTTTCCACCGAAAAGTCCAGTCCATCCAGCGCCAGCTCCTTCGCATGAGGATAACGGTAACGTAAATTTTCAACGGTTATTACAGACATTCTACAATCCTCCATACCACAGCTGCCAGAATACAGATACCGAAAAGGATGGTAGCCTCACGGTCTCCTTTGTGGCGCGTTCTCTCTGTCAGCCAAGTTTTCTTCTTTCCTGCTCCAAACCCTCGCACCTCCAGGGCAATAGCCCGTTCTCTGGTATTGATCAGGGAGCTCATGACCACCGGGGAGATCAGAGGCAGAAATGCCTTCGCCCGGGTTCTTAAGTTTCCTTCTGTTTCAAGGCCTCGGCTGCGCTGCGCATCCATAATGGTGTTCATGGTTCCCATCATCTGAGGGATGATCTGGAATACAGAAGTTACAATATAGCCGAACCGCGGAGAAAAGCCCCGTTTTTCCAGCTCATCTACAAACTCGGAGGGCTTCGTGGAAAGCACAAATACCGCAAAGGACAGCAGCATGTTTAAGATATTAAGACCAATATGGAGGGCATAAACTATGCCCTCCCGGTAAAACTTCAGCCCGCCGATCTGAAACAGCACATTCGCATTTTTCTGATTGAACAATCCGTGGATCAGGAAAATGGTGAGCAGGATCGTAAAGGAAAACGCGATCAGCGGAACGGTCTTTTTTAAGATTTTGCCGCTGGCCAGCACAAGAAGACTGACCGCGATAAACACGCCGAACATCCACAGCCGGCCGGAAATCAGCGGAATGCTGATGGCGGCGGCTATGTACATCAATTTGGTGAAGGGATGTACCCTGGTCAGGTAAGTCCCGTTATCTACAAAAAGACTGATACTTTTCATATTCTGTTACATTTCCTTTTCTTGATTAGTCCAGAGCCTCGATCTCGGAATTTGCCTCGTACAGTGTGGTCAGCTTATTCGGAAGACCCTTTAAGATAAAGAATACCACGATCAGCGTGATCAGCTTGTCCGGTACATCCACGACAACCTCATCCAGCAGGGAGCCCAGGAATACCGGCATATTGGCTGCCTGGGTTGCTGCGAATACCGCATCGCCCCATACATTACCGGTAGTGCCGCCCCAGAACAGAACGTTTAACGGAGTGGAAATAACCACAGCCGCAAGGCCTGCCACGCAGGCAGTGATGATAGCCTTCGGGAAGGTCTTCATAAAGCCCAGACGTGCCATGATTCCTACTGCCGCACCAATTCCAAGGCTGGTCAGCGCATAAATTAATGTAATGTTATCGCCTGCGGAAAATCCGTAGATCAGGTTATTAGCCGCGCCACAGATTGCTCCGATGATCGGGCCGCCAAGGCATCCGCCGATACAGGTTCCGATGGAATCCAGCCACAGAGGAAGCTTTAACACGCTGGCAAACAGCTTTCCAAGATAGTTGATGCCGATGCAGGCCGGGATCAGCACGATCACCGCCGCGTCAAATTTGGTTTTAAATAAGTTATTCATAACTCACACACCCTTTCCCTTTAAATTGTTTTGTTTTCCAGCTTCATCAGTGCCTCAAACGCTGTCAGGATCTCATGCTCCTCGCCCTGAGCCGTCAGGGCCTCACCGTCTGCATAGCGTCCGATGTTCTCAGCTACATTGCTCTTGCAGGCCGCCACCACATTTAAGATGGATGCCGTCTTCATGCCGCGGATCCTCCCAACCACAAATAGGGCCGCAGTTTCCATGTCAGACGCCAACACGCCTTTTTTTGCCCAGTCCGCATAGATCGATGGATTGTCATCCCGATACAGGCAGTCATGGCTTCTTGCAATGCCGGTATGGAACCGGTAACCAGCCTCCCTTGCGCTCTCCTCGCAGGCAGTAAGCAGCCTGTGATCTGCAATAGCCGGATAGCTGAGCGGCGCATAGCCAAGAGAAGTCCCCTCATCCCGCACAGCTGCTTCTACCATGACCAGGTCTCCGACTCCGGCCTTCGGCTGCAGCGCGCCGCAGCTTCCGATCCGCACAGCTGCTTCTACACCGGTCTTTCGCAGTTCTTCCACCGCAATTGCCATGGACGGACCACCCATTCCGGTGGACATGACCAGAACCGGCACACCGTTCCAGAGACCACTGTAGCTTTTATATTCCCGGTTGAAGGCTAACAGCTTTGCATCTTTCAAATAGCCTGCTGCCCGCTCTGCCCGGGCCGGATCTCCCGGCAGCACCGCATAACGGATCCCAAGATTTTCCGGAAGCCGGATATGCGGCATTTTACTTTCTCCCAATGTTATAACCTCCTTCCCAATCGTATGACGTTTCATACCCTGTATACCCGCCACCAGATTTTTGCTGCAATTCAGGTAAATAAATGTACACAAATTTGCGAATTTAACAGCAATTTACGATAAAGATAACATTATCCTTACGTAAAGTCAATGAAATGCAGGAATCCGGCACCAGTTTGTTAATAAATTAACGTATCATTCTGCTTGTAATATCCTGCGCAGAAAACTATACTGAGACTAAAAAGGAGGAGTTTAGAATGGAACAAAACAATTCAGCTGACCTGCTTCTGGTCATCGATATGCAGAACGTTTATACAAAAGGACAGGAATGGGCCTGCGAAGGCGTAGAAGCAGCTTCTGCCTCCATTCTCCGTCTGTTAAACAGCCGGATGCCGGAGCAGGTCATCTTCACACGGTATCTGGCCGCAGAGCACCCGGAAGGTGTCTGGAAGGAATATAATGAAGTAAATGCGGCAGTCAACGCCGATGCATGGCTCAATGAAATGATGCCGGAATTTCTGCCCTGGGTAAAAACACACCCGGTATACACAAAAAGCGTCTATTCCTCGTTTGCTGTTCCTGAGGTTGTGAAAGCCGCAAAAAAAGCCCGCCGTCTTGTGATTTCCGGTGTCGTGGCAGAATGTTGCGTGCTCTCTACCGTACTGTCCGCCATTGACGCTGGCTGTAAGGTCATTTACCTGACCGATGCCGTGGCAGGACTCAGCGAAGCTTCCCGAACGGAAACAGAAAAGATCGTTTCCTATTTTGCTCCGCTCCACACCGAGCTCATGACCACCGAAGAATATCTGACACACAGTAAACCACTGTTATGAAAGGAAGGATTTCCATGACACAGACTTTTCGCACCCGGGTGGAAAACATCTGCATCCTGATCTTATTTTGTTTGTCCCTCGGCATGTTCGCCCTCAGTTTTCTGCACCGGCTTCCCGCAGAAGCCGTCCTGCTGATTTCCACCGAAATGGACTGGATGGTCCAGCGTGCCTCTGCCGTTGTTCTACTCTGTCTCTGCTCACAGCTTCGAAAACGGAAGCACGCAGCCCTGACCATCACCCTGATGCTGCTTTTTCTTGATTTTATCAGCTGTATTCCTCATCTGCCGGACGTTTTCCACGCCGCATGCATGATCTCCGATGCTGTCTTTTTTGCCGTTTTCTTCGGTTTCCGCTCTGACTTCTGCTGCCCGGCATCAAAAAAAGACCGCAAACGCGGCCTGCTTCTCCTGCTGCCCAGCTTTCTCGGAGTAACCGCAAACGCCGTGATCAGCTACCACTATTTAACGCCTGTTCTCGGCAGTGGGCGCCATACTCTGCTTAACAGCTTTAAAGAAAGCCTTGACATCCTGTTCGGAAGCGGAAGCTCCATCCCGGTCTCCCACGGTGCGCATATGCTGGAGCTTATGATGTTCTGGTTCAGCTGGGGCTGTATCCTGGCTGCCCTGCTGTATGCGGTCCGCCCGTGGCTGGCACCTTCCTCCCGCCGGGAATCCGACCTGCAGCATGCACGCACCCTTTTAAACCTGTACAGCCAGAACTGCTGCTCCTACCTGGCGCTCGAAGAGGATAAGCAGCTCTACTTCGGACGGAATGTAGACGGAGTGATCCCTTACGGCGTGGCAGGTGATACCATCATCGTCAACGGCGATCCGGTCTGCGCAGATGCAGACTTTCCTGCTCTGCTTTCTGAATTTAAAGATTTCTGCGTCCGAAGCGCCCACAAAGTCTTTTTCTTAAGCGTGACAGACCACTTTCTGGAAGAATACAGACGCCAGGGCTTCGGCTATGTCAAATGCGGCGAGGAAGCGCGTTTCTCCCTGGCGGATTATGAAATCAGCGGCAAAAAAGGTGCCAAGATGCGCATGAACATCAACCATGCCAAAAAAGCCGGTGTGACCATTGCCGAATACAAACCGCTCCTGCAGCGTGACCCGGACATCGAGTCTGCCTTTGACCGTGTCACAAATGAATGGCTCGGTCAGAAAAAAAGCTCCCTGCTGGCCTTCACGATGGGCAAAGCCGGACTGGAAAACCCGATGGACAAACGCTATTTCTATGCAAAGAATGCCGAAGGAACCATAGTGGCCTTCATCGCTTTTGTTCCGTTTCTCGGAAAAGACGGCTACATGGCCGATGTTACCCGCCACGGCTGCAATGCTCCAGGCGGTGTCATGGAAACCATCATTTACGAAGCCTTTCAGACCTTCCGCTCGGAGGGCGTCCACTATGGAAGCCTTGGCGTAGCACCTCTGGCCGGTCTGGATGATGAAAAAGCCAGTCTTGTGGAACGACTACTGCGATTTGTATACAACAACCTGAACGACTGCTATGGCTTTAAGGATCTGTACCGCGCCAAGGAAAAATACAGTCCGACACAATGGCTTCCTGCTTACTATGTTTACCTTCCGAAGCATCCGACTCCGGATATGTTTTACGCAGTGGTAAAGATCCAGAACCCGGACGGGATCCGCGAGGGCGTTCAGTCTTTCCTGAAGGGAAAAATACATCATGAAAAGCACATATCTTGATACTTCCGAGGCACATCTCTACTATGAGGTTGTCGGCCACGGAACACCGGTCCTGATGCTCCACGGAAACAGCCAGTCCCATCATGTATTCCACTCCTATAAGCGGAATCTGCAGAAAAGCTATCAGGTGATCCTGATGGACAGCCGCGGGCACGGACGTTCCATGACAGCCCGGCAATCTTTCACGATCCACGACATGGCCTGTGACGCTGCCGCCCTGCTTGACCACCTTGGCATCGCTAAGGCCATCCTTCTGGGTTTCAGTGACGGGGCCAACATTGCGCTGGAGTTTGCCTGCTGCTTTCCAGAGCGCACCCTGGCTGTCATTTCCGCCAGTGGAAACGCTCTTTCCTACGGCTTACGATTTCCGGTACGACTTGCCGCACAGTTCACCGGATGTGCCCTTTCATTCCTGAAAAACAGGCTGCCGGACAGCTCCCTGCGCCTGCAGCTGACGAAACGCCTGCAGCTCAACACCCTCTTAACGGACTCCCCGCATCTTTCGGCCAGACGCCTGCAGCATATCCAGGCACCGGTCCTGATCCTTGCCGGAACCCGGGATCTCATAAAGACCTCCCACACCCGCTGGATGGCAGAGCAGATTCCAAACAGCCAGCTCAGACTCATTGAAGGAGGCACGCACAAGGTCCTGTTTTTGCGGGAGCAGCAATGCACGGGCTATATTCTTGATTTTCTTCGGCGGAATCATCTGTAAAATCTGTGGTTTCTTATAAAACAAAATAAGAGCTATCTGACTTTCTCGTCATCAGATAGCTCTTTTAACAAATATCCCGAAGTTTCACTTAATAACCTCTCTTTCTTTATATTCTTTTTTCAAAGTGCTATGGGCCTCTGCCTTTCATTGGAATCTCCCTCCTTCGATTACATCTATGTAAACTCGTTAAGAGATTTTTTTGTGGTAAGATTTAGTAACCCATTGGACCGTCCTCCGTTTTCTGAAGCTTTTCTTTTCGTTGCTTCTTTGTTTTTGTTGTCTTCATTGTACAATATTAAATACAATTTGTCAAGCGTTATTTCTAATTATTTTTACTTTTTTCTTGTATATTCTGAATATAAAGTTTAAATTGTTTATTTTATTTCACTTTTTCCTTGCTGTCTGTATCGTTTATACAGAGCTTGTGCATAACCCGGACATTCCTGCACTCTGCGTGTACTGTCCCGGTAATGCTGCTGCTTTTCCTGATACATCAGGCGTTCTGCACCGTGAAGCAGCCTGTCTGCAGCGGTGGTTCCGTCATTCCACAGATACCCAAAGGCAGCCAGCCCCTGTTCCTCCTGTTTCAGACGTTCCTTCAGAAGCTGAGCCTGTCTGATAAAGACCTCTTCCTGCACTTTAGGACAGATTATGACAAATTCATCTCCGCTGATCCGGTAAAGCTGGTCTTTTGCGAAATACTCCATGCTCACCTCTGCCAGATGCCGGAGTGCCTGATCGCCGTATTCATGGCCGTAGGTATCGTTTAAGTATTTCAGCCCGTTCAAATCGGCAAATGCAACTCCAACCGGCACCGGATGCTCAAGAAGCTGATTCAACATACGGATGTAAGAGGTGTTGTTTTGGATCCCGGTCAGCTGATCCTGATAGCTTAAACGAAGCAAATACTCCTGAAGTTTCTTTTTCCTGATTTCCGAAGCAAGAACACGGGCAATCACTGAAAAAAGCTCCCGGTCCGGATCCAACGCGCCGGAATGCTCCACCTGCAATTTTCCGTACAGATTCTCTTCAAAAATAACAGGAGCAGAGAAACTGCCTGCTTCCTGCCGTCCGTCCGTATCCGGCTCACCGCACTCATAAAAGCAGACCTTTTCTGCCGCATAATACTGTCGCAGCAGCTCCAGCACCTGCGGCAATGCTTCCCGGTAATCCGCAGCCAGTGCCAGTAATTCTATACATTTGCTTTTTGTGCAGGCCGCCTGCAAAAGCGCAGACTGATCCGCCTGATTTTCGTGATTCATTTCTTAACTCCCTGTGTTTTAATACCATCAAAAATAACGTTTTTTGTTTTTTATCCTGTAATTAAGCCCATTATAACATCTATAGATATAATCAGCAATCTTTATAGATGTAATTTTTTCAGAATAAATTTGTTATCCTATCTCTATATCTAAAGGGAGTAACATCATGGACATCGGAACAAGAATCAGCTATTTCAGAAATGCAAAACAGTACAGCGTCAACCGGCTTGCAACCCTTGCCGGTATCTCCCAGAGCTACCTTCGGGACGTGGAGCTGGGAAAAAAGAACCCCACAGTCGAGGTTCTTTCTTATATATGCGATGCCCTGGATCTGTCTCTCCGGGATTTTTTCGATGACACACTGGAATCCCGTTTCTGCCAGGATCCGCTTCTGGCCCGGATCTACCAGATGAGCCCGGAGCAGCGAAACGCACTTCTTCAGTTTTTGAACTCCATGGAACACTGACAGATCCCTGAATCTGTCTTATCTTTCTCCGTTCCGGACTACATGCAACGCAACGCCGGTATCCTTTATCTTCTGCTCCATGTCTGTATCAAGTCCTCCATCCGTGATAATCTGATCCACATCACACAATGCACACAGCTTTACCAGACTTGCTCTTCCAAACTTGCTGGAGTCTGCCAGGACTACCGTCCGGTCCGCGATCTGACACATCTGCTTTTGTACCCTTGCTTCACTCGGTCCCTGATCCGTCAGTCCGACAGACGGATGGACACCGCTGACTGACATAAACAAAATATCCAGATGAAGACTCTCAAGCATCTGGGAAAAATCATTTCCAAGAGATAATTCCTTTTTATCCAGTATTCCCCCAATCAGAATAACGGTAAACTCCGGTCGCTCCGATAAAACCAGCGCATTCTGGATGGAATTTGTCACCACCGTAAGATGCTCAAACCTGCGCACCAGCTCCTTCGCCATGATCATGCTTGTACTTCCGTAGTCCAGACCCACAGCCTGGTATTCCCGGACCAGTCCCGCCGCATACGCAGCTATGGCTGCTTTTTCTTCCATACAGCTGGAATTTCTGGTTTTCAGTGATATATACTGTCCGTTCTGTGCCGGCATCCGGCTTATCGGTACGGCTCCGCCATGCACCCGTTTTAATTTTCCCGATTGTTCCAGTGCATCCAGATCTTTCCGGACCGTTTCAGACGATACTTTCATCTCCCGCACCAGGTCTGCACTATGTACAATACCATGTTCCTCCAGTAAATCTAAAATTGTTTTATAACGCTGCTGTGCCAGCATAACTATTTCCTCCTGTTTTGCATTCCGCCCCATATCCGCACAGTCTGCGCCGTTCATGCGCATACCTGCCGGATCATGTCCGTATTTCATTATAACGTATTTCTGTGCTATATCCTAGCATCTATTTACATTCCCAATTATATCAGTATTTTCCCTTCTTTTCACCGTGAAATCCAACAAAACGCAACTTATATTTTTGGATATTTCGTTGATTTTATGTGTTTTGTTGCGTTTTGTATTGATTTCACAACCAAATACAGATATACTAAAGACCGAATCCAAGAAATACGTCTCAAACGCATTTCTGATATGCCTGGCAACGAATCACAAACTGCAGTCTGTCTACAAGAAGGAGAAAATGATTATGAGTAATGAAATGAAACAAAAAGCTGTAAAAGCAGTTCCAAACCGCTGGTTTGTCTTCTGCATCCTGACACTTTCCGGAGGCATTGCGTTTAAGCTTTCTTCTATGAAAGACATGTTCTATGTTCCCATGCAGCAATTTATGGGACTCACGAACACCCAGATCGGCGGCGCTTTAAGCGCTTATGGAATTGTGCAGACCATTGGCCTGATCTTTGGTATCTATATCTGCGATATGTTCAGCAAAAAATATATGATCGGCGGCTCCCTGATCGGTCTTGGCGCAATCGGCGTTTATCTTTCTACATTTCCTGGTTACTGGGGATTTCTGATCGCGTTCGGCGCAATGGCCATTCTCGGCGAGGTAACCTACTGGCCGGTTCTATTAAAAGCAATCCGTCTCCTTGGCGATGAAAAGACACAGGGACGCATGTTTGGCTTTCTGGAAATGGGGCGCGGCATTATTGATGTCATTGTTGCTTCAAGCGCACTGGCTATTTTCAAGGCTATGGGTGAAGGAGCTCCTGCATTACGGGGAGGACTTCTCTTCTTATCCGCAGTTACCGCTTGTGCCGGAGTTCTCTGTCTCATTTTTGTACCCAACGATGAAAAACGCACCGGCGAAAACGGGAAGGAGCAGAACCGTGCCCAGGCTGCATTCGGCGGTATGATCCAGGCATTGAAAAATATCGATATCTGGGCTGTTGCTCTGAACGGTTTCGTTGTATACTGCATTTACTGCGGACTGACTTACTTTATTCCATTTTTGAATCAGATCTACATGCTGCCGGCTACCGCAGTCGGCATGTACGGCATCATCAATCAGTATGGACTGAAAATGGTCGGCGGACCGATCGGCGGTTTTATGTCTGATAAAGTACATAAATCTGCCGCAAAACACATCCGCGTAGGTTTTCTTGTATGTGCTGTCGCAATGGCAGCGTTCCTGATGGTCCCTCACGAAATGCTTGGCCAGAACGGCAACTGGATTCTTGGCGCAGCCTGCACCCTGGGCTTTGGATCTATTGTATTTACCATGCGCGCAGTCTTCTTCGCTCCGATGGATGAGGTGAAAGTACCCGCAGAAATTACCGGTGCTGCCATGAGCCTCGCTTCCCTGGTCATCTACCTTCCGAACGCATTTGCATATGTTATGTACGGAAGCTTTCTTGACCGCTACCCGGGCATGACCGGTTTCCGCATTGTTTTCAGCGTCATGATCGGATGGGCCGTGATCGGACTTTTCGTTTCCACATTTCTGATCCACCGCATCAAAAAACACCAGATTTCCAGTACAGACAAATCATAACAGGAGGATTTTTCATATGATAAAACTCGGACTTGATACCGAAAGTCTCCATCTCTGGTTTCAGAACAAACGCATGGATATTTTCGGATTTATAGAAAAAGCTCATGAACTGGGCTTTGACGGTGTCATGATCAACATTTTAAAAGATTATAATCTGGACCCGGAATGGGGAACTCTGATGAGCAATGACCCCGCACACTTAAAAAGAGTACGGGACCTTCTGGAATCCTATCATATGTACGCAGAGCTTGCCACAAAAGGAATTACGAAGGAACATCTCCTGAAAGTCCTTGATGTCGCGGAAGCTCTAGGTGCGGATATCATCCGCACCTACATTCCGATCACCTTAAATCCACTCGCCTCACGTGCTACCGGCGGAGAAGGAAAATATGATCAGGCAAAAGTACGCGGCGATTTTGATCCTGCTGTTTTCGATGAAGCAGCCATGTCCCTGCGTCAGATCATTCCGGAATTAAAAAAGCGCCGGATCCGTCTGGCTCTGGAAAACCACGAATATGAGACATCTGACGAGCTTGTAGCCGTTATGAAAAGACTGGATACTCCCTGGATCGGCCTGCATTTTGATTTCGGCAACTCTATGATGGCCTGGGAGGATCCGGCTCAGGCAGCCATGAAAATGGCTCCGTATACCATTACCACTCATTTTAAGGATCATATCGTAATTCCATGCCCGGAAGATCCTTACGGATATGTGGTATGCGGAATTCCTGTCGGCAAAGGAAATATGGATTTAAAGGATCTGCTTCAGATCATTCTGGACCACTCTTCCATCACCCGCCTGAATCTGGAAATGTGTTATCCATACTGCGCACAGTTTAAGCGCAGTCCCGGTACTGGCGGCGTTTTCCGCGTAGGAGAAGGCTGTTTCAAAGTAGAAGCACCTCTCTTTGATCCGGAGACCGTAAAACCCGGAGATTACTACTATCCGCAGGAGATTTCGGAAGAGCTTCTGGAAGAATGCCTGAAGCTCCAGATGGAGGGCGTTAAACAGAGCGCGGTTTATACCAGAAAGCTGTGTGAAGAATACCGCAATCAGTAACAACAACAGAGAGGGGAATGGAGCATGCTGATTCTGACACCACTATTAAACAGAGTAAATCAAATCATCTGGGGAAACTGGCTCTTATTTGTTCTCCTTGGAATCGGACTATTGTATACCGTTCTCAGCGGTTTTGTCCAGATACGTCATTTTCCTTATATCATCAGGAAAACACTTCTGGAGCCATGGAAAACCAAACGACATGCTTCCAGCGATTCCAACTCAATTTCATCCTTTCAGGCTCTGTGCACCGCCGTAGCTTCCTGTGTCGGCAGCGGCAATATCGTAGGAGTCTCTACCGCAGTTCTCGCCGGAGGCCTCGGGGCTATTTTCTGGATGTGGGTTGCAGCTTTTGTCGGTATGGCAACCAAATATGGAGAAATCATCCTCGGCCTTCTTTACCGGGTAAAAAATGAGGATGGCACTTATTCCGGCGGCCCCATGTACTATATCCGTGATGGTCTCCATGCTCCCGTTCTCGCTTCCCTGTGTGCATTTTTCATGGTGATCCAGATTATCGGAGGAAACTTTATCCAATCCAATACCATCAGCAGCGTCATGAAAAATCATTTGCATATTCCAGAAGGAATCACCGGCGTGATTCTGGTCATTTTAATTTTTACAATTTCCGCAGGAGGGCTGAAACGCCTCGCGCGCATCACACAGAAGCTGGTTCCAGCCATGGCACTGCTCTATGTAGTCAGCGGGCTGGTCATTATCCTGCTGCATATCACAAGTCTTCCTGACGTGATCCTTAACATTGTTACCGGAGCCTTTGGACTTCGCCCGGTGCTCGCAGGTACAGCCGGAAGCATGATCATTGCAATGCAGAAAGGGATTGCGCGTGGTCTCTATTCCAACGAAGCCGGCGAAGGATCCGCGCCAGTCATCCATTCTGCGGCAAATGTACAGCATCCTGTGGAACAGGGCATCACCGGCGTGACAGAAGTATTTTTAGACACATTCGTCATCTGCACCATCTCCGGCCTGGTACTTGGCGTAACCGGCGTTCTGGATTCCGGTCTGCCCGGAAGCATTCTGATGATACACGCTTTTTCCACAGTGTGGGATCCTCTGAAATATCTGGTCATCATCAGCCTGCTTTTATTCTGCACCACCACTCTGATGAGTCAGTGGTACTTCGGTTTTGTTGGCCTAAATTATCTGTTCGGTCACCGGATCGCGGAAAAATTCAGATATTTTTTCCCGCTGTTCTGCATGATCGGATCTATTACCGCCATAGACATCGTCTGGACCATTCAGGATATTGCCCTGGGCCTGCTCACCATTCCGAACCTAATCGCACTGGTCCTGCTGAGTCCGCAGGTCAAAAAATGCTCCAATGAATTCTGGAACAGGCATATATCCTCATAGCATAAAAGAGGCCGCTGATTTTCATCAGCCGCCTCTTTTTCTATAAAAATATTGCTCTACCGGACAGAAAAGCTCTTTTCCTCTTTGTCCAAAGGAAGCTCCTCTGTATCCATCCACTCGATGGTAATGAACTGGTTATGGTTTAATCCCATCAGCAGCTTATTGATCATATACTCGCTTCCCTGGATTTCCAGAAGAACGGTTCCATCATACTCATTGCGCACCCAGCCGGTCAGCCCCAGGGACTGTGCAAGGTATTTTGCGGTATAGCGGAAGCCCACGCCCTGCACGCGGCCACGGAAAATAATGCGTTTTCTTACATCTGCCATAGCACCCTCCTACAAAGAATACTCTTTCAGCTGTTCTCTTCTCTCCAGGTAATCCGGACAATACTTCTCCACCTCCGCCCAGAATGCTCTGGAATGGTTCATATGGCGCCTGTGGGCCAGTTCGTGTATCACCACATAGTCCAGCAGCTCATCCGGCAGAAATGCCAGCTGGTAATTGAAATTAACATTCCCCTTCGCGCTGCAGCTGCCCCAGCGAGTCTTCTGGTTCTTTACGGTAACATAACCGACTGTCACACCCATTGTCTCACAGTAGTACCGCACCCGCTTTCCGATTTTTAACTGGATTTTCATCCGGTCCGTTTTGCTTAAAAGCTCCGGCGGCGGTGCCGGTGTGCTCTTCCTGTTCTCCTCACGCTCTGCCATGACCTCTGTTTTCTGCAGGATCCAGCTTCGGTGATTTTCCACAAAGGCCTTCAGCTCCCGGTCGGAAACGCGGGTCGGAATCCGGGCCAGAACCGTATTGGCATCCCGCACTTCCAGGCCAAGGCTTTTTCTGGCGGAGCGAATGACCGAAACGCGGATTTCTCCCCGGCCATCCGCTTTCTTTATGCTCCATTCTGTTATCATAATTTTATTTCCGGAATGCTGCTACCAAAGCCTCTGCATCCTCATAATTCTGTGCCTTCAGCTCATTTACAAACCAGTCATCAATTCCGTCTACGGCCGTCTTGAAGGAATCAATATCCAGGTCCTCGTGAGAAGTGATGGTCACGCCATTCTTTTCCGTCCAGCGCTTCATGATCTCCTCGTCACCGGCACGGTTGATCTCACGCTCGTAGCGGGTAGCCAGCGCGCCGCACTCGTCAATGACCGCCTGCTGCTCCGGTGTCAGATCATCGTAAATCTTCTGGTTGATGCAGAAGAACAGGCAGTCATAGTTTGCATTCCATAAGGAACAATATGGCTGTACCTCCTGTACGCTTGCGGCATCGATGGCCGGAAGCGGATTCTCCTGGCCTTCCACCGTTTTCTGCTGCAGTGCGGTGTAGGTCTCAGACCAGTTCATATTGGTGGCATCTGCGCCCCAGCGCTTATAGCACTCCATAAGCAGGTTGCTTCCCGCTACACGGATCTTCAGGTTTTTCATGTCCTCAACGGACCTGATCTCGCGGACACTGTTGGTCAGTTCACGGAAACCATTCTCCGCGATACCCATGCAGTGCAGGCCATACTCGCTTAAAATGTCTTTTAACATCTCACCGGCCTCACCGTCTAACATGGCGTCTGCATCCTCAACGGAATCAAACAGATATGGAAGGGATACCACGTTAAAGCGCGGGTCAAACGCAGAGTAGATCAGGTTGCTGTGCATGGAGATCTGAACCGGATCCCCATCGATCAGAGCCTGGATGCCCTCAGACTGGTTTCCATTGGTCAGCTGGTCTGCCGCGTATACATTCACCTTGATCTTTCCGCCGGTTGCTTTTTCAACAAGCTCGCCGAACTTGCGGCCGCCCTCGGCCCAGGTACTGGTCTCGGTTGTGGAACAGGTAAAGTTCCAGGTCTGCTCTTTCCATCCAAGATCACTGTGATCCTCTACGGAATCTGCACCGATGCTGCTGTCCGATTTCTCGGTAAAGACTGCGATCAGGTCTGCTGCATCCTTGTAGCCCTGATTCTCTAGCTCTTTCTGATACCACTCAGCTACGCCGGAAACAGCATTTTTGAAGGAATCTACATCCATATCCTCGTATCTGGTAATGGTCACTCCATTGTCATTCTGCCAGCGGTCCATGATTTCCTCATCACCGGCACGGTTGATGTAACGCTCATAATCAACCGCCTTCTGGCCTGCCTCATCGACCACTGCCTGCTGCTCCGGTGTCAGAGCATCATAGATCTTCTGGTTAATGCAGAAGAACAGACAGTCATAATTTGCGTTCCATAAAGAACAGTATGGCTGTACCTCCTGAACGCTTGCCGCGTCGATTGCCGGAAGCGGATTTTCCTGTCCGTCTACGGTCTTTTGCTGCAGCGCGGTGTAGGTCTCGGACCAGTTCATATTCGTGGCATCTGCGCCCCATCTCTTATAGCACTCCATGAGCAGGTTGCTTCCTGCAACACGGACCTTTAAGTTTTTCATATCATCCACGGATCTGATCTCGCGGACGCTGTTGGTCAGCTGGCGGAAGCCGTTCTCTGCAATACCCATGCAGTGCAGGTCATACTCGGCTAAGATGTCTTTTAACATATCACCGGCCCTTCCGTCTAACATGGCATCAGCCTCCTCTACGGAGCTGAAAAGGTATGGCAGGGATACCACGTTAAAGCGCGGGTCAAACGCAGAGTAGATCAGGTTACTGTGCATGGAGATCTGAACCGGATCGCCATTCATCAGCGCCTGGATTCCCTCGGACTGGTTTCCGTTGGTCAGCTGGTCTGCTGCATATACATTGACCTTGATCTTGCCTCCGGTTGCCTTTTCCATAAGCTCGCCGAACTTGCGTCCACCCTCAGCCCAGGTACTGGTCTCTGTGGTGGAGCAGGTAAAGTTCCAGGTCTGCGCTTTCCAGTCTAAGTCACTGTAATCGCCAATTTCGTTAAAGTCAGCCGGACCGCTGTCTTTTTCACTATCTGCCTGACTGTCAGAGGAAGCCGCAACGTTTCCACTGTAGGAGCCCTCTCCGGCCAGTGCCTTCGGAAGAAAGGTGGAAACAGACGGTACATAGGTGATCAGCAGCAGAACCATAACAGAGGCCACGATCATTGGCATAACGGCACGGGAGATTTTTGGAATGTCCACCTCCATGCCTTTTTTCAGTTTTACGGAAATCGCAACAAACAGGTTTACGCCGACCGGCGGAGTTACCTGACCGATGGCCAGGTTCACGGTCGCCACGATACCGAATGCTACCACATCATAACCCAGGGCCTTACATACCGGCAGCATGATCGGAATGAAGATGTACATTGCGGAGTTTGCGTCAATAAAGCAGCCTGCAATAAGAAAGATCACATTCACGATCAGGAGGAAGGTGAACTGGTTGTGGGCAATGCTTCCCAGCAGATCCGATGCCGCCTGGGCAATGCCGAATTTGGTGCATACAAAGGAGAACAAGGAGGCGCTTGCTACAATGAGCATGATACCGCCGGTGGTCTTTCCAGACTCCACGAGAAGCCCACGCAGATCCTTAAAGCTTACTTCCCTGTAAATAAAGATACCGACAAACAGACCATATACAACGGATACGGCTGCTGCCTCGGTCGGGGTAAAGATACCGCCGTAAATGCCGCCCAGGATGATGACGGGCATTAACAGTCCCCAGAACGCATCTTTAAATGCTTCCCAGCGTTCTTTGCCGCTGGCGCGCTTCTGGCTGGACTGGATGTTGTTCTTGCGGGCCTCGATCATAACCACGATGACTAAAGCCACACCCATTAAAATACCCGGAACGATTCCTGCGGTAAACATATCCGCGATGGAAACCCCGGTGATGGATGCGTAAACAACGAACGCGATACTTGGCGGAATGACAATGGCGATGGAGCTTGCCGTTGCCATTAAGGCCGCGGAGAACGGTGCGGAGAAGCCGCCCTGCTCGATCATGGCCGGGATCAGGACTGCCCCCAGCGCTGCCACAGTAGCCGGACCAGAACCAGAGATTGCGCCGAAGAAGCAGGCTACGATTACACACACGATGGCGATGCCGCCTCTTCTGTGTCCGACACAGGTATTAACGAACCTGATCAGGCGCTTGGAGATGCCTGCCTTTGCCATGATGTTGCCGGACAGTACAAAAAACGGAATGGCAAGCAGCAGAAACTTGCTGATGCCGGAATACATGTTGGTTGCCACGATCGTTAAGGATGTGCCGGAATAGAGAATCGCACATACGGAAGAAAGACCGAGACAGATTCCAATCGGAATACCCATGATCAGGAAAATAAAAAAGGAAACAAATAATACTGCACTGATCATTTGTCATTGTCCTCCTTTCCACAGCTGTCAAGATAAAACTCAATAAAATGCAGGATCATGCAGGCTGCGCCGATCGGCACAAAGGACCAGAAGATCCACTCCGGCCAATTCAGCACGAAGGTACGCTTGCCGTTCTGCATCTGGGTGATGACCTTATCCAGGCCATATTTAAACAGTACTGCGGTGAAGGCTACGGAAAGAATGGTGTTGAAAAGCAAAAACACTTTTCTTACCTGCGCCGGAAGACGGTCTGTCAGAATGGTCAAATTAACCAGCTCGCCATCCCGGCATGCTAACGCTGCCGCAAGCAGCGTGATCAGTACAAACACTGCAACCACCAGTTCCTCGGTAAAAGACCAGGACTGATGAATGACTTTTCGTGAAAATACATTTCCCACCGTCAGGACGAGAATCAGCACCGTTGCGATTTCCAGCACCAGCTTTTCCAGGCCTGCGAGGGCATTCATGAGTTTTTTATAGGTTTTCATATACCCTTTAACCCCTTTCCCTTTGATGTGATACCTGTTCTGTTTTGTTTCGGAATTGTTGGCATACAAAGAACCTGCTGTCGGCAGTCACTCAATGTATAGAAGTAAGATGTTCAGACATTCCGATGCGAAGGACCTGCTGTCGGCAGTCGCCCCGCGCATCGAAGGCTTTCTGATAACTTATTAAGAAAAAAAGATCCGCCCCACGCAGGGACGGACCTTCCTCTTCTTTTTGAAACCACCCTGTTTCCTGTAAGAAACAGATACAAACATGTGTACCGGTATCTTGCTCATTATTACTTTTTCTCATTAAAGTATTAACGGGATAATGATACACTATTTTAAAACCATCGTCAATTCTAAATTTTCAAAACTAGTTAAATCCAAAGAACTTCTGGCTGATCTTATAGCCGGCAATGGATACGGTACGGCCGCTCTTGCCAGGAAGATTCATGCTCTGTCCCAAAAAGCCCCAGCGCAGGCGCATATACAGAGCCAGATCCTGCTCCCGCAGATCTTCCCATATCTGCTTTTTCTTTTCCATGTTCTCATCGGTGCCGGATTTGATGGCCAGGATGGAGCAGATGGTCATCATGATTTCCAGGTAGCGCACCATGTAATGGCGGAGCTTGTAGCTCGTGATCTTTGCGCTGTGATAGTATCCGAGCATCAGACGGGTCACTAAAAGCTGCTGGTCAATACGGCCGATCATGACCTGCTCATTCACAGACTGATCCTGTCTGCCGATGAAATAGCGGTAAAAGTTTACATCCAGGTAGTAGAAGGTCTTCACGTACGGCAGCGGCTGGAATACGAAAATATTATCCACATAGAAGGTGTGCTTCGGCAGTTCCAGACCACACTCCTTCAGCATCTGGGTACGGTAGATCACAGAATGCATGAGAATGTACTGGCCCAGCATGAACACCTTCACATCCTTCCAGGTGCAAAGCTGGCGCTTTGGCAGAGCCGTGCGGTACTGCATGACGCGTTTGTGCTTTGCGCCCTGCTTCTCGTATACGAAATTAGTGATCAGCATATCCAGTGTCTGCTCACCCATAACGAAGCTGCGCAGGGTCTCCAGGACCTCTTTGTACGCCTCTGCGTTGACCCAGTCATCACTGTCTACAACTTTAAAATAAATACCGGTTGCTGCCCGCAGTCCTGCGTTTACGGCCTCACCATGACCGCCGTTCTCCTGATGGATTGCACGGCAGATACCCGGATAGCGTGCCTCGTACTCGTCCGCGATCTGGGCAGTGTTGTCCTTGACAGAGCCGTCATCTACGATCAGGATCTCCACCTCATCTCCGCCCGGAAGCAGGGACTCAATGCAGTTTCTCATGTAGGCTTCTGAATTATAACAGGGAATTGCAATGGATAATAATTTCATGATTTAGAAAAAACCTCCTTGGTTTTATATAACGCTGCAGCTGCCAAGGCTGTACCCGCTGCTGCAAAAAAGGTGACACCTGGCAGATTGAAAACCGCTGCATGACCGGCCATCAGTTCAGTCAGGCAGATAGCCGCCCCATTAGCTCCCGCATGCAGGCATACCGCCGGAAGCAGAGAGCCGCTCCATTCACATACCAGCTCCAGACACAGGGCCAGAAGAAACGCGTAGATCCCCTGGCTTAAGTTTCCGTGGTACAGGCCAAACAGCAATGCACCCAGAAAAGCTGCCGTGCGCGCTCTCATATGGGTTCTCAGTTCTGTGCGGATCAGACCGCGAAACAGAAGCTCTTCGGTCAGAGGCGCAAGCAGAACCGTCACCAGAACCCGGACCGTCATAGAGGCTCCGTATACGGCCTCCCGCGTGCTGCTCCAGCCATCAGAGAGCAGCAGGGCCTTAAGGAGCACATTCAGACAGAGACAGGCACCACTGCCAGCCACAGCTGCGAAAAAGCAGCCGGCCGGCAAATGCCTGGGACACTGCATCGGTTTCATATCCATGCTCCGTTTTTTCCGGTATGCAGCATACAGAAACGGCAGCGCCAGAAGCGCTCCGCCCCCAGTCACAGCCATGGCATCCTGTGTACCAAATAAAGAACATGCCAGGCCGGCAGCCTCCGTGCAAAGTTCATAAAAGAGGAGCGGTCCAAGCAGCCAAAAAGCTGTCCGGAGCGCCTTATTGTCTTTGTTTTCCATATGGTATTTCCATAAATATTCTCTCTATTTTCACATCAGCATTGATTCTGATATAACTCTCTCACTATACCATAAACTGGTTGCAATTTTCAAGCAGAAACACTATAATGAACGCAAACACTGTTGCTCAAACAGTATTATCCCAAATTCACAAACAGAAAGGATTTGATCATATGGCAAAGAAAAGAATTGTTATGGCGCTTGGTCACGATGCCCTGGGCACCAATCTCCCGGAGCAGAAAAAGGCTGTAGCTGCCACCTCAAAATTAATTGCAGATTTCATCCAGAACGGCTGGCAGGTTGCTGTTGTCCACAGCAACGCACCTCAGGTCGGCATGATCCACACGGCTATGAATGAGCTTTGCTCCAACCATGAGGACGAGGGCTACACCCCGGCTCCCATGTCCGTCTGCTCTGCTATGAGTCAGGGCTATATCGGCTATGATCTTCAGAACGGCATCCGTTCTGCCCTGTTAAAGCGAGGGATCTACAAACCAGTCTCCACGGTTCTTACTCAGGTTATGGTAGACCCGTATGATGAATCCTTTTACAATCCGGTAAAAAAGATCGGCCGTTACATGACCAGAGCGCAGGCAGATGCCGAAGAAGCAAAGGGCAATTACGTGACAGAGGTTTCCGGCAAGGGCTGGCAGCGTATCGTTTCCGCTCCGAAGCCGGTCGGCATTGTTGAGATCGATACCATCCGCACCCTTATGGATGCTGACCAGATCGTCATTTCCTGCGGCGGCGGCGGTATTCCGGTCATGGAGCAGGGCTGCGAGCTGCGCGGTGCCAGTGCCGTCATCGAGAAGGATCTGGTAAGCGGCCTTCTCGCAAAAGAGATCGATGCCGATGTTCTCATGATCCTGACCGACGTGGAGCAGGTTTCCTTAAACTATGGCAAGGCAGACGAGGCTCCGCTTTCCCACATGAGCGTGGAGGAAGCAGAAAAATATGCTGAGGAAGGCCAGTTCGGCACCTCATCCATGCTGCCGAAGATCGACGCGGCCCTTTCCTTCCTGAAGGCAGGCAAAAACCGCAGTGCCATCATCACCACCATGGCAAAGGCTGAGGACGCTGTCAACGGCAAAGCCGGCACTACCATCGAATAAATATGTCTTACAAAAAAGGAGCTTTGCAGGTTCATCCCGCAAAGCTCCTTTTTGTATTCCATTTAAAAGCATTTTTTTAGCCAAACTGAACAACATCCTTGATCGGCTCAGCCGGCACAACTTCCTCTGCGTAAAGCACCGGACCCTCACCGTTGTAATCCTGCCAGTATTCAATCTCAACACGCGCACGCACGGTCACCCACTGCCTGTTTTCCAGATTACGCGCATCCTTGGATTTACAGATATATCCAAGGAAGGTCATATCCTCTGCACAGCAGGTCATAGCCATACGTCCCGGAACAAAATAATTCTTCGGGAAATTGGAGGATTTCATGACCATAGCGGTAAATTCCACCACCTTACCCTTATAACGCTCCGGCTTGTCCATGCAGTCAATGTACCAGATACCGTATGCTTCCGGGCTGATCTTGATCACATCTGCCTTCATATCATAAGGAAGATCTTCCTCGGAGATCTCATCAATCTCACCGTTTTCATCCTCAAATACAATGTCACACTGGGTGTTCATGGATTTGAGCATACGCTTATAGCGTTCCAGATCCTCGATACCATCGCACCGGTTGCAGATGATAAGCTCTGAGTTCTTTACCATAGCATTTAACAGTGACTTCATGTTCTTCACATACAGCTCAAACGTAGACATGTCAATGATGGTGATCTGCTGGTAAATGGTCCAGTCCTTCGGAAGCTTTAAATCGTCCTGGTTCCACATGCCGTTCCACTCGATCAGCACACGCTCCGGCTGATGCAGAAGCTCCAGCTCTGTTAAACGCTCCGGCGTGATCTCATCCAGGCTGTCTACATACACAACCGAGGTCTTTGTGTCTTTTAAGAGCGCGTCATCGTACTCCGTGTCCCCCTCCTCACATACGATCAGAAGGGTCTTGCCCTCAGTCCGGAAATAATCCTGCTCCATGGTGAAGGATAAAAATTCGGTCTTTCCTGCCTCTAAAAATCCATTGATCAGAAATACCGGCGTTACTTCATCGTCAATCATTGGTCCCATATTCTGTACCTGTCCTTATTCGTTTCTGCCAAAGGCTTTCTTTAATTCATCTTCTTTTAAGTTTGCTCCGATGACACATACCTTACCGGTATAATCCGGTGCTCCGGTGCGGATTTCGTACTGCTCCGGAACCATATCGAAGTAGTACCACTCGCCCTCTTTCTCACCCGGAAGCATGCCCTTGGCACGAAGAATATCTCCGTACTCATTGCCGTAAGCCAGCTCTTCCAGGATCGCAGTCAGCTGATCCTTGTTCACTGCGTCAATGGTCTCAAGACCCCAGCTTGAGAACACCTCATCTGCATGATGATGGTGATGCTCATGGTCATGGCAGCCACAGCTACACTCATCATCGTGGTCGTGATGGTGGTGCTCATGGTCATGATCCTCGCAGCCGCATTCATCATCATGATCGTGGTGATGATGATGCTCATGCTCCTCATGATCATGGTCTTCATGGTCATGATCCTCACAGCCGCAGCTGCAATGTCCGTCATGGTCATGATGATGGTGCGCATGCTCCTCCTTCACCTGGGCCAGTAGCTCTTCCATCATGGTATCCGGCTTCTCGATGAGCTCTAAAAGCTGTGCTCCGGTCAGCTGGTCGATCGGGGTAGTCACGATGCTTGCGTCCTTGTTGTGCTCACGTAAGAGATCCACGTCTGCCAGCACCTTCCTGGAATCAGCCACATCGGTACGGCTCATTACAATAGTACCTGCATTCTCGATCTGATTGTTAAAGAACTCACCGAAGTTCTTCATATACATTTTACACTTGGTGGCGTCTACGATGGTGACCGCGCTGTTTAATTTTACGTCCAGATTCTTTGCCACGTCGCGGACGGCATTCATAACGTCAGACAGCTTGCCTACACCGGAAGGCTCAATGATCACTCGCTCTGGTTTGTACTTGGTCAGTACTTCCTCCAGAGATTTGCCGAAATCACCTACTAAAGAGCAGCAGATACAGCCTGAGTTCATCTCACGGATCTCGATACCGGAATCCTTTAAAAAACCGCCGTCGATACCAATCTGGCCAAACTCGTTCTCAATGAGGACAACCTGCTCCCCCTTGATAGCTTCCTGTAAAAGCTTCTTAATAAATGTAGTTTTTCCTGCTCCTAAAAAGCCGGAGATAATATCAATCTTTGTCATGATGATCCCTTCTTTTCTTTCATAATCCTTAATGCTGTTTCCAAAGCGGCTGTTAGCAGCCGCTACCGTTTTCCATTCTGTCACAAAATACGCAGAATGTCAATATGCCGGGCAGCTCATGCCCGGCATACTCTTTGCTCTATTTGCTTTTTGACATGTAGGTACTGATCCCGTCGACCACTTCCTGATCCAGAATGTGCTCCATACGGCAGGCATTTTCCTCAGCCATTTCTTCCGAAACGCCGGTTACTTCCTGTAGAAAAGCAGTCAGGAGAAGGTGGCGTGCGTAGATGGATTTCGCCTTGGCAAGGCCCTCCTCTGTAAGCTGGATGTCACCGCCCTGTTCCATGGAAATGAACCCCTGATCCCGCAGCAGGCCCATAGCTCTGCTGACGCTCGGCTTACTGAAATTCAGTGCGCGCGCCACATCGATGGAACGGACAACTCCTTTCTTTTCCTTGATCATCAGTATTGTTTCCAGATAGTTTTCCCCTGATTCATGCATACAACAACAACCTCCTGTCCCAGTAAGGGAATTACTACTATCATAAACGATATTCCCAGGCAAGTCCAGTCTTTTTCTAAAGTTGTCTGAAGTGCTTCTAAGGAAAGATTCTCAACTACAGCTTGTCTTTATTCAGGAAGCAGGTTCTGCATGCTCTTTAAACTGATCAGCAGGGTAGAGGTATTGTGCAGGAGGGCAGAAGTTGCCGGTGGGAGCACTCCCAGAACGCCCAGAGCGATCAGTCCGGCATTGAAGCCGACGATCGTGCGGTAATTCCAATGGATACGCTGCATCAGATGATTACTGATCAGCTTTAAGGTTACCACCTCGTACAGATTGTCTGCGCCTATGGTCACATCCGCGATCTCTCTGGCCAGCTCTGCGCCGTCACTGATGGCAATGCCCACGTTCGCGGCAGAAAGCGCCGGGGAATCGTTAATACCGTCACCGATCATGATGACCTTACGCCCCGCAGCCTTTTCTTTTTCCACAAAGCTTGCCTTGTCCTCCGGTAGCACCTCCGAATAATACTCGTCTACACCGGCCATGGCCGCAATGGCTTTGGCAGTACGCTCACTGTCTCCGGTCATCATGACAACCTTGCTGATACCCGCCTCTTTTAAGGAAGTAATGACATCGCGGGCTTCCTCACGCAGCGGATCCTGGATGCAGATGACAGCAGCCAGTTCACCGTCGATAGCCAGATACAGATGCGAATATTCCGGTGCAAGGGCATCGAATGCTTCCTGTCGACCCTCCGGAACGGTGCATTTTTCATCCTCAAATACGAAATGCGCGCTGCCAATGATAGCCTTTTTATCTCCCATCTTATCTTCCAGTGTCGTGGAAATGCCGTGCGCAACAATATACTCTACCTTGCTGTGAAGTTCCTCATGAACGAGATGCTTCTTCTTTGCCGCATCAACCACAGCCTTTGCCATGGAGTGCGGGAAATGCTCTTCCAGACATGCCGCAATGCGCAGAAGCTCATCACCTGTCATATTGTTAAAGGAAACCACATCGACCACAGTCGGCTGTGCCTTGGTCAGAGTACCGGTCTTATCAAAGACGATCGTGTCGGCCTCTGCCATAGCCTCCAGATACTTGCCGCCCTTCACCGTAATGTCGTACATATTGGCCTCACGGATCGCGGACAGCACCGAGATTGGCATAGCCAGCTTCAGGGCGCAGGAGAAGTCTACCATCAGGATAGAAAGTGCCTTGGTTGTGTTTCTGGTAATCAGCCAGGTCAGGCCGGTGCCAAACAGACTGTAGGGAACCAGGGTATCTGCCAGATGCTCTGCCTTACCCTCCAGGGAAGATTTCAGTTTTTCAGATTCCTCGATCATGGTCACGATCTTATCAAACTTGCTGGAGCCTCCGGTCTCTTTGACGCGGATGGTGATCTCTCCCTCTTCCACTACAGTACCTGCATAAACCGTGGCACCCTTCGTTTTTTCAGCCGGAACGGACTCACCGGTTAAGGAAGCCTGATTAACCATAGCCTCGCCGTCTGCCACCTCGCCGTCAAACGGGATCACATTGCCCATATGAATGCGTACCAGATCCGATTTCTGGATTGTCGTGGTCGGAACCAGGACCTCCTGTCCATCACTTACCAGCCATACCTTGGTAATATTTAAGGACATGCTGCGCGCCAGGTCGCCCACCGACTTCTTGTGGGTCCATTCCTCCAGGATCTCGCCGATGCCAAGCAGGAACATGACAGAGCCGGCTGTGTCAAAATCACTTCTTATAATAGAAACACCAATGGCGGTTGCATCCAGGACCGGAACCTCGATCTTTCTGGCTGCCAGCGTACAGATTCCCTTCCAGATATATTTTACAGATTTCACAGAAGTAATGACTGCACGGACGCCTGCAGGTAAAAACAGGTTATTTCCCACACGCATGATGACACGGGTCATCAGCTTTTCCCAGTATTCGCTGTTTAGGGCACGGCCGGAATTCTGGATATAAGACTCCGGAACTTCTGCCTTTTCGTAGGAAAATGTCTGCAGATCACGGACAACCGTTTCCCGGTCACCATCGTAATGAATCACAATTTCACTCAGGCGCTCCCGCACTTTTACGGAAATGGAGTATGGTTTTGCGTTAAAATAATACTGCAGGATGTCTGCCTGCTCAATGCTCATGCGGCCCTGCAGGATCTGAACACGGATTCTTCCGCGGATCTCATGTTTGATCACAAATTTCATAGTGTATTCCTCTTTTCATGTAACTGCTCAGTACCTTCACATTCACGAGCAAAAATCCATGAAAATTGCCTGCGGCAATGGGATTTTTGCCTGCCATCCTATGTTTTCTTACGGTCAGCGCAGTAAATGCGCAGACCTACTGAATAGTTACCTTTTCGTTACTATTTTCGTAACGTTTTCTGTCAGTAATCAACGCGCCAGACAGCGCATTTAAGCCATTTCCGGCAATGAAAAAGGATGCAGAGCATGATCGTGCATCCTTTTCCTGCTTTGTTTCCAAAACAGAGCGCATGCTTTTTTGCGGTTGTCTCTGCCTGGTAAATAGTCCGAAATTACTCAGCGTCTGCTGCCTCTGCTGCCTCTGCTGCATTTTCCTCAGCCTCTGCTGCCTCATCAGCGAAGGCCGCAGCCTCAGCCTTTGCCGCACGCTCCTCGTTGATCTGCTGAGCCTCTGCCAAGATATCCTCTGCGTTAGCCTGTACGCTTGCTGCTACGTTCAGAACGCATGTTTTTGCACGAAGGACAGCTGCTGTGCAGTTGGTGTAAACCTTCTTGGCATCTTCACTTGCAAGGATCTTAACACCTGCCGTACCGAACAGAACACCTGCTGCGAACACTCCGGATTTCTTGATATCTAATGCTTTTAAAACTTTTAACATGACTGGATTCCTCCTCATAAGTATTTTAATTTTTTGTTTAACGCGTATTGTAACGCATCGAATTCTAATTTTCAAGAGTTTTATTGATAAAGTTTCTTAATAAAGGCAGAAAAGGGGCGTTAATGATAAATTTTCTCATTAACTCCCCTTTTCTTTTTCCTTTCATGCAAACGCCATGCGCTCTCCCATATCGTAATCAATGCGGTACATGTTTTTTCTCTGGATCAGACCTGCCTCCTCCAGTGTTTTTACCATACGATAAACGGTAGCCATACCGATACTTGGGTCACGCTTTGCTGCTTTATAATAAATCTCCTTACAGCAACTGCACTCATCCTGCAGGATCACATCGATCAGAAGCTTTCTCTGGTTGGTAATCCGGCAGCCATTCTTTTTCAATTCAGAAATAATAAATCCTTTTTTTGCCTCAGCTGACATAAAGTACCTCCTTTGGGTTGCTTTTGGGGTTGCTTTTGGGTTAGTTTTTGCTAACTCTTGTTTTTTCAGAAAGGGCAGCGGAACTGCCCTTCTGAAATCAGTTGTTTTCTTTCGAATCCGGGGCGGAAGGATGGCAGCCTGCACAGCCAGCACAGCCGGCACAGCCTCCGGTACATCCGCCCGACTTTTTCTGATCGCAATGCTTTTTGATCACATAAAAACAATATCCGGCGATGACGGCCACCACAACAATATCTGCTAACACTTCGTTTCCCTTCTTTCAGCACAGCCCCGGCCGGTGAAAACCGGAGCTGCAAAATTCAATTTCAAAATGGATTTCAAATATAAATTCAGATTGCTTATGAGGCAGCCTGTACAGATCTCTTGGCGTAGGTCTTCTGATCTTTGTACGGATCCGGACGGAACAGCATGAACAGCATAAACAGCAGTACTGCAAATGCGATCACGGTCCATGCACCGAAGGTACCATACAGTAAGAAGGAACCAATCTGATAAACGACCAGGGTTACTGCGTAAGCAAATACGTTCTGGAATACAATTGCAAACCAGAACCACTTACGGCTCTGCATCTCTTTTGCCATGGTAGAAATCGCTGCCAGACACGGAGAGTCAAGCAGGTTGAACAAAAGGAAGCTGAAGCCTGCCAGAGCGGTCGGGAACCACATGCCAACGCCTGCAGCAACAGTATCTGCATCCTCGACATCACCTGCAACGTTTGCAAGTACACCCATGGTAGAAACGATACCCTCTTTTGCGCTGAAGCCGGAGATTGCAGCTGCAACCGGCTGCCACTCGCCCCATCCAAGCGGTGCGAACAGCGGAGCGATAGCACCGCCGACGATAGCCATAAGGCTGTCTGCGGAATCCTCAACCATACCAAATGCGCCATCCTGAACACCGAAGGTGCTTAAGATCCACATCACTACGCAGGCCAGGAACAGAACCGTACCTGCCTTGATGAAGAAGCCCTTCAGTCTCTCCCATACATGCAGAAGCACAGTTCTTGCAGACGGGATGTGGTACTGCGGCAGCTCCATAACGAACGGAGCCGGCTTGCCGGAGAACGGCTTGGTCTTCTTTAACATAATTGCTGCAACTAACACTGCAACGATACCTACAAAATACATGAGCGGGGTGATAAAGCCGGCAATATCCCAGCCGGTTACATAACCGGCCATAACACCGCCCATAAGAGCGATAACCGGAAGCTTCGCACCGCACGGAACAAAGGTAGCGGTCATAATGGTAAGACGTCTGTCATTATCCTGCTCAATGGTCTTGGAAGCCATGATTCCAGGAATACCGCAGCCAGAAGAAATCAGCAGCGGGATGAAGCTCTTACCGGACAGTCCAAAGTGACGGAATACACGGTCCATAACGAAGGCGATACGTACCATGTAGCCGCAGTCCTCAAGGATAGACAGGAACAGGAACAGGATTGCCATCTGCGGCATGAAGCCAAGCACAGCACCCAGACCGCCGATGACACCGTCAACAGCAAGGCTGATGATGAAATCACTTGCGCCTGCATTGGTGAGGAAGGTTCCTGCGGCCTCCTGGATCGCACCTACAAAGGTATCGTTGGTCCAGTCGGTAACAACAGTACCAACCGTCGTTACGGATATGTAATAAACAACCCACATGATCGCGATGAAGATCGGGATACCCAGGATACGGTTGGTTACGATCTGGTCGATCTTATCGGATACAGTCATCTTGTCTTTGCCCTTCTTTACGGAAGAGGAAACGACTTTCTGGATGAATTTGTAACGCTCGTCGGTTACGATGCTCTCCATATCGTCATCATGCTTTTCTTCAAGCTCTTTTCTTGCGGACTCTACAACGCCTGCTGCAGATGCCGGAAGTGCCACGCTCTCAACAACCTTGCTGTCGTTCTCAAGGAATTTGACAGCGTACCATCTCTTTTTGTCAGCAGAAATGCTCTCCGGAAGAACCTCGGCAACCGCAGCGACAGCCTTCTCCAGATCTTCTGAGAAGATTTCCTTCGGCAGGTCAGCTTCTTTTTTATGGGCAACCTCAACGGCCTTGTCGATCAGCTTGTCAAGACCGGTCTGCTTTAAAGCGGAAGTCTCCACAACCGGACAGTTCATTAACATGGACAGACGTGCAACGTCAATTTTCATGCCTCTCTTCTCCAGAAGGTCGGTCATGTTCAGTGCGATAACTACCGGAACGCCAGTCTCAATGAGCTGAGTCGTTAAATATAAGTTACGCTCGATGTTGGTGGAATCCACAAGGTCCACAATGACATCCGGATTCTCCTTCAGAACGTAGTCACGGCTGACAACCTCCTCCAGTGTATACGGAGACATGGAGTAAATACCCGGAAGGTCTGTTACGATCACATCCTCATGTTTTCCTTTGGTTTTTAATTTACCTTCTTTTTTCTCTACCGTAACCCCCGGCCAGTTACCTACGTACTGGTTTGCACCGGTGAGGGCATTGAACATGGTTGTTTTACCACAGTTCGGGTTTCCGGCAAGTGCAATTTTAATTGCCATTTTTTCCTCGCTCTCTTTCCTTGTTGTTGTCATGTTATGTGGTTAAATTATTTTACCTCTACGCACTGAGCATCGTCTTTTCTGACAGAAAGCTCATAGCCTCTGACGGTAATTTCAACCGGATCTCCAAGAGGAGCAACTTTTCTGATGTAAAGCTCGCTTCCTTTCGTGATACCCATGTCCATAATACGACGCTTGTAAGCACCATCCCCACTGATCCTGGTTACCACAACGGTACTTCCAACTGCTGCATCACCTAAAGTCATCGTCTTATTCTCCTTTCCCAAAAATCACTGTCATCTGCCTTATTTATGCGCCACAGCAAAACGACAGATAAATCTCAATTGTATATAGTTACGCACTCACGGGAAGCTTACGCTACCATGATGTGACGAGCCATATCCTGATTAATTGCAACTCTGGAATCTTTGATGTTCACGATCACGTTGCCTCCGATCGCGGAAATAACTGTTACCTCAGATCCAACCACAAATCCGAGATTTGCAAGAAAACGCTTGGTTTCATCGTTTCCTCCAACTCTCTGGATCTTGCTTGCCTGGCCAACCGGCGCCATAGTAAGTGGCATCATCATTCATCTTCTTTCTTTTTCTTAATATGCATGTCTGCAATCTCATATGTCAGCGCACAGTGACAAACAATTAGTGCCCGCTAACCTGAGATTAGTATAGGCTAACCAAAGTTAGCCGTCAATAACTTTCTCGCAATTTTTTCAATTTTGTTAGGTATTGCTAACTGTATATTTTCTTATTGAGAAAAATTTATTCATAATAGAAACAAAACAGGACCGAAAAATCCGAGCGGATTTTTC
>ERZ773216.210-NODE-210-length-81774-cov-72.732376_pt1 | contig 81774 bp, 50 predicted proteins | sample MGYA00511259_ERZ773216 | MGnify/ENA primary metagenome ERZ773216 (study PRJEB29015, sample SAMEA2737764) | human gut metagenome | biome: human gut; feature: human-associated habitat; material: faeces | place: China | collected 2012 ... | reverse complement strand
GACGCTTCTTCAATGGTAAGGGTGTATTTTTCCCATACGGGAATATCGTTGTTATTCATCAGATACCCCCTTTCCCATGTTTTGTGTCATACTGGATATAGGGGATAAGGTCGGTGCGGTTTATCCTCTGTAAATGGGCGGTTAGTTTACTGGAAAGGGAATTGCTGTATCTTGCCTTATCAAGCATAGTTCCCACTTTTTCCAGTCCACCTAATGCGTCATGTTCTTCTAAGAAGTAAAAACTTTTGACAGCGGAAATCACGCCACCCTCTGTGAGCCATTGCTGTGTTTCTTCAAGAGAATTATGTAGTTTCGGTACTTGCAGTTTCAAGACTTCCACAGCCCCTAAAAAGCGTTCCCAAAACCGACACGTTTTCCATCTGCTCTTATTACTTTCATTTCTGTTTGGCACGACAAAGCGTAGGTTGTTTGCCAATAGCCCGAAAGCCAGTTCCCCAAGTTCCAGCGGTCTGTCTTTGAATGTCATGGCAAAAGCATGAGCCTTATCATCACGCAGTTGCATTTCTGTCCGTTTCCAACTGCCGACTTCATCAAGTGTCTTATTATGTTTTGAACAGACTTCCTTATCCTTATCATAAAAGCGGTAGGACAATCCCGATTTACCAGCACCGATATAAACAGTCTTTGCGGTGTCGAAATCATCAAACTTGCTTTCGTCAAAGTGGTAGCCCTCACTATTCGAGATAAATTCCTCTTTTTCGCATTTCTTCTTTATCTGCTCTATGGTAAAGAATGGCTTTTCGTTCTTATCATCAATGGCAATATCAAGTCTTGTAAAATGGAAGTTATCCAGTCCGTATCTTCGCTCACAACGTCGGAACATATCTCCAAAGGTACAATTCCTACTATCGAGAATACGGAAAATATCATCACAACCTCTGCCAGTCATAACAAGATAACAGCCTAGCCCCTGTGGGTTGTCCTCTGTCTTTCTTGCGTCCCCCGATACATAAATATCTCCAATCTGCCAGCGTGCTTGATAAGTCTTGAATTTTATCGTTGCTGGATAAACATTGAAAATGTCAGTCGGTAAACCTAAAATGTGCATGATTACATCTTCAGCGGTTGCCGTTTCAAATACAATGCTGATGTAATCAATCTTAACGGATAAATTTTTGTGTGTAGTTATAGTGCATTTCTCCTTTCGTATGCCCCGTTTTTTTGCGGGGTAAAAATTGTGTTTTTTCCTTTATTTATCACAGTTTCTAGGTACTATGACATGTATACGCAGGGCGGTGTTACCCTTATGATGACTGGATATTCCGTCAACTTGCGGACATAGACAACAGAAACAACATTCCCGACACTTCGCCACAATTAGATTTTAATGAAACGGACTATCAAGATTATTTAAAGGAGAAATGGAACAGAGGACTTTAATTTCCTCTTGCATGAAAGATACAGCAAACAAAAAGCCCAGTAAAGAGTGCAAAGCATCACCAATGGTGGCAAGGCTCTTGACAGGGCTTTTCCTTTTCTGTGGTGGGTAGCCAAGAGGAAGAAAGGGATAAAAGCTAATTTACGATAAATCAGACAAAGGCGACGCAGGTTTCGCAATACGAGCTTGTGCTACATAAGGATAGCAACTGGAAGATTGTAAGGTAACAAGTTGAATAAAGACTTGCATGTTGCTTTTTAGTAGTATGCAAGTCTTTTTATGAAAATAATTTTTAAAAATTATTGACAAGAAGCATTTCTTAGTTTAGTATTTAACCGTAAGGTTAATTAACTTTTTGATTAAATGAAAGGGGTGTGAGTGTGGGAAGTGTTTTTAAAGCTATTAGTGACCCAACTAGACGAGAAATTTTGAAACTATTGAATGAGAAAGATTTAAGTGCTGGAGAAATAGCGGAACATTTTGACATATCGAAACCTGCTTTAACAAAACATCTGAATATCTTACGAGAAGCAGAGTTAGTTAGTTCAGAAAAGCAAGGAAACTTTGTCATTTATTCAATCAATGTAACAGTACTTCAACAAGCATTGTCTGGATTTATGTCTATTTTTGGAAAAAAGGAGTGATTTAGAAATGAAGAAATCAATTTTTATTTTAGATATATGTATATTTGGGTTATCTATCACAGCACTTCTGATCGCCTTTTTCAAAAATTTAAGCAATGTTAATTTCCTTATAGGAGCAGGTTTGATTAGTTTAATGGGTGTTGCGCAAACGAGAATGGCAGTTATTACAAATTTATCTAAAGATAATCCAAAAGTGAAAACAATGCGTCGTATGAATAGATTGACGGTAATATTGGCAGTTGCACTATATTTTGTTCCGCTAATAGATAATGATTTCATCGTCAACATTCCAACATCATTTATTTTTGTGGTTACCATTATGCTTTTTACTGGAAATGTTTCAACAAAACTTCCTTTAAATAAGTATATGGGATTACGATTACCTTGGACAACGACAGATGAAAAGACATGGAAAATTGCGAATAGATTATTAGGATATATTACATTTCCATTAGTTTTCATTATGTTGATTTTATATTTTATAACAGAGCAATCAGAGTTGGTTTTGTTCATTGGGCTTGTTATTTGGGTTGGAATTCCTACAATTTATTCTTTTATCAAACAAAAAAAAACAAATTAGGAGAGTGAACTATGATTAAAAAAATATTAAAAGATGTCTTAGGAGAAAATTTTACTGGGAATAATGAAAAGTATGCTAAAATCAATTTTATTATTGTTATTCTTATGTTTTTGGTTTCCGCAATTATGTTATTTTTCTTACCGGAGAAGATAAATATTTTGCATAATGGAGATACCTATTATCCTATCCCTAGTATTTTGGGAATATGGCTTGTTCCTGTTATTTCTTTGGTACTGAATTTTACTTTTATCAAGCAAAAAAAGTTATCATCATTAAATAGTATTATCATGGGATTACTTCTCATTGGAAGTACCATATATTATATTACTTTGATATAGTAAAGGATAAGACCAATGAAAAAAATACTTAACATCATTCTATTTGGAAGAAAAAAATCATATTTTGTCAAATGTACATTAACTTTAATTGGACTGTATCTAGGTGTTTTGTTTTGGTATTTTAATGTGGATTATCTAGGACAGCCAATACAAAATGCTTTAGTATTGGCTGTTTGTAGTTTGATTTGCATATCTGTTCTTGTAGCTTTGTATCGAATTCCAGAACAACTATGTGTAAATTCACAGATAGAAAAGTTACTATATTTTCCTGTTAATCCTACAAATATTATTTATATGGTTATAATTCGATTATTTAAAATACAAATATTGTCATTTATCTGCTGTTTTTTATCAAGTATATATTTTTTTAAGTGGAATGTTTTACCGTTAATTTTAACTACCATATTATGTGCTTTGATATTGATAATAATTGATTTATTTATCTTTTCAATTTCTATTGTTATATCGACAGTTAGTGAAAAATATTGCGGATATATTTTACTTACTTTTCAATATGGTGGTTTTCTTTTTATAATGTGGGGGATTGTACGTTTACTTATATTTGCATTTGAAAAACCGCTGATGATAAATGGAATATACCATCTTTTTGAAAATAATTATTTGATAAGTGTTCTTATTTTTATAATGATTATATTTCTGAGTTATATATATACTATCAAAATAAGTGCATCATATTTTCTTAGGTGTTACCATTATTTAAATTGTTTTACCAAACCTAGATTTCATGCAAATATATCTAAGTATTTTAACAAAAATCCATATATTTTGAATGAATGGTGTCGAGTTTCAAGAAATAAGGAATTACTTTTTTACTCTAATTTAAAAAGTGTGATAACTGTGTATCTTTTGGTAAATCTTTTTTCAAAAAGAATATCTGGAAGTTATATAGAAATTCAAAGTGTACTAAAAATTCTTGTAGTGGTATTATGCTGTGCTATGAATACAATTTCCAGCACATCATATACCAGTGATAAAAATATCTCATATTATAACCTATTTCCAGTCAAAAACAGTAGGATATTCTTTTCTAAGGTATTGATAAGCTCTGTTTTGAATGAAATTGTCATCATTTGTGCATGGATTGTTTGCAGTATTGGTAAAAATGGGCTATTTTTTGATATATCTTTATTGCTGTATGGTACATTTACGAATATACTTTGCTCTTTTATGGGAGTGTACTTTGACTATAAAATGCCCAGAACTGAAATCACACCTAATACATTATTACATGGGAATATGAGCAAGATATTTGTTTTAGTCATGATTGTGGCTTTAACAATTTTAGAAATGTATTTTTGGAAAAAATTTTCCTTTGTTAAATTTTCTATTGGATTATCAATGATGAATATCTTGATTTTATTATTGATAGGTGTGGTTATGTATATGAAAAGAGGTCTTTCAGATGATAGAAATAAATAATTTAAGTAAGTCTTATGGTATAAATAAAATTTTTGAAAATGAGAGCATTACTTTAACTAATTCCTGTATATATGCTTTAGTAGGGGTAAATGGTATTGGAAAATCGACTTTTTTAAATTCGATTATCCAACCTAGCACATTGGATAAAGGAAGTGTAAAAATAGATGATATTCCTTCTACCGATTTTACAGCAAAATATCACTATGCTTTTGTTCCAGATACAAAGGATATGTTTTTAAATTTGACTGGAAAAGAATATTTACAATTTGTTAGTGAACTTTATAATCAAAAAGAAAAGTTTGATGAACTGCTTGCTATCTATATACCAAAATTGAAGTTGGAAAATTCATTAGAACAAACTATTTCCAGTTATTCTCTTGGAATGAAACAAAAAATATATCTTGCAGGAGCTTTCATGTCAAATGCTCAAAACATTATTTTGGACGAACCGTTTAATGCGATTGACCCAGAAAGTACTTCCATTATCAAAAAAATATTATTTGATTTAAAAGATACTGGAAAAATGATTTTATTTTCTGTTCATAATTTAGATTTAGTATCAAATTTCTGTGATAAAATTATTTTTATAGATAACAGACATAGCATTTTTGAGTGTAACAACCCACAAAACTTTGATGTATTAGAAAAAATATTTTTTGACAAATGTGTAATAAAAAAATAAATTTAATGACTTAGTGCTAGAATACTGGGAGAATTTTATGAAATGAATGAGAAAGAACTAACTTCTAGTTTTAAGGCTCTCTCTTGCGAAACTAGAAGAAAAATTATTTACCTTTTAAAAAGTAAATGCTTATGTGCCGGAGATATAGCCAAACATTTTGAACTCACTGGAGCTACTATTTCACATCACTTAAAAGTATTAGCAGAGGGAAATTTGATAACATCTAAAAAAGTGGGTTTAGAGATATACTATTCTCTCAACATTGAAAAATATAATGTATTGAGTAGGTGGTTTCAATTTCTGAATGATATAGAAAATTTCAAAGAGAAAGGGATAAAATGAACACTCCAAAATATCTAGAAATTGCAGAATTGCTTAGAATAGATATATTTGTAAAACATGCAAAAGAAAATCAACTAATTCCCGGTATCAGAAGATACGCTCAGATTTACAATGTCAATCCAAAGATTGGATTATTCTGATGTGGAATTTGAAAATATGATAACAGAAGAAGTTATAAAAAGGTAGGTGTTCTATTATGATTGGACTTAAAAAACGAGATATAAAAAGGCGTTAAAGTTTGAAATTAAATGAAGTAATCAACGGAATAAACAAAGAAAATATAGGGAGATGCACAGTTATTTGTGCTATCTCCCTTAGTCGTTTTATCATCATATCAAGGCTCATTCAATCGTGGTAAATCTGTGGTAAAATGAGTATTTCCTATACCTCAAAATGTTTAAAAGTGTAGTGTTTATGCGGATAATCTAAAATTAAATATAAAATTTAATGGTAATAATTTAGTGATAATAATTTAATGATAAGAATTTACACAGAATTTACATAAGGTTCATATAACATTTATATACGTGAATTACACTCCAAAATGTAAAGAATAAATGAAGTCAGATTAAACAGACAAAGATTTGGAGGAAATATGGATATATTTGGTGTATTATCATTAATAGGCGGATTAGCAATATTCCTGTATGGAATGGATCTGTTGGGTGAAGGATTAACTGGCGCCTCAGGTGGAAAGCTTGAAAAAATACTGGAAAAGCTTACATCAAATCCGTTGAAGGCGGTACTTCTTGGTGCTGGCGTAACAGCAGTAATACAGTCATCCTCAGCCACAACAGTTATGGTTGTAGGCTTTGTGAATTCTGGTATTATGAAGCTTAGCCAGGCAGTTGGCGTAATAATGGGTGCTAATATAGGTACGACTATAACATCCTGGATATTGAGTCTTACAGGTATTGAGAGTAGTAATATATTCATAAGCTTGTTAAAGCCAACCTCATTTTCACCAGTTCTTGCTGCAGTTGGTATAGTGTTTCTGATGTTTTTAAAAAAGGACAGCTTAAAGAATCCAGGAAAGATAATGATAGGCTTTGCACTTCTTATGTACGGCATGGATGCTATGAGCTCATCAGTTGCACCACTTGCCGAGGTGCCACAGTTTGCATCAATACTTACAGCATTTTCTAATCCAGTGCTTGGAATGCTTGCAGGTATGCTGTTTACAGCTATTATTCAGAGCTCATCAGCATCAGTAGGTATACTTCAGGCATTATGCTCAACAGGTATACTAAGCTATGCAACAGCACTTCCTATCATTATGGGACAGAATATAGGTACCTGCGTTACAGCTTTGCTTTCAAGTATTGGAGCAACTAAGAATGGTAAGAGAGCTGCTATTATTCATCTGTACTTTAACGTGATTGGTACTGTTACATTTATGATAGTATTCTATGCTTTAAATGCAGTAATACACTTTTCATTCTTAAACCTGACAGCACAGGAATTCGGAATAGCAGTAATACATACCGCATTTAACATAATAACAACAGCATATCTGCTTCCCTTAAGAAAGGTGCTGGAGAAACTGGCATATGCTACTATTAAGCTGGACGACAATGAGAAAAGAATCATGGATAGCAGAAGTGGGAATGAATTCGCATTACTCGATGACAGATTCCTAGAGGCACCTAGTCTTGCTGTAGAGCATTGCAAACAGGTTATCAATAAGATGGCAGATATATCGCGTGAGTCTTTATTCATATCTATGTCGCTTATAGGCGGATATGATGAGGAACAGGCACTTCGAGTAGGAGAACTTGAAACAAGGGCAGATAAGTATGAGGATGCACTTGGAACATACATAATGAAGATAAGCACGAAGAATCTAAAAAAAGAGGATTCAGAAATGCTTAATGTTATGTTACATTGTATAGGAGATTTCGAAAGAATATCAGATCATGCATGTAATCTTTGTGACTCGGCAAGAGAGCTGCAGCAAAAGAATATGCAGTTTTCACCTAAGGCAGAGACTGAGCTTGATATATTAAGTTCAGCGGTAAGAGAAGCGGTAGATATATCCTTTGATGCCTTCAAGAGTAATAATAAAAATGAAGCAGATAAGGTTGAACCTTTAGAAGAGCTTATAGATACTCTTTCGGTAGAACTAAAGGCAAGACATATAAGAAGACTTCGTGAGGGTAAGTGTACTATAGAGCTTGGCTTCGCACATTCAGATATTCTTAATAATCTGGAAAGGGTAGCAGACCATTGTTCTAATATTGCGGTGGATGTTATTCAGAGCGACCAGTTGGAATTCGATGCACATGAATATCTTGACAGGATAAAGAATAAAGATAATCAGCAGTTTGCAAGGGATTATAAGGCTTATAAGGAAAAATACAGACTGCCGGAAACACGCAGTTTTCAGTAGCAGCAGTAGAGCCGTAAAGCTCATATACATTTACTGTTAATTGTATAAGAACAGAAAGGAAGATGGATATGGCATACATATATGTAGTTGAGGATGATAATAATATAAGCGAAATTGAAGGCTTTGCGTTAAAGAATGCAGGGCATACAGTTGTAGAGTGTGCCAGCGGAAAGGACTTCCATAAGCTGATGAGGGAACGTATTCCGGATCTCGTTCTTTTAGATATAATGCTTCCTGATGAAGATGGGCTTGAAATCTTAAGAAAGCTAAGACAGGTTCCGGAAACCAGAAGAGTTCCTGTGATTATGGTTACGGCTAAGACAACAGAGATAGATAAGGTTAAAGGTCTTGATATGGGAGCGGATGACTATATAACAAAGCCGTTTGGAATTATGGAACTTATATCAAGGGTAAAGGCAGTTCTTAGAAGGGCTGGTGGAACTGATGAGGAGAAGCTTATAGGAATAGGTCAGTTATTCATAGATGATGAGAAGCGTGTTGCTTATGTTGAAGATAAGCCAGTTGAACTTACATACAAGGAATATGAGCTTTTAAAGTATCTTGCTCTTAACAGGGGAATTGTACTTACAAGAGATAATATCATGGACAGGATATGGAGTACGGATTATGAAGGAGAGTCAAGAACACTTGATGTCCATATAAAGACATTAAGACACAAGCTCGGAGACGCTGGTAATTATATAAAGACAGTAAGAAATGTGGGCTATTTTATGGATGATGAGGCTCATTAAGGGTTAAGAGGAGTTCTTATGAAGAAAAGAATTAACATACAATGTATGGTGCTCGCATTTGTCACTATTGTATCAGCAATGGCAATATCTACATTTGTATTTTACAACATATTAAAGCGTGAGGTTTTAGGCGATATGCGCAATTATGTTGATATATTTATTGGTGCAGATGCGTGGGGAATGGTAAGTGATCCGGACGATATCAATGAGCAGAAGGTAATAGAAAGCTATGACGGTAATCTTAGAGTCACATTTATTAATGTTGAGGGATATGCGGTTGTAGATAATCTTGTGGAAGTGACAGATATGGAGAATCACAATGAAAGACCGGAGGTTGTTGAGGCCAGAAGAAATGGCTCTGGAAGTGATATAAGAAAGTCAGAAACCCTGCAGAAGAATTCGTTTTATTATGCCGTGGAGCTTGATAACGGATATGTGTTAAGAGTTTCAAGAGAAGTAAGCAGCATGACAAGTATTATGATAAGTGCATTACCTGTAGCTGTGTTGTTATGTGTTATTCTTTTTGTGATAAGTTCCATAAGTTCACATCTGCTTACAAAGAGTATCGTAGAGCCTATAGAATTCCTGGCAGACAATATGGATGCATCGGATTCCATAAAGGTGTATAAGGAGCTGGTACCCTTTGTTAATACAATAAAGAAGCAGCATGAGGATATTATGCGTAATGCTGATATGCGTCAGGAATTTACAGCAAATGTTTCACACGAGCTAAAAACACCACTTACTTCAATATCGGGTTATTCTGAGCTTATAGAAAGTGGAATGGCTGGTGGTGAGGATGCCAAGCGATTTGCAACAGAAATACATAAGAGCTCACAGCGTCTGCTCACTCTTATTAACGATATTATCAAGATATCAGAGCTTGATGCAACATCCTCTGATGAAGCCTTGGAAAGTGTTAATCTGTATGAAATAGCCAAATCAACAGTCCAGATGCTGGAACTGAATGCCCAGAAAAATGGTGTGATAATGAATCTTACAGGTAAAGATATAAGTATAATGGCTGACAGACAGATGATTGACGAGCTTATTTACAATCTATGCGACAATGCCATAAGATACAATAATCCGGGAGGAAGAGTATGGGTATCTGTATACGAGCGTGAAGCCGGGGATTATTCTGATGGTGGCAGCAGTGGTGATGAAGTGCATGGCAGTACTTATGGGGATAATAATAAAAGGGCAGTTGTCGTTGAGGTTAAGGATAACGGAATAGGTATATCTAAGGAGAACCAGCAAAGAATATTTGAAAGATTTTACAGAGTTGATAAGAGCCGTTCAAAGCTTACCGGCGGAACAGGACTTGGACTTGCTATTGTTAAGCATATAGTTGCAAAGCATAATAATGCACATATAGAGCTGGATAGTGAATTGGGAGTTGGAACAACTATAAGAGTGGTATTTGAGCAGTAGTATAATGAGCGCAAGAGAGCCAGAAAGCTGCTTGCAGATTTCTGGCGAACGGTGAATGACGATCACGATAGCTGCGATATCAGCGGCAAGTAGCAAAGCTACGAATCGTGATATAATGAGCGCAAAAGAAAAGGAAGCGGCTGCGAAGCAGACATTTACTTTTCTTGCGCCATTAACGAACGAACAGCCATGCGAAGCAGGGCGAGAAAGCGTGAAGCGCGGGTTCGTGAGTGTACGGGTTGACTAATCGCTAAGAAAGGGTTAATCTTTTATATTGGTAGTAAGCACCCGGTATACCGGATGCTTTTAACGAAATAGGAGAGTGTACACGATATGAACAGGAAAAAATTATTTGATATTGATAAACATAATCTGTTGTTTCACAATAAAGCTCTTTTTGCATTGCTTATACCAATAGTAATAGAGCAGCTTCTTAATTCCTTTATGGGTATGGTTGATACTATGATGGTGAGTAATCTGGGAAGCCAGGCAATATCAGGCGTATCACTGGTGGATTCGATTAATAACCTTATAGTGCAGCTATTTTCAGCAATGGCAACAGGAGCAGCGATTATATGTTCACATTATATTGGTATGAGAAATAAGGATGGAGCTAATAAGGCTGCAAGACAGGTTGTACTTACAGTTATGGTGATATCACTTGCAATAACCATACTTGGGCTTATATTCAGAAGACCACTCCTTAGTCTTATATTTGGTCAGGTAGAGCCGGCGGTTATGGATAATGCGGTGGATTACTTCCTGTTTACAGCGCTCAGTTACCCATTTTTAGCACTGTTTTCAGCGGGTTCAGCGTTATTCAGGTCATGTGGTAATTCAAGATATCCTATGGTTGTATCAGTTATATCCAATGTTTTTAATGTAGCTGGAAATGCACTTCTTATGTTCGTGTTTAAGATGGGAGTATCGGGTGCAGCGATATCTACACTTATATCAAGAGTATTCTGTATGGTAGTTATATTTATAGCACTGTCAAAGCCTAAGCTTGATATAGTTGTCAATAACTATGCAGCGATAAGACCGGACTTCGGACTTATAAAGTCAATACTTGCAATAGGTGTGCCATCGGGTATAGAAAACAGTATGTTCCAGTTCGGAAAGCTTGCTATACAGTCAACAGTATCAACACTTGGAACAGCAGCCATAGCAGCACAGGCTATGACCAATATCCTTGAAAATGTTAATGGTATATTCGGTATCGGTGTAGGTATGTGTCTTATGACCGTGGTAGGACAGACACTCGGTGCAGGGCGTAAAGAGGAAGCAAAGTACTATGTGGTTAAGCTTGCAGGAATAGCAGAGCTTGGAATAATAGCTTCATGTCTGTTAGTATATCTGCTTGTTGAGCCTATTACAAAGCTTGGCGGAATGGAGCCTGAAAGTGCCCGTATGTGTATAGAGATGGTCGGCGCAATCACTATTGTAAAGCCGCTTGTGTGGGTATTCTCATTTGTTCCTGCATATGGTATGAGAGCTGCGGGCGATGTAAAGTTTTCAATGATGACTTCAATTATAACTATGTGGGGATGCAGAGTTGCATTAAGTATTGCATTGGTAAGAGTTTTTGGAATGGGACCTATGGCTGTGTGGTATGGTATGTTTGCAGACTGGACAATAAGAGGAATAATATTTACAACAAGATTTTTAAGTGGTAAATGGATTAAAAAGGTTGTATAGATAATAAAGCCATATTTTGTATGTGTAGCGTTTTTTATTAGATAATTGTGTAAAAAATGCACTAACATATATACAGAATATGGCTTTTTATTTGGTCCTTTGTCAATGGATGACGTAAAAACTTTATAAAATATATCTCTTATTTATCTGAATATATTATACAAGTGGATTATGTGAATTATGAAGCAATCAGATGAGTTGTAAGCCGTAATTATGAACAAGATAAATTTTCAATATTAATGAATATCAAAGCATAAAAACTTTATTTTACAAGTCAGAAATCTTTAACATTATCTATAAAATTATATATCAGCAGTTATATTTTAATTAGAAATTTATAAATACACTAATTCATAAATATACTGCATAAGTAAGTTTATCCTAACTATCCGTATACAGACTTATATAAAAATAGAATGATTTTTTTATTAGAGGAAATCACAATGTCATATGCGTTTGCAGGGCATTAAAAATGAATATTTTATACATATTTAACAAAAATAGAAAAATAAAACTTTATAATATTGACAAAAATGTGAAAAAGATGTATTTTCAAGCTACTTAAACAAAATACTTATATAAAAGTTATTGGCATATTCAGTGTTGGGAGTGAATATAATTAATAAGATAAGTTTACATTTGCTTAAGGTTTTTACAACTAAATGTTAATTGCATGTATTAGGCGCAAGGCAGATAGGAGGAAGTATGTTAAGATTAAGAAAGGCTGCGGCATTGGGACTAGCAGCACTTATGACAGTCGGTTCACTTAGCATTCCGTCTACGGCGGGAGCAGCGGGGCTGCCAACAACACAGGGACATAATAAGTATGTCAACAAGAATGTATTTGATGTTATATCAAGTGATACATTCGGTACAAAGGAACTTGAGAGCCCATTATTTGATAAGACAACAGGTTCAAACGATATTACAGATTTACAGGTTCCTACACTTGCATATGATGATACAAGTATAGGACTTGTATGGCAGAAGCCGGAAAAGTACGATAATGTAGCAGATTATAAGGTATACATAAACGGTGAGCCTGCTGGCACAGCAAGAGAGAATTACAAAGTAAACGCTGCATGGGCAGCAAAGTATATGGAATCATTCTATGATTACTATAATACACAGGGCAAGAGCGATGTTGAGATGGTTAATGTAGATATCCATGCATACAGAGCAACAGGACTTAAGCCTGACACAGAATACACATTTAAAGTTGTAGCTGTAGATGAGAGTGGCAAAGAAATCGGTACAGCTAAAGAAATAAAGCAGAGAACAACAAAGGCACCAGAGGTTGTTAATATCAAGGACTTCGGTGCAGTTGAAACAGAAGGATATACATCTTACAACGATGAGATTAATGCAGTTATAGAGAGCAACACTAAGGCTATTCAGGCAGCAATCGATGCTTGTCCAGAAGGTGGAAAGGTTGTTATACCTGAAAACACAGATGGAAAGGTTTTCGTAAGTGGCGCTGTATGGCTTAAGAGTGATATGACACTTGAAGTTGATGGTACATTATGGGCATCACCTAACAGTGACCATTTCGAGATAGGTTTTCTTATGTATCCATTCTACACAGATACAAGAGGATGGGGACTTGTTAATGCGATGACAGCAGATGCGTCTAATCCTATCAAGAACGTAAGAGTAACAGGAACTGGTACTCTTTATGGTAACGGCTGGAAATATGGTGCCGGTTCAACTATATATGAAGATGGTTATACATCTAACAAGGGTAAGAATACTCAGGCTGGTGATCCAACAGACACTGAAAACTGGGGTCTTCCAAGATATGTTGGAGGCGGTAATGTAAAAGTATTTTATCAGGGTATCCAGTCAAAGGATTCAGCATATAAGTATCTTAAGAATACAGGTAACTATGATGAAGACAAGCTTACAGCGCTGTTTAGTGCCACAACAGCAGATGAAGCAAAAGAAGCGGCAACAGGAGTATCATCAGATGACCTTAAGTTTGCATATGCAACACGTTCAAGTCTTCTTATTATGAGAAACTGTGAAAATGTTTATGTTGGTGATATCACTATTGAGAACCCATCTAACCATTCAGTTAATATTCTTGATTCAAGAAATATTGCAACAACTAATGTAAAGGTATTCTCATATGATGGTAACAACGGTGATGGTCTTGGATATGGCTGTTCACAGAATGTAGTCTGCTGGGGTAACTTCACAGATACAGGTGATGATAACTTAGGTTTTGGTGCTTCAGTTGGTATGGGCGCAAGAGATTCAGAAATCCAGACAAACTCAGAAGTATGGATGTTTGATAACTTCCTTCGTGAAGGTCATGGTGGTCTTGCAGCAGGAAGTCACACAGGTAATGGTATTCAGGATGTCCTTTTTGAAGATACAGTTATGAACCATATTGATATGGCATTCAGATTTAAGTCAGCACCTACTAATGGTGGTTTCGGTGCTAACATAACAATGCGTGACTGTGCAGTAGCTGATACTAATCAGGGCTGGGTATTTACAACAAGCTATGGTGACCCTAACTCAGCATCATCTACAGAATATGCTGAAATCGGTGAGTTCTATAACTTTGCATCATATAATATTTCAGTATATGGTGCTAACCAGAATACAATACAGGTACTTGCAGATATTGACCCTGTAGGCAATACAAGCAAGCCATTACATTCACACCACAATATGTATTTCCAGGATATTACATTTGGTAATGTAGGTTCTAATGGTTCTTATAAGAACAAGAATGGCTGGGAAACACTTATAGGCTGTGACAATTCAGTATTCTACAATGTAAGGACAGTATCATATAACAAGAAAGCAGAAAGTAAGAAGACTAACAAGGCATGGAATAATATCCAGTATTGTAATAACCTTGTATTCCAGGGAACTACATGGGATTCACTTAATGCATGCACAGATAATATGAAGGCTGCTATGAGTGGAATAACTGTAAAGGATAATACAGTTAAGGCAGAAAATTATAAGGAAACACCAGAAACACCAGATAAACCAGATGCAGGTGACACAGATAATAACAAGCCAGATGCAGGTACAGCAACAGAGTGGACATCAAGTGTTGATGACTGTACAGATTTCTTTAATGATGCAGTGGATGCAACTAAGGGAAAGACAGATGCTATTGAAGCAGTACCTAAGGTAGAAACAAAGAATACACCTCATAACATCGGTTATCTGTATGATAATGAACATAATAAGGGCAAGAATACACAGTATCCAGGCTACGAGCAGGGTTATGCTTATACTAACTGCGATATAGCAGGACTTACAAAGCTTGTATTACCAATCTGCAGACAGACAGACGCAGGAACACAGACAGTTTCAGTACGTCTTGATACTAAGGATGGTAAAGAGATTGCCAAGACAACACTTAAGGGTGTTAAGAATGATGGTTATGTCGATTATGAGATGGATGTAACACTTCCAGAGGGAGTAGATACAACTAAGGCTCATAAGATATTTGTAGTATTTACATCAACAGGCAATACAGCTAATTATATTGCCAATGCAAGAGATCTTAAGGGTATTAAGACAGCAACAGCAAAGGCAGCTGACAGCAGAGCAGCAGCTAAGGAATCAGTAGACCTTACAAATGGTCTTACAGAAGGAATAGAATATAACAAGGACAGCGCATATGCTACAGTTTCTACACTTGAAACAGCAGGTGTTAATGTACTTTCAGAGTTATCAACACCAGAACAGCCAGTAACTATAGATGGTGTTACATATACACAGTTTATACAGGCATCTACAGCAGCTGGTTCAGGTGTAAAGGTTCCAGACAATGGTACAGCAACATATGTATTTAAGGCAAAGACAGACTGCTCAGTTACATTACATAACAGAGCAACAAGTAAGGAATGGTGGTTTGTAGAGTCACCAGATGGAGCAAAAATAACAAATAGTGCAACAGGCTCAACAGTTGAAGCTATTATGACATTCAACTTAAATGCAGGTAAGACATATTACTATTACTGTGCTGGTTCTAAGCCAATGGTATATGGTATATATCTTGATGCACCAGTAGCTAACGCAGATTCTTTACTTAAGGAAGAAACAGCAACAGGTGGTTCAGATAGTAGTGATACACAGACAGCTTCAGATAAGTCAGTTAAGCTTACATGGACAGCAGTTGACAATGATACTGAAGTATACTATGGAGTTGACACATATGTTGATGGTGTAAAGGTTGATATGGTTGACGGAATTAAAGATACATCAACAATTATTGACAGATTATCAGCAGGTGTTGAGTACACATTTAAGGTATATGTAAGTGAAAAGGCTGATAATGCTAACAGCTTAAATGCAGGCAACAACAAGACATATCTTGGTGAATCAACATTTACAACAGAAGGAAGTAAGGACACAGCAGCTATTGCAGCTAAGGACACAGAAGTTAGTCTTGCAAGTGCTATATATACATGCGCACAGGCAACATGGACAGGAATTTCAAAGGATGATACAAGAATTCGTGGATATAAGATATATGCTAATGGCAATCTTGTTAAGACACTTTACAACTATCAGATAAATAAGTATGACACAGTAGATACTATAAGCAATCAGGTTGGTCGTCTTACACCGGGTATTGAAAATAAGGTTCAGATTGTTGCATTTACAGATGCAGGAGTAGAATACAAGTATCCAGAAGCAACAGCTAAGACACTTGAAAACTATGATTACAAGGCTCCTGTATGGAGCAGCGATGCTGCAGTTACAGCTAAGGAAAATGAAGCCGGTGACATCGTTATAACATGGGATGCAGCAACAGATGATACAAAGGTTGGCGGATACCGTGTATACCTTGATGGTGTAGCTTATGGTTCTGATAAGTACTTTAATCCAGTTAATGGAGCAAAGACAACAGAAGAAACAACTTATACAATTAAGAAAGAAAATCTTCCAGAAGGCTTTAAGGCATCAGATGCCCACACAGTAACAATCCAGGCAGGAGATACATGGTGGAAGGCAGAAACTACTATGGGAGCTTTCGATAAGATGGCAGGATTTAACTGGACTAACAAGGGTCTTAGCGCAGCTGTTGAAAATTATAAGCCAGAGCCAGGCAAGACAGATACAAAGATTGATAACGATACAGTATCTGTTGATAAAGAAGAAGTAGAAAATGCTATACTTACAGATGATGATAAGAAAGCTCTTGAAGCTGGTCAGAATGTAGATATAAAGATTAGTGTAACAGATGCTTCTAATGAAGTATCAGCAGATGCTAAGATAGCAATAGAAGCTGCACTTAAGGCAGCAGCAGACAAGGATGCATCTGTCAATGTTGGACAGTATCTTGATATATCTATTAAGAAGACAGTAGGTGAAGCTTCTTCTGATGTAACAGAAACAGCTAAGGCAATCAGCTTCAATGTTGATATACCAGAAACAATGAAGAATGCTGATAAGAATGTATCAAGAACTTACTATATCATAAGAATGCATGACGGTAAGGCAGAAGTTATTCCATCAAGTGTTGAAAATGATAAGATAACATTTGCAACAGATAAGTTCTCAACATATGCACTTGCATATGCAGATGCTTCTGTAAAGTCAGATGATGGAACAAACACAAATCCAGATGACAGCAAGAAAGATGATGGAACAAATACAAATCCAGATGACAGCAAGAAGGATGATGGAACAATCACAACACCAGATGACAGCAAGAAGGATGATACAACAGTAACAACACCAGATAATGGCAATAATGCAGCCGGCGGTGCATCTACAGGCAGCACAACAGACACAACAGCTACAACACCTAAGACAGGTGATACAAACGCTTCAATGTGGATGTTACTTGCAATTATGGGAATGGCAGGAATTGCATTTGTTACTGCAAAGAAGAGAGGTTTAGTAAGAAAGTAATAATGCTTACAGACTTAGAATACAAGTTATATAAATGAAAATAATATAATGAGTAGTTGAAGAAGCTATTCTTAAGACTTATAACCGCAGGGTGGAGACTTAGGAGTAGCTTCTTATCTTTTTGTGGTATATAATGAGCACAAGGAAAAGGTTTGAAAACAGGAGAAAAATAATATAAATAAAGAATTCATACTAAAGAGATTGGAGATAGAAAGGAGAATGTTTAAGGAAAAAGTGGCTGAATTTACTGGTAATATGCTGTTAAAAAATGCAGAAGTAATGCCGCATTTCCATCGATATTCCAGAGAATATGGGAAGAAATTCTTAAAAATGCTAATGTTATGGTGATTATATGCGGCTCACTTATATCTATGATGGAGTCACAGGTTCTGGCATATAATAGTCCGTTGTATGGCAGAAGAACTGCACAGATTAGGTTAAAGCAGATAACTTTTAAGTATTATAAAGAGTTCTTTAGCAGCAGGTCTGATAATGAGCTTATAGAAAGATATGCGGTTACAGGTGGTGTTCCTAAGTATATAGAATTATTTACAGATGAGTCTGATATATATAATGCAATATATAATAATATATTGTCCAAGTCGGGATATCTGTACGATGAACCGAATTTTCTGTTAAGACAGGAGGTAACGGAGATTGGAAGATACTGGAATCCTAAAACAGAGATAGATATATGCGCACTTGACCCGGAAGGGAAAAATATAATAGTCGGGGAGTGCAAGTACTGGAAAGATAAGATGTGTGTTAATGTAGAGGTTATTGTAAGGAATGTAAATTGTGCTATAATGTGCGTAAGCAATGAGCCGTGCATGATAAAAGAATAAAAAAGCAACAGCTTTTCCGGACATGCACGGCGTAGCAAATAATACGTGCTATAATGACACATAGCAATAACAAAGGAGGCTTGATGAATGATAAAAAAATACCCCAAAATCATTACAACGCTGGCAATATGCGGTGGTCTGATAATGGGCTTTAATACATTAAAAACACCAGTATATGCTAATGATGATGCACAGACAGTAATAACCAATGATGAAAATGGCATACCTGACAGTGTTTTGTACAATGCTCTGTTAGAAGAACTTGACCGCAACAATGATGGCGTACTCACTAAAGAGGAAGCCAGTAAGAAGTTATATGCATTTACAATAGAGGATGAAAATATCACAACTCTTAAAGGTATTGATAATATACCCAATATAATAGCTATGACATTAGCTAACGATAATATAACAGATATCAGTCCATTAGCTGGTCTAAAAAAAATAGAATCACTTAATATTGAGGGAAATAATATAAGCGATATAAGTGTTTTGAGTAATCTTTCAAAACTTAAGAAAATTAGTATTGATGATAATAATATAAGTGATATTTCACCACTTAAGGGACTTACCAGGCTTGACTGGATAACAATGCGCAACAATAATATAAGTGATATAAGCGCACTGGGCAGTCTTACAAGCTTAACACATGTTGACCTTGATGATAATAATGTGAGTGATATCAGTCCGCTTAAGAATATGAAGCAGCTTGTTATGATAAGACTTGCTAATAACAATGTCAGCGATATCAGTGCTCTTGAAGGCTTTACTAACTTAAAAGAGCTGCATCTTGAAAACAATCATATTTCGGATATAAGTGCTTTAAAGGACTCCTATGAAATGAATTGTTTAAGGCTGAATGATAATAATGTCAGCGATATCAGTGTTTTAGCACAGTATGATTCTTTATGGGAATTAAAGCTGCAGAATAATAATATAACCAATATAGATTCTTTAAAGCTGTTTTTTGAAGGCTGCAATACAGATTTCTATGATAGTGATTTCTTGTACTATGATGCAGACAATGTATTACACGGAAGAGTACTTCTTTATGGTAACAAGATACCTGAAAGTTCATTCAGAAATGCAGCTTCCCGTTATATACTTAACTATCCGGTAACAAAAGATGGTGAATTAATAGGTGTGACATGGCTTGAAGCACAGCAGCCTGTAAAGGATGAAGATAACAGCTCAGGTGACAATAATAATGATAATAACAATACAACAAATACTGGAAAAGTTGTACAGCTTGATGATGGAAACTGGTATTATGTTGTAAATGGTGCTGTTGACTACAGTTATAATGGAGTAGCGAATAACGAATACGGCTGGTTCTATATAAGAAATGGAGTACTCGACTGGAGTTATACAGGCTTAGCAGACAGCGAATATGGCTGGTTCTATATAAGAAATGGAGTACTTGACTGGAGTTATACAGGCTTGACAGACAGCGAATATGGCTGGTTCTATGTAAGAAACGGAGCCCTTGACTGGGGTTATACAGGCGTAGCAGGTAACGAGTATGGCTGGTTCTATGTAAAAAACGGAGTGCTCGACTGGAGTTATACGGGCGTAGCAGGTAATGAATATGGCTGGTTCTATGTAAAGAATGGAGTACTCGACTGGAGTTACACAGGCGTGGCAGGTAATGAGTATGGCTGGTTCTATATAAAAAACGGAGTGTTAGACTGGAGCTATACGGGCGTAGCAAATAATGAGTACGGCTGGTTCTATATAAAGAACGGAGCATTAGACTGGAGTTATACAGGACTTGCATATAATGCATATGGAACATGGTACATAGTAAATGGTGCAGTTGCATTTGATTATACAGGCAGTGTTAATAATGTAAATGTTGTCAACGGACAGGTAGTAGGACATGAACATAACTGGGTACATCGTGAAGATGTTTATGGTGAAAAGTTCATATCAAAAGATAATATGAAACGATATGATGACGGAACTTATATCATTGATGATGGATATGAGGCTGTATACGAGAGCCACATAATATGCGGTAATTGTAAGAAGGACTTTGGCTCTGGCGATGATGCAGTAGAGTTATGGGCAGAGCATGCGCTGATAAGCCCTCTTTATACATGCTGTCAGAACTATTTCGTTGAAGAAATTCTTGTCGGAGAGAAATGTACAGCAGTTGTAACACCAGCGCATGATGAATGTTCGGGTTGTGGAGTTGTAAAGGGCGAATAAATAAAGTTGTAAAAGGTAAATAAATAATATTTAACATTATAGGTGCTCTCAAGGCTTTAAAATAAAGGCTTTGAGGGCATTTTTGAATTTGAATATATGTCAAATACAGATTGAAACACATAAATTTTTATGATAAAATAAATCTAAATATTGAAATAAATACAGTGCGGCAGGGTAATGAGGCTGGCTTTTATGTCTGTGCAGGATAATGATGCCAGAGCATAACACCAGAACCTTATGATTAATGCTGCCTGACAAGGAGGATATAATGGAGCAGTATAAGCAGGAATTTATAGATTTCATGGTAGAGAGTGATGTATTAAAGTTTGGTGATTTCACATTAAAGAGTGGAAGAAAGTCACCATTTTTTATGAACGCTGGTGCTTATGTAACAGGTACACAGCTTATGCGTCTTGGTGAGTATTATGCTAAAGCTATTCACGAAACATATGGTGATGACTTCGATGTACTTTTCGGACCTGCATATAAGGGAATTCCAATCAGTGTAGTTACTGCTGTTGCTTATGCTAAGTTATACGGCAAAGAAGTACGTTACTGTTCAGACCGTAAGGAAGAGAAAGACCACGGCGCAGATAAGGGCGGTTTCCTTGGAAGCAAGCTAAAGGACGGCGACAGAGTTATTATGATAGAAGATGTTACTACATCTGGTAAGTCTATGGAGGAAACAGTTCCAAAGGTAAGAGGAGCTGCGGACGTTACTATCGTAGGTCTTATGGTATCCCTTAACCGTATGGAAGTAGGTCTTGGTGGTAAGATGAGCGCACTCGATGAGATTAAGGAAAGATATGGTTTCCCTACAAGCGCAATCGTTACTATGGAGGATGTTGTTGAACACCTTTATAATAAGGAATGTGAAGGCAAGGTTGTTATAGATGATACATTAAAGTCAGCTATAGATGCTTATTATGAGCAGTATGGTGTGAGAAATTAATATGCTTGCTATTGCATAAAATGTGAGAAAATGTTTTTGCCAAAGATAATGGCTGGCAGCGAAAATGTTTTGAACTATGTTTTGAACTTAACATCATATGAATATTAGGAGGCAGCATGGAAGAAAAGTTATATAAAAAGATGAAGTCAGTAGGTGTATCTAATCTGGTATTTGGTATCGTAACTATAGCATTTGGAATAGGTGCAGGTGTTATGATGATTGTTAATGGCGCAAGACTTCTTGCACATAAGTCGGATGTGCTTTTTTAAATATGTTGATTAACTGCCTGGTATGGCATATATTTACAGTAGAGGAGAGAGTAAGAAATATTGTAAATTATGCTGTACCGGGCATATTGCGTTGTTGAGGCAGGGGTGGAATATAGAAATATTCAGAAAATAGTATCTGGAATATGGATAATATTAGTATTGTAGTAGAGGGTATTTAATTATCAATAATTGATATTAATGTTGTAATAGAGCAGAATGATAGAGTAGAGTTAGTTAAAATAGAGGCTGATAAAAATAAGATTAAGCAGTATATGGATTACTTAAGACAAAAGAAGTAATTATCCATATTGTAGGGAACAGAATTCAAGATAATGGGAGAATAATAGAAAATTATAAAGACAGGCAAAATAATTATGAAATTTGAAAAAAATAAAAAAACTCTAATGAAGCTTTTGTTTATTATATATATGTGTCTTCTTATATACGTTGTATTTTTTGCAGAAGCAATGGGGAGGACACCTCAGGGGGAGTATGTGTATAACCTTGTTCCTCTTAGGGAAATTAAGCGTTTTTGGAAGTATATTTTTGATAATGATACACTGGGCAGTATAGCAAGGCTTAATATATTTGGCAATATTATTGCCTTCGTGCCATTTGGAATATTTCTGCCATATTTATCAGAAGGAAAGCTTAAGTTTATATTAACATTTCTGTATTCGTTTGGATTATCACTGACAATAGAGCTTGTGCAGCTTATAACCAGAGTGGGAAGCTGCGATGTGGATGATATAATACTTAATACGATTGGTGGAGTTATAGGATACATACTCTGGAGCATATACAGACATATTAAGAAAGGATAGAAGATTAAAGTGAAGTTATTTAATAAGTACAAGTTCTCGGATAAAAGACAGTCACTTGGTGGAATAATATCTACTATAATGGGGTTGTTAGCTTTGGCATCTTTAATATATGGAGTGTATATTTCGTTTAAGGCGCAGGGATATGCCGGACTTAAAGTAGGAAGTCTGGGACTTTTAAGTCTTTTTATATCGGTTATTGGAACAATTATCGGACTGTTAAGCTTCAAGGAGGACGATAAGTTTTATACATTGTCAAAGGTTGGTTCGATGCTTTGTGGAATACTTGCAGTATTTATGATAGCGGTATTTCTTATGGGATTATAATTAAGTATGCTGATATGGATTATATAGGTTTATAGGATTACAAATGTTTTATTAAGGAGATGTGGTTGTGTTTGATGATAATGTATTAGAGCGTTATTCGCTTGCTATAGAAAGAATTGCAGAGATTAATAGTGAGTGTGAGATAAAGAATAATAAGCATAAAGATTATTTTAATAAAGTGTCAGCATTTATCCTGCTTATGGATAAGCTTAAAAATGATGTGGCAGATGATGCATTTAACAGTATGTCACTTGAGGAGCTTAGTGAGTATAACCACAGACTCTATGAAGATGTGGCAGACAGTGCATATGATACAAGCTATGCTAATCCACGCGTATGTGCAAAGGCGTTCGGTGAGGATGCTGGAAAGCTTATGGCTATGGTTTATATGGAGCTTCGTGCACTTATCGTGTATATGTATGAGAAAAGATTATCAGATGCTACATCCGTTATTGAACTTTTTATAGAATTATATTGTATATTTGTCGATAATGAAGCTGATGCTGCCGGAAGAAATAATAATGCCCAATATACTGATAGTACAGTGTGTGGATGTGAGGCATCGGATATAATTCCGGATGAAGAGTACCGCCAGCTTGGTGAGGCTGTTTACTGGTATGTAAGCGATTACAGTGATGATTATATAGATTACAGGATAAGAGAGCTTCTTGACCCATCACTTGACTTTGCAACTAAGATTATTATGGAAAGTGACTTAAGTGATGTAAGATATCTTTATAAATATGGTGAGTATGTAACTGATAATGAGCTTAAGATGGCAAGACACCTTAATACATTAAGTGAAGAAGCTATACAGGATATGGCACGCACATTTACAGAAGGATACAGAATAGGCTTCGTGCTTGGCAATAAGCCGCTCGATAAGAAGAAAACAGTTAATATAAGATATTGCCTTGGTTTTGAAAGGCTTGTCAGGGCGGAGATAGAACAGTTTGAAAAGATGGGGCTTAAGCCTACTATATACAGGGCTGCGGTTAATACTATCAATAAGAAAATGCATATTAAGATAGGTTATTATGGTGCAAGCCCTAACAAGCAGATGGAGTTCGACCACAGATTTGATAATGCACTTTATCTTGACGGCGACTTTGTTGAAAGAAAGTTAGGCGCACTTAAGAGTGCTTACGAAAAGTACAGTGAGCTTGCAGCGGTTCACGGCGGCCCTGCTGTTATGGAGGTGTTCGGTGAAACACCATTTGAGCCGGAGGATACTATAGAATGTTGTCATCTTGATTATAAACAGCAGAAGCTTCTTGTTAAGTATAATAATGAGTCTGGAAGTATTATCAACAGTTATATTAAGGGCGAGGAGAGAAGCTTTACTATAATAGCTTATCCATCACCACAGATAGGTGATAAGTTCCCAGAGATATTTAATGAGATAGTTAAGATAAATACTCTGGATTATGAAAAGTATAAGGTTATCCAGCAGAATATTATAAATGTGCTTGATAAGGCAGAATATGTAGAGGTTCACGGACAGGGAGCCAACGAAACAGATATGAAGGTTTCTATTATGAAGGTTAATAATCCTGATAAGGAAACTGTATTTGAAAACTGTCTTGCAGATGTCAATATTCCCCTTGGCGAGGTATTCACTTCACCAGTTCTTAAGGGAACAGAGGGGGTGCTTAATGTAAGCAGTGTCTATCTTAATGATATTAAGTTTAATAATCTTAAGGTGTACTTTAAAGATGGTTTTGTTACAGATTATAGCTGTGATAACTTTGAAGATGGTATGAAGGGCAAGGCACTTTTTAAAGAAAATGTATTATATAACCATGACACTCTCCCTATCGGTGAATTTGCCATAGGAACAAACACAACAGCTTATGTTATGGCTAATAAGTATGACATCGTGTATCTTCTTCCTATACTTATAGTTGAGAAGATGGGGCCTCATTTTGCGATAGGCGACACCTGTTATTCAAGGTCAGAGGACGTGGCAGTGTATAATCCTGATGGCAAGGAGATAATATCAAGAGATAATGAGGTGTCATTATTAAGAAAGACAGAACTAGATAAGGCATATTTTAACTGCCATACAGATATAACTATCCCATATGAGGAAATAGGCGATATAACAGTTGTTGGTTATGACGGCGAGAGAACAGCTATTATAAAGAATGGACGTTTTGTGCTTGATGGAACTAAGGAGCTTAATGAACCTTTTGAAGAGTAAGAATTATATATTGACAATTTTTTATAATCTAATATAATATTAAAAGGTTAGTGATAAATATATTATAAATATCTATAGTGTAAAATATATAGATATGAGAGGCTTATTAATTGGTTATGGAAACAAAAGAGTTGTGTGTATTCAATGGAGATGGAAATATTTTATGTACAAAGTAAGTGAAGATATCGGTGTTGTTAGTGCGGGCGAGATGTTAGTTACGAAAGATATAGACTTAAAAGCGCTGGATCTGAATAGTGCAGATAGAAAAGCATATTTTGCTGTGAAACGTTTTTTTGATATATTCATTTCTTTGATAGGATTGATTTTCGTAGTTCCAGTAGCAGTAGTTGTAAAGTTGTGCTATGTAATATCGGGAGATATGAAGCCGGTTCTTTATAAGCAGAAAAGAATAGGTAAGAACGGAAAGCCAATATATATATATAAGTTCAGAAGTATGGTCAGTAATGCAGACAAGGTACTTGAGGAATTACTTGAAAAGGAAGAGTATAAAGAAGAATGGGAGCAAAATCAGAAGTTTGAGAATGACCCAAGAATTACAGGTATTGGTAATGTATTAAGAAAAACATCTCTGGATGAAATTCCACAGTTTATTAATGTATTAAAGGGCGATATGTCTATTATCGGACCAAGACCATTAGTTGAGGGTGAGCTTGATGCACATAATGGAAATCACAGCATATATGAAAGTGTCAGACCCGGAATGAGTGGCTGGTGGGGCGCTAATGGAAGAAGCGCAACTACATATGAAAGAAGACTTGAATTAGAATATTTTTACTGTAAGAATTGCAGCATAATATTAGATATCAAGTGTATATTATTGACAATTGTGGCAGTCTTTTTTAAGAAAGGCGCTAAGTAACAGGAATGGGTATGAACAAAGATATAAGCGTAATAATTGCAGCACATAAGAAGTATAAGATGCCAGAAGACGGAATGTATATTCCTATGCAGGTTGGTTCACAGGGAAAGCCAGATATAGGTTATATAAGAGATAATACAGGCGATAATATATCGGACAAGAATAAGAATTTCTGTGAACTTACAGGAATGTACTGGTTATGGAAGAATGATAATTCCAACGTAAAAGGGCTGGTGCATTACAGAAGATATTTCCTTGAAAAGAAATGCAAGGATAAATGGGAGGCGATAGCCTCAAAGGATTATATTGAGGGTATATTAAAAGACTACGATATAATTCTTCCAAAGATGAGAAATTATTATATAGAAACTAATTATAGTCAGTATATACATGCACATCATAAGATAGATTTAGATTTAACAAGAGAGATTATTGCAGAAAAGTATAGTGAGTATCTTGATGCTTATGATAAAAGCATGAAAATGACAAAAGGTCATCGTTTTAATATGATGATTATGAAGAAGAAGTATTTTGATGAATATTGTGAGTGGCTGTTTGACATATTATTCGAGCTTGAAAAAAGGCTTGATATTTCTGGATATTCTGATTATGATGCAAGAGTTTTTGGGTTTGTAAGTGAAAGACTTCTTGATGTGTGGGTTTTCACTAAAAATTATAAATATAAGGAATTGCCAGTGGGATTTATGGAAGATGAACATTGGGGAAGAAAGATTAACAATTTTTTAAAGAGAAAATTCTTAAAGAAACATAATTAAAAATAAGTTTTTAGTTATATATATAAAATCCCTAAGTAGACGATGTTTCTATAAGGGGATTTTTTATTATAATGATATATTGCTTGGGGAAGTGTATTATCATGGATGCGTATGTAAGCAGTTTTAATATGGACAGAAAGAGGTAAATATGTGTATTAATGTTTTGGTCTTTGGAATGACGGATAATCCGGGGGGAATGGAAAGCTGTGTAATGAATTATTACCGCAACATAGATAAGAATGAAGTCCACTTTGATTTTCTATGTAACTGGGAACATATGGTATATGCAGATGAAGTTATGGCTGATGGCTCACGTATATATACAATTCCTAAGAGAAGTGACGATTATAAGGCATATAAAGAAAAGATGGATGAATTCTTTGAAAAGCATGCTAAGGATTATGATGTGCTATGGTATAATACATGTACGCTTGCTAACATAGATTATCTTGTGTATGCTAAGAAGTATGGAATAAAGAAAAGAATAATACACTCGCATAATTCTGGTAATGAAACATCCAAGTTAAGAGGTATGCTTCATTATATTAATAAAATGAGATTAAGTATGTATGCGACTGATTATTGGAGCTGTTCTATGCCTGCATCAAAATATTTCTTTAGCAACAGGATTATTAATTCCACAAGACATCATATTATTAACAATGCAATACAGTTACAGCATTTTCAGTATGATGAAGAAAAAAGAAAAGAGCTGCATGATAAATATAATCTTAATAATAAGAATGTTATAGGACATATAGGCAGGTTCCAGCCACAGAAAAATCAGGAGTTTCTTGTAGAAATATTTAGCAGATATCTAAAGCAAGATAACAATGCAATCCTTATGCTTATAGGACAAGGTGAGAATGAGGATAAGGTAAAACAGCGTATATCAGAACTTGGTATTAATGATAAAGTTATGCTTATGGGTGTTCGTCAGGATGTCAATGAACTGTTACAGGCAATGGATGTGTTTGTACTGCCATCTTTATTTGAGGGACTTGGTATGGTTCTTATTGAGGCTCAGGCGGCAGGACTGCCATGTGTGACATCTAAGGATGTTGTTCCTGATATTGTAAATGTTACTGGTAATGTAAGTTTTGTTCCGCTGAATAATAATGCAGACGAGTGGGCGCAGAAGATATATGATACTTTGCAGAAGACATATGAGAGGAATAAGAGTATTCCGATGTTAACAGAGGCGGGATATGATATAGCTAGAGAGGCAGATAGGTTTGCATTATATTTGAAGGAGAACTAGATTAAAAATGAGAATATTAGTTATTGGGCAAGGTAGTAATCCGGGTGGAGTAGAAGCTGTAATTAAAAGATATTATGAAGCTGTTAAAAATAATATTCAATTTGATTTTATAGTATGTACAGATACATGTTACAATCAGGAATACTATGAAAGCAATAATTGTGAGATTTTCTTTGTTAAAAGCGCACAATTCAGACACCCTTTAAAATATAAAAAAGAAATAAAAAATTTCTTTAAGAATAAAAAAAATACATATGATGCAATATGGTGTAATTGCTGTGATTTAGCTAATTTCGGATATATTGTGAAACAGGCTGAAAAAATAGGTATAAAGAAAAGAATAGTACATGCACACAATAATCAGTTAATGCATACGGGTAAAAAGAGATATTTTTATAAATTAATGCATAATTATTGGAAATATAAGATAGATAGATATGCAACTGATTTTTGGGCATGTTCTGAAGAAGCAGGGAAGTTCTTTTATAAAAATAATATATTAAAAAGCGATAAGTTCAGAATAATAAATAATGCTATTGAGGTGAAGAAATATTATAGAAATGAACATGTAAGAAATGAGGTAAGAGCACAGCTTGGAATTAGTGATAATAATATAGTTATTGGAAATGTAGGAAGATTTCAATATCAAAAAAATCACGACTTTCTTATAGATATATATAATTCTTTTTGCAAAAAATATCCAGACAGTAGACTTATTCTTGTAGGACAAGGTGTTGAGGAAGCTGCGATAAAGAATAAAGTGAAAAGTTTAAATATTGAAAAAAATGTTATATATATGGGTATAAGAAATGATGTCAATAAAATAATGCAGGCTATTGATGCTTTTGTACTTCCTTCAAGATTTGAGGGACTTGGAATAGTTCTTATAGAAGCACAGGCGGCAGGAGTGCCTTGTGTTACATCAAAGAATGTTGTTCCTAGTGTTGTTAATGTTACGGGAAATGTTGAATTTGTAGGACTGGATGAAGCTGTTGATAAGTGGGTCGAAGCTATTGAAATGCAGATGAATAAAAAAATAGATTATAAAGAAAGTAATATTAAGGTTACAGAGGCAGGTTATGATATTGAAATTGAAGGTGATAAATTCAGACGTTTCTTGGAAAGTTAGATGAAAGAGGAAAATTAATGGTTGATAAATATTATATTAAAATACAGATAGACGAGTCAAATAATGCAAGTTCGAAAGCGGTTAATGATTGTAATTATATTCTTGAAAGTTATGGCATTAAACCATTCAGATTAAAGATAAAAAACAAAGGAAATAAGTATATAAAAAAGATAAATAATTATCTTCAATTAGAAAAAATAACTACAATTAAAAAAAATTCTTTAGTTTTTATACCGCATCCGATATATCTGAATAAGAAATATATAGATATATTAAACAAGGCAAAACAAAAAAGAAATATAAAATTAATCTTTATTATTCATGATTTAGACTCTGTCAGAAAAATGTTTCCAGATGTAGAAGCTGATTTTGAATATATAGATGGTACGATGTATAAAATAGCTGATTATGTTATAGCCCATAATGAAAGTATGAAAAAGTACCTTATAAGTAAAAATGTGGATGAAAATAAAATAGTTACATTAAAAATATTTGATTATCTTACAGATAATGATATTGATAATAAAAATATAAAATATTCCAAAACATTAAATATAGCAGGTAATCTTAATACGAATAAATGTAAGTATATAAAAGAACTCAATGAAATAGACAAGTCCATTAATATAAATTTATACGGGCTTAATTTTGATAAAGCAGTTCTTAACTCATCATCAATACATTATAAGGGTGCTTATCCAGCTGATGTTATACCATCAAAGCTAACAGAAGGCTTTGGATTAGTCTGGGATGGAGATAGTGTTAATGGATGTAAAGGAAATATAGGAGATTATTTAAGGTATAATAATCCACATAAATTATCTTTATATCTTGTATCAGGTTTACCAGTAGTTATATGGAAAGAGGCAGCAGAGGCACAGTTTGTTAAAGATAATAATGTTGGAATTGTAGTTGAAACAGTTGAACAATTTGGTAAAGCATTTGATTTGATTAGTGAAGAAGATTATTATAATATGGTTAAAAATGCAAAAGGTATTTCTAGCAGATTAAGAAAAGGTGAATATCTTATTAATGCTGTTCAAGAAATATTTGATACAATGTAGCATGATGAATAATGGGAGAGAAACATGGGTAAATTAAAGGAACTAAAAAATAATTGGCGTGCAAAAGATATTATTATATGTTTACTATTTAGCATATATGTGTTAATAACAACGTTTTCAACAACAGCATGGTATACATTTAGTGAAGGAACCGCATTTTGCAGAGCTTTAAAGCTTATAAGATATGCTTTTTATGTGATATTTGCTTTATATGTTATTGTTAAATTGTTGAGAAAGGAATATAGCAAAGAAGCATTATTTTATTTTATTTTATTATTTATTTTTTCATTTATAGGTATTTTTACGGGAAAAGATAAATCATTATTTTTGGCAATTATTTATTTTGCCTGCTTTTTTGGTTATTCAAGTAAAAGATTAATAAAATATTCGACTATTGTCCAAGGAGGACTTTTATTTATAACAATAATATGTGCATTTCTTGGGTTAGCTGATAATAGTATTCTTGACTTTACAAGAATGAGATATTCGCTTGGATTTGATTGGTCTAGTTTTGCTTCAATACTATATTTGTTTGTAGCTTTAGAATATATTTATGTACGAAGAAGCGGTCTGACGTTTGTTGAGTGTATAGTAATAGAGGCTGTAAATGTATTTATATATAAGTATACAAATACAAAAATGAGTTTTCTTATATTAACAGCAGTTATGATAGTGATGTTTATAGGTTCATTATCAGATAGTTTTGTACAATTTGGAAAAAGGTTACTTGATAAAACAGAAAAATTTATTATCATTGTCCCAGTGATGGGAGCTTTTTTAGCATGCTGGCTACCTTTGTATAATGCAGATAGTAAAATATGGTATACTTTAAACAGCATGCTTTCTGGTAGATTATGGCAGTGTAAAAATGCAATAATAAAATATGGCTTTTCTTTGTTTGGTAAACATATGGAAGCCCAGACATTTTCAGTAACAAGTATAGGTAATGAGGAGTTAACATATTTTATTGACTCAGGGTATCTCCATTTTGCAATGAAATATGGAATTATAGTGCTTATATTGTTGGTTGCATTATATGTTATTTCTATCTGGAAAGCTTATAGAAATAAGGACTATTATATGATATTCATATTTGTTGTGCTGTCAGTATTTTGTATAAATGATTTATACTTGATAAATGCATATAATATATTCACGATATATATATTCTGCGACAATGATATTTTCAAAGAAATACCATTATTGCAGAAGTTATCAAAACCAGTAGGTGTGGTTTATGATTGTATAGGTGACATTAGTTCAAAGATGTCAAAGAAAGAACGTTAATATGAGTAAGCAGAAATCATTAAAATTAAACTTCATAATGAATGCAATACTTACAATGTCAAGCTTTCTGTTTCCGCTTATAACATTTCCGTATGTATCAAGAGTGTTACTTCCGGCAGGAACAGGAAGGGTTTCATTTGCGAATTCTGTTGTGACTTATTTCGTTATGATATCACAGCTTGGTATTCCGACATATGGTATAAGAGCGTGTGCGGTTGTAAGGGATAATCCGGTAAAGTTAAAGAAAACAGTATATGAGTTATTTATAATCAATGTGTTTATGAGTATTCTTGCATATGCAGTGTTTTTTATAGCTATGGCAAGTGTGCCAAGACTAAGGGCAGACAGAAATCTGTTTCTTATAACGAGTACACTCATATTCTTTAATACAATAGGTGTGGAATGGCTTTATAAGGCATTGGAGCAATATACATATATAACAGTCCGTTCAATTATATTTAAGTTTGTTGCGCTTATTGCAATGTTTGTGCTGGTACGTGATGCGGATGATTATGTAATATATGGCGGAATATCGATATTTGCAGCATCAGCTTCCAATGTATTTAACTTCTTAAGATTAAGGAAAATCTTAGGAAAAAGAAAAGTGTCAGGACTTAATCTTAGAAGACATTTCAAGCCGGTATTTACATTTTTTATAATATCGTGTGCTACAACTATATATACTAATCTTGACAATGTTATGCTTGGTTTTATGAAGGATGATATTGAAGTTGGATATTATAATGCAGCAACGAAGATTAAAAATATTCTTGTAAGTATAGTCACATCATTAGGAACAGTGCTTATGCCAAGAGCTGCTTATTATATTGAGCAGGAAATGTGGGACGAATTCTATAAGCTTTCCAAGAAGGCTATAAAGTTCGTTCTGATTGCGGCAACATCGATGATGATATATTTTATGATATATGCAAGGGAAGGTGTGCTTTTTCTGTCGGGAGATGCATTTGAAGGGGCAGTTATTCCTATGATGATAGTAATGCCTACATTATTGTTTATAGGACTTACCAATATTATGGGTATTCAGATGCTTATTCCAATGGGACTTGAGAATGCAGTTATGATATCAACATTTGCAGGTGCGATAGCCGACCTTATATTAAATGCCATACTTATACCATTCTTTGGTTCGGCAGGTGCAGCTATAGGAACGCTTGTTGCAGAATTTATTGTGTTTATAGTCCAGATGGTATATCTTAAGAAGGATATAGCGTATCTGTATTCTAAACAGAATTATATAAAGATTATAGCTGCATTGATTGTTGCAATGATTGGAGCTGTTGCTGTTAAAGTATTAATATCAGGAATATTTATAAAACTTGTTGTATCAGCAGTATTATTCTTTGGATTATATGTAATTATGCTTTATATAATGAGAGAAGAAGTTATTACAGAGAACGTGAATAGAATTCTATCGCGTTTTATAAAAAAGTAAATAGATTTATAATCAGGATGCTAAGGTAAAAATTATAAAGCCAATGGATTAAAATGGAGGATTAAAATGTACGATTATTTAGTAGTAGGTTCAGGATTATATGGTGCAATATTTGCCCATGAAGCTAAGAAAGCAGGAAAGTCAGTTCTTGTGGTTGACAAAAGACCTAATATAGCAGGTAACATTTACACAGAAAAGCATGAAGGTATCAATGTACATAAGTACGGCGCACATATATTCCATACTAATAACAAGAAGGTATGGGAGTATATTACACAGTTTGCTGAATTCAACAGATTTACTAACAGTCCTGTAGCTAATTATAAAGGTGAGCTTTACTCAATGCCTTTTAATATGTACACATTCAATAAGATGTGGGGCGTTGTAACTCCAGAAGAGGCAGCGGCTAAGATTGAGGAGCAGAAAAAAGAGATAACAGGCGAACCTAAAAATCTTGAAGAGCAGGCAATATCACTTGTTGGACGTGATATATATGAAAAGCTTGTAAAGGGTTATACAGAAAAGCAGTGGGGAAGAGACTGCAAGGAACTTCCAGCATTTATTATTAAAAGACTTCCTGTAAGACTTACATTTGATAATAATTATTTCAATGCTTTATATCAGGGAATTCCAATGGGCGGATATACTAAGATGGTTGAAAATATCTTAGATGGTATTGAAGTAAGATTAAATACTGATTACCTTGAGCATAAGGAGGAGCTTGATGCACTTGCAGATAAGGTTGTATACACAGGTCCGATAGATGCGTACTTTGATTATAAGCTTGGAACACTTGAATACCGTTCAGTAAGGTTTGAAAATGAAACTCTTGATAAGCCAAACTTTCAGGGTAATGCAGCTGTCAATTATACTGACAGGGAAACACCTTGGACACGTATTATAGAGCATAAGTGGTTTGAGTTTGGCAAGGATGAAGAGGGCAACGACCTTCCAAAGACTATTATAAGCCGTGAGTATTCATCAGAATGGAAGCCGGGTGATGAACCTTATTATCCAGTAAATGATGAGAAGAATGGAAAGCTGTACGAAGAGTATAAGAAGTTGGCAGATGCAGAGGGTAAAGTTATATTCGGTGGAAGACTTGGAGAATATAAGTATTATGATATGGATGCTACTATTGCTTCTGTACTTGATAAGTGTGAGAGTATTTTTGGAAAGTAGTATAATAATTATATATGATGATAATCCCACGATATGCGAATATTGGGCAGGGTGCTATGTGCCAGTGGCACATGTTTAGCACGGACCGAAGCGGAGCGTAGACGTTGGAGTGCGTAGCACGGAACAATCCGTAGGTATCATAGTTGGGGGCTTTTGACCCCAACATCTAAGATAATATAAAATCAAAAATATAAAGAAAAGAATAAAGAGAAGGAAAACAAGTGGCTGATACAGATGTAAGTGTAATAATCCCAGCGTATAATGCCTCCCAATATATAGGCAGAGCTGTGGAAAGTGTAAAAAAACAGACTGGATTAACATGGGAAATTATAATTGTTGAGAATGGTTCTACAGATGATACATATGATAAATGTCTGGAATATGCCAATGCAGATGACAGAATTAAAGTTATGCAGAGTAATAAAGGTGTGTCCAATGCACGTAATAAGGGGCTTGATAATGCATCAGGGAAATGGATATGTTTTCTTGATGCAGATGATTACCTTTATGATGGAGCGTTTCAGTATATATCTGGCATAAGTCAGGCATATGAAACAAAATGTGTATTTTTCGGACATAACAGTGGTGAGGGTAAAGTTGACAGGGAAACTCTTACATATAAAGATGAGGATAAGTATCTGGATTTCCGATGCAGTATGTTGAAAAATCCTACCCAGTATATGACTGTATGGGGGAAACTTTTAGACAGGGAAGTTATTAATAACAATAATATAAGATTTGATACTAATCTTGTACTTGCAGAGGACAGTGATTTTCTGTTCAGATATATGCAGTGTGTAGATAGTGCTGTAGAGATAAGAACAGAATTATATCACTATTCCAAGGATAATGAGTCGACAGTAAGAAGTTATAATGCTGCTACAACTAGGAATTATGTAAAATCTATCAATAACACATTAAAGTATGTGAAAAATGATGGAGAAGAGATAAGAAAGGCATATAATCAGTATATATTAATTCACCTCATTCTTATTCTTGTACATGATACTTATAATGTTAATAATCCTGCTACGGGAAAGCAGAAAAAACATAATATGAAAAAGCTTTTAAAAACAGATTGCTTCAGGCAGGCTATTGCAGAAACAAAGTTATCTGAATGTCGAGGCTTTCGTATGCTTCCAGTAATCTGTTTTAAGCTTCATATGGACTGGGCAGCGGTACTAATGGTTAAAGTGCGTATATATCAGAATTCAAAACACTGATAAGTTACCACGTATAAAATATCAGTTATATAAATGGAGTTATTGATGGCAGGCAGTAAAAGAATTATCCGACTTGACATTGCAAGAACATTTGCAATATTATGTGTTGTTTTATGTCACTGTTGTGATATGACATATTATTATAATGATACAATTAAGCTTAGTGAGCTTGGAATGGCATCGCAAATCTTTATGATTGGTACCCAGACGATAGGAAGACTTGGCGTTCCGATATTTCTTATGATTTCAGGTGCGCTGCTTTTTAAGAAGATAATAAATAATGAAGGCGATATATTAAGGTTTTATAAGAATAATCTGTTACCTTTATTTATTGTCAATGAAGTGTGGGTTATATTATATGAGCTGTTTAATGTGTTCGTGCTAAAGCAGACATTTGTTATAGATGATTTTATTAAGGAGCTGTTATTACTTAAGAATTCAACCATGTCTAATATGTGGTATATGCCGATGATATTAGGTGTATATATAGGGGTGCCTTTTGTAGCTGTAATAGTTAAAAAGTTTCCATTCAGGGCAGTTGCACCAGTTATGGGCGCAATATTTATATTTTCATATATTGTGCCTATGCTCAATGTAATATCCAAGATATATAATCTTAATCAGACATTTGGTTCAGATACATATATACCATACATGGGAGCAACATATGGATTATATATGTTAATAGGATATTATATATATAATAACAGACTTCTACGATTGAAAAATGGAGTGTTGGTCTTGATTTCTTTATGTAGTTATGCTATCACTTTATATGTTCAATTATATTCTTTGGGAAGCAGTTCTTATTATTTTTATAAGGTGTGGTACGATTTTCCATTTTTATTAATATGCTCATCCTGCATATTTGCATTATTTTGCAGGATTGATGATAATCGTATATGTGTAAAGCTGTCCAATGTATTTACATATATCAGCAGGATAAGTATGGGAATATTTTTTGTCCATGTCTTAATAATATCACTTAAAGTAAATTATATGGGACAGTTTAATGGAAGTCTGTCACTCGAAACAGTTATTATGACGGTAGTAACTACTATATTATCAATAATGATTATATGGTTGTTTGGCAGAAGCAGATTGCTTGCAAGGTATATGTTCCTTATAAAGTGAAAATGTATATAATTGATGCTAGGATTATCGTTCAGGGGTGTGTAAAATCTTATGGATAGTCTTTGAATGATAATATTATATGATGAAATTGTCAAAATGTCAGAAAGATATTATGATATAAGACATTGACATCATTATGGATTACAAAAGATGAATTACATATTGAAAGAATATATATTATACAGGATAAATGCATATTATATGTATTGCAGGAGTTAATTGTGTATATTACAACAGATAATAAAATAAAAAATTGGGATAATAAAGGAGAATAAAGTGTTTAAGAAAAAAATGTTTTCGGCTGCACTTGCATGTGGTTTATGTGTGGCTTTAAGTATGCCGGCATATGGTGCAGAAGTAAGAGGCGATATAACCTCTGACATAGTCTATGATGGTCAGGACTGGGTATATGTTGAAAATGGTCAGGTTAATAATAGTTATACTGGTGTCAGACAGAATGATAATGGCTGGTGGAGAGTAGAAGCTGGAAAGGTTAACTTTGGTTACAATGGACTTGCTGAGAATGAGTATGGCTGGTGGGTAATCAAAGATGGCAATGTCGATTTCGATTGTAATGGCCTTATAGAAGATGAAAAAGGCTGGTTTTACATAAAAGATGGAATGGTTGACTGGAGTTATACAGGACTTGCCAGTAATGAAGCGGGCTGGTTCTATGTAAAGAATGGAACAATCGACTGGAATTATACAGGGCTTGCTGAAAATGAAGCGGGTTGGTTTTATGTAAAAGATGGTGTAATCGATTGGGATTATACAGGACTTGCTGAGAATGGAGCAGGCTGGTTTTATGTAAATGATGGCATAATCGACTGGAATTATACAGGACTTTATGAGAGTGAGTCAGTCTGGTTTTATATTAATTCAGGAATAATCGATTGGGGCTATTCAGGCGTAGCAGAAAATGAAAGCGGCTGGTGGAAATGTTCGGGTGGAACAATAGATTATAACTATACAGGACTTGTCGATAATGGTGATGAAGTATGGATGATAAGTTCTGGTAAAGCAGACTTTGACTATAACGGCTATGTAAGCAATGCTAATGGCACATTTTATGTAGAAGCCGGTAAGGTTAATACTAACGCTAATGGTGTTATGTCAAAGGATGATGCACTTGTATATGTTAAAAACGGACAGGTAAGATATGATTATACTGGCATGGCAGAGTACAACGGACAGCGTGTATACATTAATAATGGTGTTGTCGACTATACATATACAGGACTTGCATCTGATGAAGCTGGAACATGGAAGATGAAGGACGGTATTGCGGATACTGAGTATAGTGGATATTATGATGTTAATGGACAGCGTGTATGTATACAGGATGGAAAGGTTGCATCAGATTATACAGATGTAACATATGATGGTGAAGCATGGGTATACGTTGAAAATGGTGTTGTAAGATATGACTATACAGGCATTAAGCCAAACAGCATAGGCTGGTGGAGAATAGAAGACGGAAAAGTTAATCTTGATTATAACGGCTTCGCTTCTAATGAAAATGGCAGATTTTATCTTCAGGATGGAAAAGTTAATTTTGATTATACAGATATCATACCTGATGGAGAAGACTGGGTATATGTTGAAAATGGACAGATAAGATATGATTACACTGGTATCAGACAGAATAGTAATGGCTGGTGGAAAATAGAGTCAGGTATCGTCAACTTTAAGTTTACAGGTATCGCTGCTAATGAAAGCGGAGAGTTCTTCATACGTGATGGACAGATAGACTGGAGTTATGCAGGCACAGTTAATCAGGATGATTATATGTATAGTGTAAAAGATGGTATAGTCGTATCTAAAGATAATATATCTGAGAAGATTATGGGTGTAGATATATCACACCATAATAACGATAATGGACAAGGCGAACTTGACTGGTCACAGGTTGCAGATGCAGGATATAAGTTTGCAATAATCAAAGTAGCAGGAAGGTCTATAGACGATGATGGAAAATTATATGAAGACCCTTGTTATGATGAAAATATAAGAGGCGCTCTTTCTAATGGCCTTCAGGTTGGCGTATATTTCTTTTCACAGTCTATGTCAGTAAGTGAGGCTGTTGAAGAGGCTAATTATATCTGTGATTTAATAGCTGGATATAATATCACTTATCCGGTTGTATATGACTGGGAAACAACTTCTGGATATAGAACAGAAGATATGAGAAAAGATAGCAAGCTTCGTACAGCTATGGCTATAGCATTCTGTGAAACTGTTAAGAACAGAGGATATGACCCTATGATATATATTAACAAGTATGATTATCTTAATTATGTAGATACAGATGAATTATCATCAAGATATGATATCTGGCTTGCGTGGTACTGGAATGCTTATTATGAAACAGGTGTTTTATGGGAAGATGGCGATGATGTTCCAGATATAGGATACAAGTACAGAATATGGCAGTATACAAGTACAGCCAGTGTTCCAGGTATAGCAGGCGGATGTGATGTTAATATTGCTTATGGAACGAGATAAAATATAAGAATTAACATTAATGAATGAGTCAGTACATAATATGTGTGCTGGCTCATTTGTTGTTTATATGAAATTAAAAAAATTTAAAATAAAGTATTGAAAATATTGATTTGATATGATATTCTATCACTATAGTATACTAATAAAAATAATATATAGATAATTATAGAAGTGTGCAGTGATTGAAATATATTTTTTATAAGAAATATATATTAATTAGGTGTTTAGCATATTTTATTAATTATACTATAAATAAGCAAATACAGAAAAATGCACAAAAATACTTTGCTTTTGTTTGTACCCCAGATATATTTTAATAGATTATGAAAAATCTGTTTTTCTGACACGGACATAATTGTGCAATATTTTAAATTTGCTCATTTATAGAATTATATTTAATTATCTATAATCTCAACTGAATTCAGTTTCAAAAAAGATTTCCCAAGACAAAAAGTAATTCAATATGTGGTTTGTTTACAAAAGCATATTTGCAGAAAGGCGTTATATGAGTTATAGTACAAGAAAAAGGACTTCTGATGATATTATCGTCAAAGAATTCTGGAGAAATAATGAAAGATTTGCTGACCTTTTTAATGCGGTATTATTCAAGGGTAAATGTGTGATTAAGGCAGAAAATCTGCAGGAGATAGATACAGATGTATCGGGAACAATCAGAGTTCAGGAATATAAGGAAACATTAAAGAGAGCCAGAGATGTTGTCAAGAAATACTATAATGGTGTAGAATTTAATATATTAGGATTAGAGATGCAGGAAAAAGTTCATCTGGCTATGCCCTTAAGAACAATGGTATATGATGCGCTTGGATATATCAAGGAATATAATGAATTCAAGAGCAATAACACTAAGAATAGTATTAAGAAAAAGCGTAAAGCTTACACTGATGATAAAGATAAGGCGGATAATAAAACTAATACTGAATATAAGAGTGATAATAAAGCAGCAAGTTATAGAACTAGTGAGGAGTTTTTATCAGGATTAAATTATTCTGATAGGTTTCACCCGATAATAACAATAGTGTTTTATTATGGAGAACATAGGTGGAACGGTCCGATATCTTTAAGTGATATGATGGTAGATATGCCGGATGAAGTAAAGGAGATGTTTAACGATTACCGCATTAATCTTGTACAGATAGGCGATACAGCGGATTATGACTTTAATAATGACGAAGTGAAAGCGTTGTTTGATATTACGAATAGTATATACAACAAAGATTTTAACGCTATCTCAAGAAATTATTCAGAAAAGTCATTATCCGTAGAGCTTATCGACATGATAAGTGAGATGACAGGAACCAAAGAACTGGCAAAGATGGTGAATAAAGAAAAGGAAGACAGGGAGGATGATGTGCATATGTGGAGTGCAATGAAAGAATTCAGAGATAGTGGCGTACAGGAAGGAAGACTTGAAGGCAGACGCGAGGGCAGACTTGAAGGAAAGCGCGAAGGCATAATTGAGGGACAGCTCAAAGGTCAGGAAGAGGCGCGATTAGACAGCATAAAAACTATTATGAGAAAGCTGAACCAGACTGTTGATGAAGCTATGGATACACTTGACATAGAAGAAAAAGACAGGGCAAGGTATCGTGAGTTAATTAATTCTTAATTGATGGCAACATATTTACTAAAAAATATATAGTAACGGAGTACGAAAGGCCAGAAGTATACAGCTAATGAAGAACTTAAGATCTGTAGAATATCAAACGAAGAAAAAATATAGTATAATAAATACTTAGGCATATGTATGTGATTGCAATACACATACATATGCCTTTTTTGTTATAAAAAACTAGATATTGAGGTGCCAGGAACAACTCAAGTACAGAAGTATAAGGAAATATTAAAAAATTCAATTAAATTTTATAAATAGATTGACAATTTTATAAATAAAGAATAAACTTATATATGTATAATATATATAAATATACATAGGTATATAAAGAGTATATCATATAATATTATAGTTTATGGAGAAATGCGTATGAAGAAGAAATTTATTATTCCACTGTCGGTTGCTGCTATGACATTGGCATCAGTAACAGCAGTATCGGCAGCACAGGAACCAGCAGTTCAGCCACAGTATGGGGTTGTGTCAGACTATGAGATGGTTGGGGCATCAAATTATGCTACATATGGTCAGTTTAAGTATTCTGTTAATTCTAATAATGAAGCAGTAATAAATGGACTTACTGATGAAGCAGCATCTGATACTGATATTCATCTTATTATTCCAGCTAAGATTAATGGGTATAATGTAACAAGAATAGAAAATTCAGCATTCCAAAATAATGTTAATATTAAGAGTGTTGTATTCAGTGAAGGGCTTAAAACTATAGGGTATAATGCTTTTAATGGCTGTGTTAATCTTACAGGTACAATAACTATTCCGTCAACTGTAATAAGAGTTGGTGATACATATAAATCAGGTGCTTTTAACAATACATCAATATCAAAGGTTGTGTTTAAAGAAGGAACAAGTAAAATTATAATTGGTAACTATGCATTTTCTGATTGTAAATCCTTAACAGAAGTTAACTTATCATCAAATGTTTCTGATATTTGTGATGGCGCTTTTAAAAATGATAGCAGTCTTGAAAATATAACGTTAAAAGCTGGTGCGTATATTCTTAAAATATATGATAAAGCATTTATGAACACATCGATAAAAAATGTTGTATTTCCTGAAAATACATTAACTATTGGTGCTGATGCGTTCAATGGAGATGTGGAATTAACAAGTATAACACTTAATGAAAGATTAAGAACTATAGGTGAAGGTGCATTTAATGGATGTAATAATCTTAGTGGTAAGCTTGTTATTCCATCGACTGTAACTAAAATAGGGTATGATATGTATAGTTCAGGAGCATTTGCTGATACATCTATAACTTCTGTTGAGATTAAGGATGGAAGTGAAGGTCTTACTATTAATGGTAGTACATTTAAAAATTGTAAGATGCTTGAGAGTGTATCATTATCTGACAGAATTGTAAGTATAGGTTATTATGCATTTGAGAATGACTCTAATTTATCAAGTGTTGAATTCAAAGAGGTACAGAGCAACTTAACTATAGGTAACTCTGCATTCCATAATACAGCTATTAAAGAAGTAAAGTTACCATCAAAAACAAAAACAATAGGTAGATATGCTTTTAAAGATTGTGCGAAACTTGAAAAGATAGAATTTAATGAAGGTCTTACCAGCATAGGTGAGTCAGCTTTTACTAATTGTACTTCTTTAGGTGGTGTAATTAATATTCCATCAACAGTTACTTTAATTGAAACGTCATATGGAGATGGAGCATTTTATAACACAGATATATTTGGAGTTGTTATAGCAGATGGTAATTCGGGAATAAATATTGGAGTTAATGCATTTAATGGTTGTAAGAAGCTCGTATATGCAGACCTTTCAAACAGGGTAACTAATATAGGATATGGGGCCTTTAAGGATGATACATCATTACAGTGGGTTAAGATTAAGAAAGATAATTATGATTTATCTATAGACACATATGCGTTCCAAAATGCAAAATCATTAGAAAAGATATCTATTCCAAAGAGAACAACAATAAAATCTAGTACGTTTAAAGGCTGTACAGGTTTAAAGAATGTATATTACTCAGGTTCAGAAAAAGATTATAGTAATTATGTTTCTGTGAATGAATATGAAAATTCAGCTTATAAGAAAGCAACTCTTACATACAACTACACAGATTATGACACATGGGAAGTACCAAGCGAAACAGATAGTTCGCTCAATGGTCTTGCCCAGAATGAAAATGGTGTATGGAAGAATTATAAGAATGGCAAGGTTGATACAGAATATACAGGACTTGTAGAATATAATGGAATATGGTTCTATGTTGCGGCAGGTGAAATAGACTGGGGTTATGCAGGACTTGTGGAATATAACGGAATATGGTTCTATGTATCAGGTGGTATGATAGACTGGAATTATACAGGACTTACATATTATGCTGATGTATGGTTCTATGTATCAGGCGGTGTTGTAGACTGGAATTACGTAGGACTTACTTATTACAATGATATATGGTTTTATGTATCAGATGGCATGGTAGACTGGAGCTATTCAGGTCTTGTATATTACAACGGAGCATGGTTTGCTGTATCAGGAGGAACAATCAACTGGACAACAACACTTGTAGAGTACAATGGAATGTGGTTCTACGTATCAGGCGGTATGGTAGACTGGGATTACACAGGAACATATGTGTTCTATGGTAACACATTTAATATTGTTGGCGGTGTTGTAGTGTGGTAGTTGCGAATTAATGTATTCTATAATCGCAGCATTTTAGCTATGATTACCAGAGTGTATTGATATTATGATAATATGATACCGGAGTTAAAAGGTCTAATCCCACATGAGTCTGCTCATAAGTGTCTGAAAGACCTTGGATCCACAGCATCATATATACAATGAAAATATAACTGGCATATGTATGTGATAATTACGCATACATATGTCAGTTTTGTTATAAACAATAACATAGAGTTTGTTTTGCTTTCTTTTCTTGTATGTGCTAATCTATTATTATATGGATTATGCGAAAGGAGTACGTTTCATATGAAAAAATTGTTGAAAAATACGATTGCGGCTGTGGTTGTTATACTTGGTATCGGCTTGGGACTGGGTATAGGACAGAAGAATTATGTGCAGGCAGCGCAGGATACTTATTCATTAAGTATGGCTGAAGATAATAAGTGGTATTATTATAAGAATGGAGTTGTAGATACGGGCTATACAGGACTTGCATATAATGATTATGGCTGGTTCTATGTAAAAGATGGAACAATAGACTGGGGCTATACAGGACTTGCATATAATGAAAACGGCTGGTTTTATGTAAACGGAGGAATATTAGACTGGAGTTATACAGGACTTGCATATAATGAAAATGGCTGGTTTTATGTAAACGGAGGAATATTAGACTGGAGTTATACAGGACTTGCAAGTAATGAAAACGGCTGGTTCTATATAAACGGAGGAATACTTGACTGGAGTTATACAGGACTTGCAAGCAATGATTATGGCTGGTTCTATGTAAGCGGAGGTATGCTTGACTGGGGCTACACAGGAATGGCTTATAATGATTATGGCTGGTGGTATGTGGTTGATGGTACACTTGACTATACATATACAGGCTTTGGAGTTAATGAATATGGTTCATGGCTGTATTGTGATGGACGTATCAGATTTGACTATACTGGTAATGCAAGAAGAGGAACAACTATATATGTAATAGAAGCAGGTCGTGTTACACAGACAATAGAAATGCAATTAAATCTTAGTACTGATAGTGAGTATTATAAGTATGAATATGCATATAAAACAGGTGATACTTCAGTATTGGAAACAGATAGTGAAAAGGCATTTTATGATGGTTTATCATCATATCTGGATGCAGCATATGCATACGCAACACCTTATGAGCAGGAGTTAGCTGTACATAATTATATGGTTCTTAATTCAGAGTATGATTATTATAATTATATAAATGGTACAATCCCATACGTATCACATACGGCAGAAGGAATATTTGTGAACAGGACAGCAGTGTGTGATGGATATTCAAGTGCATTTAAGTTATGTATGGATATATTAGGAATTCCTTGCGAGATTATCACGGGTGAAGGCGATGGCGCAGCACATGCATGGAATGCAGTTATGCTTGATGGAGAATGGTATATGGTTGATGTTACATGGGATGACCCTGTACCAGATAATCCGGGCGTTGTAAATTATGATTACTTTAATATCACTGATGAAAAGATGAGAAGAGACCATTCATATACAAGTGATATAAATGCTAATGGAACAAAGTATAATTATTACGCACAGCAGGAAAATTATTTCACTAATACAACAGATTATTATGAATACCTTAATAAAAAGCTGTCGGAGGCATTAGAGTCAGGCGTGGAAAATGCAACTGTTGTAATATATGTAGAAAGTCTGGATGCACCAATAGATAATGAATTCAGAAGTGCTTATACGGATTATAGTAAGGTAACAGTCAAGCATCATTCATTGGGAACAAGCAGCAGCTATGGTTCTTATGTAATGAGGATTACATGGAGAATAAGCTAAGTGATTTACAGGTTAAAAATGCAGCATTGGAGAAACAACGGATGAGTAACAGATTAGTATTTCTTGATGACTTAAAAGGATTGTGTATATTATTAGTCGTTTTCTGTCATTTTGTTCTGCTGCCGGCAGATTCGGTGGCAGGCAATATAATTATGAGCATATGCTGGGTTGCGGTGCCATGCTTTATTATGACAACAGGATATCTTTTACATAAGAAAGAAACATTTGACTGGAAAAGATATTTCACAAGGCTTGTAACTACATACATAGTGTTCGTAGTATGGAGATTAATATATATGTGCGTTCAAAGTAACATATATGACGAAACACATACTGTAAGCGAATATATAAGAGCAACATTATTTGCGGCGGATATAAATGGTGTAGACTTCGGGGCGCTGTGGTATATGAAAGCATATATTGTAATTTATCTTATATATCCGGTTACATGGTTTCTGTTCAGACACGATGGCAGGAAGTTTGTACTTGGTATGCTTATAGTAAGCTTCATAGGAGATATAGGCGTTGGTGCAGTTAATATATTGTTATCATATTTTGGCAGCTTTGATATAAGTTCGGTGAGTACACTTGTTCCATATACGAATTATGCTTTTATGCTTACATATTTTCTTATAGGTGCATTTATGCATGAATACAGGGACGATATTAAAAACAAGATTAACAGATATATTCCGGTTATTTTGTTTGTTGTGGGAGTGCTGCTTATTGTTCTTGAAAAGTATATAGAAACGAAAACAATGAGCTGGAATAACATATATCTTAATAATGGATATAAAAGAATATCGGTTATGCTTGCATCAATAGGGCTGTTTATGTGTTTTAATTATTACAGTTCTAATAAGGAAAATGTGTTTGGAAAATATGTAGGCCAGTGTACAATGGGAGTATATTATATACATTATATTCTACTGATATTGTGTGTGAAATATATATATCCATATATTAATATAGAAAATTATTCACTGGCAGCTAATCTTATAAAAACTGTTGTAATGACTGCTGTGTGTATGGTGATAACTTGTATAGTAAGAAGAATTCCATTATTAAAGAAAATGGTTATGTAAATGCAGGTTTGTGTTTTTTGCTTTATTAATTAAAAGTACTGGATATATAACATTTAAAGTATTATACTTATAGCGGTATTCTTAGTGGTTAAACACTTTGAAGATAAAGCAGCAAGGCATATTATGATTTAGGAAATTGTAAGAATTGCATAGCAATGTATCAATATGGGTATATCAGTTGGGAATATAATTCCTTTTAACCCTGATATAATTATGCGCATTGTGAGAAAAAAAGGAGGAAATATGATAAGGGATAAGTTCTTAAAGAACAAAAGAATTAAGAAATGGCTTGCATCAATGGCTGTATTTGTCAGTGCGGTGTGTGTAAGTACAGCAGTGTCTGGTTTTACCACACAGGTTTATGCAGAGGCAACTATTGGTACTAACATTTCAGTAAAGACATCAGACAATAATTATATAAGATGGGCAACACCTGTTAAGGCATATCTTGTCAATATTGGTGATGGAAATCTTATGAGAGTACAGTCTGATGGTTCTAATGTTTATGTAGAATATTATAATTCAGAATTACAAGTTACGGATTATAAGCAGATTCCTACAGAACTTTCTGAGTTTGGTGGATTTTATGATGGTGCAGATGCTTATTATATAGTAAGCGGACAGAGTAATCCATCAGAGTCAGCAGATGTAGAATGTTTCAGAATAACTAAGTACGATAAGTCATGGAACAGAATTACATCTACTGGTTTATATGATTGCAACACAGTTGGACCATTTCATGCTGGAAGCCTAAGAATGACAGAATCAGATGGATATCTGTTCATAAGAACAAGCCATACTATGTATAAGTCATCAGATGGTTATAATCATCAGGCAAATGTAACGATACAGGTTGATGAGAAGAATATGAATATTACGGATTCATTTACTAAGGTTATGAATTCTGCGTATGGTTATGTAAGCCATTCATTTAATCAGTTTATTAAAACAGATGGTAATCATCTTGTTGCTGTAGACCATGGCGATGCTTATCCAAGAAGTATAGCACTTATAGAGTATCCAACAGATTTTACTACTGGTCAGTTTATTTCCAATATGGACTATTGGGGAGATAATTGCAAGTGTACATCTTTACTTAATATAGCTGGTACTACAGGTGATAATACAACTAATGCATCAGTTGGTGGTTTTGAAGTGACAGACAGCGCATATATAGTTGCAGCTTCTTCTATAGACCAGGATAATAATGGTAAACTCAGAAATATATGCATACTTTCAAAGTCTAAAGCCGATGGAAATACTAAGATAAACTGGATTACAGATTATACAGGTGATGATTATTCAGCAACAACACCACATCTTGTTAAGATGGCTGATAACAGATACTTAGTTCTCTGGTGCAAGAGAAGCGATAGAGAGGGTACTGTATATTATACATTTGTAGATAATAATGGTAATCAGACTGATAAGATAAGAACTATGACGGGTAAGCTGTCACAGTGCGAGCCAGTTATGTATGGTGATATGGCTATATGGTATACAAGCGATGAGGATAGTGTAAGTTTTCATGGTATATTCAAGGATGGTTCAGCTTATGGAACAGAAAGAGGTCTGCTGCAGGAAGCTGATGGAACATGGAAGTACTATGTTAATGATGAAGTTGATTATGATTATACAGGACTTGCCAACAATGAATATGGCTGGTTTTACGTTAAAAATGGTGTATTAGACTGGAGCTATACAGGACTTGCCCAGAATGAGTATGGCTGGTTTTACGTTAACAATGGTGCGTTAGACTGGAGCTATACAGGACTTGCCCAGAACGAATATGGCTGGTTCTATGTTAACAATGGTGTATTAGATTGGAGTTATACAGGACTTGCAGAATATGCAGGAAACTGGTTTTATGTTTCAGGTGGCATATTAGACTGGGGTTATACAGGGCTTGCAGAATATGCAGGAAACTGGTTCTATGTTTCAGGTGGCATAGTTAACTGGAACTATACAGGACTTGTAGAGTATGCAGGAAACTGGTTCTATGTTTCAGGTGGTATAGTTGACTGGAGTTATACAGGAACTGCAAGTAATGAATACGGTACATTTTATATAAAGAAAGGTGTACTCGATTGGAGTTATACAGGACTTGTATATAGTAAAGATGGCACAGCTTATATAGTGAATGGCATTCTTGATAAGGACTATACAGGTGTAGTAGAGGATAGTGCAGGTGTTCTCTGGTATGTTGAAAATGGTATGGTTAATAAAGAATATAATGGTTATGTAAAGAGTGATGATGTTACATATAAAGTAATAAATGGTATTGCAGTTAAGCATAATCATTTATATACATCTGAAGTAACTAAAAAGGCAACATGTACTGAGGATGGTGAAAAGACATATACATGCTCAATATGTAATGATACTTACACAGAATCTATAGAAAAGACAGGTCATAAGTATGTAGATACAGTAGTTGAGCCAACAGATACAGAAAAAGGTTATACAGAGCACACATGCTCAGTATGTGGAGATACATACAGGGATAATTACACTGATGTAATAGTTCCGGAATATGAAGACGTAGATATTACAGAGGATAACTGGAAGGATTACTTATATGTATATGAATGTATAGTACCTGAATATGATGCTGATGGTATAGCTAATCTTACATATTACTGCAGATTAGCTGTAAAGCCAGAGATAATGGAAAAACTTAACCCAGGGGAATATACTACAATAACATATGACATTAATTGCTTTGTTAATAGGAATTCAACTATATCATATGATTTTTCATCAGGTGAGGAAGAGTATATTGTAGATGAAGGCTGGACTAAGAAGAGAAATTTATTGGGTTCAATAGAAAATGAAACAGGAAAAATCAATATTGGCGGTTCTAACTCTGATTATAGCTATATATATCATACATACAAGGATGTAGATGATAAGGCTATGTCAGGTGATATTACTATGAACACAGTAAATACCTATATCCTGGAAATGGCTAGTGTAACAGGAAAGTTATCAGTAAGAAGCAACTAATTATATTAAGTGGTTTATTACAATATAAGAAGTTACAGCTCAAGTTAAGAACGTATGATATTCATAATCTGCGTGAAAATATAATATAGTATAAAGATATATAATACAAATATTAAAAATACGTCAGAATGGTATAAAAGCTGATTTCTGGCGTATTTTTTGTTTACTTAATTGTTTATATATAATATACTATATCTAAAATTAGATTTACTTGTAACCGTGAACAGTATATATAATTATATTTGAACAAAATATGATAAAGTAATACACGCAATATTACAATCAGGTAAGATTATGTGTAATATTTGCCGATATAATATATGATAGGGCTTTAAATTTGTGAACCGCATAATATTATGATGTTGGGGTGAAAGCCACAACTATGAGCAGGTGTATGTGGGTGAATGACCTTGTGACCCTGGTATCATATATTGGGATACAAAAAGACAAGTATATATTAATCATAATACGAAAAGGAGGAAGTATATGGAAAGAAACTATTTCAAAAGAATAGCTTCGGCATTTTTAAGTGTAATGCTTGTGCTTACATCAGTAAGTATAGCACCGGCTGCACAGGTGTCTGATACAGTGCAGACACAGAGTGTATCAACCCGCAAATACGCTAACATAGTTGTATTTGTAGATTTTAAGGATACAACACATGAACACGAAAAAACTGAACTAGGGAAGTGTTATAAGGAAGACCCTAAAATCACAGAATATTTCGAGGGGGATGAGGAGCACCCAAGAGCGCTTAAGCAGTATGTTTCTAACATTTCTTATGGGCAGCTTAATGTCCAGAATATTATTCCACAGTATGACAGTGAGAATAATAAGATAGAACCATATGTGTTAAGCAATGACGTATCATATTATGGGGACAGGACTGTTGGAACTTCAGGACCAGCCCTCGGAGATACAAGAATGGTTAAGGAGATTTCTGAATTACTTGCTAAAGACAGCAGATTTCCTAAGGATGCAATAGTAGATTATGATGGTGATGGATGTGTTGATAATCTTATGATTGTAACAGCCTGTGAAAAGGGTAATTCTAATTCACAGATGTATGGACATAAGTCAACATATGCAGGAACAGATGAGATTAATTCCAAGAAAATAGGCAGTTATACGGTTATTCCAGAGGGTTTAGCATACTTCGGATTAAGTGAAACCGGCGTTGTCATACATGAATTTATGCATACGCTTGGATATCCAGACCTTTATGTTAATACTAATGTTTCTGGTGTTGTACCGGTAGGCCAGTGGGATATTATGGCGATGGTAAGCAAGTTCCTCCAGTATCCTCTGGCATATTTCAGGTCAGCTTATTCAGGCTGGTTTGATATACCGACAGTAACAGAGTCAAAGAAGAATTGTTCAATATATGCAGCTTCTTCTACAACATTTGATACAAGAAATAATCAGGCGGTTATATTAAGAACAGATTATTCATCTAATGAATTCTTTGTTGTTGAATACAGAAAACAGAAGGCTAAATATGATGTTGCTTCTTATGATGATAAGTCATACGAGGGCAAGATATATGGTTCAGGACTTATCATATATAGAATAAACGCCTCTCTTATCGGTGGTAATATGTATGGTCCTCCATATAAGGCATATGTATTCAGGCCAGGTGATTCTATACTTAATGGCTATGAAAAAGCAGATTATACTAACTTAGATAAATCATTCTTATCAGCGGAAAGCGGCCGTACATCTTATGGAACACATGATAAGAATGCAGGTATAGCTGACAATGCTATTACATATTCAGATGGAACTAACAGCGGAATTGTTATAGAAAATGTAGGCAGTGCTTCTGGCGACACAATAACATTTGATATATCATTTGCAGATGACGGACAGGAAGGTCGCTGGATAACAGAAAGTACGGATACACTTGGACTTTCGCTTAGTGATATAGAAACATATACAGATAGTGAACAGAATAAATATTTTATAGCCAATATAGGTGATGGCTATGGTTATGCGACAAATGATACAGTATTATTTAAGTATAGTGATGGAGCATGGAGTAAGATTACAGACGGACCTAAGGCTATTTATGATGGAAAGTCTATAGTTACTTACAATGGTGACGTGTATATTTCATATCTTGATACTAATTGTTATGCACGTGTAGATAAGTGGAATGGAAGTAGTTGGCAGAATATATATAAAGCCTCAGGTTATTCTGATAATGTATCACTTGTTGCAGGTTCTGAAGGAATATATTTTTCATATACAAGTCAGGATAACAGCAATATTTATGCATATAAGTATGATGGAAATACATTAAAGAATTTATCTGATAATATATTAGCAGGAGCAGTAAGTAGTATGCCGGCTAATGCTGCTATATCTGTAGATGCTGATGAAAATATATTTGTTGAATACAGAGATACAGCTAATAATAGTAATATATATATTAAAAAATATAATCAAATTGATAACAGTTGGAATGCTGTATTAAATGGTTCAATACAGGCTAATGAGGTTGTATTAAGTAATAACAATGGAAAGCTTTATTTGTTTAAGAAAGGAACTGCTTTCGATACAGTAAAAGACAGTTATCTATACAGCCTTGACTATGCCAACTCTGCTAAAGAGTGGACTCAGGTAGGGACTAATAGTATAACAGACAAGGGTGTTAATAACGCAAGTCTGTGCTTTGATGGTGATAATGTATATGTAGGAACTACTGCAAGTGATAACATTACATTTGTAAGTGGACTTGTCGATGGCGAGTGGCAGCAGCTTGGAACTAATGTATCTATTCAGGATATTAGTGGTCTTAATATAAGCTACGGTAATTCTAAGATATATGCGACATATCTTGACAGTGACACTGGTAAAGCAGTTGTTCGTTCTTATGAAGTAAAATCTGCTGATAAGCCGGAGCAGCCGGTAGAGGTTCCTATAACAGAGGTACAGCTTGGCAGAGAAGCGCTTGATATGTATGAAGGAGATACTTTCAAGCTTACAGCAACAGTTCTTCCAGTTAATACAACAGACAGCAAGGACATAAGCTGGAGCAGCAACAATGAAGCAGTTGCAACTGTATCTGAGGATGGAACAGTAACAGCAAAGAGCGTAGGAACAGCTTTAATTACAGCGACAAGCACAAATGGAAAGACAGCAAGCTGTACAGTGACAGTAGAAAAGAAGCTTATACCAATCACAGAGGTAAGTCTTAGTGAGAGCGCGGTAGGAATAATAGAAGGAAACACACATAAGCTTACAGCAACAGTCCTTCCAGAGAACACAACAGACAGTAAGAGTGTAAGCTGGAGCAGTAACAATGAAGCAGTTGCAACAGTATCTGAGGATGGAACAATAACAGCCAAGAGTGCCGGAACAGCCATAATCACAGCAACAAGCTCAAACGGAAAAACAGCAGATTGTACAGTAACAGTAAGCAAGAAGGAAATACCAATCACAGAGGTACATCTTGATAAGAGCAGCGCAACGCTTACAGAGGGTGACTCAACAACTCTTGTAGCAACAGTTCTTCCAGAAAATACAACAGATGGAAAGAGCATCAAGTGGAGTAGCAGCAACGTGGCAGTAGCGACGGTAGACCTTATGGGAAAAGTAACAGCCAAGAGTGCCGGAACAGCCATAATCACAGCAACAAGTGAGAATGGAAAGACAGCAAGCTGTGCGATAACAGTGGAAAAGAAGCTTATACCAATCACAGAGGTAAGTCTTAGCGAGAGCGCAGTAGGAATAATAGAAGGAAATACACATAAGCTTACAGCAACAGTCCTTCCAGAGAACACAACAGACAGTAAGAGTGTAAGCTGGAGCAGTAACAATGAAGCAGTTGCAACAGTATCTAAGGATGGAACAATAACAGCCAAGAGTGCCGGAACAGCCGTAATCACAGCAACAAGCACAAACGGAAAGACCGCAGGCTGTACAGTAACAGTAAGCAAGAAAGAGATACCTATTGTAGATGTTGCACTTAACAGGACAAGCGCGACAATTACAGAAGGAGATATATTAAACTTAACAGCAACAGTACTTCCAGAGAATACAACAGAGTCTAAAAACATAGGCTGGAGTAGCAGCAACAACGATATAGCTACGGTTGACTCAACAGGAAAAGTAACAGCAAAGCAGGCTGGAACAGTTGTAATCACAGCAACAAGTTCAAACGGAAAGACCGCAAGCTGTACAATAACTGTAGAAAAGAAGGAAATACCTATCACAGAAGTTGTTCTTAATAAGACAAGTGCAGCTGTTGATGAGGGTGAAACAATAAAATTAATTGCTACTGTATATCCGGAAAATACAACTAATGGAAAGAGTATTAAATGGAACAGCAATAATAACACTGTAGTCACAGTTGACCTTATGGGAAATGTAACAGCCAAAAAAGCAGGAACAGCCATAATTACAGCAACAAGTGAAAATGGTGTCAGCGCAAGCTGTACAATAACAGTCAACAAGAGAGATACATATACAGGTTTAAGAGATGTTAATGGTGAGTTGACATATTTTAACAACGGCAATGTAGATACAACATACACAGGTCTTGTGGATTATGAAGATAGTACATATTATGTAAGAAATGGTGTTGTAGACATAACATACACAGGTTTTGCAGATTATGAGGATGACAGATATTATATAAGTGAAGGTGTTGTAGATACAGAATATACAGGTCTTGTTCAGGATGGCGATGACTGGTTATATGTTGAAAATGGCAAGGTTAATTCCGATTATACAGGACTTACTTATTACAATGATGTGTGGTTCTATATAACAAATGGAAAGATAAACTGGGGATATACAGGACTTGTATATTACAATGATATATGGTTCTATGTATCAGGCGGAATGATAGACTGGAATTATGCAGGACTTGTATATTACAACGATGTATGGTTTTATGTATCAGGCGGAATGATTGGCTGGGATTACACAGGTCTTGCATATTTTGCCGATACATGGTTCTATATCTCAAACGGAATGTTAGACTGGAATTATCTTGGACTTACATATTACAATGATATGTGGTTTGTTATTTCAGGAGGAACGATTAACTGGAGTTATATGGGACTTGTATATTATAATGATATATGGTTCTATGTATCAGGAGGTACAATTAACTGGGATTATGAAGGTCTTATATACTACAGGGATACATGGTTCTATGTATCTGGTGGCTGTGTCGACTGGACAACAGCAGTTATAGAGTATAATGGAAATAAATTCTACATACAGGATGGCATGGTAGACTGGAACTTCTCAGGAACAATCGATTATAAAGGTTATACATACCACATTGTTGGCGGAATGGTAGTTTAAAGTATAATCTGTTAAGAAAAGAGGTATGATATGCACAGAAGAAAATTATTAAAAAAAGCATTGGCTGCATTTCTTGCAGTTAATCTTATAGTTACATCTTCATCAATGGCATTTGCCGGAAATAATGATAATAATAGTGCAGATGTGAATTATGAGAATGAAACAACCGATACAGGTTCACGTTATGTTGCAACAGGTTATAGGCAATTAGATGAAGAATATCAGATAATTCCAGATGTTCTCAGTAATGATAATTCTAGTATAGATGGAATGGAGATTGCAAAGGCAGCTACATATCCGGCTGCCTATAGAACAGAAAATCTTCCTGCTGTAAGAGACCAGGGAATATATGGTGTATGCTGGTCATTTTCAACAATATCATTAATAGAAACTAATCTTATAAAGAAAAATCTTGCTTCTAGTGATATTGATTTATCAGAATTACATCTTGTGAATTACACATATAACTGTGTTAATGACCCTTTGGGAGGACTTGAAGGCGATGTTAACAAGTTTGATACATCACATGGTTCTGTAATGCAGTATGGCGGCAATGTCGAGATGGCAGCTAACTCACTTCTTGACTGGGAAGGTGCTGTTAATGAGGATGTTGTTCCTTATACTATAGATTATATAAGACAGGTTGAAAATGAGCAGTTAGATGATTCACTTGCATATGGAAAAGATGTTGCACATGTACAGAATTTCTACAGAGTGAACATAACCAGCAGGGACGATGTCAAGAAAGCAGTTATGGATTATGGTGCTGTTTCAATATCATACTTCTCTGACCAGAGTAGTGACTGGAGTACAGATAATTACAATAGTTCTACTGCGGCGTACTATTGTCCAAATGCTTACACATCTAATCATGCCGTTACTATTGTAGGCTGGGATGATGATTATTCAGCAGATAATTTTGCAACAACACCAGATGGTAATGGTGCATGGATAGTAAGAAACAGTTGGGGCAGTTATTATGGTAAGGAAGGATATTTCTATCTTTCTTATTATGACAAGTCTATATATACAGTAGGTTATGCGCTTGAAGCAGAGCTTTCAAATAACTATGACAATAATTATCAGTATGATGGTGCAATGCTTTATGGATATATGGGATATGGTGGTTCTAATAAATATGCCAACATATTTGAAGCTAAAGCTAATCAGGATGGAAGTGAGAATATAAAGGCAGTTTCATTTATGACAGGACGTTCTACTAATCTTAATTATACAGTAAGTATATATACTAATCTTACAGATGAAACTAATCCTGAAAGTGGAACATTAGCAGCACAGAAAAGCGGAATAACAACATATGACGGAACATACACGGTTAATCTTGACAGTCCGGTAGAAATTAATGAAGGTAATAAGTTCTCAGTTGTTGTAGAAGTTAGGAATGCTTCAGGTAAAACATCATATTTGGCATATGAACGCAGTATGCAGTCAGGCAAGGTAGGATATTGGTGTACAGCTTCTGCTAAGGAAAATCAGAGTTTTGTAGCTAACCCATATGGATATTGGGAAGACTTTGGTAAGGCACGGTCATGCAATTTTATTATTAAAGCATTTACAGACAATGAAACACAGACACCAGTGGTTGAGGTTGAGAGTGTAAGCCTTAATAAGTCAGAAATGACATTAACAGAGGGCGAAAGTGAAACATTAGCTGCAACTGTTACACCTGAAAATGCAGAAAATAAGAGCATTATATGGAGTAGCAACAATGAAGCAGTAGCAACAGTAGATGCTAATGGAACAGTAATAGCAAAGAGAGCCGGAACAGCAGTAATCACAGCGACAAGCACAAACGGAAAGAGCGCAGGCTGTACAGTAACAGTAGAAAAGAAGCAGATACCAGTCACAGAAGTACGTCTTAGCGAAAGTACAGTTGGAATAGTAGAAGGAAGTACATATAAACTTACAGCGACAGTGCTTCCAGAGAACACAACAGATAGTAAAAATGTAAGCTGGAGCAGCAACAATGAAGCAGTAGCAACAGTAGATGCTAATGGAAATGTAACAGCCAAGAGAGCCGGAACAGCAGTAATCACAGCGACAAGCACAAACGGAAAGAGCGCAGGCTGTACAGTAACAGTAGAAAAGAAGCAGATACCAGTCACAGAAGTACGTCTTAGCGAAAGTACAGTTGGAATAGTAGAAGGAAGTACATATAAACTTACAGCGACAGTGCTTCCAGAGAACACAACAGATAGTAAAAATGTAAGCTGGAGCAGCAACAATGAAGCAGTAGCAACAGTAGATGCTAATGGAAATGTAACAGCCAAGAGAGCCGGAACAGCTGTAATAACAGCAACAAGCACAAACGGAAAGACAGCAGGCTGTACAGTAACAGTAAGCAAAAAAGAGATACCAATTACAGAAGTACGTCTTAACAAGAGTACAGAAACGCTTACAGAAGGAGAAACAACAACACTTACAGCGACAGTGCTTCCAGAGAACACAACATATGGAAAGAGTGTTAAGTGGAGCAGCAGCAACGTGGCAGTAGCAACAGTAGACCTTATGGGCAAGGTAACAGCAAAGAGAGCCGGAACAGCCATAATCACAGCAATAAGTGAGAATGGAAAGACAGCAAGCTGTACAATTACTGTTAACAAGAAGGATACCAATATAACAATTACAGAAGTACGTCTTAACAAGAGTACAGAAACGCTTAAAGAAGGAGATACAACAACACTTACAGCGACAGTGCTTCCAGAAAACACAACAGATAGTAAGAGTGTAAGCTGGAGAAGCAGTAACAGCGAAGTAGCAACAGTAGATGCTAACGGAACAGTAACAGCAAAGAGAGCTGGAACAGCAGTAATAACAGCAACAAGCACAAACGGAAAGAGCGCAGGCTGTACAGTAACAGTAAGCAGAAAAGAGATACCAATAACAGAGATAAGCCTTGATAAGAGCAGTGCAACGCTTACAGAAGGAGAAACAACAACTCTTGTAGCGACAGTGCTTCCAGAAAACACAACAGATAGTAAGAGTGTAAGCTGGAGAAGCAGTAACAGCGAAGTAGCAACAGTAGATGCTAACGGAACAGTAACAGCAAAGAGAGCCGGAACAGCTGTAATAACAGCAACAAGCACAAACGGAAAGACAGCAGGCTGTACAGTAACAGTAAGCAAAAAAGAGATACCAATCATAGAGATAAGCCTTGATAAGAGCAGTGCAACGCTTACAGAGGGAGAAACAACAACTCTTACAGCGACAGTGCTTCCAGAGAACACAACAGATAGTAAGAGTGTAAGCTGGAGCAGCAGTAACAGCGAAGTAGCAACAGTAGATGCTAACGGAACAGTAACAGCAAAGAGAGCTGGAACAGTAGTAATCACAGCAACAAGCACAAACGGAAAGACAGCAGGCTGTACAGTAACAGTAAGCAGAAAAGAGATACCAATCACAGAGATAAGTCTTGATAAGAGCAGTGCAACGCTTACAGAGGGAGAAACAACAACTCTTGTAGCGACAGTGCTTCCAGAGAACACAACATATGGAAAGAGTGTTAAGTGGAGCAGCAGCAACGTGGCAGTAGCAACAGTAGACCTTATGGGCAAGGTAACAGCCAAGAGTGCCGGAACAGCCATAATCACAGCAACAAGTGAGAATGGAAAGACCGCAAGCTGTACAGTGACAGTCAACAAGAAGGATACATATACAGGCTTGAGAGATGTTGATGGCAACTGGATGTATTTTGAGAATGGCAATGTCAATAGCGACTACGCAGGTCTTGTGAATTACGAGAGCTTGTGGTTCTATGTAGATAATGGAACAATAGACTGGGGCTATACAGGACTTGCAGATTATAACGGTATCTGGTTCTATGTATCAGGCGGTATGGTAGATTGGAATTATACTGGACTTACATACTATAATGATGTCTGGTTCTATGTATCCGGAGGAATGATAAACTGGGATTACACAGGACTTGTATATTATAATGATATCTGGTTCTATGTATCCGGAGGTATATTAGACTGGGATTATATAGGTCTTACATACTACAATGACATATGGTTTGTTATCTCAGGAGGAATGATTAACTGGGATTATGCCGGACTTATATATTATAATGATATGTGGTTCTATGTGTCAGGAGGAACAATCAACTGGGATTACGCAGGACTTATATATTACAATGATGCATGGTTCTATGTATCAGGAGGAACAATCAACTGGACAACAGCGATAGTTGACTACAATGGTGCTAAGTTCTATGTACAGAATGGTATGGTAGACTGGGATTATACCGGAACAGTTAATTATAATGGCAGTACATATAATGTAATTAATGGTATGACATATTAAATATAAATAAAAAACATATCAAATAAATAATTATATATAATAGCTTGAAATAAGCCTGAATTATTCATAGTTCTTACTTGGATAATTCAGGCTTGTTTTTATATGATGTAAGGGAAATGTCAGAAAATGCTGATTATGGCTCTTTAAGGGAAAACTCAGTGTTATAGAATTGTGTGAAATGTGTAGCATTTCACAGAGGGGTAATAAACAGCAAGATAAAAGCAAAAAAGATTAAATAAAATTGCATATGTATTATTGTGATATTGAAAATATTATATTATAATAAATTTGATAAAAGTTTTGTGAACAATTGAAACTAAAGGGTATGTGTGAACAGAGAAAGGATGATGAGTATGAGAAAGATACTAAGGGGCATAGCTGGAATTTTAATTGCAGTGGATGTCACAATGTTCTCATTTACGAACATATCATTTGCAAAGGATATGTATGGTGTAAATGATGTACAAGTACAGCAAAATGTACAGGAGCAACAGACAATTAATACTGTATAAAATGAACAGGAACAGCAGACAATTAATACTGTACAAAGTACACAGGAACAGTATGCTGAGTCCGGCAGAACAAGCATTAGCAAGCCTGATATGGAAGAATTAAGACAGCTTTATAATAGTCTTCCAACATATGATAAATTATACAAGACAGAGCCAGTGGTTGAAGGAACAGATTATCATATTGCGGTTCTTTCAGATGAAGCTTATGATACAGCAAAAGGTCTGATTAATTATTACAGACGTGTAGCAGGACTTGGAGATATTACATTGAGCGATGATGTTAATGAAAGTGCAGCATATGGAGCACTTGCGTTAGCTATGAATAATAGTGGATTAACACATTATCCATCACAGCCTAAAGATATGTCTAGTATTGATTACAATAAAGCATATGCGGCAACAACAAGCAGTAATCTATCGTCAGCAAGTGGATATTTAGAAAAAAGAATTATATCATTAGCTGTAAGTGGTCAGATAGGAGATAGCGACTCATCTAATATTGGTACACTTGGACACAGGCGCTGGCTACTTAATCCGGGTGTTAAAACATTGGGAATTGGAAGTGCTAATAATAATTACAATTATTACACTGATATACGTGTGTTTGGAGATGGTATCCAATCAGAAAGTGTAAATGATTATGATTTTATTGCATGGCCATCATCAGGTGCTAATTTAACAGATACATTTCCAAAATATACACCATGGTCAGTTACATTAAATCCTAAAGTGTATTATACTCCAACAGATGTTTCTGTAGAAGTAAAAAGCTTAAGATATGGAACAACATGGTATTTTGATAATAATACAGGATATGGCACATCTTCTGTTGATAATTACTTTAATATTGAAAGAAGTAGATATGGGGTAGCTAATTGTATTATTTTCCGTCCTGCATATCAGTATATAGATATGTTTAAGGGAGATTATATTGTTACAGTTAGTAATGTCAGAAGAAAAGATACCGGAGAATATACAAATATTCAATATAAAGTAACATTTGATAATTATGATGGTACTGTTTCGATTAACGATTGTGATATATCACTTGCTCAGGATTCATATGAATATGAGGGTCAGAAGGTTGAACCGGAAGTAACTGTAAAAGATAAATTCACGGGTAAGATATTAGAGAAGGATACAGATTATATAGTTCGTTATTATTATAATAATGCAGTAGGAACAGCAAATGCATATGTAAGAGGAATTAATAAATATACTGGCAGCAGCACTCTGGGTTATGAAATAAAGCAGGGTGATGCACAGCTTTCAGTAGATATTGAAAAAAAGAATATCCAAGTTGATGAATATGCACAGATTATAGTTAATAGCAGAGCAAAGAAATATGAATACATATCAGATAACACATCTGTAGCAATAATCAGCTATGGCAGGGTAAAAGGTGTTGCAGAAGGAACAGCTAATATTACAGTAAGTGTTGCGGATAGTAATTATAAGCCGGAACAGGTGACATTACAGGTAACGGTTAGCGAGAAAAAGATAGAAATAACAGAAGTATTGCTTAATAAGTATGCAGAAACACTGACAGAAGGAGATACGATAACACTTTCAGCAGAAGTGCTTCCATATGATACAACATACAGTAAAAATGTAAGTTGGAGCAGCAGCAATGAAGCTGTGGCAACAGTATCAGCAGATGGAACAGTAACAGCGAAGAGTGCCGGAACAGCCATAATCACGGCAACAAGTGAAAATGGAATGACAGCAAGCTGTACAATAACAGTAGAAAAGAAGTTTATACCAATCACAGAGGTATACCTTGATAAGAGCAGTGCAACACTAACAGAAGGAGATACAGCAACCCTTACAGCGACAGTCCTTCCAGAGAACACAACATATAGTAAAGATGTAAGCTGGAGCAGCAGTAACGTGGCAGTAGCAACAGTAGACCTTATGGGAAAGGTAACAGCCAAGAGTGCCGGAACAGCAGTAATCACAGCAACAAGTGAGAATGGAAAGACAGCAAGCTGTACAGTGACAGTCAACAAAAAGAATACATATACAGGCTTAAGAGATGTTGATGGTCAGTTAAAATATTTTAACAATGGAAACATAGATACAACATACACAGGCTTTGCAGATTACGAAGGTAACAGATATTATGTAAGTAATGGCGTTGTTGATACAACATATACAAGCCTTATATTAGACAATGGTAACTGGGTATATGTTGAGAATGGCAAGGTCAATAACGACTATACAGGTCTTGTGAATTACGAGGGCTTGTGGTTCTATGTAGATAATGGAACAATAGACTGGGGCTATACAGGACTTGCAGATTATAACGGCATCTGGTTCTATGTATCAGGTGGTATAGTAGACTGGAATTATACAGGGCTTACATATTATAATGATGTCTGGTTCTATATATCAGGAGGTATGATAGACTGGAGTTATACAGGACTTGTATATTATAATGACATCTGGTTCTATGTATCAGGAGGAATATTAGACTGGGATTATATAGGTCTTACAAGTTATAATGGTATCTGGTTTATGATATCAGGAGGTATGATAAACTGGGATTATGCCGGACTTGTATACTATAATGATATGTGGTTCTATGTGTCAGGTGGAACAATCAACTGGGATTACGCAGGACTTATATATTACAATGATGCATGGTTCTATGTATCAGGAGGAACAATCAACTGGACAACAGCGATTGTTGATTACAATGGTGCTAAGTTCTATGTACAGAATGGTATGGTAGACTGGGATTATACAGGAACAGTTAATTATAATGGCAGTACATATAATGTAATTAATGGTATGGCATAGGGAATATAAATGAAAAAATAATATATAATATTATAAATATATAATTATAATGTTATATATACCAACAGTGATTGTATATGCAATCACTAAATAACAAAAATAATTATATGCCTATAGCTATATATAACTAATATTTAATAAAGCAGGAAAAAGATTTCGTTTATATAAAATTCATTTTTCCTGCTTTTGTTTTATGCTTATTCTTGACGATATATGTAAAACAAAGTAAAATATTATATGTATTGTTTAGTTTTATCTGTGTAATCTTTGAAATATATGGATTATTATACAATTAAGTGATTTAAAGAATACATATAATGCTATTTATCAGATAATATCAGCAATACTTGATTTAATATTATTATTTTAATGTGATAGTTACATTTCTATCAGAATGGGAGGAAGTTAAACATGGCTTTAGTAGGAATAGTTATGGGTAGCGATTCTGATATGCCTGTTATGGCTAAGGCAGCAGACATATTAGACAAGTTAGGTGTATCTTATGAGATGACGATTATCTCAGCACACAGGGAACCAGATGTTTTCTTTGAGTATGCCAAGACAGCAGAGGAAAAAGGGTTCAAGGTAATAATAGCAGGTGCAGGAATGGCAGCTCATTTGCCGGGAATGTGTGCAGCTATATTCCCTATGCCAGTCATAGGAATTCCTATGCATACAACTTCTCTTGGTGGTAGAGATTCGTTATATTCAATAGTACAGATGCCAACAGGTATCCCAGTTGCAACAGTTGCTATTAATGGTGGTGCCAATGCAGGTATACTTGCAGCTAAAATTCTTGCAACATCAGATGCAGAGCTTCTTGAAAGACTTAAGAATTATACTAAAGAATTAAAGGAAAGCGTACAGGCTAAGGACGCAAGACTTCAGGAAGTTGGTTATAAGAATTATTAATAACATATTGTTATTTTAGAGATTGATATGTTACAGGAGTTAACAAGTAATATACTATAAATGAGCAAATACAGAAAAATGCACAAAAATACTTTGCTTTTGTTTGTACCCCAGATATATTTTAATAGATTATGAAAAATCTGTTTTTCTGACACGGACATAATTGTGCAATATTTTAAATTTGCTCATTTATAGTAATATAAATATCTATAATTAACCATAGAAGTATTACAATAATATAAATTTATATAACTTATTATAATAATAAAATCTGTAAGGGATAGTTGCAATATATCATAATACCCTCACAGATACACAAGAACGGAGGACAATAATGGATTACAAGAACGCTGGTGTTGATATTGAAGCAGGTTACAAGTCAGTTGAGTTAATGAAGGATGCGGTTAAGTCTACATTCAGACCAGAAGTATTAGGAGGAATTGGTGGTTTCTCAGGTGCATTTTCACTTGAAAAGATTAAGCAGATGGAAGACCCTGTACTCCTTTCAGGAACAGACGGATGTGGAACTAAGGTTAAGTTAGCATTTATTATGGATAAGCATGATACTATCGGTATCGATGCAGTTGCTATGTGCGTTAATGATGTTGTATGTGCAGGTGGAGAGCCTCTTTTCTTCCTTGACTACATCGCATGTGGAAAGAACTATCCAGAAAAGATAGCTACAATCGTTGGTGGTGTTGCAGAAGGCTGCCGTCAGTCAGAATGTGCGCTTATCGGTGGTGAAACAGCAGAACATCCGGGTCTTATGCCAATTGATGAGTATGATGTTGCAGGATTTGCTGTAGGTGTTGTAGACAGAAAAGACCTTATAACAGGTGAAAATATAAAGCCGGGCGATACACTTATCGGTATAGCATCAAGCGGTGTTCATTCTAATGGTTTCTCACTTGTAAGAAGTGTATTTACAATCACAGAAGAGTCGCTTAATACATATTATGAGTCACTTGGAAAGACACTCGGAGAGGCTTTACTTGCTCCAACTAAGATATATGTTAAGACTATGAAGTCTATAAAGAACGCAGGTGTACGCGTTAAGGGATGCAGCCATATCACAGGTGGCGGTTTCTATGAAAATATTCCAAGAATGCTCCCAGATGGTGTAAGAGCTGTTGTTAAGAAGGACAGCTACGAAGTACCACCTATCTTTAAGATGTTACAGACAGATGGTGAGATTGAAGAGCATATGATGTATAACACATTTAATATGGGTATCGGTCTTGTACTTGCAGTAGCTCCAGAGGATGTTGATACAACTATGGAGGCAATCAAGGCAGCAGGTGAAACACCTTATGTAATCGGTAGTGTTGAAGCAGGTGAGAAGGGAGTTACTTTATGCTAAGAGTAGCGGTTATGGTATCCGGAGGCGGTACTAACCTTCAGGCTATTATTGATGGTGTAAAGAATGGCACGATTACTAATACAGAAATAGTCGCTGTTATAAGTAACAATGCCGGTGCGTATGCACTTACAAGAGCTAAAGATAACGGAATAGCTGCTTACTGTGTATCACCTAAGGATTATGCGACAAGGGATGAGTTCAACAAGGCACTTTTAGATAAGGTCAATTCGCTCAATGTAGACCTTGTAGTGCTTGCAGGATTTCTTGTTAAAATTCCAGAGGAAATGGTTCATCAGTACAGCCATAGAATTATTAATATTCATCCATCACTTATACCTTCTTTCTGCGGAGTTGGCTTCTATGGACTTCATGTCCATGAGGCAGCTCTGGCAAAGGGTGTAAAGGTGACAGGCGCAACTGTCCACTATGTGGATGAAGGTATGGATACAGGAGAGATTATATTCCAGAAGGCTGTTGATGTTCTTGATGGTGATACACCGGAGGTTCTTCAGAGAAGAGTTATGGAACAGGCAGAATGGAAGTTACTCCCTGCAGCTATCAATAAGATTGCGAACGAGCATGCGAAGTAATACATTTCTTTAATAAATATATCAGGATGTAAGGGCAAGAAGCGTTATTGTACAAACAATTACTTGAATTCTGTCATTACATCATATTAAAAGCTTGTCAGTATTAGCATTGATAATACTGGCAATTAAGTATAACGAGTACGAAAACTGGAGGAATAACATAATGAAGGTTTTAGTTGTAGGAAGCGGTGGACGTGAACATGCAATATGCTGGAAGATAAGCCAGAGTCCTAAGGTTGATAAGATATACTGTGCGCCGGGTAACGCTGGTATAGCAGAGGTTGCAGAATGTGTAGATATAAAGGCAATGGAGTTTGATAAGCTCGTTGCATTTGCAAAGGATAATGCTATTGACTTAACAGTTGTTGGTATGGATGACCCACTTGTAGGCGGTATAGTAGATGTGTTTGAGGCAGAAGGCTTAAGAGTATTCGGCCCTAGGAAGAATGCAGCTATACTTGAAGGTTCAAAGGCATTTTCTAAGGACCTTATGAAAAAGTATAATATTCCAACAGCGGCATATGAAACATTTACATCGGCAGAAGATGCAAAGAAGTACCTTGAAACAGCAAAGTATCCTATTGTGCTTAAGGCAGACGGACTTGCACTTGGAAAGGGCGTTCTTATCTGTGCTGATAAGGAAACAGCACTTGCTGGCGTAGATGAGCTTATGCTTGATAAGAAGTTTGGTGCAGCAGGTAATACTATTGTTATCGAGGAATTTATGACAGGTCGTGAAGTATCTGTACTTTCTTTCGTAGATGGTAATACTATAAAGATTATGTCATCTGCACAGGACCACAAGAGAGCAAAGGATGGCGATAAGGGACTTAATACAGGTGGTATGGGTAACTTCTCACCTTCACCATTCTATACTAAAGAGGTTGATGAGTTCTGTAAGAAACATATATATCAGGCAACTGTAGATGCCATGAAGGCAGAAGGAAGACCTTTCAAGGGTGTTATATTCTTTGGCCTTATGCTTACACCAGATGGTCCAAAGGTGCTTGAATACAATGCAAGATTTGGTGACCCTGAGGCACAGGTTGTACTTCCAAGAATGGAAAACGACATTATAGATGTATTTGAAGCGTGCATAGATGGAACACTTGATAAGGTGGACTTAAAGTTTGCTGATAATGCGTGTGTATGCGTTGTTCTTGCATCTGACGGATATCCTCTTGAGTACAAGAAGGGCTTTGAGATATCAGGTATGGAGAACTTCAAGAATAATGATGGATATTTCTTATTCCATGCCGGAACTAAGTTTAACGAAGAAGGCAAGGTCGTAACAAACGGCGGACGTGTTCTTGGAGTTACAGCACTTGGCTCTGACTTAAAAGAAGCGCGTGCCAATGCATACAAAGCTACAGAATGGATAAACTTTGCTAATAAGTATATGCGTCACGATATAGGCAGGTCTATAGACGAAGCATAAATAATGGAGGACAATAACGATATGAAGATTACATCGGTAAAAGGTACAAACGATTATCTTCCTAATGAAGTGGAGATAAGAGATTATCTTCAGAATGAAATATTAAAAGTATATGTGGCTAATGGTTTTGAACATATAACAACTCCTGTTATAGAGGATATTGAAAATCTTGACAAGAGTGATGGTGGAGAAAATCTTAATCTTATATTTAAGATTATGAAAAGAGGAGATAAGCTTGATAAGGCACTTGCAAGCGGCGTTACATCACAGAATGAAAATGTGCTTGCAGATATGGGCTTAAGATATGACCTTACACTTCCACTGAGCAGATATTTTGCTAATAATAAGGATAAGCTTACACTTCCTATGAAATGTATACAGATGGATAGGGTATACAGGGCAGAACGTCCACAGAAGGGCAGACTCCGTGAGTTTGTACAGTGTGATATAGATATTATCGGTTCTGACTCAAGAGATTCAGAAGTAGAGCTTATACTTATAACAACAAAGGCTCTTAAGGCTATTGGTATGAAGAACTTCAAGGTCAAGGTCAACGACAGAAGATTACTCCGTGCATTCCTTATGGATTGTGGATTTGAAGAGAGCCAGCTTGACAGTGTGTGCATAACATTTGATAAGATGGACAAGGTAGGACTTGAAGGCGTAAGAAAAGAGCTTGAAGATAAGGAATTCGACAAGGCTGCTGTTGATAAGTTTACAGATTTCTTATCAGGTGTTGATAACCCACAGCAGATTACACTTGAGTCAGTAAAGGATATTCTTGTTGACAAGGCTCCTGCTGAAAGTCTTGAGTATATTATGAATTCAGTTAATGCACTTTGTAATGGTGAGTTTGATGTTGTATTTGACCTTTCTTTAGTAAGAGGACAGGGTTACTACACAGGAACAGTATTTGAAGTTGAGAGTATTGACTTTAAGGGTGCTATAGCCGGCGGCGGAAGATATGACAATCTTATAGGCAAGTTCTTAGGACAGCAGGTAAGCGCAGTAGGCTTCTCTATAGGCTTCGAGCGTATATTCTCTATCCTTATGGAACATGGCATAGACCTTCCAAACAAGGGCAACAAGATAGCTGTTATGTATGATGAGGGCGACCTTTCCAATGCATATAGAATAGCTGAAAAGTATAGGGCAGAAGGTAAGATATGCTCATTATATGTAAAGCCAAAGAAGATGGGTAAGTTCTTATCAAAGCTTCAGGAAAGAGGCTATGCAGGCTTTATTAATGTAAGTAATGGTGATGAGATATCAGACTTTGAATAATTACGAATAGTTAAAGCAAAGTATAAGCGTATGTATTATTACACTAAAGTTATTAATACATACGCTTTTTTATTAATGGGCGGCAGCTTTATCAAGAGCACTCTGTATAGCGCCAAGCAGCAGGCTGGAGGTGTACTTGTTAGCAGAGTCATAGGTTATGTTGGCAGTTGAACCGCTTTCCATAACAGCCTTCTTAATGTCGCCAAATGAACTGGTAAGCATCGGGTACATCGTCTGGACTGACTCTGACAGGTTGACGAGCTCAATATTGTTGATATTATCGGAGTCGACAGTTACCTGAATGTCAACGGGCGTTCCGTTAAGAATAAGTGAGGATGTATACACGCCGGGAGAATATGTAGCAGTACTGGCTCTATTCTGCCTGCTGGTTGTACTTGCAGGGCTGTTGTCTGGTTCTTTCACAGAGAGTATATATATAGTTGCTATTATGATAAATGCAGCAATTATGCATATAGTTATTATCAGTTTCTTAAGTGGTATGACTAATATTCTGGTAGGTCCACTCATCAGATTAATCCTCCTGTGCCGGATACTATTTGTAAGAATATATGATGCGTGATTGAAGGTTAGAACGGTATTGCATATAAATATAAAGATATAATTATCTGAAAATGTAATATTGGTAACATATTTAGCAAAAATGTAAAAGATTGAATAATCTAATCGTAAATAAGGAGATTACACTATGTCGTTACAGTATATACTAGGAGGTTCGGGGGCTGGAAAGTCCACATATCTGTACAATTCCATAATAAAAGAAGCCATAGAAAATCCGTCACTGGATTATATTATTGTTGTTCCTGAACAGTATACTATGGCGACACAGAAGAGAGTTGTTGAGCTTCACCCAAGAAAAGGAATACTGAATATAGATGTTGTGAGCTTTGAAAGACTTGCATACAAGGTATTTGAAGAGGTCGGGGCAACAGATTATCCAGTTCTTGATGATACAGGAAAAAATCTTATAGTAAGAAGAGTATTAGAGCAGAATAAAAAGTCGCTAAGGTTTTTTGGAAGTAATATATCCAATACGGGCTTTGTATCAGAGATGAAGTCAGTTATATCAGAAATGCTTCAGTATGATATTGGCGTGGATAAGCTTATGGATATTAATGAGAGTGTGGATAACAATAGTTTGTTAGGAATGAAGCTTGATGATATATCACTTATATACAGTGGGTTTAAGGAATTTATAAAAGACCACTATATAACATCAGAAGAGATATTAGACCTTATGTGCAGAAAAGTGACAGAGTCTGCTAAGATAAGAGGAAGTATTATAGCATTTGACGGCTTTACAGGCTTTACACCGGTGCAGTACAGGCTTATGTCAATACTTCTTGATATGTGCAGCGAGGTCAAAGTGGCGCTTACAATAGATGCAAATGAGCATGCCAATGTCAATGAGGGAATAGAGAACCTTTTCTATATGACTAAGGATACAGTTGCACACCTTAATAAAATATGTGATGAGCAGCATATTAATGCAGAAAGCATAGTAATAGAAAATGCTGATAAGAAAGTGCAGACAAGATTTGAGTCATCAAAGGAGCTTGCATTTCTTGAAAAAAATATATTCCGTACAGGTACAAGATACTACAGCGGCAGGGTTGATGACATAGTGATGTATGCAGGTATCACTCCAAAGGATGAGATACAGTATGTCACGGGTGAGATATTAAAGCTGACAAGACTTTCAGGTTACAGATACAATGAAATAGCGGTTGTTACAGGTGATATATCAGCATATGGAAAGCTTGCTGCCAACATATTTGCACAGAATGATATACCATACTTCCTTGACCAGAAGCTCCACGTTACAGACAACTGTCTTGTTGAGATGATAACAGCAGCTCTTGATGTTGTTGAGAAGAATTATACCTATGATGCAATATTCAGATACTTAAGGACAGGACTTACGGGCATATCAGATGATGAGATAGATATTCTTGATAATTACTGCCTTGCAGTCGGTATAAGGGGCAGAAAACAGTGGAATACAGAGTGGACAAGAAAGTTCCGAGGCAGTGCCATGGCTACTGACCTTACAATGTTAAATGACTTGAGAGTGAGAGTTATAGAGCCTTTATCAGAGCTTGATGATAAGCTTAAGAGTGCAGACGGTGATGTTAAGGCTATGACAACAGCAGTGTATGAACTGTTAGTCAGACTACAGTGTGAGGAGCAGATGCTTGAGCTTGCAAGCAATAATAAGGATGAATACAGACAGATATACGCAAAGATAATAGAGCTTTTTGATAAGCTGGTACAGCTATTAGGCAGTGAAAATGTAACTGTAAAAGAATATAACCGTATTATGTCATCTGGTTTTGATGAGATAAAAATAGGACTTATTCCACCTACAAAGGACTGTATAGTTATAGGTGATATTGAGAGAACACGACTTGATAACATAAGAGCTATGTTCTTTGTCGGGGTCAATGACGGGTATGTTCCTAAAAAAAGCGACAGCAGAAGCGTATTGTCAGAAACAGACAGGGAAAAGCTTAAGACAATGGATGTTTCTTTGTCAATGTCAGTGAGGGAGAAAGCATTTGTACAAAGATTCTATCTGTATCTTATTATGACAAAGACATCGCAGAAGCTATATATAACTTATGCACATAACAGCATGGATATGAAAGCAATATTGCCATCTTATATTATAAGAATGATTAAGAAAATGTTTCCGGGAATGGATGTGCTTTCATATGACGATGCTGCAAAAGAGCGCTCATATATACGAATTCCAAAGGCTGAGCTTGAGTGGAGTGACGAGAACCTTGCAAAGATACTTGCAGACGGTGTTGCACTTGACCTGTATGGAAAAGAGCTTACAGGAAGTGTCACATCATTTGAGCAGTATGCAGCATGCCAGTATGCGTACTTCTGCCGCTATGGATTGAAGCTGGATGAGCGTGAGGAGTATAAGTTTGCAGTAAATGACTTTGGTACGATACTTCATGCGGTTATAGAGGATGTATCAAAGAACATAAAACAGAATAAGAAATCGTTCGTGCTTTTATCTAACGAAGAAAGAAGAAGTATGGTGTCAGAGAGTATACATGCCATTGCGGACAGCTATGGAAACACGATATTAAAGAGCACGAGCCGTAACGAATTCCTTATAAAGCGTATGGAGGACTTGGCGGATAAGACACTGTGGGCGATAGGAAAACAGCTTGCAGACGGACTGTTTATACCTGACACATTTGAGAAAGGCTTCTTAACTAAGATAGAGGACTTACCTCACGATGTCACATTTTTTATGCAGGGAAAGATAGACCGAATAGATATATGTGAAGATGATGAAAATGTATATGTAAAGGTTGTCGATTATAAGACGGGACACTCGGACTTTGACCTGCTAAAGACATACTATGGACTTAAGATACAGTTATTTACCTATATGAGAGAGGCTATAAGCTTTGAAAAAAAGAGACATAAGGGTAAGAATATAGTTCCGGCAGGACTGCTTTACTATAATATAGACAATCCGATAGTTGAAACAAGGCAGGACGATGATGATAAGATTGAGGAGCTTATAAGAAAAGAGCTGCGTATGAAGGGGGTAGTTAATTCTAACAGAAATATTATAAGCAAGCTTGATTCAACAGAGGGAACTTCTCTTAATATTCCGGTTACAGTGAGCAAGTCGGGAAGTATAGATGCATCTAAGAGCAAAGTGCTTACAACAGAGGAGCTTATGGAGCTTGGTGAGTACGTTGACAGGGAAAATGTCGTCAAAGCAACCAAAATACTGGACGGAAGTATCAATATCAACCCATATGAGCGAGGTCAGGACAGCAGTTGTAATTACTGTCCATATAACAGTGTATGTGGTTTTAGTGAGGATATGCCGGGAGTTAAGTTCAGAAGGCTTAACAGCTTAAGCGTAGAGGACATATGGTGCAGGATTAAAGAGGAAATTGAGTCATAAAAAGGAGTGTTATATATGGCAAAGTCATGGACATCGCAGCAGCTTGATGCTATGAACACAAAAGACAGGGATATTCTTGTATCGGCTGCTGCTGGTTCTGGTAAAACAGCAGTGCTTGTAGAAAGAATAGTAAATAAGATAACTAAGGAAAACGGAACAGATATAGACAGACTTGTTGTTGTTACATTTACAAAGGCAGCGGCAGCAGAGATGAAGGCAAGAGTAAGAAACAGGCTGGATGATATGCTCGATGAGGATGAGAAAAACAGCAACCTTATCAAGCAGATAGCACTTATAAATAATGCACAGATAACAACTATAGACAGCTTTTGTCTGTGGATATTAAAAAATCATTTCTCAGAGATTAATCTTGACCCGGGTTTCCGCGTTGCTGACAAGGGCGAGATAACACTTCTTGAAAATGATGTCATGCAGGATATGCTTGAGGATTATTATAAGGAAAGTGATGAGCAGTTCTTAGCACTCATAGATGCATATGGAACTGGCAGAAGTGATGCCAATATCGAAGAGATAATTAAGAAGATATATGTGCTTGCAAGAAGTAATCCATGGCCTGATGAATGGTATGAGCAGGTTATTGACACATACACAGGTATGGATAACAGCAATAATAAGGTACTTGTCAATCTGTATGAAAGTATACAGTGTTCTGCGCGTGACTATAAGAGAAAATATGAGTATATGATTGAGCTTTGTGGAAGGGTTGACGGACCGATATCCTATCTTGATGCAATCAATTCGGATTATATGAATATATGCAGGATTATAGATGCGGCAGACTTTGATGAGCTTTCAGAAAGAGTTATTAAGACAGAATTCACACGTTTAAGTACCAAAAGGATGCCGGATGCAAGGGATGACTTAAAAGAATATGTCAAAGTCCAGCGTGACAAGTATAAAAAATACATAGCAGGACTGCTTAAGACAGTATTTACGGCGGATATTGACAGTCTTATGGAGGATGTACATTCCAATGCACCAGCCATAAGTATGATGGTAAAGCTGTCAAAGGACTTTGCTGACAGGATGGAAGAAGAAAAACGTGACAGGGGAATAGTCGAGTTCAGTGATATTGAGCATTATGCGCTTGATATTCTTGTCACAAAGCAGGATGGAAGTAAAGAATATACAAATGTTGCAGATGAACTTGCAGAATATTTCGATGAAATACTCATTGATGAGTATCAGGACTCCAACCAGTTACAGGAGGAGATACTTACGGCGGTATCAAAGCACAGATTAAGTGATGTTCCCGATAATATGTATATGGTTGGCGATGTAAAGCAGAGTATATATAAGTTCAGACTTGCGTGTCCTGAGCTTTTTATGAATAAGTATTATAGTTATTCCGGCTATGATGAACAGAAGGAAACAGGGGTAATAAGTGACTGTAAGATAGAGCTTCAGAAGAACTTCAGAAGCAGGAAAAATGTACTTGATACAACTAATGATGTGTTCTACAGGGTTATGAACAGGAACTACTGCGGCATAGAGTATGACAGCAATCAGCAGCTAAACTGCGGTTTTGAATATCCAGAGTGTACGGACAAAAGAAACTTTGGGTGGGAGGACGAGAAAAGCACAGAAACAGTGCTTATAGATACGTCAGAAGATGATGAAAACAGCAGTATTGAAGCAGAAGCTATGTATATGGCAGAAAGAATAAAAAAATTCATGTCAAAGGATGAGCCTTATTATGTTTTCGATACAGACTTATCCGACTATAGGAGAATACAGTACAAGGACATAGTAATTCTTACAAGAACACTTTCCGGCTGGGCGGATACAATAGTAAATATACTTCTAGACAGGGATATTCCAGCTATGGCAGATACGGCACAGCAGTACTTCAAGTTAAGGGAGATAAAGGTTCTTATAAGCCTTCTTACATGTATAGATAATCCTCTGCAGGACATTCCTATGGCGGCAGTGCTGTTATCATACTTTGGCGGTTTCACAGAGGATGAGCTGGCTGACTTGAGAGTGTATGGAAAGAAGAGTGCAGGTGCTGACAGATTATTTGTAAAGCAGATGCAGAGCCTTATAAAGGATACTACAATAAAAGATACTGATGAAAATGCAGAAAAGCTTTCAGCACTTTCTGATAAATGTGAAGCTTTTCTTGATAAGCTTAAGGTATGGCGTGAAAAGTCAAGACTTATGACAATATATGACCTTCTGTGGGATATTGTATACAATACAGGATATTATGATTATGTTGGAACTATGCCGGCAGGTAAGAAAAGACAGTCGAATATAGATGTACTGCTTGATAAGGCATCATCATTTGAGGGAACAAGCTATAGCGGACTGTTTAACTTCTTAAGATATATAGAAAGATTACAGAAGTACGATATAGAACTTACGGACTCATCAGGAACGGGCGGCAATGGCGACTCAGTCAGAATTATGAGTATCCATAAGAGTAAGGGACTTGAATTTCCGGTAGTTATTATGGCAGGACTTAATAAGCAGATTAATAAAACAGATGCAAGAAATAAGCTTGTTATAGACAGGGAGCTTGGAATAGGAACAGATTATGTCAACCTCACAAGACAGACCAAGACACCTACACTTATTAAAGGGGCAATAGCAAGAAAGATATTAAGGGACTCAATATCAGAGGAAGAGCGTGTGCTATATGTTGCAATGACAAGAGCAAGGGAAAAGCTTATTATGGTAGGTGGTGTAACCAGCATAGATAAAAAAATGTCTTCATGGCAGATGATATCAGATGAGCTTTGTGTCAATGGTGTATATTCGTATGCAGATTGTGAAAATATAGACAGATATTCTGATATGATTATGCCGGTGGCACTTATGAAGCAGGAGGATAATAAAGGTACATTTGAATTTAATCTTATAAGTTCAGCGGATATTATCAAAGAAGATGAAGCCATAAGTAAAGAGGCACAGTCTGAAAATGTATCAGCAGATGAAGATGCAGGCATTAACGAAAGTAAAGAAAATATTAAAGAAAGCCTGAATGATACAGATGTTTACAATGATGATAAGGCACAGGTATATGACAGACAAAAGACAGAGGAGCTTCCACCGTACATCAAAGACCCTGATGCTGACAGAAAGGTTAAGGTTACAGTAACAGAATTAAAGCAGATGCAGGCGGAGGCTGACTATGATGGTGATGCATTTATGCATGATGATATAAAGGCTGCTTATGATGAGGCAGAGCGTGATGAAGATAAGAGCAGGGCTGCTGATACTGAAAATGTGGAAGAAGGTGCAGACAGTTTTATTCCGACTATTCCTAAGTTTATATCAGGAAGTGAAGAAACTCTGAGGGCGAATGAGAGAGGAACGGCATACCACAGAGTTATGGAGTGTCTTGATTATAATAATGTTGAAAGCTTTGAGGATGTACAGGCGGATATCCACAGAATGTTGGAAACTGAGCGTATGAGTGAGGTGCAGATAAATAATATCAATGTAAAGGATATATACACATTTGTAAGTTCACCTATAGGAAAAAGAGTGAGAGCTGCTGCCATAAGCGGCAATATGAGGCGTGAGCAGCCGTTTGTGTTTGAGTATGACAGACAGCTTGTACAGGGTGTAATAGACCTTTTTATAATAGAAGATGGAAAGATAGTTATAGTCGACTATAAGACAGACCGTGTAAGAAAGGGAGAAGCAGGAGAGAAGGAACTTATAAAAAGATACAGCGTGCAGCTTGATTATTATGCTAAAGCCCTGTCACAGCTTACAGGTCTTGAGGTTAAGGAAAAGCTTATATATTCATTTACACTGGGGAGAGAGATAAATGTTGGTTCTTAAATATATGTCTGAACGGTTGAATTTATGAGCTTTATACTATATACTAAATTAGTTATACTAGGTTTATAACTAGAAGAACGGAGATTAGTGTGAAAAATAGATTTTAAACTTACGCAGAAATGAGGATTATTATGTCAGATATTACAAGTGAAATAAAGAAAAGAAGAACATTTGCAATCATATCGCATCCGGATGCTGGTAAGACAACTCTTACAGAAAAGTTCCTGTTATACGGAGGAGCTATCAACTTAGCCGGTTCTGTAAAAGGTAAGAAAACAGCAAAGCATGCGGTTTCAGACTGGATGGAGATAGAAAAGGAGAGAGGTATCTCGGTTACTTCCTCAGTACTCCAGTTTAACTATGACGGATACTGTATCAATATCCTTGATACACCGGGACATGAGGACTTCTCAGAGGATACTTACAGAACACTTATGGCAGCAGATTCAGCTGTCATGGTAATAGATGCCTCAAAGGGTGTTGAGAAGCAGACAATCAAGCTTTTTAAGGTATGTGTTATGCGACATATCCCTATATTTACATTTATTAATAAGATGGATAGAGAGGCTAACGACCCTTTTGAGCTTCTTGATGAGATAGAAAATGTCCTTGGAATAGCAACATGCCCTATCAACTGGCCTATAGGCTGTGGTAAGGAATTCAAGGGCGTATATGACAGAAAGCAGAGGGAAGTGTCACTTTTTAAGGCTGCGATGAACGGACAGAAGGAAGTTGCAACTAAGAATATTGCACTTGATGACCCTGAACTTAAGGCAGAGATAGGCGATGCTTATCTTTCTAAGTTAGATGAGGATGTTGAACTTCTTGACGGTGCAAGTGCAGAGTTCGACCTTGCAAAGGTACAGGCAGGTGATCTTACACCGGTATTCTTCGGTTCAGCTCTTACTAACTTTGGTGTGGAAACATTTTTACAGCATTTCCTTGATATGACTACATCGCCACTGCCACGTAATTCCTCAGCTGGTCCTATCGACCCATTTAAAGAAGATTTCTCAGCATTTGTATTTAAGATACAGGCTAATATGAATAAGGCACACAGGGACAGAATTGCATTTATGCGTATATGTTCAGGAAAGTTCACTGCTGGTATGGAGGCTAACCACGTACAGGGTGGAAAGAAGATAAGACTTTCACAGCCACAGCAGATGATGGCGCAGGAAAGACATATCGTTGAAGAGGCGTATGCAGGCGATATTATCGGTGTATTTGACCCGGGCATATTCTCAATCGGTGATACTATATGCTCATCTAACAAGAAGTTTATGTTTGACGGTATTCCTACATTTGCACCAGAGCATTTTGCAAGAGTAAGACAGATGGATACTATGAAGCGTAAGCAGTTCATAAAGGGTATCAGCCAGATAGCGCAGGAAGGTGCTATCCAGATATTCCAGGAGTACAACACAGGTATGGAAGAAATAATCGTAGGCGTTGTTGGTGTTCTTCAGTTTGAAGTACTGGAATACCGCCTTAAGAACGAGTATAATGTAGATATAAAGCTTGAGCCGCTTCCATATGAACATATCAGATGGATAGAAAATCCACAGGAGATAGATGTAAACAGAATAGTTGGTACATCAGATATGAAGAAGATTAAGGACCTTAAAGGCAATCCACTTCTTGTATTTGCTAACAGCTGGTCTGTCAATATGGTACTTGAACGTAATGAGGGTCTTAAGCTGTCAGAGTTTGGAAAGAATTAATGAGTAACTAAGACAACAGGATGCTGCATCAGACTTGAATAATGTCACATAAGGAACTGGGTGATTAGATGAAAGAAAACTACAGATGTATTGTAAAAAAGATAACGGCTGTTGTACTTATGGTAATAGTGCTTATATGTACGCAGTATGGTTATACAGGGGTTTTACAGGTTAAAGCCGAGGACAGTATCATAGCGACAGGTTATGTCAATTATGATGTCACGGACTTAAGAATAAGAACCAAGCCGGTTAACGGCAGTATCGTAACTAAGGTCAACGGAGGCTTTAAGTTTGATATATACGAGGAAGTAAGCACAAGTTCAACCTATACGTGGTACAGTATCGGGTTCTATCTTGATGGGGAATACACAAGAGGATATATAACTTCACAGTACACAACTAAGGATAAGAAGTCTGACTATAAGCCGGATAATAACTTTGAGGATTATCTTAATGCACAGAATTTCCCAACGTCTTACAGGGAGAGCTTAAGACAGCTTCACGAACAGTATCCTCTGTGGGTGTTTGTGGCAGACCATAACGGCAGGGACTGGGATACTATGGTAAATGCGCAGAATGTTATAGGACGAAGCCTTATATACAGTTCAGCGGATGCTTCATGGAAGTCGACAGCCGCAGGCTGCTATAACTGGGAAACAGGAGAGTACACAATATTAGATAGTGGCGGATGGGTTCAGGCATCGGAAGGACTTATAAAGTATGCGCTTGACCCACGTAACTTCCTTAATGATACATATATATTTATGTTTGAAAGCCTTTCGTATGACTCTACTGTACATAATACAGAGGGTGTGCGTAATATCATAAGTGGAACATTTATGGAAAACTCAAGCCACGACTTAGATGGCTATGATTATGCATCACTTCTTATGTATGCAGGTGAGGTGTCAAAGGTCAGTCCTTATCATCTTGCAACAAGAATTATACAGGAACAGGGTGCTAATGGCGCAGGTAATGAGATATCTGGAAATGTAAGCGGCTATAAGGGCTACTATAACTATTACAGCCAGAATGCGTATGCAAGCGGAGGACTTTCAGCGGTGCAGAATGGCCTTAAGTATGCTATGCAGACAGATGACACTAATATGCGCCCATGGAATACAAGATACAGAGCGGTTGTAGGCGGTGCCATCAACCTTGGAAAGTGGTATATCAACAGAGGCCAGGATACTATATATTATGAGAAGTTTGATATAAAGAACTTTTCACATCAGTATATGACCAATGTACTTGCACCACGTTCAGAGGCGACAAGGGCAAAAAAGGCATACAGCACAAGTACACTTAACAACACTACATTTAAGTTTACAATACCGGTATATGACAATATGCCATCGTCAAGATGTGTTATACCGGATGGCAATAAGAGCTCTAATAACTGGTTAAGAGGTCTGTCAGTTGACGGATATTCACTTACACCGACATTTGCGGCGGATACTACAGACTATAGTCTTATAGTTGACAATGATGTCACAGGCATAGATGTATCAGCTTCGGCAGCAGATACTAATGCAAGTGTAAGCGGAAGAGGCAGCCATGAGTTATCAGTTGGTGATAATACAATCAACATAGTAGTCACAGCAGAGGACGGTACAACAAAGACTTATACTATCAGTGTTGTAAGAAAGAAAGCTGAAAATCCTGAGCCTGTAAAGCCGGATAATGGAAATAATAACAATAATAACAGCTCTGGCGAGAGTGACGGCTTTAGCAGTAACCTTAATGTCGATAATGATAATGGCATAGTTACGGGAGTCGGAGTTGGAAGCAGTGTTGAGAGTATACTTAACGGAATTACTTACACTAATGGCTGCTACGGAAAGCTTCTTAACAGCTCTGGCAGTGAGTGTGCTGCAGATGACACAGTGGCAACAGGCAATAAGCTTGTTATATATAAGAAGGACGGAAGTATATATGCCCAGTATGATGTTGTTATATATGGCGATGTAAATGGTGATGGAAGAATAACAAGTATGGATATGTTATATATAAAAAGACATATTCTTTACATTAAGACATTGTCAGGTGCTTACCTTTTAGCAGCAGATACTAACAAGGACAGCGATGTTACAAGTATGGATATGTTATACATAAAAAGACATATTCTGGATATAAAGTATATACAGCAGTAAATGGAGAATATAATGAAAGCAATCAGAAAAGTTACATTATGTGTTCTATCATTTGTCGTTATGTTTATGATGATGACAGCTACATTTGATAAAAAAGATGTATCAGCGGCAGAAACAGCAAGAATATCTGTAAGTTCAGGAAGCTGTGAGGTCGGTGATACAGTTACAATCACAATAACAGTAAGCGGTTCTAATATTATGCTGTGCGATTTTTATGTTAATTATGATGCATCTATAATTACTGCACAGTCAGGATATGACGCAGGTGGCAATGGAACGATAAGAATTGTATCAACGGAAAGTACTACATTTAAAGTTACATTTAAGGCTGTAAAGCCGGGTACTTCAACAATATCAGTTGCAAGGTCAACAGCGCAGATAGGCTCAGAGACTGAGGATAGTATGAATGTGGCAGCCTCATCAGGAAGTGTAAGCGTATCAGCACCGGCAAGCTATTCATCTGACGACACTTTAAGTTCGTTAGAGATAAGTCCGGGAGTGCTTTCGCCAGCATTTTCACCAAATGTTACCACATATACTACATCGGTGGGAAGTGACTGTGACAAGCTTACAGTAAGTGCCATAGCCAATGACTCAAAGGCAACAGTTAAAGTGTCAGGAACACGTATGGACCCGGGACTTAATACAACAACCATTACAGTTACGGCAGAGGACGGAAGCAAGAGAACATATACAATAAAGACAACAAAGGGTGATGATGTTAAAACACCGGATGATACGACAAAGGCGACTGACAGCGGCCAGCCGGATAACAGCCAGTCTGGTACAGATGGACCGGATACAAGTGCTATTCAGGAGCCAAATGTTGATGTAGGCGGCAGGGAATATAAGATAATATCATCCTTTGATGAATATCCTCTTCCAGACGGATATGTACAGGCAGATTCAGACTACAATGGTGTTAAGATTGCAGTCGGAATGGGAACTAATACAGACCTGTTATTAGTATATCTTGAAAGTGTGGATGGCACAGGAGAGAGCGGCTTTTATGTGTATGACTCCGTTAACCAGTCATTTTCAAAGTACATAGAAGTATCACAACCGGAATTATCATACTGCATACTTCCTATAGATGCAGCTTCTATGGAGCTTCCGGATGGATATGAGCTTGGAAAGATAGATATAGACGGCAGGGAAGTGGAAGTGCTTCTTGATAAGACTGGCAACTATGCACTCTTTTATGGTGTGAGCTCAACAGGCGGAACAGGATGGTTCAGATATAATACCAATGATGGAACTATACAGGGTTACGCAGGTTATAATACAGCGGATGAGCCGGTATTTAATATAATAGACAGGAAGAATAACAGCAGTACAGGTTCTTTTAGCTTATTTAAAGGCATAAATCTTATATTTATGATTATTATTGCTGCTCTTGCTATAGTTATCATAATCCTTGCAGTTATGGTCGAAATGCTCTCACGCAAGCTTAAAGTAAGCAAGAAAGCATTTGTAAAGGCTATGGATGATTATGATGATTCTGACGAATATGATGAGCTGATTAATATTAAGGATGGTTCATCAAGGACTTTACATGCAGGTGATGTAAAGGATAGCTACAATAGCGAAGATGACAGTACTGACTATGCTGAAGATAATAATGCTGATTATGAAGATAATTCTTATAGCGCGGATGAAAATGATTTATCTGATAAGAATTATGATGCTGATGCAGAGGATATTCTGAATAACTCTGGTATATCAGATACAGAAGATACATCATCAGAAAATGTGTCAGAAGAAATTGAACTTGAAGAGATTGAGTTAGAAGACAAAAAACGATAAAAGTAAATATATTATATGCTATATAAGTATCCTCTGGTGGATTAGACTTTATTTTATAAAGTTATCTGCCAGAGGATATTTTTTGGTTGACATATATATATCATAGTGGGACAAATATTAGTTAATATAGGAATATGGTACTATATATTGTATTTCACGAACGAAAAGAGTGAAAAAGAAAAGCGTGGAAATATTATGTCTGGCATTGGCGGATGGATACTTTAAAGGTTGGGGAATAAATTAATTGAGCGGTTAAACGAATGTGTAAGCTATATGTAAGGACTATGATATATAATGATAACAAGTTAATTAAGTGACTAAAGTCTGAATGGTCTGGGGGTGGCTTATTATGAGGAAAAAGGCGGTATTGGGTGTTGTATTTTTTATGATGGCTATGTTGGCGGCGTGTACTAAATACCAGATAAATGAGGA
>ERZ773216.181-NODE-181-length-86107-cov-4.118057_pt1 | contig 86107 bp, 75 predicted proteins | sample MGYA00511259_ERZ773216 | MGnify/ENA primary metagenome ERZ773216 (study PRJEB29015, sample SAMEA2737764) | human gut metagenome | biome: human gut; feature: human-associated habitat; material: faeces | place: China | collected 2012 ... | reverse complement strand
GCATACATCCAATGGTTCTATAATATGCATCTTTTCTTCACTTCCTAATTCTTCTTCTGCAATTTTTCTTACAACCGGATTATAATGAATCGGATAAATCACTTTCACATCTGGATTCTCATCCATTACTTTTCGGATTGCTCGAAACATATTTCTCATAGGTTCTCCTATGTTTTCTCTACGATGTGCAGTAATAATAACTAATCTGCTATCTTTTGCCCATTCCAGCTCACTATGTGTATATTTTTCCATCACGGTTGTATTTAACGCATCGATCGCAGTATTACCGGTAACATAAATACTTTCTTCTCTTTTTCCTTCTTTTAGTAAATTTTCTCTAGCTTTTTCTGTTGGTGCAAAATGATATTTTGCAACAATCCCTACCGCTTGCCGATTAAATTCTTCCGGCCAAGGTGCATCTATATTATAGGTTCTTAATCCAGCTTCTACATGTCCCACCGGAATTTTCATGTAAAAACATGTTAATGCTGCAGCAAATGTTGTTGTTGTATCTCCATGTACCAGAACAATATCTGGTTTTTCTTTTTCCAGAACTTCCTGCATTTTTGCAAGAATCTCCGAGGTTATATCAAACAGACTCTGCTGTTTCTTCATGATATTCAGATTCCAGTCCGGTACGATGTGAAATGTCTCCAATACCTGTTCCAACATTTCTTTGTGCTGGCCCGTTACACATACCACACACTCTATCTCAGACCTTTTTCTCAACTCCAGAACCACCGGACACATTTTTATAGCTTCCGGACGCGTTCCAAAAACGACCATTATTTTTTTCTTCATATTACTTACCTTTTACTCCAATCCAGGCTAAAAACATATCATCTCCATCCTGTCTGTACAGATCAACATTCTCGCAGCTTACACTTTCACAATGTTTCTTTAACTCTGCGACCATTGCTTCACTGTCCATCCACCTTTCCCAGCTAGGACACTGTAATCTTCCCCAATGTTTCTTATTTTTGTCAATAATAATTACTTTTCCACCTGGTTTTACAATTCTGACAAGTTCTTTTATGGAAACAGGAATATTAATGGAATGCTCTATCGCTTCTATGCATAATGACACATCATATTTATTATCAGCCAGAGGAATATGTTCTAATGTGCCTACTGCTCCTGTGACAAATGCAGGTAAACACTCTATCATTTTTTCTGATATATCTATGCCTGTTAAAGACAGGTTCTCAAACTTTTCATTTAATAACTTTAAGAATCTTCCCTTTCCACAGCCGATTTCCGCTATGCTCATTCCATTCTGAATATTCTCTGCTACTTTCTCAAACTCGGCTTGTTTTTCATCTACATCTACTGGAAAAATCTGCACATTATCATTAAACCACTCCTGAATACGTAATCTGTTTGCATCTAAAAAATATTTGTTTGCCCATAAAATTTCCGCATTTGGAAAATACTCCGGATTTTTTCCATAACTGCCAAAGAATCCCCCTGTATTCATTTGTAATTTTTCTAAATCTTCAACCAGCTTATTTGCTAATTCATTTCTTCCAGTCAGATAACAGCAAATTGCTATCTGGGCATTTCCTGTAGAACATGTCCACTCAGCTCCTTCTACTCCTGGAATATACCCTCTTTCCTTATACATGATTTCAAAATAATTCATACAGTCAGCAATATATTTCTGCTGTTCCAATTCAATTAATGCTTCAATCTGATATGCAAGAAAATGCGTTAATGTTTTCTTACTTAAAAAATCTTTATGTGTAATATAGTATTTTAAACAATTGTCTGCTGCTATTTTCCAGTCGTTTCTTTTTCTATATTCTGCTGCTTCCTTTAACGGTGCTAATGTATATATCAAAATAGGTTCTGCTATAAATTTTTCATCTACAGCATATTGTATTTTATATCCATTTTTTCCATTATCTATCATCTGATCACACAAATATTCACAAACTTTATCTATTGCTTTTTCTAAGACAGATTTAAGGTTCTTGTCATCTTTTAATGCCAGAAATCCTCTCAATATTTGTCCACTATCAAAAACGAATTCCTTATTTTCATCAGCAGTTCCTTTTATACCATTAAATCCACCATTATCATTTTGTAATGTCAAAAGCCATTTCACAGCTGCCTTTGCTTCCTCATAATAGCCATATGTTACCAGTGTAGGAATGACATATCCTGTCACTTCCGGATATGCTGCTTCATGTGCACTCGTTGCTCGAAATCCACCATTTTCCAATGTATTATCAAATATCCATCGTAATGCCTTTTCCCATGGCTGTAATTTTCCATTCTTATTTTTATCATAATTGATACAATAATCAATAAATGTTTCATCACATTTCAGATGTTCTGTTAATCCCATTGTATCCAATTCTTTTCCTATTTCTATATATTTATTACTTGTAATCAAAATAATATCATTTTGATTTATACTCTTTGCTAATTCAGCCATACCAATTATTTTTTTTCCAAAGAGTTTATTTTTCCATAATTCAGTATTATTATCAACAAATGCAGCAACTGTATCCTGACATCCACTTTCTTCTATTCTTTTATATACTTTCTGACCAGTTACGGATGCCCCAAATAAATAAACATTACCCTTAGACTTTCTCTTTAATATTGAGGCTGTTTTTTCTATTTTCTGTATCATATCTTTTCCCTCTTTTCATAAAATTTCTGTATTTTAAAATTTACCTTTTCCTTCATCTTTTTATCATTAATAGATGGTACATTTTCTTCCAATAATTTAATTTCTGCTAATTCTACCTCTTTTTTTCTTTCCGATGTTAATGATTTTGCATGAATTCTATAAAAATATAAACTTTCTGATATGTGCAACATCTTATATTTCCAATATACTCTTAACCAGAAATCATAATCTTCCACTAAAAATTTATTCACATTATATCCTTTTAAATGTTCTTGAATTTCTTTCTTATACAAAAAGCATGCTCCTACATTATTGTAATATGGTAATTCTTCTACCGGTCCAGTTACCTGATTATACAATATATAATCTTCTTCATCGATTACTTGATAATCAGAAAATACAAAATCAACATTATTATCAATTAAATTTTTTCTCAATTTTTCAAAAGCATCTTTTGCATATGCATTATCATCCGATGTCCAAGTAAAATACTGTCCTTTTGCATTCGAAAATCCTATATTTAAACTAGCTGGCAATTTCTTGTTTTCAAGATTGTTTATAACCCGTATTCTTTTATCTATTTTTGCATATCTCTGTGCAATTTCTTCCGTATTATCTGTAGAGCAATCATTCACGATTATTAATTCCCAATTTTCATATGTTTGTTCTAAAATACTCCTGATCGACTGCTGTAAATATTTTTCTCCATTAAAAACCGGCAAAATCACACTAATCATAATATTTTTTCCTTTCCCATGCTCTTCCGCTTCTTAAATCATCTAAAGATACTCTTTTATCAAAGTAAGATTCTACACATAATAATCTCAATTTTGACATATGATAATCTTTCATTACCAATGTTGTACAAATAGAAGGATATAGTCTTTCATTTGTAATAATAACCACCATATTTTCTGTTATTGATTCAGCATTCTTTATTTCATGACCTGTAGGTAATAACTGCCCTTGTTTTTTATCATCAATATCTACTACAAAATCAATCCATTGTTTTTCATAATCAAATATTTCCAAAAATGCTTTTCCTTTCATTCCAGCTCCCCACAATACAATAGAGTTAAATTGTTTTATTAATATATTTTTTAATTCTTGCATTTCCAATATCTTTGTTTTATAGTCTTTTATATAGTTTTCATAAATATCTGCATTATCTATTTGCATTCTTGATTCCTTTCAATCCTTTATATTTTTTAGTTAATTGCGAAACTCATAATTTATCTTTATTGTATATGCAAATCAAACACATATGCATTTACAAAAATTTAAGTGTTTCGCAATTACCTACTTTATATTTTTAAGTATATACTCTATATAATCACTCATGATACATTTTTCCTGTATTGTTTGATGTGCTTTATAGCCCATTTCAGAAATTTTATTTCTATTTTTGTCCAGTTCTATTATATCTTGCACCATCCCATTCACATCATTAAACTCAACCACAAATCCATTATTTCCATCCGCTATAAAATGTCTTGTGCTAAATACATCCGTAAATATAGGTACCGTTCCGGCAGACATCGACTCTAGCATCGTAACTGAACAGCCCTCACATTCAGAAAAATTAACTGCTATATCGTGTTTTAACCAAAATTGTTCCATATCACGATATTCAACTTTTCCCAGCATATTTACTTTATTCGTCAATTTTTTTTGTTGAATAAATTCATAAATCATTTTATACATTGTTCCTGTACCAGCTATATCTAGTGCATAATTTACCTGTTTTTTTTCTAATTCCTCAATAAACAGAATTACCAATTCAGAATGTTTATGCAATTTTTCTAATCTGGCTGCATATGCTATCTTTATTGGTTGCTTATTATCTAATGTATATTTTTTTTCTTTTACATCCGATATTTTTACAGGAGTTTCTTTAAATAATACCTTTTTCTTGTCTATTTCTTTACATTTTTTTATTATTTGATACATATCAAAACTTATGCACATTAAATAATCTATTCTATTTGCGATTTTAAGGTTATCTTCTATCAGATAATCTAATCCTCCATGAATTACAGAGATTATTTTTATTTTATCAGGATATCTGGTTTTCAGCATCATTGCTGCTATCATCAAATCTGATATATGTGCAACAAATATAGTACAGGGCATCATTTGTTCTATTTCATTCATAATATTATTAATGGATGAAAGCTTATAATCCGAAAAGCACTCAACTACTGACTTATATGCATTTTTACTTAGATTATAAGGAGGTAATCCATCGCTGTTATTAGAAAAAAGTACAATATTTTTTCCTTTTTTCTTCAACTCATTAGCAATATTATAGGACCATTTTTCAACTCCACCTAAACCAAATCCCAATCCCAAATCAAAAATTATTGTTTCATAAGGATGATTTGAAATTTCCTTATGTTTTATAATGGAATCAATCATGTTTTCATGTTCTAACATAATACTTATAATGCTTACAATTTGGTTTTCTGATATTCCCGATTGCAACAATTGTTTTTTTATATCATCTCTATAAACACTTGCTATGCAATAATTGTAATCCTGATTCGAATTTTGTTCTAAAAATTTGCCTGCTTTTATGACTGGAATACCTTCAAACAATTCAGATTTAGGATTATTGTCCAGGCAATATTCTACTTCTATATCTTGGAACTGTTTTAACATTTCTAATACTCTTTTTCCTCCGGTTCCTGTACCAAATACTATATATTTTCTATTCATTTTCATCACCTGATTATTTCACTATATCTATAATCTGCTGTTCGTACTCTTTATCTGTAACCAGACTTTTTGCATTTCCCCCAAACACTTCATTTGTATACTTATTTTTTACCACTACTTTTTCTTCAGCTCCCATTAGATACCATTCGTATTCCAAATCTATATGTCCAATATCCAAAGCTCTAATATCACTTTTAGCTAAATCATATGCCAAAATTGTTGCTGCAGGTCCTAATGCCAGTAATACCAGTCTTTTATCACAATGCAAACGTATTTTTTCTATTATTTGATCATATTTTTCATATGCATTTTCATTCGGACATATAATTCTTTTTATTTCTTCCGCATTTTTAAATAAGTCATTTCCTATTCCTAATCTTGTTCTATCACCCTCTACAATTAATATCTTCTTTTTGTCCCACAATGATTTAAACTGATCAAATATAGTTTTTGTATGTTCTCTATTTTTATATGAAATATATGGTCTTGTTATAAATGCATCATAATATACTTTCTGCTTATTCATAACTGAAAATTGAAATTCCCTGTTATATTCAAAAAGATATTGTCGGAAATAAGCTTGTATTTCATCTGTATACATCGACAAATCACCATATACATTTAAAATTCCAACTATATGATTTTGCATATCACAACTTACTAATACTTCCTGTAAACGTCTTGCTAGACTTGCACTATATTTTTGAAATCCAATATCTTTTCCAGCTATTAATTTCATCTCTCCATCTCCAAACCGACTTATTGAAACATTTGTAGTTAGTAGACATTTCATTGTCTGTTCAATATTTTTTACAACGATATTATTTCGAATCGCTTCTCCACCTATTTCATATGGCATATTATTTATTTTTATTGTCATTTGCAACATTTTATAATCATAGATATCCCTAATTACAATACATCTATCTACTATTTTTTTATAATCTCTATTATCAATTAGTTTTTCATTAAAATAGGAAAATATTTTTTTATCATCAATACCATTTTCTACCAACTGCCTTGTTATTTTTTCATATTTTATATTTGAAATAATAATATAATCAAATCTCATTTCACTTATCTGCCTTGGATTAATAATCATTTTATTTTCAAATATTTTTCCATGTTTGTTATAGTTATTATCTGCAAATGCTATTATTTTGGCATTTTTATACTTTATTGCTTTTAAGAGTTTTTTTGCACTTTCGCCAGTTCCAAATACTATTATCTTCTTCTTCATCCTAAACCGAATATATCTTTGCCTTTCTCTCTGATTTTTGATAATTTTGTTCTATTACCTGTCTAATCTCTCCGATAGAAAATAATGAAGTAATAATATAATTATCATATCCTCGCTGCACTGCTTCTTTAATTCCGATTACCTCTATGCCTTCTTTTTTTGTACCCCAGAGAGATTCTTTTCTATCTATAAAACATTGGACTTTTATATGATACATCTGACAGATAAAATAAAACTGTCTTCCATTTTCTCCAGCACCATACAAAGCAACTTCTGTGATTCCATCCTGCTGTATATTTTCCACAACCTCCTGCATTGATTTTATCACTTCATTCTGACTTCCATTTTTTAATGCTTTCCGTACATAATAAAATTCGTCCAGCAGTGTAATGGTTCCTTTTGGCCATGTAATATTACTGTCCTGATATGTATAACTGATATTACATTTATCCACAAAATCAATTCCTTTTTCTTTCGCAAGTGTAAGATGCTCTTCGGTTATAATTCCTTTCCGGTAATCTGTGCCAAAATTTGTATCTGCCTGAAACTTTGCAAGAAACTCTGCTTCTTCTTTCCGTGGCATGTCTATTAATCTATGCAATATTTCAAGGATTTCTCTTTTTTTACCCAGGCATTCTTCTGCAATCTCCGGCTTTTTCTTTCGAAATTCAAACCACACTTTTTGAAATTCAAACACTCCCTGAAATACAATCTCCGTTAATTCTTTTTGTCTGATACCTTTCTCTCTGACTGGGTATATTCTGCCTTGTTTTTCTTCGTAACCTATTGTACTTCCTTCCGTTACAGAAATTAGTTTTTCCACAACATCTGTTGTCCTGTGAATTACCTGTATCAAATCCTGATTTCCATCATATGTTCCAAACATTCCTTCAAAATTCAATCCATCATAAACTTTTTCCCCTGTAATACCTATTGCTAGAAAATGTTTTATTTTAAACGGGATATTCTCTATGCTGAGACTTTTTTCCATCCACATCTGTATTCTTCCAAAAAATCCAATATCTACAGTTGCAATATTATCAAAATCTTTTATTTCCTGAATAAGATATCTCACTAATTTCTTTCGTTCTTCTGTAACATATTGTAATATCTTTTTCCTATTATCTTTTTCCAGAAATTTATGAATCACATATTCTTTTACTGTTGTTTCTCCATATGGTATCTCATGTGAATGTTTGTATAATACAGAATAATACTCTTGTAATTCTTGAAAATCTGCCAAGTCTAATCCTACAAGGCGAATGGATTCCTCTATTGTCAGATTTCTTGCTCCTATAAGATTTTCTATTTCTTCCCGGTTTATTTCAGTAATGGATGCTATATAGGTTACTTTTCTGGAAACATATATTGGATGTACTTCCAGCAGTTTTCCTCTGTCTGCACATTCACCTTCTAATAATTTTCCAAGCAACCATCCTTCCCTCATAAGTGGATATACTCTTGAAATATCTAATTTTTCCATCCGGTTATATAGCCAACTGATAAAAAGTGTCAATACAGGTCCAATAATTGTACTTCCAATTTCATAAGCAACTCTTTTATCTCCTGTATGATTTGTTTTACTCATACAAACTTTTCTTAATGATAAAATCTCAGGCATTGGAATATTATGTCTGATTTTTTCATAATCATAAATACTATATAACTGTTCCGGTATAACAGCATAAAAAAAAGCATTTATTCCAAGTTTTAATGGCTGTTCATAATCTGAATTTTTATTATCCCCTATATGCAATATATCTTCCGCTTTTAATTCTGGATAATATTGCATTAACACCTGATATAACTCTCCATTCTGTTTGTTACAATGATGTTCATTGGATATAATAATATGTTCAAAACATGATATGTCTATATTATTTTTCTCTAGTATTCTTCTTATCTCTAAATTAGAAAGATACATATCCGACAAAAGAACAATTTTAATTCCTTTTTCATATGCATTTTTTATCCATTCCCATATTTCATCATTCCTATAGCAATATTCCTCTTCCTTCTGTATTTCTAAGTGTCTTAACCCTTCTATATCTTCCACAATATAAGATGGATATTGCTGATATATCTGTGACAATGTCACTTCTCTGTTCTCTGCTTCATTTCTTGCCCGTCGTTCCATTTCCACACGAAGCTTTTTATATTCCGATGGATTTAACTCTGTCAGTGCCTTATCTTCCTTTAACACATCTTCCCAGACTTTTTCAAATATATCGATCGATTTTGCCACAGCACGGAGCAGCAATGTATCAAAAATATCTACACTTATTAACTTGTACTTATTCACTTCCGGTAATCGCATCTTTTGTTCCTTCCTACTATAATACACTTCTCCGACATATAATCATATAAAAAAGCAACCAACAGTCATAAAACCAGAATCATATTTTCCAGTATTTTACTCCATTGATTGCTTTACTTAACATATCCATATATCCTCCTTGATATCTTATCCTGAAACTTCCATGTTTCTCTGATTTATCCTTATGCTTATATAAAAATTTCTGATAATATATGTATCGACATATACCAGCAATTAATTAACCTCCTCTCAACACTAATTTGATTCTGCATTTTCTCCCTCTATTAGTGCTTTTTTCCTTCAAATGCCTGATTACCTATACTAATTATTCTCGCCATATTTCAATTCTTCCATCCTCTCTGATTTGCAATATCCGTTCCATTGCTTCCTGTAATCCAACTTTCGCTCTATAGCCAAGTTTTTGAAGTTTTGCAGAATCCAATATTTCCCTGCTGAGTGTAGAATAGCCTTTTTGTTCCAAATCTTCCGGATGTTCAAATACAACATGTACACCTGCAGCCTGTGCTAGTGTCTCAGCAAATTCACGAATTGTCACTTTCATATTCGGATTTGAAACATTATATGCTTCTCCCTTTTCTCCTTTTAGTAAAATGTAGAAAATCCCTGCAACTGCATCCCGTAGGTAACAGTAGGAACGATATTGCAATCCTGCACTTTTCAATACAATATCCTGCTTTGCCACTGCTTTCTTTAAAAACTGCACATCCGCCTTTGTGCTTTTCTCCTGATAAGTTGCACCAAAGATGTAACAAAGCCTTGCAACTTTTGTATCCAGCTGATATTCTTCTGCATATGCCCTGCACAAAGTCTCAGCCGCTCTCTTAGCTTCCGGATAGCAGGAACGTGTCTCCATAGGATTTACTGTTCCTGTTATTTCTTCCTGACAGCCGGTTTCTTCCATTTCTGCTAAATTCCCATATACCTCCCCACTGCTCAAAAGCAGAAATACAGGATGATTTCTCTGTTTGGATAACTTATCCAGCAAATTCATTGTCCCACACAAAGACGTTTTCATGGTTTCTACCGGCTCTTTTGCAAAAGCTGCCGGATGATTATTTCCACCTCCATGAATAATATAATCATATTCCTCCTTCGGAAGAATAGCTCCTGTCAAATCACCTTTAATAATCCGGAACGTTTCTTTTCCAGTATTCTTTAGATAACGTTCAAATAAATTCTCTGCCTCTTTTTCATTTCTGCAAAGCACATCTACCTGCATGGATAAATTCTTCTCTCTTTTTATCCACATAAGAGTATCTACAAGTCCTGTGCCAATTAAACCTGTGGCTCCGGTTATCAATATTTTTCTATTCTTTAATTTTTCAAATGGTAATTTTTCCATACATACAGAATTCAAATCTTCCCTGTATGTATCCGTCATAAGTCTGTTCATTTTTTCAATTCCTTACTTCAGCCACTCATCTTTCTTAGAGTTCAACAATGCTTTGAATATCTCAATGTCATCCACCGTGGTAAGTTTTATGTTTTTTTCTGAACCGGCTGCAAAATACACGGTTTCTCCAAGTTCTATCATAAGTGTCACTGTCGCAATGGAATTTGTGATCCCTCTTCTGGCAGCTTCTTCATGCGCCCATACCATTTTTCCCAATGAAAATGCCTGCGGAGTCTGTGTACGAATCAACTCACTTCTTGGAATTGTTTCATCCGAGCTGACATTGTCACTCGTTCTTAACATTGCTTCCGCACACGGAATTGCTGTTACTGCCGATCCATTCAGTCTTGCTTTACTGATACATTCCGATATGATTTCCTGCGAAATCATAGGCCGGATGGCATCATGAACCAAAATCAGATCTTCTTCCTGACATTCATCTTTAATGTTCCAGATACCATTTCTGATGGATTGCTGGCCATTTGAACCTCCATCTGCTATCCACCGTAATTTTGTAATATTAAACTGTTTTGCATATGCTTTCAGAATCTCTTTCCACCCCTCCAGACACACTACTTCGATTGCGTCGATATTGGGATGCTTCTGAAATGCCTCCAGTGTATACACGATTACCGGTTTGTCATATACATTAATAAACTGTTTCGGGATATCCTGGCTCATTCTCTGTCCGCTTCCTCCCGCTATAATCATCGCTATATTCATATTTTCTCCTTACAATAATTCGTCCCTGATTTTCTTACATAATCTCTTTGCCGATTCTCCATCCGTATAGGCAAATATCCTGTCTTTCAGTTTCTTTCTTCCTTCTGCACAGGTATCGTTCTGCATTACTATCGTTATCTGTTCCATCAATTCATCCATCGTATAGGCACGCACTTCCGGCATATATTCTTCATATGGAAAATAACATTCCCTTGTATCCTTGGAATATTCTTCAAAATCATACGGAAACAACACCGATGGACGGTTCAACATCAGATAATCAGAATAAATAGATGAATAATCCGTCACCAGCAAATCACATTCTTTCAAAAATGTATACGGATCTACATCCGCTCCAATATTCTGAATACTATCATAATGAATCTCTGAGAATTTCTCTTTCAGCTTTGACTTTGGATGCAGCTTTGTAAAAAAATAATAGTTATTTTTCTTCAGATAATCACTGAACTTTTTTAAATCCATCGTCTGGAAAAACAGATTTTCAGATTCGCGGAAGGTCGGCATATAAACAAGTATCTTATTTCCTGCTTCCTTTTTCTCCCTCATCTCTCTCAATGTATCTTTCTCTTCCCCGCTCAGCAGATTCTGATAATCTGTCTGGAACAGCATATCATTTCTCGGATATCCATCCTGGATAATATGATCTTTCGTTGTATGAAATGCTGACACAAAGATATCTGCCATCATCGGCCCGGTCGCCAGCGTATAATGCCCCGGTTTTTCGTCCGACAGTCTTCTTGGAAAATACTTAAACTTTTCCCACAGATTCTTTGGATGCCGCACCTTATCAAATTTATTATCATAATTCGTCTTTTTATTACCCGAACCATGCCACAGATTAAATTTCACAGCCCCTCCGGACAACCAGAAACTGATATCTTTGGAATAATTATCAAAGATATAGATACTTCCTCTCAGGCAATACCATATTCCTTTTAAAGAATGATAATAATATGCTTCATAGCCATTTTCCTTCAGAAATTCTACAATCTCTTTCTTATGGCTAATCCATACCGGCCGTACTGCCTGTCCGTTCTTCATCCGGATTTCATCCCTATGCTGGCTGGCATACAGATATAAATACCTCGGATTATCCGCAAATCTCCTTCCGAACGTGCTGCCAAACAGCCAGATATTTTTCTTTCTGGGTACACAAAAAGACAACCAATAGATTGGGAGTCCCAGTAACTGTCCCCAGTATTTTACTCTATCGATTGCCTTATTACTCATCTCTATGTATCCTCCTTGATATGCCGTATGAAACTTCCATGTTTCATGTTCTTTCTGTTTATACTATATATATCGACATATGAGCAGGGTTCTTTAACCTGCTTTTTATGTTTCATATATTACAACTTTTGATTCTCATCCATAATCACTGATTTTATGATCCCTCTCAATCCGCAGTGCATAAAATATCTCTCCTTCCCGATATCCAAAACAGCGTTTTGGATTAATACAGCGAAATTTATCTATGTGCTTCTCATTATATTCTGTGTTGCGAAACCAGTTATTCTTATCTGAAGCCGGCTGATACTCCTTATATACAAGAGTTGGATCCGTATATATCTTATCCCAGCTTTCTGCCTGTGCAAATCGCTGAAAATTATTTATGCATTCTTTTACTTCTGCTTTTTGAAGCTGATTCAATCCATATTCTGGATCTAATTTTGTAAAATTAATCCTCGTTCCGGCAAAATACATTTTGACAAAGCTGTCCGCATCTATCAATTTCCGTTCAAATAGGTATTGAGAAAGACCTTTTTTTGTATGTATCGAATATATATTTTTTTCAATATCATTATTCATAATTTTCAGAACGCAGTCCAAATAAAATATATTATAAAAAGATACCACAAAACTCTCCCGTGCTGCTGCTTCTGCCAGTGATGTCTCAGTTATATCTCTATTATCCACCTTATAAATCCCCACCTGTTTTATCTGTTCTAAATCCCAAAATGGAGGTTCTTCCTCTATCTGGGACAATGTAATCTTCATCTTCCGCATCAGATCATTTGTACTCTTATCTGTATTTACTTTATAACCTCTTAATTGATAAAATTTCTTATCTTTGGTAATATCAGCATCATACAATGTTGATTTCTTCCATATTTTCCATACTTCAGAATGTTTTCGAAACCAATTCACACACTTCAGAAATTCTGTATTTTTCTCTAAAAATTCCTCTACATCTTCATATTGACCTTCTAAAGAAGATTCATTAATAAAAACCTCATTCATATTCATCAAACCCTAATAGTACATCTAAATCATTGTCAAACTGGTCAAAGAAACCTTTTTCCTGATTAATGATAACTCCTTTTTCACTTATTCTCATGGATACCGCTTCTGAAATATTTTCTTCATTTTTTTTCATAAAGTAAATAGCTGTTTCCTGTGAAGAAATATTATTTCTCTTTATGGCTTTTCTTACACCATTTATAATATGATCACTATGCGTTTCCATAATTACCTGCAAACCTTTTGATGCCAGAAATGCAAAAAATTCTACGAATCTGGACTGAGCACCCGGATGAAGATGTATTTCAGGATTTTCCACAATAAACAAACTATCCCTGGTGCAGGATAATGCTGCTATAATTACTCCAGCCAGATAACTTACTCCTGTTCCTACATGACAAGGCCTTAAATCCTTTACACTGTCTTTTTCCCTGTATGCAACTTTCACAATCGTTGTTCCATCTATTGCTTCTGCCTGAACCGTATATCCTGCAATATAATTCAACCAGTAGTCTACCTGATTGCCAAGATTTAAACCAGCTTCACGAATAGCAAATTTCTCTTCCCTAAGGTTTTCATGTTTATTTTTGCTCAGGAAATCAAATGCATACTCTCCTCGCACACCAATACGATATAATTCCTGTGTATTAATATGATATTCATTTTGCACGCCAATTCTTTCCGCACTCAGATAAATAATATCCATTTTATCCGGAATACTTATTTTCCATTTCTCATTGATATCATCATATTCAAGAACAAACTGCTTTTCATTACCATTATCGTACTCGGCATTAATATTAATTCTTCCACGTTTATAAATATTTTTAATGTCTATAATCTGCCCCATCTGTTCATACTTTCCATTCAACACATTGCCCGAAGTATATTCCTGTGCCTGTGCAAGCAATAATATCGCCTGTATTACCGTAGACTTTCCAGTTGAATTTTCTCCACTGATAATATTAAGTTTTTTCCAGTCCAGACTGAGTTTTTCGAAACATTTAAAGTAATTTATGTCCAGCTTTTTAAACATTATCCAACTCCTTATATGCACTTTCTATCATTCTAAATCTTGCATTTACACTATGCGTACTATCAACCGAATGTTGAAGATTTTTCAAAAATTCCTGATCCGTTTTCAATCCATTTACTATATGCCTTACTTCCTCTTCTGATATATTTTTCTCACTATTTACAATCATGGAAAATAGATAAAATAATGTTTCAAATAAGGTCATACTAATGGGCTGTTTTCTTTCAGAACCGGTACTCAGCCGAAAAACATTTTTATCCGTCGCTTTTGCTATTTTTTCCATTGTACCAATAAATAAATGTTCCAAGTTTATTATTTCTTCATCCGAACATTTGTTTAAATATTTCATCGTAGTCCCCAACAGATCTTCCATATCACTCTTATATTCAAACTTCTGTGTTTTGTCATCAGTTAGTATATGATGAAAATAAAGATAAAATGCAAGTGCTCTTAATATAATATACTTATCTTTCATATGCTTATCTGATATTCCACATCCAATTGCATTTCGAAATGCTTCATTCTTTGACAGTCTGTTTAATAATTCTGTTGCTTTTCCCTGATACAGGGCATTTCGCATTTCCTGCTTATTCAATGGTGTCCCGCCACGATTTACGCGGTCGAATATATCAAATCTGATACGGTCAGGAGTCGGATACTTTATAATTTGAACAACCAACTGAAAGTCTTCTACTGAAGATGCGTACTTATCATATTTTTCTTCCAGTTGTTTAAAATTATATCCATTAATCTCTTTTAAAATAGATAATTTATTTAAATGAAATTCATTATTCAAAAATTTAAAAAATGTGGTAAGTCTCTGTCTTCCATCAACTACTATCAAATCTCCATTTTCACTTTCTGCAAGATAAATCAACGGCAGTGGAATTCCCATAATTCCCGATTCTATTAATTCTGACATCTGTCTGGATTTCCATACGAAATTTCTTTGAAATGATGGATCCATGCAGATTTTTCCCTTATCATATTTTCTCTTTAACTCAAAGATTGAATATTGATCTTTATCAATCTTTATGGATGTGTTTGGATATATATTATCCTCTGCATCATTTTCTTCATTCTGCACACTAATAGTATTATAAACTTCTATTTCTTCCCTGTTTTCTTCTGCTTCCATATTTTTTCCTTTCTGTTCATCTCAGATTGTTTACGGTATCTTTTACCCAGTTTCTGTAAACAGGAAAACAGGGAGATACTGCTATCTCCCTAACTCCAAATTCTACCTATTATTATAAACGTTATTTCCTCAAAAATCAAGTCTGAATACTATTGTTCAACAACTGAATTTTACCACTTCTTCAGATAAGTTTTTCTTTCCATCGGATCCAGGGATTTAATTCGTGGATCGGTATAATAAGAATCATTTTTTACATGCGTTGTAGATATTTCTTCAAATACAGCTCCTTTTTCAGACGAAAACGAATGTTCCGAACCACGCAGTACCGTCTGGATATCTCCTGCCTTTAATCTCTTTTCCTTTCCATCAATCACTACTTCCAAATCTCCATATAATACCTGGAATGTTTCCTCTTTGATTTTGTGCATATGAGTCGGATGCTTCTGTCCCGGAAGTACGATAATCAACTTCTTACAATATTCACGGTTAATGACATTGATAATGATTGCACCGGTCTGTCTGAAATGCTGCATACCATAATGATGGGATAATTCCACCTCAAAATCTTCTCCCAAAGCAATACCTGCTTCGTACAGAAGTCCTTTTGCATCATGAATTACACTTCTTGCCTGTTTGGTTTCACTCATCTGTTTTTTCTCATGTAATTCTTCGTTTTTCTTATAATCCCTGGTAACCGTCAGACCTTCATAGAAGTCGCCGCTGCTCATCTGCTTCTCATGGCAAGGCATTGCAAAGAATACATCTTCTCTTGAAAGAACCTCTCCCTCTTTTACATCATGGCACAGATATACCCCTCTCATCAGGGAATTCAGGGAATCAATCTCTGCCTGGCTTACATATTTGTCATTTTCCTTTTTCGTCGCACAGATGGTCTTTGCCTTTAATACGGATTCCACCCATTTATCCGCCTGCTGCGGAGTCATGGAATATGCATTTATCTTATACTGCTCTGTTGGGAGTGCTACATGCCTTTCCAGTATTTTTGCTCCCTTTGCCACAGCTAACATCGGTACGGTATTATCATCCGGATCTTCATGTCCTGAATATCCAATGATAACATCACGATATCTGCGGTTCATTCTGTCGATAAAATCAAGCTGAAGATGATCTAACGGTGCAGGATATTCCGCTACACAGTGTAAAAAAGCGAACTCTACTTCCTTATGTGTAAAGAAGTTATAGATTTTATCAATGTCTGACAGTGTTTTTCCACCTGTGGATATAATCAGAGGCTTTCTTGTCGCTGCCGCCTTTTCCAGTAATGGCCAGTCAAGTGAACTGCAGCTCGCTATCTTAATAATATCTAGTCCTTGATCCATGCACCAGTCCACCCCGTCTTCATCAAATGGTGTACTCATCGCAATCATGCCCTCATCCCGAATCGCATCTACCAGTTCGCAGAACTGATCATAAGTCAGTCTTGTACTTAAAAATCTCGGAATATGTTTAACATCCGTTCTTCCCACATAATCCGGATGGATAAAGTTATCAAGATTACGGTATTGCAATTTTACCGCTGCTTTAATATTATATTTTCTCGCTATTTTCCCCATCTCATGAATAATATCTTTTCCATGCTCCACATCTCCCTGATGGCTGTTTGCCATCTCAAAAATAAATAAATCATCAAACAAACTACTCATTCTGACTTCCTCCTAACTGTATGATCTGCATCATCTGTATAACCTCGCTCCTGGTTACCGGTCTTTCCAGTGAGTTCATAATAATTTTCCATGTCCCATTATATTCTTTATGATTTTGCTCAAAATTTTCAATTAAGATTCTCAATTCTTCTCTCATTCCATCCGGAAAGCATCCCAGAACCTCTTTTCTCGCCCTGTTCCATCTGATTGGTTCTATATATCCAAACTTCACAAACATAAAATGTATATATACATAATATCCAGAAATCAGAAGTTCCATATCATAATAATTTTCATATCCCTGATATAATCCCCGCCTTTGTATCTCTTTGTACAAAAGGATGTAGGAATGGAGATAATCTTCTTTTACTTTCTGATTATCATTTATGGAAGAGGACTCTTTGTACTGGATATGATTATATAATACTTTCTTTATCACACATACTTTAACTGCATAACGTTTTACCAACGATGAAAAATAGATATCTTCATATAACATCCCCTCCGGAAAATCTATCTGATATGTCTGAAGAAACTCCTTCTTATATAATTTATTCCATACAGCCATATTATAATCTTCCTGCAGGAATTTCAATCTGTCTTTTCCCTGCTGTATAAAATATACTTTTTCTTCCGTGCTGTCTGTTTTTCCAATTCCATTTCTATACTCTTCCAGAGTACATCTGCGTGACTGGCAGATAACAACCTCTGTATCATGAAGCATTGCCTTCTTATATAATTCTTCAAACATTTCCGGCTCTGCAATATCATCAATATCCATATATCCGATATAATCTGCCCCGGCATACTCGAGTCCGATATTTCTGGCTCTTCCCTGCCGCCCATTCTCTGTGCAGTTAATAACCATAATGGAATCCGGATATTTCTGCTCCCACTGGCACAATCTGTCGTATGTTCCATCCGTGGATGCATCATTTACGAGAATAATCTCCAGATTCTCTATGCCGATCGTCTGTGCAGTCAGCGACTCCAGACAATTATCCAGAACATTTTCCGCATTATAACATGGAATAATGACACTGACTTTTTTCTTATTCTGCTCCCGAATCCATTCCGCTGCCTTTAAAAATTCTTCTTCCGTATCAATATCAAAGTTCTCATTCATTTCATATCCGATAATTTTTTTTCCTGACATGGAATGTTCTTCCGTGATAACCCTGGTACGGATTACGTCGATGCACGCATTCTGATAATATGCTTTTGGAAGTTCCTGCCTTGGCATATTGTAACACTCCGGAATATCCGTCATCAGTGGATGAATCTCACCATTTTCTCCCTTTAACCACATTTTGTACGGTATTTCCTTTGCCGGAGCAATGCACCGGACAGAATCAATCGTTTCGTCCTGCTCCATAATTTCTGCCATTTTATCAATATCACTGATTTTACGGATTGGATAGGTTGGTCTTAACTGCACAATAATATCCGGTTCATATCCTTCCTTTTCTTTTAAAAATCTCAAAGCATGCTCAAAGACTTCTAAATCCAGGGATGTATCTCTCGCATATTCTTCCGGCCGCAGAAATGGTACTTCCGCTCCATATTTCTTTGCTATCTCTGCATATTTTTCACTGTCCGTACTGACTATCACACGATTGATTTTTTCGGACTTCAGTCCATGTTCAATCGAATAAGCCAGCATTGGCTTTCCATTTATCTCCCTGATATTCTTATCCTTTACACTTTTTGAACCGCTTCTTGCAGGTATAATCGCAAGTACTTCCATTATTTTCCCTCCACCGGCTGGTATTCATTGCTGTGGAACCATTCAAATATTTCTTCCATTGATTCTACAATTTTTTTTGTTCCATTTTTATAAGAATCTACCATTTTTATTCCACTGTCTGCTATTGTCCTTATATTTTCATACATATCATCATGGTTTGCAAAGATGCCTTCCATCACATCAAATCCATCCCTGGCTGCATACATGGATAACATATCTACTTCTACCGTTTCTGTCATCCATTTATTATATTCCTCTACTTTTTTCAGCAGCCTTTCAAATTCCTTTGAATTATATTTTCTCTTTGTATTTAATTCCAGTAATTTTAAATATTCTCTTTTTGCTTCTTCCAGTTTTTTTGGAATATCTCCTTTCATATCTTCTGTCACTTTTTTCAGATATTCCTGTATTTCTTCTCTTTCCTCTTTTGTGTAAACCCGCTGTGCCTGGTTTATTTTCCCGGCAAAATCAATTATTTCTCCACTCTTACACTTCGTATCGATTGCTTCCTGCAAAGACATAATCTTTGTTCCCTCTATCTTTGCACCGCCTTCCGTTGCGTCAATCACTTCGAGTTCTTTATGTAAGATAAGCTGATTTTCAAACCATCTCCGATAGATATCCATGGCATAATCTGTCTTCACATCATTTCCATAGATATCCTTTATCACATATACCTCTTTCTTCCGACTCACATCATTGCTGATAAAACTTTCTTTATAAGTGTCCCTGGAATGAATCTTATTCCCTGTATAAGCCAAATCCTGTCCAATCATGATGATGTGTTTAAATCCTATAAAGCGAAGGAATGAAAAAGCATCATTTGCAACAGATCCTGCTGTCTCAATCTTAAGATAACTTTTCTCATATTTACCCCATATCTGATTAATAAATGGAAACTCTGTGTGAAAATAAAATCTCTTTCCTTTATGTACATCTGCCGACTCACATAACGCATTAAAACTGATCAGTAATGGCAGTTTTAAAATTTGTTTATCCTTATATAAATAACTTACCGGCTTACATGGATCTATCGTTGCAGTCATATCCGGCATAATATCATGCTTTACAAGCGTCCGGATTGCAGAATCCACAGCTATAATAAATGCCTTTCCTTTTACTCTTTTTAATTCCTCTACATTCTTATCCAGAGAAGGACCTGCCGCAACCAGAATTGCCGGGACTTTGTCAAAATCAATATCTGCAAATAATTCTTTAATATCCTCTGCATTATACTGCCAGAGACTGTCATAAAAATTAGAACATCTGTTATGTGTAAAGCATTCATTATATTTGCACATAGTGTTCTTATCCACCAGTGTTTCTTCTATCGCATGGTATACAAGCTCGCGCACCGCTTCACATTCTGCCGGATAGATCTTATCATAATTCGGGGAAATCATGGTCTGTACATATTTATAATTTGCATAATCTACCAGATGTGACATCAGTTCCTTCAGATACAGCTTTCCGATCTGTCCAACCACAATATTCACCATTGGATCTGCCAGAACATCTGAAAAGTCAATATTCAACAAAACTTCTCCCCACAGATATTTATCCGGTTCATACACCAGCAGCCGGACATTTGGATATTCTTTCCGCATTGCCCTGATATAAGCCAGATTTGCCATTCCTATCACAATTGCAATCCCATACTCTTTATCACTCTTGTATGCCTGAAGCCATCTGTTGATCCCAGCCTGGCTGTCATACCGGCTGTTCAGATAATAATCATGATTTTCTTTTCTTACTCCCATGATTTTCTCATTCTTTGCCGATACATCCTGAAAAATATCCCTAATCTTTCCCTCATACAAATATGCTTCCTTATCCAGTTCTTCGATCAGGTTGAACATATATGGTTTTTCTTTCGTAATGGTTTCGATATTAATATCCAGCATCTTTGACTGTTCCATCATTCTTCTGCCTGCTCCTTTGCAAGTTCTTTTAAAATGTCATTATAAAATAATAAAGTATTTTTAATCTCATATTCCATGGTATCTGCTAACAGAACGGTGTCCCTCTTTTCAAATCCGGTCATCAGATTCTTCATCTGGGTCAGTATAATATCCTCCGGCACGTCCACTCCCAGCTTCTGAAATTCCGGCACCCGGTCTGTAAATTCCTTTAATACAAGATTCAGTTTCTTGATACAGCTGATTAATTCTTTATTCCCTGCTCCCGTACTTTCCCACAGATTCTGGATGCATGTATCCATCATATCGATTACCTGTTCATTTCTCTCTATTAATTCCATCTCTGCCTCTCTCTTTATACGAAAATAAGCTACTCCTAAGAGTAGCTTATTCATGATAGCTTTATTCAGCGAATAAATTAGCCTAAGAGTGATAATACACCCTGAGTAGCCTGATTTGCCTGAGCAAGCATTGACTGACCAGCCTGAGCAAGGATCTGGTTCTTGCTGTACTCAACCATAGCATCAGCCATATCTGTATCACGGATTCTGGATTCTGCTGATGATGTGTTTTCAGATGTTGTATCAAGGTTAGCGATTGTATGCTCCAGTCTGTTCTGGATAGCACCAAGAGCTGATCTCTGAGTAGATACCTTTGTAATAGCTGACTGAATCTTTGTCATAGCATTACCTGCAGCTGTGAATGTTGAAACTGCGATTGACATCTTGCCATCTGTTCCTGCAAGACCTAATTTGTTTGCATTCATACCACTGATGGAGATAGAAATCTTCTGTCCTGATAATGCACCTACCTGAAGGTTCTTTCCTGTGAAAGTACCATCTAACAGATTCATTGTGTTGAACTGTGTTGTAGATGCGATTCTGTTTAATTCAGAAGTTAAAGCTGTTAATTCAGCCTTGATAGCATTTCTGTCTGTAGATGTATTGGTATCGTTAGCTGCCTGTGTTGCTAATTCGTTCATTCTCTGAAGAATAGAATGAGTTTCATTTAAAGCACCTTCAGCTGTCTGGATAAGTGATACACCATCTTCAGCATTTGTTGAAGCCTTGTTAAGACCTCTGATCTGGCTTCTCATCTTTTCTGAAATAGAAAGGCCTGCTGCATCATCACCTGCTCTGTTGATCTTGTAACCTGATGATAACTTCTCTGTTGCTTTAGCCTGGTTGTTTGTAACAATACCGAGCTGTCTGTTAGCGTTCATCGCTGTTAAATTGTGCTGTACTACCATAATAATTCCTCCTTGAATTTTAAGAAGCTTCCCTGCTTCTGTTCCTTTTTATTTTATAATAACATTCTTTCGGAATGTGATTATCTTATCAATTCTGTTAATTATATCGGAAGTTTTTCTGAATACTTTATAGATAATATATATTTTTTTACTTTTTTTTATCTATAAACTGTGAATCTATCACATTCATCTTCGACATGGTCCTGTAATAATTTGCCGCCGCTTTATTTGTACTGCGTGCCATGGCTACTTCTTTCTTCAGGCTGTCCTTCCGGTTCAGAATCGCTTCTTTATTTCGTTTTTCCTGAGCCATGATATCCATGGATTTGTCCGTAATTTCCTTGACCAGCGCCTGCAGCTGCTTAATCTCTTCTTTATGCTCCGACTGCTGCAATGCCTCTTTGATCCGGTCGAACACGGACTGGAATCCCGCATCCAAAGCATTGATTTGCTTGATCAATGTCTCTTTTGCCTCCAATGTTTTGGAAAAAACATCATAATCAAATTCTGCTGCCTTTGCAAGTTCTGCCTGAATCCGGTTCTGCTCCGCTATCTGATCCAGAACTGATATTTTTTTCTTCAGGCTTTCTTTTAATATCTCTATGTAACTGCTGCTGTTATCTCTTTGCAAGTCGCATTACCTCTTCCCATGTTTCACGCATTGACCGGAGATGTTTGAGTACATCCTGTAATACTTCCACATCTTTTTTCATATTGGCATAAACAAGTTTTTCACTAATCATGACATATACATTTTCAAATTCCTGTGCAACCGGATATTTGAAGTTCAGTGTGGAACGGAACTCATCAATGATCCGATGTGTTTTCTGTATATAAGTATTAGCCTTCTCATAATTCTTATTTTCAATCGCTTCAATCGCAATATTCGTAAATTTGATCGCTCCATCATACAACATCAGTGTAAGCTGCGCCGGGGAAGCCGTCATAAGTTTGCTGTTCGAATATGCCTTGTATGCATTTGGCAATGCCATTGTAATTACCTCCTGTTATGAACCTAATATGCTGGAGAGCTGGGATGTGCTGGATTGCAATTTTGCCAGTGCTGTTTCCATCGCACTGAACTGCTTGACATACTTCTGGGTATAATTTTCAATTTTCTCATCCCATTTATCAATCGTATCTCCGTATTCATCGTACTGTTTCTGCATTTCCTTATCGTTATAGAGTGTATAAGAACTCTTTAATGATGTTCTCGCCATCTTCTTAGTTAATGCATCATACATATCACTTGATACTTTCTGGAAAAACGAAACAACACTATCCGGATCCTCTGCCAGTGCTGCTTTTAACTTATCTGTCTTACCAGATGTCGTTGAATCATCCGGATCTCCATCAATATGATACAATCCCTGTTCTTCATTGTCAACTGAAAAATAACCTGCGGTTGCAATACCAAAACTTGACAGTGAATATGTCTTATCTCCTATGGTATAGGATTTTGCCATGCTGTTCTTTACTGTACTCATGATACCGCTTAAGGTGTCATCTCTTCTTAACAGGGAGTCTTTGATCTTCTTCTCCCATTTTTCAATCTCAGTATCGGTCATGGCATCTTTCTCATCATCGGTCAGAGGCTCATATCCCTTGGATGAATCCGCATAATACAATGTATTCATTTCCTTCAGAATACTATTATAACCACTGATCAGATTCTTGATGGATTTGTACATACCATCAATATCGGTTGCGGTATTAATGCTAACTTCTTCGCCATCCTTTGTAATACCGGTTGCGGTAATGGTCAGGCCATTGATGGCAAAGTTATTGGTATTTGAATTAAATGTCGCTCCATTTAGTTCAATTTCAGCATCCGAGCCTTCAACACGGACTGCACCGGTGGAAGAAGAATGATTTTTCACATAATCTGCAATAAAATCTTTCTTTTGCGTATCGGTCATGCCATTTAATTCGTCCGCTGTTTTTCCAAGCTTATTGGCTGCTGCTTCCTGCTCTGCCTTATAAGTATTATTATAATTGTCATATGTAGATTCTACAACTGTAATGCCATTTACTGTTTTTGTCACTACATTTCCATCCGTACTATTACCATATGCCGTAGCATATTTTGCTAATTTCGCCTTCAAATCAACTGTCTGTGTACTGCCATTTGCATCGATATAGGAATATGCCGCAAAATTCTTAGAAGAATCTGTAAAATTAACTGTTTTCTCTCCCAGTAAGGCATTATTCTCTGCTATCTCTGCGGTAATGGAATCAATCTTTTTCTGTAAGGTCGCTCCTGTTTTATCATTGCTATAAGCAGCCTGATATAAATCCTGTGTTTCCTTTGTGCTTTTAATGGATGCTTCATTTGATTTCATCTGTGAAATATTTGCATTTAATTCGGTTACCTTTGATTTCACAGTGTCTACATCAAGTTTTGTATCTTTCAGTGCTGTTTTAAGTTTATCCTCATCAAGCACTTTAACCGTATTTCCATCAGCATCCTTTGTATCCTTCAAATAGGCATCCTTATAAGTATATGTACCATCTGAATTCTTTGTCACAAAGTCTTCAATCTTTGAAAGGGAAGCTGCGGTATCTGCATCATCCACACCAGTGTAAGCCAGGATATCCTTATTCAGATCATCCAGAGTTTTGTTCTTATCTTCATAACTCTTGATCTCATCCGTCCATGCCGTATTCTTGCTGTTCCTGTAGCTCTCATCGGTTACATATTTGTACTGATCCTGCAAGCCGCTTAACTGTGTATTCAGATCCGCATTCGCAGTTTTCAGCATATACTGCATATATGCTGTATCGGTTTTCTCCTGTACATTCATGGTTGCACTGTCTATATACTGGCTGACATCTGAGGAAGATGCTGCATCCATGCCAAGGCTGGTCAATGCATTCATACCGCCTGCATTGCCTGCCGTAATAGAGAATTCCTTGTCCGCACCACTTGACTTTGCACTGATGAATAGTCTCTGGTTTGCGCTGTCAAAGTTTGCATTCAGTCCTGCTTCTTTTAATTTTACCACAAACTGGTTCATGGTCATATCAGAGGTAAGATTGATTTCGCTTTCTTTTCCATCTGCATTTACTTTAATCGTTCCATCACTGAATCCACTGAGTCCGCTGAGTTCTCCCAGCTTACTGTTTGCCGTAAGGCTCTTTCCATCAGCTGCAGTCATCTGGCCGCCGGTCAGATATGCCGTCTTTGCCAGCTGTTTTACTTTCAGTGTCTGTGTACCTTCTACCGCATTACCGGACGCAGATACCGTTGCCTTTGTACTATCGGATATTGTAGCTTTCTTTGCCGTGTAGTTTGTACTATACTGTGCATTTCTTAATGTACCTGTATAAAAGCTGTATACTTTCGTGTTCAATGATTTCCAGGCATCCTGCTTCCATCCCTGCTTTGTCTGTTTCTTTACATATGTACTTTTCTTTGTTTCATATGCCGATACCAGTTCCTGTATCAGAGAATCTGTATCAAGTCCTGATATCAATCCTGATACTCTTGCCATAATATAACCTCCGTTCTGTCTGTGTTATAATCGCTTATCCACCATTAAGCCGGCGAGTTCCCATGCCTTTGCTATCATATCCAGGGTTTCTTCTGCCGGATATTCTTTTATTACTTTCTTTGAGTCCTTATCTACAATCTTAATTGTTACACGATTGGTTGCATCATGAATACCAAATTCACAGGATGTATTTTTCATCTTCTTGTTCAAATCTTCAACTGCTTTCTTAATCTGTTCATTGGTCGGTTCTTTCTTTGTATCATCGCCTTTTCCCGTATTATCCTGATTGTTTGAATCATCCTTTGACTTAACGGTTGCTACCTGTGCTGCCACATCGGTGCTGTTGCCCTGTGCTGCCGATTCGTTGACCGCCTCCACTGAATTTACCTGTGGTGTCTGATAATTTGTTGATGATGCTGCTCTTGTTGCATTAACGATTCCGTCTATTGCTGCCATAATAATATTCCTCCATTCTGCCTGTCCGTTGGCCCAAATGCTACATAAATATATCCGCATCTGACTACATCCGTGTAATCAGTTTATAATTCCAGTCATGAAAATCATGCCGGAATCACCGGGTATGCAAAATATAAATTCTCTCCCTAATACAGTTATCGGAGAAAAGTGGCAAAATATTAACACTTTTCCCCGAATAAGTTTGTCCTGTACTACTGTCCTAATTTTTTCAAAGCTTCCATCGCCTGTGCGGTTTCGTTTGCCGCTGCACGGTTTGCCTCCTGAATCTGAAGATAGACTTCCTTGCGGTATACCGGTACTGACTTCGGTGCAGTGATTCCAAGTTTTACCTGATCACCTTTCACCTCGATAATTGTAACCTCAATGTCATTGTTGATGACGATTGCTTCATCTTTCTTTCTTGATAATGCCAGCATGAAATCAGTCCTCCTTTTTCTCTGTAAGCAAATCGTAGACCGGATGTTTTACTTCATATTTTTCGTCCTCAACAATAATCTGGCATGCCTTCTGATTTGCTGCATTGATAATAACCGGAGCCTTGAAATTAGCCGTCATTTTCCGGATATCCGCTGGAACTGTTACCGTAACGAGAACGAGCATATCGGAGCTGTCCAAATCCCCAAGTGCGGATAACATCTCATCTTCTACCAGCGGATCATAGTCTTCCATGAGTACCAGTGGATCAATGACCGGCATTGCAAATTCCGGTTCTTCGACCGACTGAAGCCATGAGATACGGCTTTTTTCGTTTTCTATATCATGAATCAGTAAAAAATGCTGCATTTTCGGAAATCCTATGATTCCGGCTGAAAATTCTATGATTTTATCCTCTGCTGCTTCTATTTCCCCAAATAACTTCGTTGTAATCTTCATATTTACATCTCCTATAAGAAATCAAGTAATGATTTTTGTACTACCTGTGCTGCCATCATAAGAGCTGCATCATAAATACTCCGTGCCTCTTTAAATTCAACTGCTGTAGGTTCAATATCCGTATCTTCATTTGTACTCTTTAATTCTTTTACGGTCAGAAGCTGCGAAGACAGTCTTTCCTGATTTAAGGTAACTCTGGTCATTCTTGCACCAAGATCTGACACCTGTGTATTTACATTTGCCTGATGATTCTGGTACAGGGTAATTCCAGAACTGAATGCTTTGGTCAGGTTGTCTTCCGCATATCCCACTTCCAGTTCTGCGGCTTCTTTCATATGATTCAGGCGCTCTACTTCTGCCGTATTTCCTGCTGCCGTCTCGGTATTAATCATACGCTCGATATTTGTAACCTTGTTATGTGCGGTCACGGCGGCTTCCGCTGCCGCTATGGTAATATCCAGATCCCTGCCAAGTTCCGGCGGCAGTACATCTTTGCCCTGTACATTGATGACCAGACTCTGGTTAAAATTAATATTATAACTGATTTTCTGATCTTTTACATATTTCTTTCCGGTATCCGGATCGACATCTCCATAGGTAACACCCTCGCTCAGATCCGTACAGTAGAAATAATTTTCCGGTCTTAAATCACCCTCGGCAAATCCGGTCTTTGTATAGGTAACACTGAAATCATCATCCGGTGAGATATTATCATAATAGCTTTCACCAATGATTAATTCCCCTGTTTCCGGCACAAATACAATCTCATCATTCTGGATATTATATACTTCTTCTCCCATTTCCTGATAACTCTTTACGGTAACGGAAGCATTGTTCAGAATGTTATTTGTTGTAGAGGTGATTTTCAGATTTGTTGCAGAATCCAGATTATTATATGCAAGCATGACAATATTTAATTTATCATTTGTGACATCTGTTTCACGATAATCCGTTGTACTGCTTGTATTGACACCCACTACTTTATTAATCTGGCGTACATTTGCCAGGGTAAGATTCTGCGTAATCTCATACTGTTTTGTCGGATCTGCATGCTGGAACGTCAGTGTGGAATCCGTCCGGTAACCGGTAAAGATGGTTCGTCCGGCATTGTCCGCATCGCCGTCCTTATACAGCTGGCTTTTAAATTGTTTTAAAGTAGTAATAATCGTCTCTCTGTCACTGACTGTACTATATTCACTTACACCCTGATTGTAATAAGCATCTATCTTTGTAAGCACATCCTGCAGATTGGTTAATGCACCTTCTGTTGTCTTCATCCATGCTTCCGCATCTTCTATGTTTTTCTCAAGATACTGGGTAAGTTCCGCCTCTGTTGAACGAAGACGCAATGCCCGGATCGCGGCGATCGGATCGTCCGATGGACGTGAGAATTTCTTCGTACTTGCAATCTGTGTATTCAGCTTGTCCATAAGAAGCTTGTTTTTATTAATATTATTCAGGGAATTATTCATCATAATGCCGTTTGTTATTCTCATGATATCTACCTCTCTTATACACCGGTTCCGTTGATTAATTTATCATATACCTGCTGCATAATATCGATTACTTTTGCATTCAGGTCAAAAGCTTCCTGGTATTTTACCAGATTCATGGCTTCTTCATCTTTGTCCACACCCATAACAGAAAGTCTCTGGTTCTGAATCGTTACTTTATATTCGGAATAATTCTTCTCAAGTGTCTCTTCTTTCTTTGTCTCAACAGCTACTTCTGTTACCAGTGACTGTAAGAATTCTTCACTGGTAGAACCTTCCAGAATATCTGTTTTTCTTAATTCTACCAGATCCTGTATCAGATCCTGATTATCCGCACCCTCGATCCGGTCATATGTGGTAGCCATCTTTGAAGCATCCTCTAACAGTACTTTATTGACACTGTATGCATTTCCTTCTTCTGATTTTACAAAGAATGGTACATCTGCAGTGCTGTTTCCGTCCGCATCCTGTCCTTTTGTATGGATAGCATTAAATGCATCTGCAAATGCCTGCTGAAATTTGTTAATCTCATCAATATAATAAACAATTCCTTTATAATCAATCTCGTAGGAATCCTGGCTCTTCTCATTTCTTACACCGTTATTTCCGTCCCTGGACTGGATAAGACCGGTCAGAGTGCCACCAAGTCCTGCCTTGACCGGATTAAATTCTTCGCCATAGGACCACTGGATATCGTACAGACCAACCGCATCGTCTTCATCGACCTTGTCATCCCTGCTGACTACTTTTAACTGAAATGCACTGTAATTATCTACCAGAGTGTTTGTTCCCAGCTTTACGGTAAACTCTGTCTTGCCGTTCTCATATACCTTTTCATTTGTCTGGATTTCGCAGATTTCGGAAAGGCTGTCCAGAAGCAAATCTCTCTTGTCACGCAGTTCATTTGCGGAAGCACCGGTCAGCTCAATTGCATTAATCTGCTCGTTCAGTGCCGCAATATCCCTTGCGGTGGAATTGATCTTATCAACATTATCGCTGATTTCAGCATTGATATCTTCCTGCTGCAGTCTGAAATTTGTCTTTACCAGTTCAAAGAAATCCATCAGACTTTCGCCATAGCTTATCATGGCTGTTCTTGCCGGAATACTGGACGGATTCTTCTGGACTTCCTGTATACTGTCAAAAAAATTGGAATATTCTTTGGTAAATCCATCTACGGTTGCCTCATTCAGATGATCTTCCATCTGTTTGGAATGATAATATTTTGTATAACATTCGCCTAATTTCGTCTGGTTTGCAATGTATTTTTTATCATAAAAAGCATCCCTGACTCTTTCGATTCCAGTTACCTTTACACCCGCACCAATCATGCCGTATTCCTGATAAACACGCAGTGCATTCTTTGCCACCTGCGTTGCCTGCTGTCTGGAATATCCGTCCGTCTTTGCATTTGCACCATTATTTGCGGTAACATTCAGATTTACCGATGCAGCATACAAACCGGATGTTGCTATATTTAAACCAAAAAATGTATTTGGCATAATTTACCTCCTATTTTACCAGTTTCCTACTTTGTTAATTAATGTATCCAGCATATCTGCAATGACGTTAATATATCTGGAATTTGCATTATATGCATTCTTGAAACGAATCATATTCGTTAATTCATCATTGGATGAGACCCCTGCAAATGATGTTCTAGCCTCATCCAGGGATGAAACTACGGAATTCTGGTTTTGTGATATTTCTTTATATACCGAACCGTCATTTGCAATTACTTCCGTCATGGCATCGTAATAATCATCAATGTCCTTCGGTGTCATATTGGACGGATCCAGATTAATGGTCGCACTTGCCCATGCATCCAGAATCTTCTGTCCCAGATCCATATCTACTTTCTTATCTGCCGTGCTGAACGGAAGGAAGGAATAGTCATCCAGAAGTACCTGATTGACTTCCAGATTCTCTATTGTGTATTTTCCTTCCTTTCCAAACTGATTATACGGGTTATAAATATAGTATTTCTTTCCCCCTGCATCCGTTGCCACTGTGTATCTTCCCAGTGTATCGGATCGGGAAAACAGTTCGGAACCCGGTGTGGAATTCTCATCTGAACCGTAGGACGCACCATTTTCTCCTGTATTTAAAGCGGTTACGGTCATATCATTTACAAGTGTGAATGTTATATCATTGTCCGCAACACCTTTGGAATTAAAATCTGCCTCGGTAATGCCTGCTTCATTTAATGCCTGCTTCATTTCATCGCTGAGCTGGTTATAGACACTGCCTGCCGGAATCGTAAGTGTTGTTCCCGCTGCTATGGTTGTCTCAACATCCGGGCAAAGCAGGTTGTTGATGGTTTCTACTACGGTATGTACCAGCTGGTCAAACATTGCCTGTGTTTTCATAATCGGTGAATTTCCAACCGTGGTATTATAGGTAAATACTTTATCCTGATATGCCGGATAATCTTCGTTCCAGTATTTTGTCAGTGCATCCTGATATGCTGCCTGATCCAGGGTTCCATTCTCATCGGTATAATCTTTCTCGTCCGGTAAATCTGGTACATGCGGGATATCTTCATAAGTAGCAGTATAACCGCCCCTTGCCTTTACCAGTCCTTTTAATTCCCCGACATCGTTCCCGTTTGCCGTGGAAATCTCGACGGACAGATTGAATACCGGATCGTTATTGCTCTGCGGCCATACCGGTGTTGCATAGGTAGAACCATTCTCTGCATTCAGTTCTGCGACACCCATATGAAAGCATCCGCCTTTTGTGACAAATTCTTCTCCCTCTGCCCTTATGGTCACAAATCCGTTTTCATCTTCACTGTAGCTGATAGAAATCATGCTTCCCAGTTCATCGATGAGAGCATCTCTCTTATCACGGTAATCCATCGCCTGCTCTGTTCCCGGAGCTTCCACTCCCTGGATAAGCAGGTTATAACGGCTGATCTCATCACCAAGTGAATTGATCTTATCGACATTGGATCGGATCTTCTCATCCAGTCTCTGCTGGTAATTGGTCAAATCGCTGTATATTTCTTTGGAACGCGAAATAAATGTTTCTGTATACATGATCAGACCCGAACGTGCTACGATACTATCCGGTGTCTTTGCAACTTCACTGATGGCTGACCAGAGTTCCTGCAATGACTTCTGGAATGCGTTATCCTTGCCAAGCTCACCTGTGATTGTTTCGATTTCTTCAACTGCATTATACTGGGTAGTATAGAATCCCTCTCTTCCTGACTGCTCACGATATGCCATATCGAGAAGGATATCCCGGTAATGCTGTGTTCTTGCATTATAGACACCATAACCAATCTGCATGGTATTTACACTGGAATTTCCATATTTTGTATAAGTCTGGTCTGCAAACTGTGCCTGCTGTCTTACATAACCATTTGTATAAACATTTGCCAGGTTATGTGCTGTAATGTTAATTGCATTCTGACTGCTGTTAAGCCCGGACACACCTGTATATAAGTTTGTCATCAAAGGCATCTTTCCACCTGCTTTCTTATGTTATTGTTTTGCATCAAATACGCCGTAATCGAGCTTCGGAGATACATTCACTGCATTTTTTGAATAATTCGCTGTCTCCGGTGCCTGGTACATTCCCTGCAGATAATTCAGGTTGAAGTCGACTATTTCAAGCGATTCTCTGATTAGATTCTTATTAATCTCATTTACCATAGAAAAATTTTTCAGGGTCTGCTTCAGTTCATCATGAACTTTCATCAGCCTCCCCTGAACTTCCTTCTGACTATGCAAAACATTTATAATATCTTTTACTGTCAGGTTTTCTTCATCCTGATTCAGCACCATGGCAATATCCTTCGCTACTGCTTCACGTTTTTTCTCCAGATTAATAAGCTTCCCTGTGTGTTCCTGTTCTTCTGCCGTAATCTTCTGAAGTGTATCAAGATCCTGCCGGACAATTACCTTCATCTTTTTCCCGGAAATACCGGTCAGTTCCCTGTACTCTTCACATTCTTCGCTTAGTACATCTATTAAATCATCGATTAAACTAGCCACTTATTTCACTCCTTATCACCTACAGCTTTGCCAGAAGTTTATCCGCCAGTTCTTCTGCTGTTACATGATAAGTTCCATTTGCAAACTGTTTCTTTAAATCGTTCACTTTATCTTCTCGAATATCGGAAGCTTTCGCAACCGCCTGCTTCGCTGTCTGCAGGTCCTTGCCAAAACTGGATATCTCAAGCTTATCACTCTCGGATACTCTGGATGCATAGCTTATTTTTCTCTTCTCGTTTGTACCATATACCTGGCTTATCTGATTTAAAGCATCTATTCTCATTTTTAACGCCTCCCTGCTGATTCGAATTTAACTGCTCAATAATAATATCGGTCGTTTTTAACAGAACTTTAGTTTATTATATGCAAAAAAAAACCCGCCATATCACAGCAGCCCTTCCGGTGTCCGTTCTTATTCAAACCCCTGTCTAATCTGCGAAAGATGTCGCATCTTGTCCGTTTCCCTCTGTCTCTGTATCGCTGGTGTTTCATGTCCATACAGTCCCTCAAGGGTATTAACCACTTCTTTCTTACACTTCTCACAGTAATGTCCTGTCTTTATCGGAGCACCACATTTTTCACATTCAATCGTAACTGCGGAATCATCCGTAAAACACAACCTTTCCTGTCGGATCCATGTCTTTAACTGCTGTACGGAGACATCCATTTCTTTTGAAATCTCTGAAATATTTTTATTCGGATTCTCCCGGATAAACTGTTTTACCTCTCCAAACTTCTTCTCGAGTTTGTCCTTGCATGCCGGGCAGATCATCGGTCCGGTAATATAATTAAATAATCTCTTGCAGTTTCTGCAATTCATAACTTCCATATGTATACCTCCTTCTCGTTTTAGAAAATCTCAGATTCCTGCACCTATGGATAGGCTGATAAAATAAACCTGCTGTACTCCGGCTTCTTTTAAAGCCACTGCACACGCATCTATGGTACTTCCCGTAGTGTAGATATCATCTACCAGTAATACTTTCTTATATTTTACCGCATTTTGATCCATTTTAAAAGCATTATTTAAATTTTTTCTGCGTTCCTGGTGATTTAATTCTTTCTGCGGAATGGTATCGCGGATTCTTGCCAGGCTGTGCAAATCTGCCGGAATTCCTGTTTTTTCCGCCAGCTGCTGTGCAATCAGTGCCGCCTGGTTATATCCCCGCTTCTGCATCTTTTTCCTGCTGACCGGTACGGGAATCATGACTTCGATTCCCTCTGCACGAATCTGCCTGCCATAAACTTTCCACATCTCATCCGCATAAAAGCTGGCATAGGTTCTCTGGTTTTTATATTTAAACCGGTATATGGATTCCCGGATTTCATCATTATACCGGAATACCGCCATGCCATATTCATAGTCATGACGGTTTTTCTGACAATCTCCACAATATTGGCGGATTTGCGACTGTGCATCCACAGACTCAAACGGTTTTCCACATTTTTTACACTTCGGTTCCGTAATATATTTTAACTTTTTCCTGCAGTCCTGACAGATTTCCTGCTCCCGATCCAGAACTTCCGTACAAATCGGGCAGACTTTCGGAAAAAATATCTGTAAAATATGATTTACCCCTTGTTTTCTCAAAATTCCTCCTGTTTATCTAATTCCCGGATTCGCTCATCCAATGAGGAATACCGCTTCTGCTCCTGCTCGTTTTCTGCCATATTTTGCACCGCCTGCTCAATTCCCACAATGCAGACACATTTTTTTGCCCTGGTTACTCCTGTATACAGAAGATTGCGGTTCATTAACATTCTCGGTCCGGATAACAACGGCAGAACAATTGCCGGATATTCGCTTCCCTGTGATTTGTGTATAGTAATGGCATATGCCAGTTCCAGTTCGTCAAGCTGTTTAAACGGATAGGTAACAAATTTTGCCTCTTCAAATTCCACTTCCAGAAGTTCTGCATAGGTATTAATTTTTCTTATAATTCCCATATCTCCATTAAACACTCCCATGCCCTGTTCCAGCACTATATCATGTTTTCCTCTTTTTTCCCATCCGGTCTGGTAATTATTTTTGATCTGCATGACCTTATCACCTTCCCGGAAAAGTCCTGCCCCATGCTCTTTTTCTTTTTTATCAGGCGATGCCGGATTCAGATACTGCTGCAGAATCTCGTTCAGCCGTTCCACACCCAATGCACCCTTTCTCATCGGGGTAAGCACCTGTATCTCAGAAATATCAGCCTGCACATATTTCGGCAGTTTTTCCTTTACAAGTGTGATTACCGCGGAAATAATCTGATTCGCTTCCGTTCTCCGGATAAACAGAAAATCAGAGGTTTTATTATCCAGCTGTACCTGTTCCCCATCATTTATCTTATGTGCATTTACGATAATCCCGCTCTGTGCCGCCTGTCGGAAAATTCTCGTCAGCATAACAACATTGTAACAGTGGGATGAAATAATATCTCTTAATACATTTCCCGGGCCGACACTTGGAAGCTGATTCACATCTCCGACCAGAATCAGCTTAGTTCCCGGCATGATTGCGTGTAACAGTGCATTCATCAGGAACATATCCACCATTGACATTTCATCAATAATTACCACATCTGTTTCCAGTGGATTCGTTTCATTCCGTTCAAACCTCATTCCGATATGTTCGATATCATTATCATTTTCTTCCGTACCGCCGCTGATTTCCAACAGCCTGTGAATGGTCTGGGCTTCATGTCCGGTTGCTTCCGTCATTCTCTTTGCCGCTCTTCCGGTCGGTGCTGCCAGCAGAATCTCCATTCCCTGATTTTCAAAATAGTGGATGATTGTTCGTATGGTTGTCGTCTTTCCCGTACCCGGACCACCGCTGATCAACAGTATTCCGCAATTTACCGCTTCCATTACCGCCCTTTTCTGCAGTTCATCCAGCTCAATCCCGGTATTCTCCTGTATCTCATTGATTTTTTTCTCAATCTGTTTCTCCTGGTAATCTTCTCTGATATCCAGCTCTCTTAATTTGGCCGCGATATTCAATTCCGCATAATAATACATCCCGGAATATACCCTGTTGCCCTCTTCCGACTTTTTTACCACAATTTTCTTATCAATCACGAGATCCATGAGATATTTTTCAACATCGATTTCCTCTGCCATAAGAAGTTCTTTCAGCATCTGTTCCAGTTCCGGCTGCGGCAGATAGGCATGTCCGTTCATTCCCGCCTGCGACAGAAGATAAGTAATCCCGCTTTTTATACGAAAATCCGAAGTGCTGCTGAAGCCTGCTTTCATTGCTATCTCATCTGCTATTTTAAAACCGATGCCCTGGATATCGTCCGCCAGTTTATACGGATTTTTCTTGATCATGACATAGATATCCTGTCCGTACTGCTTATAGATTTTAACCGACAGATTCATGGAAATGCCATACTGCTGCAGAAAAATCATGGCTTTTCGCATATCCTTCTTTTCTTCCAGCTGATCCGCGATTTCCAGTGCCATCCTCTTGCTGATGCCTTTCACTTCTGCCAGTCTCTCCGGCTCTTCTTCTATCACCCGGAAGGTGTCTTCTTTGAAATGTCTTACGATTCTGTCCGCAAGTGCGGCACCGACTCCTTTGATCGCACCCGATCCGAGATATCTTATGATCGCTTTTTCATCTTCCGGCTCTTTGATCGCATAGCTTTTGATCGCAAACTGATCTCCATAGGAAGGATGTGTCATATATTCTCCCTCCATCTCGATGTACTCACCTTCTCCGATATACTGAAAAGTGCCTACGCATGTGGTTTCGTCACTTTTATCCGCCACCGTAAGCACTGTATATCCATTATCGCTGTTTCTGTATACAATTTTTTCCACATAACCGCTTAATGAACTCATATATTATTCCAGTCCGTAATTCCTCTTCATCTGCTCGTAGAGAGTTTTGGCAATGCCAATTCCCTCTCCGTTATTACTCTCAGTAACATCTTCTGCCAGTTCCTGATATAATGTATCACCAAAGTAATCCATATATTTACTTGCTGTGGAATCTTCATCGCTCTCCGGAATCATTTTCTCCATCTGTTTGATGACCTGCTCCACAAAATAGGACTCAAACTGTTTGCATACATCATATAATTCTTCTTCACTTGCCTGGGAATAATCAGCATTAGAAAGTGTATTCTGCAGTTTGTTCGCAGAACCTGTATTGGAACTGCCATAAACCTCATTATAGTAAGATAATAAATCTGAACCGCCTGCTATTGTATTCATCTTATTCATCCTTTCTTATACGATTATCTCTTCAGCTGGTTTGCCTGCTGGAGCATTTCATCCGACGCTGTGATTGCCTTTGAATTCATCTCGTATGCACGCTGTGCCACGATAAGATTTACCATCTCATCTGCGACATTTACATTGGCTGCTTCCAGATATCCCTGACGAAGTGCTGATTTCTTAATATCCGTACTGTCCGCTTCCAGAATCGGTTCTCCCGATGCATCAGTTGCCAGATAAGTACTTTCTGATCCTTTCTCGAGTCCGCCCGGATTAGAGAACTGTGCCAGTCCAATCTGGATGCCGGTTTTTTCTGCCTGTCCGTTATCTCCCGGATAACAGATATTTCCATCTTTATCAATCGTAACTTTACTCATATTGTATGTATCATCCAATGCGATCGGCAAACCTGTCGTATCTAATACCCCATATCCTTCGCTGCTGCAGAGCATCATGGTTCCGTCATTCATCGGACTCCATGTGAAAGATCCGTTTCTTGTATACAGGATATCCCCGTTCTCATCCTCGAGCTGGAAGAACCCTTTTCCGTCGATTGCAAAATCAGTATCCAGCTCTGTGGATGTAATATTTCCCTGGGTAAAGATGGTAGAAATCGCAGAATTTCTTACACCCAGTCCAACCTGTGCTCCCACCGGTTTGGTATCTCCGTTTGCACTTGTTGTGACAGACTGTGATGTCTGATATAAGAGTGTCTTAAACTGTGCTGACTGTGTTTTATATCCTGTAGTATTGACATTTGCAAGGTTGTTTGCAATAACATCCACGGCTGTCTGCTGTGATGTCATTCCTGATGCAGCTGTCCAGAGTGATCTCATCATAATTGCCTTACCTCCTTCTGTTATGCGGCAAATTTACCTGTCATCATACTTTTCCGACCTGATTTACGGATTTATCCAGCATATCATCTTCTGTCTGGATTAATTTCTGGTTGCTTTCGTAGGCTCTTGAGATGGTAATCATCTCTACCATTTCTTTTACTACATTGATATTGGACATTTCCAGATATCCCTGTTTTACTGCCGCCGTCGATTCTGTCTCGGTCGCACCGTCCACAACGTTGTAGAGATTTTCCCCAAACTTCTCGATATTATTATAATCTTCAAAATCCACGATTCTTAAAGAATCCACATATTCACCATCCGCATAAATATCTCCGTTATCACGGATGGACACCTCGGAAGTCTCCACCGGAATCATGATATTTCCGCCCTCTCCCTGGACATAGTCGCCTTCGAGAGTTCTTAAATATCCTTCGGAATCCATGGTAAATTCCCCGTCCCTGGTATATTTCTCAGAAGTATTTCCCTTCTTGTCCGTGTAGGAAATAGTGAAAAATCCATTTCCTGCAAGTGCCAGATCATAAGTATTACCGGTCTCTTTAAATGATCCCTGGGAATAATCGGTATAATTCTCGCCGATCTTTACCCCGAGGCTCATTTTCCCGATTCCTTCATTCAGATATGGCACTGACAAATCATTCAGTTTCACTGTCAGCATCTGGTCAAAAGATTTCGAGGTAAGTCCTTCCCGCTTAAATCCTGTCGTAGATGCATTCGCCAGATTGTTTGTTACGGTATCCAGTCTCTTCTGCTGATTAATCATTCCCGTATATGCTGTATACAATCCTCTAACCATCGTATATCCTCCAATACATACTAATTACTGTTTATTCTTTGCCGCTCTCGCTGAGACATTCGATATATCTTCCGGTTCCAATGGCAACAGCTGTCATCGGATCTTCTGCTGTCATGGTATTAATACCCGTCTTGCTCTCAATCAGTTCTTCCAGTCCCTGAAGCAATGCACCGCCTCCGGTTAATACAATTCCTCTCTCTGCAATATCAGAAGATAATTCCGGCGGGGTTTTCTCAAGTACGCTGTGAACTGCCTCAACGATCTGTGAAGTTGCTTCCCTGAGTGCTTCTTCTGTCTCTTCAGAAGTAACGGTAATGGTCTTTGGAAGTCCGGTTACAAGGTTTCTTCCTCTGACATCCATCGTGATTACTTCCTGTCTTGGAAATGCACATCCAATCTTGATCTTGATCTCTTCTGCCGTTCTCTCACCAATCAGAAGGTTATGCTTCTTACGCATGAATCTTACGATGGCTTCGTCAAAATCATCGCCGGCAATCTTTATAGAAGTGCTGACAACTGCTCCTCCCAGAGAGATTACGGCAATATCTGTAGTTCCACCTCCGATATCTACAATCATGTTGCCACATGGTTTTGCAATATCGATGCCTGCACCAATCGCTGCCGCAATCGGTTCTTCAATAATATCTACTGATCTTGCTCCTGCCTGCCAGGTAGCATCTTCTACGGCTTTCTTCTCTACCTCTGTAACTCCGCTCGGTACACAGACTGCAATTCTCGGCTTCTTAAATGTTCTTTTACCGATCGCTTTCTGGATGAAATGTTTGATCATCTTCTCTGTAACGGTGTAATCAGAGATAACACCCTGACGCAGCGGTCTTACTGCAACAATATTTCCAGGAGTACGTCCAATCATAAGACGTGCTTCTTCTCCAATTGCTTTAATCTTATTCGTGTCCCTGTCAAAAGCCACAACTGACGGCTCTTTTAATACAACACCTTTTCCCTTTATATAAACAAGTATGCTTGCTGTTCCCAAATCAATACCGATATCTGTTTCTAACATTACAATCTCCTTCCTCAACGGATTCATTCTAATCAAATTTCAAATATATACTAATCTTCTTAATTGAAGATATTTCCACCACCTAACATTATATACAATATCCCTTGATTTTGGAAGAACTTTTTTTAATTTTCTCGCATATTCTGTCGATTTTTTTGATGTTCATTTTTATTTCTTTTTTTATTTACAATTCTTTCTTTTTAAAGACATATTTTAGACATACTCAATTTGTATTATATACAGCGTAGCAAGCAATTGCTACTTTGTATATTCAATGTACCCTATCTATTGAATATACCGTTTTTCATACTCAAGCCCGTCGCCTACGGGGCGGCGGGCACCCCCCGTAAATCATTTTCGTTTCTTTGAGCCTGATTAGTTCCCTACTAATCAGGCTCAAACCCTTTTTAAAACAAATTCAGAATCTGTCTTGTCATACTTATCCCATTTTTTGCATATGATGAAACAATTAAATATCACAGAGGTTTTCCTTTGAAAAATTATATTGAAGAAAGGGCTACCCTGATTGCTCTTTATATCATTGAAACAGGCTGCACAGTACGGCAGGCTGCAAAAAAATTCGGTGTAAGCAAATCCACAGTACATAAGGATTGTACCGAGAGGCTTCCGGAAATCAACCACTCCCTCTCCGAATCCGTCCGGCATGTACTGGATATCAATAAATCCGAACGGCATATCCGGGGCGGGCTTGCCACACGGGAAAAATATCTGCACTTACATAAAAAGGGTGTCTAAACACCCTTTCCTAAACCTCTTGCAAAATTTGCAAAACTGATTTATAATCAGTTTAGAAACCGAAGGAATATGGCTTGTCCAACGGTTACACAATTGGAAACTTATAAGTGTTAAGTATTTAACAGATTACAGGCTATCCTCTATTGGCAGTAGAGGATAGCCTTTCTGTTTATCTGCGTTATCTGCGGTTATTTCTATTGTCTATGTATGTTAAAGCTGCAAATACAACCAATAAAAGCGTAAGTACTTCCAAAGTGTTCATACCGACCTCCTTTCCGTTTCCAGAAAGGTTAACCAATTCCATTATACATGAGCTGCTCTTGCCTTATCATGATAGCTGTTTTCCAGTGCAAGATGGAACTGCATATATTTCCACATGATGGTATACTTTTCTACTCCACTTTTCATCTTTTACACCTCTATTAATCTTCCACCATCTAATTCGCTCACATTATCACATAGCAGTCTGACATCTTCCGCATTATGACTTGCCAGTATAATTGTTTTTCCTTCTTGTTTAAATGCCAGTATTAAATTTCTAAACTCTTCCACACCTTTCTTATCCAATCCATTTGTTGGTTCATCTAAAATCAAAATATCCGGTTTTTCCATAATCGCCTGTGCAATTCCTAATCTCTGCCGCATTCCCAGAGAATATTTTCCGACATGTTTTTTCATAGCCGGGTCCAGCCCTGCCTTCTCCATGGCAGAAACAATTTCCTCTTTTCCTATCATTTTTCTGACAGATGCCAGATATTTTAAATTATCATATCCGCTGAAGCTTTTTATAAACCCCGGTGTTTCAATTATAGCACCGATATTATCAGGAATTTCCATATCCTTACCCACTACTTTACCATCCAGTATTATTCTGCCCGATGTCAGTCTGGTAAGCCCACAAATGCATTTTAACAAAACTGTTTTTCCAGAACCATTTCTTCCAATAATACCGTGAATCTGATTCTGTGCAAATGTCAGGCTCACATCATTTAAAGCGATTGTATCTTTATATTTTTTTACTGCATGTTCTACTACAATATAATCTTCTTTCATTTTCTCACGCTCCTTCTACCGGCTGTATTACTGCATATTTTGCACATTTTTTCAAAATATAAATCAATATAACATTCGCTGCCAGCAAAAATACGAATGCTGTATACAGGCTTGTTTTTCCTGTCTGATACTGGTTTGTATACAGGCAGCTCAAATCCATCCAGGACATAACGAACGGAACATGATTCGGATAGCCAAAATCATTTAATGTGCCAAAAAGCAAATCTATACAGCTATATATCAATGCCAGAACCAGTCCCAGCTGACTTTTGGTAACCTGATTAATCAGAAAAATAAAAAATCCGGTCAGACTGCTGATAAGTATACTCAACAGCATCGTATATATCAATGCCTGCCATGCTTCATAATGATCTATAATATATCTGGCAGAGCCTGTATTCCCGGTAGCCGCCCACATCTGCATATGGTTATCTGCCATCATTCCCAATACATCTCCCCAGCATACTGATATTCCCAAATCCGGCAGCAATACAAGCATACTGATAATAGCACTAAACATCTGATATATTACCGCAACAGCTATAATCGAACATATTTTCCCTTTCATCCATTTTCCGGTTCCCATACGCTGTACCATATACAACCCAAGTTCATCCTGAAATGGTACATCGGACATAAGCATGATCATTACAAATATTGTAAACAAACGATATGACCACTCCCCATTAAAGAGAGGATACAGGAATGGGGATACTGCCACATTCATCTGCTCTGCCATATCTTTTAGTGAATTTACATTTACATAATCCGCCATAAAAAACGCGGTAAAGAAAAACAATATGTATATTTTGGGTTCATGAAACATCTTTTTTATATCCATCCGTACAATTATCCACTCTTCTCTCATATATTTCTCCTTATTTTTCTGTCAAAAACAAACCAGCCAGCAATAGCCAAAACCACTGTATATAACATTGTAAAGCATAAACTTTCCAGTTCTTTATCCAGTCCGAACTGAAATGTAAAATAAACATTTGCTACACTTAATATACGAAATCCATTCCATTTTGACAAATCATATAAATCCGTAAATATATACAGAAAAAAGTAGTACACAATCGATGGCATTGCATAAATCAGAAACTTATTCCGCACAAATGCAGATGCAATAAATGAGATAATTGCAAAAAATGCTCCCTGCAATCCGCCCAAAAGCAATCTATACAAAATAAACAGCCAATATCTGCCCTGTTGCAGTGTCTGCCAGCTTCCCTGATAGATATCATTATTTTCTGCTGACAGTGGCAACATTAATGACAAAATACACACATACAGAAGCTTTCCAATCACAATACACAAAAAAGCACTAACTACACAGGTAAAGACTTTTACTGCAGAATATCTGCTGCACGAGCTTCGATATACGATATTCGTAATAAATTTATTTTCTGCGTCCTCACAATAAGATCCAGCAAAAACCATAACGCCAACCGTGCAGCTTAACAAATGATACAATGTACTTGCACCATTATTCATAATCATATCCGTCACATTTTGATATAAAATAATTCTGCCGCCTTTTATTTCCGCGCCTATCAGCAATTGTGGCAAAGCATCCATACACTCCAGTATTGCAACCATAATCACGAGTAAAGCAAATTTTCTGTTTGCAATGGCTCTTTTTAGATCTGCACAGACAAACCCCATATTAACACCCCTTTTCTTCTTTCGCACCAGACCATTAAAATCTGTTTTCCACGTCTTTAATTAAATCCAATATATTCACCTGTCATGGCATTGTAAAATTCTTTCTGTGCCCACCCGGTTCCTTCTACAACAGTATTTACCTGCCACACCGGAATCAGCTGATACTTCTCTATACCATTTTCATCCGTTCCATTATCCCAGGCTGCATAACACAATTTCAAATCCACTATCTCTGTTTTTTTATCTGCTGTTTTATAATGTTCATGCAGCACCTCAAGCATACTTTTACCACTTAATATTTTTACCTGCTGTGAAGGTGTCTGCTCCATATTTATACCCTGAAAAACTTCAAATGACAAAAGATTTTTATCCTTATCAAAAACCAGACTGCAATAAGTAGTATCATACAAATCGAGCGTGCCATATCTGCTTATTACATTGTCCGGCAGTTTCTGTCCTTCCTGTACTTCAGGTGAAATTCCCAACGATATTACCGGAATATTCTGTCCAAGTGCCGGTCGTATTGTGACACAATAATATTCTTCATTATCCAGTCCTGATAAATCAATTTTTGCCCCGGTTACAGCATCTGTCTGATCTGACTGTTTGTATACTGCCTCTGTTATATGTGAATATTCATACTTTGTACAAATAGAAAATCCTATGATATCTTTAAAAATATTTAATACTTCATCCGTTTTTTCTTTCAGCACCGCATCTTCTTCCATGCGTGAAACTGGCAAACGGTAACACAATGACTCTAAGTGTCCAACACTGCTAATTTTTTCTTCCCGGCTAAACGAAAAAGCAGTGCCGGAATTTCCTAAGAGATCATTCTCTTTCAATACTTCTGCTCCATAATATGTATTTAACTGATTCAATATATCTGCTGTATTCTCTACCACCGCCGCATCCCCATCAGAAATTAATGCATAATTATAAACTCCCGCTCCTGCTTCATATGCCGCATACTCTGTAACATCTGCATCCACATGAACTTTTTCATTTAAGTCCAGTGTCAGATGCGTGTCCGCTTCTCCTATTCTTCCGTATGCTTCTTCAAAATTTTCAACTGTCTGCTGTTCTTCCGTCTGTGTCTTCTTTGCAACAGTTACCTGTCCATTATCTGATGTCACTGATTTACAGGATGTCAGAAGTAATACTGCTGCTGCTGTTAATAAAAGTATCTGTTTTTTTACCATATGATAACCTCCTTTTCAAAAGGGTGCCAGATATATGCTTTTAGGCAACTCTGGCACCAAATATTTTGAGACGGTATGTTATGGTGTATAATTACCATTCAAACCAGCACTTGTATAACGTGATGTTGGTCCTAATTTAACAATCAGATTATAGTATGCACTGCTACTATATGATGAATATCCTGCTGTTCCACTTTTTGATGGATATTGAACAGTTCCCACACTTGTTGAATAATTACTATTAGAAGATATAAAGTTTAAAACAATCGAATTGTCATAAATCTGCCCACAGGTTACTGTTGCATACGAATTACTGTTTCCTTTCCAACAATTATTTGCTCCTGTTGTATACCCACTTGTTTTTGCTGTTGCACTCCATGATGTAGTATTTGCAACTGCCGTCACTCCCACCATTGAAGATACTGCTGCTGCTAATATTAATACTTTTGTAATTTTCCGCATAGTTTCCTCCTTACTATTAAATCCAGAGGCATTTTTACTTTTATTATTACTGTTTGCAACCAGCAACCAAAAGTAATTTCCTCCCACTCCACAGTTACCTTATTTGTCCAGACAACCACAATATACTACACCCCAAATCAATATGCAATACCACTTGCACATTATGTATTTTTTTCGCACATTATGTATTCTACATTAAATCTGAATTTTTAACTCTCCACTCCCACAGCATTGTTTTCATTTCTTCTGTCTTATTTCTGCTTAAAGGTATTATCTTTCCTTTCTTCATAACAATACTTTTTCTATTTTTTCCAATATCATCATTTTGTATTTCTTTTACCCATGCCAAATTCAACAGATACGACTTATGGGGTTGAAAAAAACCTTTTGTTTTCAAGCGTTCAAAAATACTTGTAATAGTTTCACTTGTTAAGTATTCCCCATAAGTTGTAATAATCTTCACATTTCTTTTTATTGTTTCTAAATAAATAATATCCTTTATTGCAATATTTTTTGCTTCTTGTTGATGTAAAATCGTAAAACGAATTTCTTCATATGCAACCAATTTATTGTTTGCATACCTCAATGCTTCTTCCATATTTTCATCCAATTTATTTTCCCATACAAATCGAACTGCACCAACCTTATAACCAGCACAACTATCTTCCAGATTTCTACTCACAATAAATAACATACTATCCGGATATATCATTTTATATTGCATTGCAGCCTCCAATCCATCCATTTGTGTCAGCTTTACTCCCATAAAGACTATATCATATCTAAATAATTGTTTCAAAAACTCCTCTGCATTTATATAAATACTTATCTTAATACATTTATATCCCAAATATTTTTCTATATTTTCTTTCATTTTTTTAGCCAAACATTTGTTTGATTCAACTACAGCCACATACATTTTTCGTACTCCTCCTCAATTACCTAAACTCCTTTTTACTTTACTAAAATTATTATTTAACTTCATACAAAAGTATTCTAACTTATCTAAAATATACCATATATCTTTCAATTATGCAACAACAATAGTAGATAAAATCTGAAAATTCCAAAAATTCAGGATGTATATTTATAAAAAATCCACAACTGCAACTATCAAAAAAGAGACTTGAAAAATCAAGTCTCTCATCGTATGATATTTTTTAGAAAGGTTATCGGATGCTTTATTTATCCAATTGCCCTCTGTAAATATGGTTATCTATTATAGAAATAGCATCCAAACTTTTCCAGGGCTGGGATGCTATTTCTTTTTATGATTATCTATGTATGACAGAGCTGAAAAAATTACCAACAGCAATGTCTAAATTTCATTTTCTACAAAATCCCCACTGCCGTTAAAAACAGAATCAGCAGCAAGACCGGTGCAATGTATTTTACCATAACTACATACAGTCCTTTTCTGCCCATCTTTCCATGGTGGACTCCATCCGGACATTCCACCTCATCTATGATGGTCTTTGGCTTAATCACCCAGCCAACCAGGATACAGGTAGCGATTGCTACGATTGGCATCAGAATCTGGTTACTGACATAATCAAGGATATCCAGAATCTGTCCGGTTGTGCCATTCGGAAGTTTTACTTCCATATACAGCATATTATATCCGAGACAAACTATGATTCCCACGATTACCGAAAAAGTAATAACTGCGATACAGGATTTCTTTCTGCTTATTTTAAACTGATCCATCAGGCTGGAAACAATTGCTTCCATAATAGATACAGCTGAAGTCAGTGCGGCAAATAATACCAGCAGGAAGAAAATCATTCCCATAATACTTCCCATGCTTCCCATGGAATCAAATACTTTCGGCAGGGATATGAACATCAGGCTTGGTCCGGACGCTGACATTCCTTCTCTCCCCATGAAAGTAAATACCGCCGGAATAATCATCATGCCAGCAAAAAATGCAACTATGGTATCGAATATCTCTATCTGGTTGATGGATTTATTCAGATCCGTTTCTTTCTTTACATAAGAACCATAAGTAATCATGATACCCATGGCAACACTCAGGGAGTAGAACAACTGCCCCATGGCATCAATGACCGTGGAAACAAATGATTTCAGCGTCAGATTGGCAAAATCCGGAATCACATATGCTTTTAAGCCCTGAAGTCCCGTTCTCGTCACACCGTTTTCATCCGTAGCGGATAAGGTAAGTGAAAATGCTACCACAATCAATATAATAACAAATAAGATCGGCATCAGAATCCTGGAGCATTTTTCAATTCCTTTATCCACACCATTGTATACAATAAAAAATGTTGCAGCCATAAAGATAATCATAAATACTACCGGTGCAATATTTCCACCAATAAATCCCGTGAAATAATCAGCTTCTGTGGCATTTTTTCCCTGCATGGTCAGATATGTCACAAAATATTTCAATACCCATCCGCCGATTACGCAGTAATACGGCATAATGATAACAGGAACAATACTTGCGATGACTCCCAGTGGTTTCCACTTTTCACTCAGATGTCCATATGCCGTCAGCGGACTCTGTCCTGTCTTTCTTCCGATCGCAATCTCGGTTGTAAGCAGGGCAAAACCGAAGGTAAGTGCCAGTACGATGTATATCACCAGAAAAATACCTCCGCCATCTTTTGCCGCCAGATACGGAAACCTCCAGATATTCCCAAGCCCCACCGCACTTCCTGCCGCCGCCAGGACAAATCCCAGCGAACCGGTAAAGCCTCCTCTTTTACTCTTCTCTTTCATCTTCTAATTCTCCTCATCTTAAAATTCTTATGTTAATTGTGAAACACATCATTTGCATATATATTTACAAAAATTCAAGTGTTTCGCTACTAACTAAATCTAAATTTAATTCTTACTTAGCATTATGCCGATATAATCCTTGATCATATCAACACTTGCATCTATTCCCAGACTGCTGCTGTCGATGCAGAGTCCGTAATGCTTTGCAAGTCCCCACTGTTCTCCCGTATAATATTTCTGGAAAGAAGCTCTTCTTGCATCCGTTTCCGTAACTGTTTTCTCTGCTTCCCTTCTTCCGATATTGTGGGTTTTCATAATACGGTCTATTCTCAGGTTCTTATCGCCGGCAAGGAATACACTGACCATTTCCGGATATCCGCGGTATGCATAATTCCCACATCTTCCGAGCAGAATAAATTCCTTCTCCGGAATAATTTCCTTTAATGCACGAATGGGAATCTGTAGAATATCACTGTCACCTTCCCCTGCCGCAATCGCATACAAAAGGCTGTTGACCGGTGTTTCCGCAAAGAAATTCGGCATTCTCTCATAGATTCCTTTCTCTTTTGCAATCTCAATAATCGCCTTTTTATCATAAAATGGAATACCATAATTATCCGCCAGCATTCTTCCTATAGTATTACCGCCGCAGCCACATTCTCTTCCTATCGTAATAATCATGTTTCTTCCTTCCTTTCCAGCATTTCCTTAATCCTTCTGCGAACTTCAGGATTCAGGATCTTTACTTTCTTTTTCTTTTCGCCACACAAGTTTATCACTTTATTCCGATATTCGCAAGCAATATCTTCTTTCATTAATCTTCCGATGACCGAATAATCGCCGAATGCATGCATCGGAAATGCATACCGGATTGGTATGTTATGCATATAATAATCAAAACCATCTGCATAATGATTCTCCAACCTTGGATCAAGCGGCAGAAATGCAGCCGTTATCTCATTTCCGGCGAGTTTTTCACGGAGAACTTCCAGATCATCCTTGAAGTTCTTCTCCATCTTCTGTTTTTCTTCCTCTGTTTCGCCCTTCCAGGTCCACCAGTTCAAATCTCCCGCATGATACACATAAGGACCGTTTTTCCTTAATCTTACAAGAAATGCCACCCCGATATCCGTGGACGGAATGGTCTGTATCTGCACAAACTGATCTTCCCTGTTTTCTTTTTCCTTTATCCATATGATTTTTTCCAGAAGCTCCTCCGTCAGCCCCTTCTTCTCCATCAAGTATTTCCGTTTGTATTTTTTGCGGATATCATCGGACAGAATGTAATGTATCTCTTTGTATTTTTCTGCTAGGTCAAAAATCTGGAAATTAAAATGATCAGCATGTTTATGGCTGGAAAAGACATACAGCGGTTTTTCCGCTGCAAACTCCGGGATGTCACCCCTGTAATAATCAAACAGGAGTGTACAATCCGGTGTCTCCACTGCAAAACCGCTGTGATAAATAAATGTAATCTTCAGATTATTTTCTAGTATAATTGTATTCTGCTGAGCCATATCCCACCTAGTATGCCTTTACTTTTGTCCATAAATCTGCAAAGTACTGTTTAATTTCGGTATCCTGATACCGGAACACTTCATTTTTCTCATTGCCGGTATTCGGTGTATAAGCATCAATTCCCTTATAATCTTCGGATTTTATCTGCTCATATGCTTTTGTCACTGGTGAAGTATATCCGACTTCCGCAGAATTCGCTGCCGCATTGTCATTATCAAGCATGAAATTGATAAATTTATGCGCCAGTTCGGAATGTTTCGTTCCTTTCATGATAACCATGGCATCATACCATGTATTTGTTCCCTCTTCCGGCTCAAAGAAATCCAGCTTATCATTTTCTGACATAATATATGCTCCGTCTCCGGAATATACTACTGCCATCGCCTTATTTCCGGAGATCATGTTATCAATCACATCATCGCCTGCATAGATCGGATTCATACTGTCACGCTGCTCAATCAGCCACTGGTATGCCTGGTCTATCTCTGATTTATCCGTTGTATTCATGGAATATCCCAGAGCCTTTAATGCTATCATAAAGGAATCCCTCTCGGAATCATACATATAGATATTATCCTTGTATTTTGTATTATTCAGCAGGTTCCATCCGTCTGCAAGATCTTTTTCGTCCACAACCGTTGTGTCATAGAGGATTCCGACTGTTCCATAAAAATACGGAACTGCATATTCCTGATTCGGATCGTATGCCTGGCCCAGCGTGTCCGGATTCAGATTATCTTTGTTTGTAATCTTATCCCAGTCTATCTTCTCAAGCTTGTCTTCTTTTATCAGGCGTTCTATCATGTAATCAGAAGGAACTAAGACATCATAGTTCTCTCCGCTCATAATCTTTGTATACATGGTTTCATTGGAATCAAATGTTTCATACACAACCTTGCATTTATTTTCTTTTTCAAATTTACTGATCAGGCTGGTATCAATATATTCCCCTGCATTGTATATTTTCAGTGTTTCCTTTGATTTTCCGCATCCGGTAAGTGCCAGTGCTGATACCGCCAGCAGTCCAAAAACAGTTATAAATTTTTTCATTGTAATTCTCCTTTTTCTCATTTCTTTACCTGCTGCATTTCAAGTGCAAGTTTCTTCTTCGCACGACGTTTTGCCAGTACAGGTACTACATTTACAATTACCAGTGTTACCATAATTACAAGTATTACTATAGTAGATAATGCATTAATGGTCGGGTTTGTACGCTTTGTCATATTGTATACAATAATGGAAATATTCTTTACCCCATTTCCGGTTACAAAATAGGAAATCACAAAGTCATCAAAGGACATTGTGAATGCCAGAAGCACTCCTGCAAAGATTCCTTCTTTTATCATGGGAAGAATTACTTTAGTCAGTGCCTGGAATGGTGTCGCTCCCAGATCCATCGCCGCATTTGCAAGGCTCGGATCGAGATTTCTTACTTTCGGATAAACACTCGTTATCACATATGGGGTGCAGAATGCAATATGCGCCAGAAGCATGGTCACATATCCCTTTTCTATTTTCATGGAAGAAAACAGTATCATAAGTCCGATCGCCGTGACAATATCCGGATTCATAATCGGTACATTATTGACATTTACAACAATCTCTTTGATTATTTTCCTGCTCTTTGACAGTCCGATCGCAGTAATTGTTCCCAATATAGTAGAAATCAGGGTTGCAATGACGGCAATGGATAAGGATACATATACCGCACCCATGATTTCTGAATCGGAAAACAGCCTTTCATACCACTGCATGGAGAATCCTTCAAATCTGGTCAGTGATTTGGAAGAGTTAAAGGAAAATATCATGGTTACAAGGATCGGAAGATACAGGAATAAAAAGCAGAGTGCTATATATAATCCCGCACCGATTTTCTTTTTCTCTTTCTTTTCGTTCATCTGCTACTCCTCCTTGGAATCATCCGGATCCAGTTTTCTCATAACAGTGATTGCGATCAGGATAACCACTGCAAGAATCAGTGAAATGGCACTTCCGAAATTCCAGTTTCCAACGGAAATAAACTGGTTTTCAATAAGATTTCCGATTAACATATACTGTCCGCCACCGAGAAGTTTCGGGATAACGAATGTTGATACGGATAATAAAAATGTAATCATAACACCATTTACCACACCCGGTATTGATAATTTGAATACTACTTTAAAAAATGTCTGTATATTATTCGCACCCAGGTCATGTGCCGCCTCAATCAGCGAATGATCTATTTTGCTCAGTGAAGTATAGATCGGAATAACCATAAACGGCAGAAAATCGCTGATCATGCCGATGATAACGGCAAAATCCGTATACATAAAGGTTATCGGATCCAGTCCGAATTTTTCCAGTATGGTATTCACAATTCCATTGTCCGACAGAATACTTATCCACGCATAGGTTCTTAATAAGGTATTAATCCACATCGGAATGGTTACCAGCAGAATCATAAAGCTCTGTGCTCTCTCACTGAACTTGCAGATATTATATGCCAGTATATATCCGAGCAAAAAACAGAAGAATACCGTAACCAGTCCTATCTGGAATGATTTAATAAACACCTGCAGATAAATTGGTTCTGCAAACTTTTTAAAATTTGTCAGGGTAAACTGGATATTTACCAGTGTATTTCCACCCGTTGTCACAGAGTAAATCACAATAAGCAGCAAGGGGATTACAACCATAAGCATGGACCATACCAGGTATGGACGCACCAGTTTTACATAATGTTTCATTTTCTGCTCCTTTCACATTTTAATTTTAGTTAATTGCGAAACTCATAACTTATCTTTATTGTATATGCAAATTGAACAATTACTAAGAAGGTACTATGAGGCAGTCGGTACTTGGATGCTGTATTTTAGCATCTTAGTACCGCTACTAGCCGAATGTAGCGGGAGCGTGCCTTCGTGTAATGTTTCATTTGCATATGCATTTACAAAAATTTAAGAGTTTCGCAATTACCCATTTAATTCCATTTAGGTAATTCCAATTCAGTCTTTACTGCATTTTATACATAACATGGATATCTTCCGGTCCAAAGGTAAGTCCCACATTCAGCCCTATTTCAAAATAATCGGTTGTATGAATCAGATAATCCCTGTCCTTTGTTTCTACCACGATTTCATAGTGGACACCCTTGAAGATGATGGATTTTACCGTTCCCTTGATTTTGCTGTGTTCCACATCCACGATATCAATATCTTCCGGTCTTAATACCACTTCGACTTCTTCATTGTCCTTGAAGCCTTTGTCCACACATTCAAAATCAAATCCATCGAAAGACACCAGAAGGTCTTTTTTCATTACTGCATCTTCGATGATATTAGATTCTCCGATAAAACTTGCAACGAAACGGTTTTCCGGCTCATTGTAAATGTCTACCGGACTGCCGATCTGCTGGATAATTCCTTCATTCATGACTACGACCGTATCTGACATGGATAGTGCTTCTTCCTGATCGTGTGTGACGAAGATGAAGGTAATTCCGACTTCTTTCTGAATCTTTTTCAGCTCTGTCTGCATTTCTTTTCTGAGTTTTGCATCCAATGCTCCGAGTGGTTCATCCAGAAGCAGTACCTTCGGTTCATTGACCAATGCCCTCGCAATGGCTACACGCTGCTGCTGTCCGCCGGAAAGCAGGGTTACATTACGTTTCTCAAACCCTTCCAGTCCTACCAGCTTCAAAGTTCTCTTAACTTTCTCATCTATTTCTTTTTTATCTTTTTTCTTGATTTTTAATCCAAATGCTACATTATCATATACATTCAGGAACGGAAACAGGGCATACTTCTGGAATACCGTGTTTACCTCACGTTTGAATGCCGGCACTCTGGATATGTCCGTTCCGTGGAAAAGCACTTCTCCGCCGCTCGGCTCTTCAAATCCGGCAATGATACGGAGTGTCGTGGTCTTTCCGCATCCACTCGGACCTAAGAGTGTCAGAAATTCATTTTCATATATATTTAAGTCAATTCCTTTTAAAACCTGCTGTTCCCCAAAATTCTTGGTTAAATGTTTTAATTCAATTATTTTATTACTATTGCTATGCATAATTCCTCCATGTCTGCTCTGTCTGTCCCGTCGTCTAAAAACTCGGCGGAGAACTTACCCATATCAGCCTCGCACCATTTGGCGATGCAATGTAATGCTTGTATTTCGGCTGAAAATAAAAGGATTCTCCCGCCTTTGCCTTAAATACCTGGCTGGCGATATGTATCTCCACACTTCCCGATAATATATAACCGAACTCTTCCCCCTCATGGGGATTGTCCGGATAAGTCTGTCCGCCTTTCTCAAGTGTCAGAAGAATCGGTTCCATAATATTTTTCTGGGCATTGGGAATGATCCACTGAATGGTATTCTTTAATTCCGCGTCCGTTTTCTCAAAATAATCGCTTTTCCGGAATACAATCTGGGAATCCTCCGAATCACTGAAAAATTCCTTTAAATCCGTTCCCAGACACTGCAGAATGTCCATCAGTGTCGAAATAGACGGGGATGTAAGATTCCTTTCAATCTGCGAAATAAATCCTTTGGACAATTCAGCCCTGTCCGCAAGTTCTTCCTGCGTAAGGTTCTTCATTATCCTTAATCCCTTAAGTTTTTTTCCTATATCCATAATAGTTTCCTCGCAATCTCTGCATTTCCACAGATGCACCATATAGTAAACCCAAAGTTTAGTAGTACTAAACCAAACGATATTATTATACACGAAATATTTTCTTCGTCAATCTTTTTTTTTGAAAAATCTGTGTTAAATTTTATAAAGCAATTTAGCATATTAACGAATTACTTTGTTGACACAAAACAGGCGGTATGCTAAGATTATACTATTGCCTGAAACAGGCAATGTTGTATCAGAAAAAGGAAAAGAGGTACTATAATATGAAGAAACAATTTTTATGCGGTATACTGGCACTGACAATGACGGCAGCATTATTTACCGGCTGCGGCAAGGATGGCGATAAGTCCGGCAGTAAGACTTTTACGGTAGGATTCGATGCTGAGTATCCGCCTTACGGATATATGGATGACAATGGGGACTACACCGGATTTGACCTGGAACTGGCACAGGCTGTGTGCGACTTAAAGGGCTGGAAGCTGAAGAAGCAGCCGATTGTATGGGATAATAAGGATAATGAATTAAATTCCGGTTCGATTGACTGTATCTGGAATGGATTTACCATGAACGGCAGAGAGGATTCTTATACCTGGTCCGATGCCTATGTGGATAACAGCCAGGTAATTGTTACAAAGAAATCTGCTGATATTACAAAGCTTACGGATTTAAAAGGAAAAGTCGTTGGTGTACAGGCTGCTTCTGCCGCACTCGATGTACTGGAAAGCTCCGAGGATGGTGGTCAGAAGGCACTGGCAGATACTTTTAAGACACTGCAGGAGTTTGCCGATTACAACACGGCTTTTGTGGAACTGGAAGCAGGCTCTGTCGATGCGATCGCCATGGATATCGGTGTTGCACAGTACCAGATCAAATCCCGCGGCAATGACAAATACATCATTTTGGATGAACACTTAAATGCAGAAAAATATGCCATCGGCTTCAAGAAGGGCAATGACAGCCTGTGCAAGGAAGTAAATGAAGCACTTCACACTTTAAAGAAAAATGGTACATTTGATAAACTGGCAGAAAAATATGAATTAAGCGATATGGTCTGCCTGAAAAATTAAAGGAGTTTTATTATGACTTTTTCAATAATGCTCTCCCAGATGGCAATAGGCATGGGCCGTTCGATTGGGATATTTTTTCTGACACTGATTTTTTCCATGCCCCTCGGACTTCTGGTTTCTTTTGGCAGAATGTCCAAAATAAAACCAGTTAAATATTTTACAAAATTTTATATTTCCGTACTACGTGGCACACCTCTGATGCTGCAGCTGATGGTCGTATATTTCTTCCCTTACTACCTGTTCGGCTGGTCCATCGGAAACTGGAGATATCCGGCAATCATTGTCGGCTTTGTGATTAATTATTCCGCCTATTTTGCAGAAATTTACCGTTCTGGTATTGAAGCCATGCCGAAAGGACAGTACGAGGCGGCGGAAATGCTCGGCTATAACAAGGTTCAGACCTTTGTAAAGATTATTCTTCCACAGGTTATCAAGATGATTCTTCCATCGGTAACAAATGAAATCATTACTCTGGTTAAGGATACTTCACTGGCTTTTTCACTGTCTTATCTGGAAATGTTCAGTATTGCCAAGCAGATTGCAGCAAGGCAGACCACGCTGATGCCTTTTGCAATTGCAGCCGTATTTTACTATGTATTTAATCTTCTCGTATCTTTCATTATGGAAAGAATCGAAAAGCGTATGAGTTATTACCGCTAGGAGGATGTTATGGTATATCTTGAAATGAATCATGTAAAAAAATCCTTTGATGACCTGGAAGTGTTAAAAGATATTTCTTTTCAGGTGAATCAGGGCGAAGTAGTGTCCATCATCGGTCCTTCCGGCTCGGGCAAGTCCACACTGCTTCGCTGTGCGACCCTGTTAGAAACCATGGACTGTGGTGATTTATCCTTTATTGGGGAATCCGCAGCCACAATCGTAAACGGAAAGACTGTATATGCAAAAAATGCGAAACTGAATGAAATCAAGAGTGTCTTTGGTCTGGTGTTCCAGAACTTTAACCTGTTTCCGCATTTTTCCGTATTAAAAAATGTCATGGACGCACCGGTACACGTTCAGAAACGTCCCAAAGAAGAGGCCAAAAAAGAAGCCATGGAACTGCTGGATAAAATGGGACTTGCCGACAAAGCGGACTATTATCCATGCCAGCTTTCCGGCGGACAGCAGCAGCGTGTTGCCATCGCAAGAGCCCTTGCCTTAAATCCAAAGGTACTGTTCTTCGATGAACCGACCTCCGCACTGGATCCGGAGCTGACCGGCGAAGTATTAAAGGTCATCAAATCCCTTGCCGAGACAAAAATGACCATGGTAATCGTTACCCACGAAATGGAATTTGCCAGAAATATCTCTGACCGCATTATTTTCATGGACAAAGGTGTCATCGCCGTACAAGGCACACCGGAAGAAGTCTTTCAGTCCGAACACACCAGAATGAGGGAATTCTTAGGGAAATTAAAACATTAGGAAATATAGATATTTTCGTGAAAAAAAGAGTCATCCAAGGATGACTCTTTTTCTTATATCTCAATATTCTATTCCAGGATCCATCCGATTCCCAGCAGATGTTTCTGGATAATTTCCATATCCAGTACACTTAATGTTCCATCGGAGCTGTCCAGTCCTGCAGCTTTTCTTGCCTGTCCGGTAAGGCTGCGGATTCCGAGAAGGTCTTTCTGGATATCTTCCATGTCCAGTACATCGATACTGCCGTCCTGGTTGACATCGCCGTAGTTGATTCCCGTCTGCTTCTCGACACGCAGTTTCATGGTATGTCCGCCTGCCGTTATCTTGACATCGCCGTCCGATACGGCTCTGACCGTACCATCTTTACATACATATGCAATGGCTGGATTTGCAGAACTTACATCTGTACTGCCGAAATCCAGATAACTGCCGGATGCTACGGAAAGGAATGTGCCTTTCTGATCCACTGTTTTTACCTCTTTGTCCGTGGCATCTGCCATAAATGCTTTGATTTCCTGACTGCTTAACGCACTGGAAAATATTGCCACATCATCCATATATCCCCTGAAGTTTACATCTGCATCATACTGGCTTTTTCCAAGATAATTTTTCGTACCTTTAAAGCTGTCGGTAAGATTGGATGTCAATGCTGTCTGGCTGACGAATTCGCCATTGATATATAATGCCATCTTTTTATTGACTGCATCTATGGTTACTGCAAGATTTACCCAGTGTCCGGTAGTCAGAATACTGTCGGAATCTGCTTTTATTTCCTCGCTGTTTACGGCATAACTTGCACGCACGCATTCCGGTGTATAGCCGTGCGTGGTTAGGAACAGTGAATTACCTTCTCCGTCACCAAAGTCAAAGATTCTCTCCCAGGAACGGTTCTCGGAAGATTTTACCCATGCCATGAAGGTAAAGCTGTCCGTATCTGTCACAGATGCCGGAAGCTTCATATAAGCATTATTTCCATTAAAATATGCCACACTGCCTCTTTCACCGTCAGTTGTCTTTGTTGTATTGTATGCGGTCAGATGATTCTTCTGTCCGGAAGCATCTTCCCCAATGGAAGCCCCATCAAAACTGTAATATGCCAGAAGCTGTTCTGTCATATCGGTATTCTGATAACCCTTTACCAGTGTTTTTACAGAATAACTGATGGTGCTGCTGCCTGCGGCAATCTTCGCCGTCACGGTAACAGCGGTATCTTTCTCCGGTGCCGAATAAACCAGCTCTGTTCCGTCATCATTTACTTTCAGATATTCCGAATCAGTGGAAAATGTTACTTTATTTTCCCCAAAAGATGGAATTTCGATATTTCCTGTCACACTTCCTGCAAACAATGTATCAATTCCCTGCTTGATCAATGTGGTATTTCCGGAGATTTTACTTCCCCAGACGGATGTATTATCATTTCCAATCAGGGAAAATGTCATTACTTCTTTATGGGAAGCAGATTCATCATACTGTTTGAAAAATACACCTTTGTATTCCACACCATCCACATTCATCGTTGCATAATAGCTGCCTTCTTTTTCACTCCAGCTTCCGCTCACATCACCGGCAATCGTGCCGTTTCCAAGAAGGATTACTTTTTTCGTTTCCAGCATTCCGGTGTATTCTGTTGTTGCTGCAAGTCCATGGTTAATAATTTCGTAACATCCTGCTATTTCATCCCATGAATATCCTGTTTCGCTGATTTTACTTCCCTGATACTCATATGGTGCCGTCACAGGCCATCCGTCCTCATTCAGGAACTGCTGATGCACGCGCACTTCATGCCATTCCTGACCGACATTGAATCGGGTATGATAAATCAGGAAATGATTCCCGTCATCATCAATAAATGCAGAGTTATGCCCGCCGGACATATAGCCGTTTGCACTGTTTTCACCATTTCTACCCAGTGAACTGAATGCATAATTTCCAAATAATTTGATCCCGTGTACGGACTGATTTTCTGATGCAGAAGTATATATCGCATTATTGCCAGCCGCATCCGTATAAGGTCCTTTGATATCCTTTGAACGGTACATTCTCAGATGATATCCGGAAAAATTATCCGTAGCATTTAATCCACAATAAGAAAGATATAAATAATAATATCCACTTTCTTCATCATGCACGATATAAGAGCCTTCCCCGGACTGTCCGTAACCGCCTGCAAGCTTCAGCCCCATGTATGCATCTGATTTGTTTACAATGTTTGTATAGGTATAGGAATAATCCCTCAGTCCTGTGGATTCGTCCAGTTTCAGCATATAAATGCCGCCAAACCAGGAACCGTATGACATCCATAAATCGCCGTTTTCATCATAGATGACACATGGATCAATGGCATTTGTTCCATACTGCAGATTCCAGTTACCGCCGGAAAGATACCGGCTAATATTCGTGCTGCCCGTTGCTTTCTGATAATCCGTATACGTGTAACTTCTGGCTGAACTGTTCGTAAAACCGGAATATACAACGGTTCCCTGATAGGTATACGGACCTGTGATTTTATCAGCGGTTGCAAGTGCAATGGAAGAACAGTAGTCATTTCCGTTCACACTCATGTACATACACCATTTTCCCATCTTCTTGTTATAAATAACATCCGGTGCCCAGAGATTTCCACTGATATCATAGCTTCCGCCGCCTCTTGCTGCCCAGTTTCCCGGTGTTGCAAAAATCGTGCGGTAATTACTGTTGATGTTAGTAGTAAATGTGGACCAGTTCAGCAAATCCTTTGATCTTGCCCATGCCATATGTGAACCAAAGATATAATAATATCCGTCCTGTCCGTCCACGACACTCGGATCATGCACTGCCACTCTCGCATTTGTTCTGCTTACTTTACTTCCCGTTGCAAAATCTGCCGCCTTCACAGTTGTGCCTGTTGTAAAACCCACTGCCGTTAGCGTCATAACGGCAGTCATAAGAAAACTAACGGCTTCTTTCCACTTTCTTCTCAAAACTTCCTCTCTTTCCGGGATTTCTCTTCTTTTTCATTGCATAAAAAGGAACCCCTCTTTTTCCATCTTTTCTTCTCTTTCCTGACTCCCATCCGTCATGATATTTTACATTTTTTTTCTTTGCCATGTACTTATCAACCGGAATGTCTTCTTTTTCTTCGCCAAGATGAAGCTTCAGAAATGCTGCTGCCAGTTCCAGTGCAGTGCAGTTCTCTTCTTCCATTCGTGCCTCGATCATCTTTGTGGTATCTCTGAGTTTTTTCTCATTCATAACCGCTGAAACATCATTCAGAATCTTCTTCGCTTTTACCATCTCAATATCTGCTGCTGCCGGAATGGTTCTCTCATTCATCTTTGATTTACAGATTTTTTCAATATCACGAATCTTGTAGATTTCTTTTCCTACCACCAGTGTAAAAGAACGTCCGGAGCGTCCTGCCCTTCCTGTTCTTCCGATTCTGTGTACATAGTATTCAATATCCTGTGGTACGTCAAAGTTAATAACGGCTTCCACATCGTCCACATCGATTCCTCTCGCTGCTACATCTGTCGCAATCAATACCTGTGTAGTTCCGTTCTTGAATGAATCCATGACTCTGTCCCTGACATTCTGTGTCAGATCGCCGTGAAGTCCTTCTGCAAAAAATCCACGTTTCTTCAAATCTTCTGCCAGTTCTTCCACCATTCTTTTTGTATTACAGAATACCAGCGTGCGCTTTGGTGCATAATATTCCAGCAAACGTGCCGTCGCTTCCTTCTTATCTTCTTTTCTGACCTGATAATAGCACTGCTTAATTGCCTGTACCGTCAATTCCTTCTTCACTGTTTTGATCAGAATCGGATGATCCTGGAACTGTCCAGTAATATCCAGAATTGCCTTTGGCATGGTTGCAGAAAACAGAACGGTCTGATGTTCCTGTTTGATCTGGGAAAGAATCTGCTCCATATCCTCACGGAATCCCATGTTTAACATCTCGTCTGCTTCATCTAATACTACCATCTGGAGATTGTCCAGTTTTATCGTATGTCTTCTCATATGATCCATGACACGTCCCGGAGTTCCTACAATAATCTGTACATTTCCTTTTAATGCCTTGATCTGTTTATATATCTCCTGTCCACCGTATACTGCCAGTACACGGATTCCTGACATATATTTTGCGAATTTTCTGATTTCTTCTGCCGCCTGCATGGCAAGCTCCCTGGTCGGGCAAAGCACAAGTGCCTGTGTTCCCTTTACTTCCAGATCAATCATCTGTAGAAGTGGAATACCAAACGCTGCTGTTTTTCCTGTTCCAGTCTGTGCCTGTCCGATTACATCCTTACCTTTGAGGATTTCAGGAATGGACTGCTCCTGAATCGGGGAAAACTGCTTAAATCCCATTTCTTTTACTGCTCTTACAATTCTCTTGTCAATGATATCTTCTTCTAAATTTAATAATTCCATATTTCTCCTTTATACTTAAAACTATCGCAACTTTTATAGTTTAGTTGGTTTAAGTATAAAAGTCAAGATTTTTTAAAGAAACACAGACAGCCATGCCGATATGGCATGGCCCTGTTGTGTTTTGTTTTTATATTGCCAGTTCTCTCTGGCAGACATTCATTCTGTCGTAAAACTGTTCATAGAAATCCAGATTTCCATCATATGGTGTGAGATAAAATACCTGCAGCACTGTCATGCTGACCTTCTTCATATAGCCTTCCTCGCCTGTCATACACCGGTTTTGCAGTTCTTTGATAAAATAATGCCAGTCACAGATATATTTCTCGTATCGTTTTAAATCTCCGGTATCGATCCATTTCCGGACTTTTACCTTCTTCCTGTTCTCCATCCGGCATTCCCCGGTCTGCAGAAAATACTGGAATCCACCATTTTCGTAGATTCTTCCCAGTGGAAACAGCCGGCATATGCCTGGACGGAACGGATGAATCGCACATCTTCCCTCTGCGTTCAGATAGCTGCATTTCTCCTCTGTACCATTCATCCTGATACTCGGAAGAATCACTCCCTGCACTGCCGTCAGTTCCACAGACTCCTGTAAAAGTTCCTCAAAAACTTTTCCAAGTCCATTTTCCATCCTGCAGATATCGAAAGGATCCAGCTGTATTGTATTTCCCATGCCGCGGCAGCACACCGAACATCCCCGGCAATCCTGACAATCCGCCTTAACCATATCATTCAGACCATATAACTTACCGTCCGATATCTCATCCATACTGTGAATCTGTCTTTCCATCTTATCCTAATCTCCTTGCTGACTGTATATCATCGATCAGCCGGCTGGCTCCAGTATCCACTTCTGGCACTGTCCGCCCCAGTAATTCCACTGGTTAATATTACCGCCCGATTCCGTACTCCATGCATATACATCCAGACCGGATGCACAGTTGCTTGCTCTTGTCAGCAGGGCATAAGTTCCATCGGACTGCCGTTCAATCCTATACTGCTGGTTTGTGCTTCCCTTGTATGTGTACTGGATAATATTTGCACCATCCGTAGCTTTCTTTCCTGCTACGTCCACACATTTGGTATAACCGGATGCACCGGTCAGAATATGGTAATATCCGTTTCCATTCGATACAATCTTAAACTTCTGTGCATCAAATCCATTAAATGCCCACTGCTGTATATTTGCATTGTTACTGCTGCTGCCATCTGCTACATCCAGATATAATCCGGAAAATGCGTTTTTAATATAGAATGTTCCTTCTACACTGGAAAGTGATGCGGTTGTCTTTGTTCCCCAGATGGTTTCATTATTATTTCCAATCAGTGAGAATGTCATCACTTCTTTATGGCTTGCAGATTCATCCTTCTGTTTGTAAAATACACCTTTGTATACTACACCATTTATCTTCATCTGGCAATAATAAGTTCCTGCTGTGTAGCTCCATGTTCCGGTGCAATCCCCGCTGATCGTGCCGTTACTGTTTAAGGTAACGGACTGTGTAGTTAACATGCCTACATTTTTGGTGGATGCATCCGTACCATGATTTACAAATTCATATGTTCCTGTCATATCGGATGTACTGTAACCAGTCTTTGAAATACTGCTTCCCAGATATTCATAAACCGCTGTTACCGGCCAGTTGTCCTCATTTAAGAACTGCTGATGCACACGCGCTTCATGATATTCTGTTCCACCGTTAAATCTTGTGTGATATACCAGATATCTCTGTCCATCCGTGTCAATGATTGCGGAATTGTGTCCGCCGGACTTATAACCGTCCGTACTTAATGTGGAGAAATCATAATTTCCAAATACCTTGATTCCTCTGGTTGCCTGGTTTGTAGAAGATGAGAAGATAGCTGAATTTCCTGCTGCATCCACATAGTTTCCGTTAATGGTTTTGGAACGGTACATTCTGATATGATATCCGCCGTCTACACCCAGCCATCCGTAAGTTACATATAAATAATAATATCCGCTTTCTGAATCATATAAAAGGTATGGTGCTTCTCCTGATTTTCCATAGCCTCCGGCAATTCTTGTTCCAAAATATCCGTCCGTGTTGCCGCTGTTTGTCTTTGGATAAATTGGCTGACCGGTAGCAGGATCAAGCTGCAGAATATATATTCCGCCTGACCAGGATCCGTAAGTCATCCAGAGATTTCCGCTTGCATCATATAATACGGTTGGATCGATTGCGTTCGGGAATAAGGAATTGTTGTAATTTCCTGCACCGTTAAACCAGCCACTTCTTGCTGAGCTTAATCTGCCCTCACTGATTAACTTCGGAATATTTGTATTTGCATAGTTTGTATTTACAGTTTTTGTTCCCAGCGACGAGGTCGTGGTCACATTGTTGTCCCCTTTGGTAAATCCGGAATAAATCACGGTATCTACATAGGAGAACGGTCCCTGTGCTGACTTTGACACACCATATCCGATACAGGAACGAATGTATGTGGATGAAGTACAGTAGTACATCATGTATGCACCTTTACTTCCATCATTCCATACATAGGAAGGATTATAAATAATATCCGGTGCCCATACCCCATATCCGCCGGAGCAGTCCGAATCATTATATCCTGCCCAAAGGAAAGATGATGCAAGTGCATCTTCTAAGGCTTCTCCTCTTGCTGAAGTTGTACTTCCACTGTTTTTCGCTGCTTCTACGAGATTCCATTTCTGGCATTCTCCGCCCCAGTAATTCCATTCATTGATATTTCCTCCGGCTTCAGATGACCAGTCATATACATCCAGTCCTGAACTGCATCCACTTGCTTTTGTCAGAATTGCATAAGTGCCGTCCGGCTGCTGGACAATGCGGTATTTCTGCATTTCTCCACCCCAGTATTCCCACTGAAGGATATTTGTCCCGTCACTTGCTGAACCGCTGTCCACATCCAGGCAGCTCTTATAACCGGACGCACCTGTCAGTATGTAATAATATCCGTCCCCAAGCGATACGAATTTAAACTTCTGTGCATCGGATCCATTGTATGACCACTGGCGCACATTTGCTCCATTGCTGGAAGAGCCGTTTTCAATATCCAAGTATAATCCGCTGTATTTATTCTGAATATAGTAAACTCCTTCTACATTCTCACTTGCATACACGGTATTATTGGTATATCCCTGCGTTCCTTCCGCCGACCAGTTTCTAAGGTCTGTAGACGATGCCTGTGCCATGTGCGAACCATAAATATAATATTTTCCATTGGATGAATCATAAAATACGGATGGGTCGTGAACTGATATCCTTGTTGTGGCTGATGTGCCTGATGAACTTGCTGCCCCCATTGCTATACTTCCCGGCTGTAATCCGCAGAATGCGAACACTGTTGTCATTACTAAAGCTACAGCTTTTCTGCCATGCTTTCTCTGTGATTGAACTCTCATTACTAAGCTTCCTTTCCAATACATTTTAGTCTCTGTTCCAATCCCCTTTCACAGTTACCTTTTACAATTATCTAGTTATTATACACTTTTGCATTGTGATATTTGTACATAGATAATTTCTTCTATCCTCCTTCTGTTATATTTTTGTACATTTATCACTCCCTTATGCCGATATCATAGTATATTTTTTACAGTAATGCAATAGTCAATGTTTTTTTCGTGAATATGCACAATTTATTCATGAAATATTCACATTTTAAGAGTTCAATTATGTACATTTTGCCATAATATGCATTTCACTCCGGTATTGTTCTACCGGAAAATGAAATAATTTTTGTGATAATCGAGTATATTTTCCTCTTTCAGCCTTGAGAGTTCCGCTGACATGGCACTCCGGTCAACAGACAGGTAATCCGCAAGTTCCTGCCGGTTAAACGGAATGGTAAAGCTGACCTTACCTGTTTTCTGTGCCTGTGCCGACAGATAGGAGAGCAGTTTCTTTCTGGTCGTCCTCTGCGACATATGCTCGATCTTCTCTGTCAGAAGAATATTTTTCTGTGCCATTGCAGATACCAGATTTGTAATCATGCGGTTATGGCAGGCACAGGATGACGGACATACTGTTAATATTTTATGAACGTCAAGACGGTATACCGCAGTATCTTCCACCGCCCGGACTGCCACCTGGGACTCTGCCCCCGCACATGCATATGCCTCCCCGAAGATTTCCCCAGGCCCTGCCTCTGACATAATCGTCTGGTTTCCCCAGTAATCCGATTTGATGATATGCACCATGCCCTTTACCACAACATACAGCTGTGTCATTCTGTCCCCCTGATTCACAATAAAACTGCCCTTTTCATAGCATTGCTCCTTCGCAGCCATGCAGCCAAACACCCCGTTTATCTCCTCCGGACTCATTCCCTGGAACAATCTTGATTTCTGTAAAACCTCCATCGCGTTCTCCTCTTTAATTAATTTTGATTCCATTCTGTACCATCTCCCCTCTGTTGTCAAGACACAAATCCTTCCATTGCGTTGTAAAAACAACATACTTTTTTCTTCTTTTCTGCTAAAATGAATGGGAAAGTTATGAATTTAAAAACAGGAAAGAGGTACTCTTATGATTCGTAAAATTATAAAAATAGATACTGAAAAATGTAACGGATGCGGACTTTGTGTCAATGCCTGTCATGAGCAGGCGATTGGACTTCGCCACGGCAAGGCTGTACTGCTGCGCGATGATTACTGTGACGGACTGGGAAACTGTCTTCCTGCCTGTCCGATGAATGCGATTTCTTTTGAAGAAAGAGAAGCTCTCGCTTATGATGAAGATGCCGTTTTACTGAATAAGAAAAACTGGCCGGTACAGATTAAACTGGCCCCGGTAACAGCACCTTATTTCCATCAGGCTGATTTACTGATTGCGGCAGACTGTACTGCATTTACACATCCAACCTTTTATCAGGATTTCCTGCGCGGACGTGTTACTTTAATCGGATGTCCAAAGCTGGATGCCATCGATTATTCTGAAAAACTCACAGAAATTTTTGCCGGAAATGAAATCAAAAGCATTACCGTTACCCGTATGATCGTGCCATGCTGCGGCGGACTGGAATATGCCGTAAAAACTGCCATAAAAGCAAGCGGGAAAGACATTCCACTTCAGGTTGTAACGATTGATACAAAGGGAAATATTGTTGCATAAAAAACTCCCGCGGAATTTTCCGCGGGAGCATTTTTTTTATGCAATAGATCCGGTATATAACTGATAATATCTTCCTTTTTCTGCCATGAGCTGTTCATGATTTCCACGCTCGATGATTCTTCCCTGTTCGAGAACCATGATACAGTCACTGTTTCTTACGGTTGACAGACGATGTGCAATGACAAATGTTGTTCTGCCTTCCATCAGTCCGTCCATACCTTTCTGAACGAGTGCTTCTGTTCTGGTATCAATACTGGAGGTTGCCTCATCAAGAATAAGTGCCGGTGGATCTGCCACTGCTGCTCTTGCGATGGCAATCAGCTGTCTCTGTCCCTGTGACAGATTTGCACCGTCGCCGGTCAGCATGGTATCATAACCCTGCGGCAGTCTGGTGATAAAGCTGTCTGCATTTGCAAGCTTTGCTGCTGCGATACATTCTTCGTCCGTTGCATCCAGCTTGCCATAACGGATGTTTTCCATAACAGTTCCGGTAAACAAGTGGGTATCCTGAAGAACGATACCAAGACTTCTTCTCAAATCTGCTTTCTTTATCTTGTTAATGTTGATACCGTCATAACAGATTTTACCGTCCTGAATATCATAAAAACGGTTAATCAGGTTGGTGATGGTTGTCTTTCCTGCACCGGTACTTCCGACGAAGGCAAGCTTCTGTCCAGGAGTTGCAAACATCTTGATATCATGCAATACAATCTTTTCATCCGTATAACCGAAGTCAACACCCTTAAATTCTACATCGCCTTCCAGCTTCACAAGTTTCAGCTTGCCGGTTTCCTTATCGACAGTCTTCCATGCCCATTCTTCGGTACGTTCTTTACATTCCACAAGTTTTCCCTGTGCATCTTCCTTCACATTGACCAGTGTAACTGTTCCCTCGTCGGTTTCCGGCTGTTCATCGAGCAGATTAAAGATTCTCTCCGCACCTGCCATCGCCATAACCACACTATTTAACTGCTGGCTGACCTGTGTAATCGGCATGTTGAAACTCTTGTTTAACTGCAGGAATGCAACCAGTGTTCCGACGGTAACCACCGCGGAACCGCTGCCTATGGCAAGGATTGCTCCGACTACGGCACAGAGTACATAGCTGACATTTCCAAGCTGTGCATTGACAGGCATCAGGATATTCGCATAGGCATTGGCATTATTTGCACTGTCGCGGAGTTTTTCATTTAACTGACGGAACTCTTCCAGTGCCTTTTCTTCATGACAGAATACCTTTACCACCTTCTGTCCGCCCATCATTTCTTCGATATAACCATTTAATTTTCCGAGGTCTCTCTGCTGCTTTCCAAAGTACATTCCGGACTTTCCTGCCAGATATCTGGTGCAGATCATCATGACCGCAACCATGACCAGTGTCAGGATAGTAAGTGGAATACTTAAAATAACCATGCTGATAAATACCATGACAATGGTAATCACACTGTTGATTAACTGTGGGATACTCTGACTGATTAACTGTCTCAGGGTATCAATATCATTGGTATACATGGACATGATATCACCATGTGCATGTGTATCGAAATATTTGATTGGCAGGGATTCCATGTGTTTGAACATCTTCTCCCTGATATTACGCAGTGTACCCTGTGTAATATTTACCATAATTCTGTTATATGCGTAGGATGTAACGATTCCGACCAGATATACACAGGCAATGCTGGCAAGACCTTTGAGCAGCGGTCCAAAATCGGGATTGTCCACACCGAGCAGCGGTGTAATGTATTCGTCAATCAGTGTTTTGGAAAACATGGATGACTGGACACCTGCAAATGCTGCAGCTATGATACAAATCACTACGATAATGAATGGAATACGATAACTTTCCATCATAAAACCGAATAATCTTTTGAATATTTTTCCAGGATTCTCTACTTTCGGGCCACGGCCACCTGGTCCACCCGGAGCTTTTACTTTCTTTTCTTCTGCCATCTCTATTCTCCTTTCCTAATTTTCATCAAAATCGCCGCCGCCTTTTGTCTGGCCTTCGTATACGGAACGATATATTTCATTGGTTTCCAGCAGTTCTTCATGTGTGCCGAAGCCATTAACTTTTCCGTCATCTAATACAATGATATGGTCCGCATCCTGAATACTGGAAATACGCTGTGCAATAATAAACTTCGTGGTATCCGGTATTTCTTCCGCAAATGCCTTACGAATCTTTGCATCAGTTGCAGTATCTACCGCACTGGTAGAGTCATCGAGAATCAGAATCTTCGGTTTCTTTAACAATGCCCTGGCAATACAGAGACGCTGCTTCTGTCCGCCGGATACATTGCTTCCGCCCTGCTCGATGTATGTATTGTACTTAATCGGCATCTTCTCGATAAATTCATCGGCACATGCCATCTTACATGCCGCGATACATTCTTCTTCCGTGGCATTTTCATTTCCCCAGCGGAGATTGTCAAGAATCGTGCCGGAGAACAGTTCATTCTTCTGAAGTACAACGGATACCTGATTTCTAAGGCTCTCTATGTCATATTCACGGACGTCTCTTCCACCAACCAGAATTCTTCCTTCCGTTACGTCATACAGACGGCTGATTAAGTTTACAAAACTGGATTTCGCACTTCCCGTTCCGCCGATAATACCTATCGTCTCACCTGCCTGAACCGTTAAATTGATATCGGAAAGGACAGGTTTGCTGCTTTTCTTATTGTATGCAAAGTTTACATGTTCAAAGACAACACTTCCATCTTTTACTTCATATTCCGGATGTTCCGGATTTATCAGATCCGTCTGTTCGTCAATGACTTCTGCAATACGGCGGATGCTCGCCGCACTCATGGTAATCATGACGAAAATCATGGACAGCATCATAAGATTCATCATAATGGACATGACATACTGGAATAACTGTGTCAGTTCACCAGTTGTCAGGCTTCCTGCCGTAATCATATTTGCACCAAACCATGAAATCAGCAGAATACTTCCGTATACGGTAATCATCATGGCCGGATTATTAAATGCCAGAAGACTTTCTACCTTGACAAACATTTTGTAAATATTATCTGCCGCCGTTGTAAATTTCCGGTTCTCGTGATCTTCCCGGACGAATGCCTTAACCACACGGATGGCAGATATATTCTCCTGCACACTCGCATTTAAGTCATCATATCTGCGGAATACCTTCTCAAACATCGGAGTTGCATGACTGATAATGAATGCCAGTACAATTCCAAGAAAGATAATAGCGACTACAAAAATCATACTGATTTTCACACTGACTAACATCGACATAAACAATGCCGCAATCAGGGTAAATGGCGCACGGATTCCCATACGGATAATCATCTGGTATGCATTCTGCACATTTGTCACATCCGTTGTCAGTCTTGTTACCAGACCTGCGGTACTGTATTTGTCAATATTGGAAAATGAATACGTCTGAATATTCTCATACATGGCATCCCTGAGATTGCATGCCACACCGGTAGATGCCTGTGCCGCGAATTTGCCGGCCAGGATACCAAAGGAAAGGCTTAACAGTGCTGCCAGAATCATGAGTCCGCCATACAGATAGACTTTTCCCATATCTCCTACACTGATGCCTTTGTCAATAATTGCTGCTGTCAAAAGTGGAAGAATTACTTCCATTACTACTTCCGCTGCCGCAAAGACCATACTCAGGATACTCGCCAGTTTGTACTGCCTGACCTGAGCCAGTATTGTTTTTAGCATTTGTTTTCCTCCTGTATCTGAAAATTATTAAACAGGGATTTCCCTGATATATCATAAAACACCCCCATGCTTTGCATGGGGATGTTGTTTACCGGTTCCGGAACTTTCCGTCCTGACCATTCTGTTATTAATTATTCTGCTGCGGTTTCAGCAGTTGTTTCTTCAGCTGTTGTCTCGGCAGTATCTGCTGCGGTTGTGCTTTCTGCAGCTGCCGTTTCGCTTGCTGTTGTTTCTTCATCCGGAACAATTTTTGCACTGTCACAGATAAAGTTCTGTACCTGATAGGACAATACAGAATATTCTAATTCTTCGCCGTACTCTTCTAACTGTTTCTTAAAGTCATCCACGGATGTAAATCCTGAGATTGCCGCATATTTTGTGGCTTCATCTTCACTGTATTTGATGCCTTCTTTTTCCGCTACGGCACGCACAAACATCTTTTCTTTCACAATCTCTTTACATTTATCTTCCAGTTCTGAATTGAACTCATCTTCGGTCTTTCCAAGTGCCTGATAATAAGCATCCATGGTATATCCATAGGATGTGATGGCACTTTCAATCTGTGATTTGTTTCTGTCAACATAGCTCTTCAGTTCATCTGCCGGATAACTTTCTACGGTCTGTGCCGCAAGAATATCATCCCAAATCATGTTATTCACCTGGATATAATAAATTTCCTGTTTGATAAATTCCGTAAAGTCCGCTGCGGTGGTATAACCTGCAAAGGTATAATGCTCGGATACGAAGTCATCATTAAATTCCGGTAAAGATGTTACACTGATAGAATTAATCGTTACAGAATAATGAACCGGCTGTCCTGCCAGGTTGCTGTCCGTGTAATCACCCGGATACTGCAGATCCATCTCTACGGTATCGCCAACATTCTTTCCTATCAGTCCATCCGTAAATCCATCCACGGTAAATCCTTCACTGGTAAGTGCGATGGTCTGCGTCTTTCCTTCTGCGGAATCCTCCACACTCTCACCGTTCATGGTTGCACGATATGTTACATTTACTTTATCGCCTTCTGCCGTAGTTCCTTCTTTCACATCATTGGTGGAAGAATACATCTTCAGGATGGAATTAATATATTCGTCAACATCCGCTGAGTCTACCTGTGTAACGGATTCGCCAACGGTGTACCCCTTATATTCTCCTAACTTGATACTTCCTTCTGAACTCTTCGTGTCAGTCTTTCCCTTTCCGCATGCCGCCATGGAAAATGCGGTACAGACACAGAGTGCCAAAGCAATAAATCTCTTTTTCATTTTACTTAACCTCTTTCTTTTCTCAATAAAAACTAATATAAACTCTTTGAGATTCCCATTCATGTTATCTAATCTGATAATATCCTATAATTTTATACCACAAATTTAAAAAAAATAAAAGAAGAAAGTGCATTTTTCACATAACTTTCACAAAACGGTTCTGACAAAACCAAAATTTACCCCTTGCTATCTTCCCGTGATATGTTATACTGGATTTAACATGATGATAATTTTACGAACGTTTTGCCCCTGGCATCTTAAATTTATTATCCGGAGGAATTTTTATGGGAACAACAAAATACAGCAGACAACGGGAAGCCATCATTCATTTTCTGAAATCCCGCAAGGATCACCCGACTGCCGAAGTGATTTATCAACATTTAAAAGAAGAGCAGCCGAATCTGAGTCTCGGAACCGTCTACCGCAACCTGACAAAATTAAGTACAAACGGTTCTATTCTGAAGATAAGCTGTAATGACACTTCCGATCATTTTGACGGGGATACCTCTCCCCACGCACATTTTATCTGCAGCCAATGCCACTGCATTACGGATCTCTCCATGCAGTCCGTACATCTCGATGATATCTTAAAGAAGGAAAATGATTTCAACGGGGTTGTTACCGGCAGCCAGCTTCTGTTTTACGGCATCTGCGGACATTGTCTTGCCGCTGGTGAAGCCGGACAAAATAAATGATAAATTTTTTTATTTATCTCTTGACCTAATCTGAAATTTATGTTATATTAAAACAGTAATCATTATCATTATTGTTTATAATACTTATAAATAAACATTTTAAAAGAAAAGGAGATTAATATTATGGCAAAGTATGTATGTAAAGTATGTGGTTATGTTCACGAAGGAGATGCTGCACCGGCTGAATGTCCAGTCTGTCATGCACCGGCTGATAAGTTTGAATTACAGGGCGAGGAAATGTCCTGGGCAGCAGAGCATGTTGTAGGTGTTGCAGCAGATGTCAGCGAAGACATTAAGGAAGACTTAAGAGCAAATTTCAACGGTGAATGTTCCGAAGTAGGTATGTATCTTGCGATGGCAAGAGTTGCTCACAGAGAAGGTTATCCGGAAGTAGGTATGTATTATGAAAAAGCTGCTTACGAAGAAGCTGAGCATGCTGCAAAATTTGCTGAATTGTTAGGTGAAGTCGTAACAAACAGCACAAAGAAGAACCTTGAATTAAGAGTAGCTGCTGAAAATGGTGCTACTGCTGGAAAGACAGACCTTGCTGTAAGAGCAAAACAGGCAAATCTCGACGCAATCCATGACACCGTTCATGAGATGGCAAGGGACGAGGCAAGACATGGCAAAGCATTTGAAGGATTATTAAAGAGATATTTCGGTTAATTTAATCTTTTAAAAGCAGGCGGCATTGTACCAAATGTAGCCAGGAAAAATATGGACTATAGCATTTTTAACAAATCTGGGGACAGGGAATTTTTTCCTGTCCTTTTTACTTGATCTTTTTCCCATTTATGTTATAATAATTAATTGTCGGCAGAAGCCGCAAAACATAAAAAAACAACAAAATATGTACATAAATCTTTGGTATAATTGGAAACGACACATGCGTGCAGCTGATAACGAACAACACACATGTGTTTTTTGTACCCATTTTTAAGGAGGAACTTATGCCAAAGAACAAATTACAAAGTATTATTTTTACCATTCTGATGGCTTTCGTTATGGTCTATGGAATGATTTGCTACAACATCAGCCTGGATATGGGCGGTATGAAGAACGAAATCTTTCTTCTCGCTTTCCATGAGATTATCATTATGCTTCCGGTTGCTTTTATCCTGGAATTTTTCGTGGTTGAAAAGTTATCGACAGCAATGGCTTTCCGTATCGTAACACCGAACGATCGTCCGTTTGTGATTACACTCGCCATCTCATGCATGATCGTCTTATGTATGTGTCCAACCATGAGCCTGGTCGCAACCGTTTTATTTAAACAGCCTGGAAAAGAGCTGATCGCAGCATGGTTCCAGACCACTGTTTTAAACTTCCCAATGGCACTTTTATGGCAGCTCTTCTTCGCCGGCCCTGTCGTAAGATTCATCTTCGGGAAATTATTCCCGGAAAAAGAGCCAGCAGGCGAAGCCGCTTAGATTATAAAACTTTAACTTAAGGCAATGACAGATGTCATTGCCTTATTTGTGTCATGATTTTATTTCTCCGGACATATAGTAGAATAATCCAAATGGTTTGTTTTTTTTACGGAGGTGTACATGCACAGACATATTTATCGGAAAAAAATCTTTTCTGCCCTGCTTATTCTCTTGTTCTGTTTCGGTTTTCCAACTATGATTACTCTCGTTTTCGGCAGTAAATCAGGCTTCCGGCAGGGAACTTCTTTTGTCTCTTCGGGCCGTTCCATTGTTCTGACCACGGAAAATACGAAGGAAACCTATGATATAGAAGAATTTCTTCCCTGCCTGTTAATGGGGCAGGCTTCTATTGACGATAATGAAGCATTTCTTGAAGCATTTGCCATCGTATTGCGAACTTATGTCTGTCAACGGCTTTCCGGTCAGTCATCCATCGAATTTTCCAACCTTGGCCTTCCTTATCTTTCGTATTCCGATATGCAGTCAGACTGGGGCGGAGACTTTCAGGCCAATCTTAATAAATTAAGAAAAATCGTAAAGAATACTTCGATGCTTGTCCTGAGTTCTGACGGTACACTTCTCGATCCGCCGTATCACCCGGTCAGCAGTGGAACTACCAGACAGGGCAGTGAATCCTATATGTGCCCTGTCGAATGTCAGTTCGATTACGAATCTAAGGATTATCTCCAGACTTCTGTGTTCAGCACAGATTCCTTTTTGAACACATTTACTGCTGCATACCCTGACCTTGTCATTTCTTCCGACAATCCACTCTCTTCCATACAAATCCTTTCCCGCGATAATGCAGGTTATGTCACTTCACTCCAGATAAATGGAACTGACCTGGATGTTTCCGATTTTATGAATATTTTTCATCTTGCTTCTGCCTGTTTTGAACTGGACGAATACAACGGCGGTATCCGTATTATTACAAAAGGAGTCGGCTGTGGATATGGCATGAGTCTTTTCCAGGCTAAAAAAATGGCAGAAAAAGGTAAAAATTATACTGATATTCTTCAATATTTTTATACAGATGCCATGATTTCCATGCTAGAGTAATTTCAACTGTTATTTTATCCAAAATCTCCTGTTTCATTCTGTTTTTTGGAAATCTGTATTTTTTAGAATATTATTTTTCCAAAAGGAAATACTTCTAATACATACTTATTTTCTATCATCTTAATCTTAACAGGAGGTAATCATGTATACAAATAAACGATTTTTTAAGGACAAGAGTATCATCGCTTTATCCGTTGTAAGTGTAATGGCACTTTCCGGACTTGCTGCAAGCATTATGCTTTCTAATAATGATAACAATGATTCCGGTATTTCCCAGATTGCGGAGCTGGACGAAACCAGCACAAAACTTCAGAATGCTGCTGCAAATGTTATGAAAGAAACAACCACTTCTTCCGTCAATGCAGCAGAAAGCACGGAAAGCAGCACCGAAAAACCTTCCGGACTGACTTCTTCCGCAACAAAGAGCAACAGTACTTCTGCCGCTGTTCCCACCACGGAACAGACTACTGTGGTAAAAGAAGAGGATGCTTCTGTCAATGCACCTGCCTCCGCATTTTCTTTTACAGCAAACAGTGTCCTTGTCTGGCCCGTGGAAACAAATGATATTATCATTGATTTCAGCATGGATTCCACCACTTATTTTGCAACCCTTGATATGTATAAAACAAGCGATGCCGTATGTATCCGCAGCAATGTCGGTTCTCCGGTTTATGCCGCTGCCGATGGTATCGTAACTGCCAACAGCTATAATGAGGAAACCGGCCGTTTCATCTCTATGGATATCGGTGATAATTATGAACTGACTTACGGACAGCTGAAAGATATCCAGGTGGAAGAAGGAAGTATGGTGTCAGTCGGCGATTTGATCGGATATATCTCAGAACCTACCAAATATTACAGTGTGGAAGGTGCTAACCTATATCTGAAAATGACTTGCAACGCAGAACCTGCCGATCCGCTTGATTATCTGAATTTTGATGAAAATTAACGCACCTTCCACCAAACCACGCATATATTATAGTACAACGATAAGTCAACAGGTCTTTTCCCACATTTTATCAGATGATCGATACCCGTTTCCCTCCAATAACGTACCTGATTACCTGTTGCTTCATCATAGGGAATACCTTCCCTGCTTATAGAAAAAGTGGCACAAAGCAGGCAGCCTTCACTGCCCGTTTTGTGCCATTATCTTATATTTATTTAACAAGTCCTTCTTTTACTGCCTTCTCATAATTTGCCTGTGCTTCTCTTATGAATTCTTCATCATGCATCTTTTCCGGTGGAATATAAGCTTTTCCAGGCTCTCTCTTACGAAGATTGAACTTACTCATAGCTTCTCTCAGTTCATCCGCACTCTTCGTCAGCATATCGCTGGATGCCGCTGTTTCTTCGCTCGCTGCAGCATTTCCATCCACAGCTTCTGCGATCTCACGGATATCCTTCTCAATGACATCAAGCTGTCTGCTCTGTTCCTTACCTGTCCGGCTGATTTCCTCTGTTACACGATAGATATCATCCATGCTGTCCACAATCTTGTCAAATGTAAGCGATGTCTGCTTCGATATCTCATTTCCTCTTGCAGCTTTGGAAATCGTATCTTCAATCAGGGTGCGGCTCTGTACCGCTGCATCTGCACTCTGTGCCGCAAGTGTTCCTACTTCTCCTGCAACAACCGCAAATCCTTTTCCGGCTTCTCCTGCCCTGGCAGCTTCAATCGATGCATTCAGTGCAAGCAGGTTTGTCTGGTCCGCAATTTCCTCAATCGTCTGGATAACAGTGGATATCTTTCTGGATGCCTCTGTGATATCGGTCATGGATGACAGAAGTTCTTCCATCTTTTCCTTACTTTCTGCCACTTCATGCTTAATCTCTGCTGAGATCTCCTGTGAATGGGACAGACGTGAAGTATTCTCTCTTAATAAATTACCTGTATTTTCCACAGCCACCTTAAAATCTGAAATCGTATGTGCCTGTGCCGTACAGCTTTCTGCCAATGCTCCGCTCGCCTCTGCAATATCGGTTGCACCTTCGGCAACTTCATTTGCAATCTGTGTGATCTCATTAAACATAAGGTCATTTGTCTGCACCATCTTATACAGATTCTTTGCAAGGCTGTCCTGTGAAGATCTGATATTAACAAAGGCTGTCATATCACCTTCGGCAACTCTCTGTACAACATGGACATTCTCCTGGATACTTGCCGCCATCTTCTTAAATGCATCTATCATCTCATTGGTTTCCACCAGCTCGGACTGCTCCTCGTCAAACTCAAGCTGATCCGAACCAAGTGCCAGTGCAGAAGCCCAGTTTACAACCGCTGAAACCGGATGTGCTATCTTATCTGCAAGCTTCTCCGCCGATTTGCGTATAAATACCCATACAACAGCTGCCAGAATCAGATTCGTAAACATGGCCGTCACTACTCTGGTCTTTAACAGATTAAAATAATGTATTTCATCGGATGTCAATGCTGCTGATGCCGTTCCATCCAGAACAGCCTTTAATTCGTTCATATAGTGGTAAATCAGATATAAATTAATCGCGTTGCAGATAACCATCACTCCTACAATCAGCATGATTACCATATTGCTCCGTCTGATACTCGTCCGTATCGTCATCGGCTGTCCCTTCTCTGCTTTTTCTCTCATATTCATTCTCCAACATTTCCTTTCTTAATTATCATCATAAGCATATTATATACCTTATTAACGATTTTTGCAATTTTAAATTTATGATTAGCAAATTATGAAGGATTTTGTTGTGGAACATTTTCTAAAGTGGGAAAAAGGGCAGCGTTTCAACCGCTGCCCTCTGCTGTTCAAATATTGATTGTATTTTCCTTACTGAAGTAATGACAGTACACCCTGATTTGACTGATTTGCCTGTGCGAGCATAGACTGTCCAGCCTGTGCAAGAATATTGTTCTTGCTGTATTCAACCATTGTTTCTGCCATGTCAGTATCACGAATACGGGATTCTGCTGATGTAGTATTTTCAACTATATTATCCAGATTTGCAATGGTATGCTCTAATCTGTTCTGTACTGCACCAAGAGCAGAACGCTGTTCTGAAACCTTCTGTACTGCATCTGCAATCGCATCTACCGCATAAGTAGCTCCACGTCCTGTTTCATCTGCTACATTTAATCCCTTAATTCCAAGATTTGCTGCACTCATGGTTTCGATTTCAACCGTAATCTTATTTGTCATATCAGCATCAGAACCAACATGAAGATTGAAAGATAAAGTATTGGCAACCTTAGCCTGTCCCTTGGTAATAGTAAATGTACCATCATTATTATTCGTTACGGCTGCAGTCCCTTCTGTATCACCGATCTGGTTTGCTGCAAGTAACTCATTTGCTGCAAGCTCGTATGCTTTGTCTTTCGTAATGACAGATGCATCATTATCATCAATGTTATTATGATCTGCATCAGTCATAGCAACTGCACTATCTTTTCCATTGGTAACTTTCACACCGCCTTCTACATACAGCTTTAAATTATCAACCGTAACTTTTGCATTATCCGTTTGAGTACCACCTTGAGCTTGAAATTTGTCGGTTGTAGTAAGTTCCGATGTTTTACTAAACGTTGCCGCATTTGCTGCGCCATCAGCAGTTTTTACATATAACTGGTTTCCATCTTTATCCTGTACTTCACCAGTACTTGTAATTTTAAATGTTTTATCTCCAATTGTAATAGTTGAAGTTCCTGTATCTGGTTTTTTAATTAATGCCTTTGCCTCAGTATCAGTTGAACCAATCGTATATTCCTTACCGCCAATGGATACTGTATCCCCATCCTTTAATGCTTCCATTGTAAATTTCGCAGTATTACCACTACCTGAAATGCTTCCTTTAAGACCTGCATCATGTGCTTCCAGATTGATTGTCTTAGTGCCATTATCTCCTTTTAACAGATAAGTCTCATTAAACTTTGTTGTCTCTGCAACTCTGTCGATTTCTGTTGTCAGCTGTGAAATTTCATCCTGAATTGCCTGACGATCAGTGGATGAATTCGTTCCATTTGATGCCTGGACTGCCAGTTCATTCATTCTCTGAAGCATGGAATGTACTTCTGTCAAAGCACCTTCTGCTGTCTGCACTGCTGATACACCATCTTCCGCATTAGAAGAAGCCTTATCCAGTCCACGAATCTGCTTTCTCATCTTTTCGGAAATGGAAAGACCTGCTGCGTCATCTGCGGCTCTGTTAATCTTATATCCGGATGACAACTTTTCTGTTGCCTTAGACTGTGCATTTGTTGTGATTCCTAACATTCTGTTTGCGTTCATCGCAGTTAAATTGTGCTGTACTACCATAATAAATTACCTCCTTGTGATAAATCTGTAACTCCGTTTACAGATCAATAAATATATATAAACTAATCTGTTTTTTCTGTTTTAACAGAGGGCCTCTTCCTGTATCTTCCATCCAAAACAAACCAGTTAATACCTATTGTGAAGCTTTTTCTTCCAGACGTTTTTTAATAGCTTTTCCTCTTGCTATTTTTACTTCTTTGGGTGCATCAATCATTACCCGCATATTCTTCTGACTGCCGCCCAGAAAAATAATTTTTATATCCTCATTGATCTGGATATAGTCTTCAATTCCAACAGTAAGTCTTAACATCCTTGTCTTTTCCTCCTTCCTGTTTACACGAATGAAACACATTATATAATTGTGTTTCATTCAAAACACAGAAAGGACTAAAAAATGAATACTACACAACCAATCAGAGATTTACACGCACTTCAGACATTTAAAAATTACTACAGGGATACCGAATGTAATTTCCGCAATTACACATTAATTATTATGGGGTTGAATACTGCTCTGCGTATTAATGATATTCTTCATATAAAATGGGGAGATGTTTATGATTTTGATACGCTTAAACTATTAGACCATATAGAAATAAAAGAAAAAAAAACCGGAAAACCAAACCGTATTGTCATAAATCAGCAGTTAAACCGTATTTTATCAGAGTTTTTAATATTTTCACAAACCGGAAATTCACTTACCAAAAACAGTTACCTGTTTCGCAGCAGAAAAGGCAAAAATTCTCCGCTCAGCCGCTGCCAGGCATTCCGTATTATAAAAAAGGCTGCCATTTTTGCCGGATTTCCAGAAAATGTAAGCTGTCATTCACTGCGTAAAACCTTTGGATATCATGCCTGGAAGCAGGGTGTTCAGCCTGCCTTATTAATGAACATATATAATCACTCATCCTATCAGATAACCAAACGATATCTGGGAATTGAACAAGATGACAAAGATACTGTATTTTTAAATGTAAATTTATAAAAAAATATCTAAAGTATTTTTCCATTGTACCGATAATATAAATAGAACGAATGAAACACAATTATATATTGTGTTTCATTCGTTCTATTTATACACGAAATTATAAAATTTTGAAAACTCACAGAAAATATATTAATATTGTATATTTTCCCCATCGCTCCCAATCAGTACATTTTTTCCATCGAACGCAAATCCATAATGCCGGATTCGTTCTTCCGGAATGCCAAGAGAGAGCAGTTCCGCATCATAATTTCTCTCTTTTATCTGCTGTAAAGCTGCTCCAACTGTTTCTTCGAGAGATTTTTCTTTTCTGCTGCTCCGAACTTTAAATTCCATAATGATTCCCGGAAGTGCTTCTTTTTTCGGAAGCATCATGATATCGTACCTTCCGAATCCACTCTCCCGGTTTGATTTTATCATATAGTTTTCCGTCTGTTCTGCCATCAGGCCAAGGACAAATCCATGATAGAATTTCTCCGGCTGCTGATATCCATCTCCTCCCACGTCAAAGTAGCTGAATGTTGCATTTGTCATGCGGTTCATAAAGTAATTCATGGCTTCCAGATCATCCTGAACCAGTGCCTGCATGAAATGACTGTAAGACGCATCTTTATTCTGAAACCATCCGGCAAACATCTCAAAGAACATAACGCGGGTTTCCAAATTAGTGATTTTTAAATGGTACCATGGTTTCATTAACTCCCCGCGATATTCCACCTGTTCCGGTTTGAGATATCCGCTCGCCATCAGAAGACTCCAGATAGCAGATTCATTTTGCTCCAACTGATTAAACACAATCTGTTCATCAAAAGTAACCACGACTTCTTTTCCCTCCAGGAGGTCTTCCATCTGTTCTTTGACCTCAGAAGAAGCAGTTCGGATAATTCTGTCAACAAGATGATTAGAACTTGTCGCTGCCCAGTAAGCTTTCAGCTTCTGCTCTCCCAGAAAATTCGTAATAGACCACGGATTATAGATATCTTTATGATTTCCAAAGATAAATCCGTCATACCATTGTTTCACTGCCTGCTTTTGAGACGAAAGTCCAAAACTGTCCAATGCCTCAAAAACTTCCGGCTCCGTAAAACCAAAACACTGTTCATAGCAGTTGGATGTAGTGGTAATTACTTTCAGATTATTCAAATCCGAAAAAATCGATTCCTTGGACACCCTTGTAATACCTGTCATAATAGCACGTTCCAGATATGGATTTGTCTTAAATGTCGAGTTGAACAGACTACGGATAAAAGCGGTAAATTCATCCCAGTATCCGCCTACATATGCCTCCTGCATCGGGGTGTCATACTCATCCAGAAACAGAATGACTTTTCTGCCATAATAAGTTTCCAGATAACCTCCCAGTTCCTTTAAGGCTCTCTGTGCTGTCACGTCATCCATCGTTGGATTTACCATTTCAAACCGCTGCCTGTCTGTTTCTGTAAATCCGTCACTCTGCATAATATCTCTGTATTCCCTGAAAGCATCTGAAATGATAAATTTTATCATTTTTACGGCATCGATATAATTTGTCTGTTTCACATCTGCAAAACTCAGGGATATCACCGGGTATTCTCCCTGCAGCTTCCGGTATTTCTCTTCTTCCCAAATGGAAAGTCCCTCAAACAAATCTTGTCTCCCTGCGTATTTGTTGGAAAAGAAACATTTCAGCATATCCATATTTAATGTTTTACCAAACCGGCGCGGTCTGGTAATTAAAGTAACGATATCCCTTGCTTCCCACCATTCCTTTATAAACGCCGTCTTATCCACATAAAAATTATCATTTATCCTGATATCTTCAAATCCCTGGTTTCCAATACTGACTATCTTTTTCACTGCTCCACCTGCTTTCGCCAAATTCTTCTTCCATGCTCTTCATTTTGAATACTATATTAATTGTACCATATCTATGTCCGAAAAAAAAGAGGCAGCCCACCTCAATGTTTCCATTTAAGCAGCTGCCTCTTTCCTGTATTTTATTATTCTTCTACATTATCCATATCTACTTTTACTTTTTCCAGATGCCAGATATCTCTTACATATTCTTCAATCGTTCTGTCTGAAGAGAATTTTCCTACATTTGCAATATTTAAAAGTGCTGATTTTGCCCAGCCAGATTCGTTCTTGTATGCTTCTTCCACTTTCTTCTGTGCTTCTGCATAAGATACGAAATCTTTCAATATGAAGTATACATCCGGTCTGCCATATTTATTGGTAAGCAGGGAATCATAGATTTCACGGAATCTTTCTGAATCATCCGGTGCATAAGTACCGTTGATTAACTGCATGAGAACTTTTCTCACATCCATGTTGTTGTTAAAGATTTCCATCGGATCATAACCGCCATGCTGCTCGTAGTTAATAACTTCATCAGAAGAAAGACCAAAGATAAATGCATTTTCCGCACCTACTTCTTCTACGATTTCCACATTGGCACCATCCATGGTTCCCAGTGTTAAAGCACCATTTAACATGAACTTCATATTACCTGTTCCGGAAGCTTCCTTGCTGGCTGTTGAAATCTGTTCGCTGACATCTGCTGCCGCAAAGATCCACTCTGCGTTGGATACTCTGTAGTTTTCGATGAATACAACTTTGATCTTGCCATTGATGGACTTATCATTATTGATGACATCTGCCACGCTGTTAATCAGTTTGATGGTAAGTTTTGCCCTGCGGTATCCTGCTGCCGCCTTTGCACCAAAGATAAATGTTCTTGGGTAGAAATCCATCTCCGGATGTTCCTTGATCTGATTGTACAGATACATAACATGAAGGATATTTAAGAGCTGTCTCTTATATTCATGTAATCTCTTAACCTGTACATCAAAGATTGAACGAGGATCTACATCGATACCGTTATGTTCTTTGATATACTTAGCCAGACGCAGTTTGTTCTGATATTTGATATTCATGAATTCTGCCTGGCATTTTGGATCGTCCACATAGATTTCAAGCTTCTTAATCTGGCTTAAATCTGTGATCCATTCGGAACCAATCTTTCCTGATACCCATTCTGCAAGCAATGGATCGCCATGAAGAAGGAATCTTCTCTGTGTAATACCATTTGTCTTATTATTGAATTTCTCCGGCATCATTTCATAGAAATCTTTTAATTCCTGATTCTTCAGAATCTCTGTATGAAGTCTTGCAACACCATTTACAGAGAAACCTGCATAGATAGCAAGATTTGCCATCTTAACCTGACCATCATAAATGATCGCCATCTTCTTCTGTTTTTCCTGATTTCCAGGATATTTTGCCGAGATTTCAAGCTGGAATCTTCTGTTAATCTCTTCTATAATCTGATAACATCTTGGAAGGAGTTTTGAAAACAGTTCGATTGGCCATTTTTCCAAAGCTTCTGCCATGATTGTATGGTTTGTATATGCACAGCATTTTGTTGTGACTGCCCATGCTTCATCCCAGGTAAGATCATACTCATCCATCAGGAGTCTCATCAGTTCTGCCACACAGATAGTCGGATGTGTATCATTCAGCTGGAATACTACTTTTTCAGGAAGGTTACGTACATCGTCATGATTATCAAGGTATTTCTTAATGGCTGTCTGTACACTTGCGGATACGAAGAAATACTGTTGTTTCAGTCTTAATTCCTTACCTGCATAATGGTCATCACAAGGATATAATACTTCTACTATGTTCTTTGCCAGGGATTCTTCCTCTGTTGCCTTGATATAATCACCTTTGTTAAAAGAATCCAGTACAAAGTGCTGAACCGGTTCTGCATCCCAGATTCTTAAAGTATTTACCACGTTATTGCCATATCCTACGATAGGAAGATCATATGGTACTGCTCTTACAGAACGATAACCGTCCTGAACAACCCTTTCTCTTCCGTCTTCGCCTTTTACCCATCTTGTGTAGCCGCCGAACTTAACTTCACACGCGTACTCTTCTCTTCTTACTTCAAACGGATTACCATTCTTTAACCATTCATCCGGTACTTCCACCTGATATCCGTCCACGATCTTCTGCTTGAACATACCGTATTTATAACGGATTCCACAGCCATATGCCGGATAACCGAGTGTTGCCAGAGAATCAAGGAAGCATGCTGCCAGTCTTCCCAGACCACCATTTCCAAGTGCTGCATCTGGCTCCTGATCTTCTATTACGTTCAGATCCAGTCCTAATTCTTCAATCGCTTCTTTGATTTCCTTGCAGGCGGATAAATTGATAACAATATTTCCGAGTGCACGTCCTGTTAAGAATTCCATAGAAAGATAATATACTGTCTTTGCATCTTTCTTCTCATATTCCTTATGAGTTGCAATCCACTGGTCGATGATAACGTCCTTCAGACCGTAAGCAACACCTGTGTAAATATCCAAATCCGATGCTTCTTCGATTGTCTTTCTTGAAACTACCTTTACATAATCCTTTACCTGTTTCTTAAATTCTTCCTTTGAGAATGTTCCCAATTCTGCCATACGATACCTCCTATAATGTCATAAGACAGTCCTCGGTAAAATCGTGTGCCGAGACCGTCCCATGACCTCCGCATACTTTCACTTACTGTTTCTCAACACCAAGTTCTACATTTTCTCCATTAATGTTCCATTCTTTACAGTACCCATTTATTTTACCAAAAATTACCTCATTTGCCAACACTTCTGATGTAATTTCTTCTTTATTTCTCTGTAAAATTTCAATAACCTTATCATTCTTATCGACATAGATATTGATTTTATCCATTACTTCAAATCCGGCTTCTTTTCTCATGGTCTGAATCTTACTGATAATTTCTCTCACAAATCCTTCTTCCAGAAGTTCCGGTGTCAGATTGGTATCCATTACGACCGTGATTCCATGGTCATTCTGTGATACATAGCCTTCCATCTGTGTCATTTCAATCAGCAGATCTTCTTTTGTAAGCTCTACTTCCACGTCGCCTGCGATAAATTTCAATGCACCCTGTGCTTCGAGTTCATCCATGGCTGCATTTCCATCGAGTCCTGCAAGATATGTCTTGATTGCTCCAAGCTGCTTGCCGTATTTTGGTCCTACCGTCTTTAACTGTGGCTTAAATACATACGTTGTAAAGTTTCTCACATCATCTGTGAACTCTACGTTCTTTACATTCAGCTCATCTGCAATGATATCTTTATAGAAATCAGGCAAATCAAATCCTGCTTTTACATACATCTGTCCGATTGGCTGACGATTCTTGATATTGGATTCGTTACGGCACGCACGTCCCATAACAACAATATCCAGAACTCTTTCCATATTGTCTTCCAGTTCTTTGTCGATCCATTCTTCCTTTACGGTCGGGAAATCACACAGATGAATACTTTCCGGTGCATTCTTATCAATATTTCTGACAAGGTTCTGGTAAATATCTTCCGTCATAAATGGAATCATTGGTGCTGCAGCCTTGCTGATTTCCACCAGTGCGGTGTACAATGTCATGTAGGCGTTGATCTTATCCTGTTCCATTCCTTTTGCCCAGAAACGTTCTCTGGAACGTCTTACATACCAGTTACTCATCTCATCCACAAAATCCTGTAATGCTCTTGCAGCTTCCGGAATTCTGTAATTTTCAAGATTATTGTCCACTTCACCAATTACACTGTACAGCTTGGAAAGCAGCCATTTATCCATAACCGGAAGTTTGTCATATTCCAGTGTGTAGTTTAACGGATTGAACTCATCAATATTTGCATAGAGTACATAGAATGCATAAGTATTCCATAATGTACCCATGAACTTTCTCTGTCCTTCCGTAACTGCCTTGTCGTGGAAGCGGTTTGGAAGCCATGGTGCACTGTTGATATAGAAATACCAGCGGATCGCATCTGCCCCATGTGTATTCAATGCTTCAAACGGATCTACTGCATTTCCCTTTGACTTACTCATCTTCTGTCCGTTTTCATCCTGTACATGTCCCAGAACGATAACATTCTCATATGGTGCTTTGTTGAATAACAGTGTGGATTCTGCCATCAGGGAATGGAACCATCCTCTGGTCTGATCCACAGCCTCGGAAATGAACTGTGCCGGGAACTGCTGTTCAAATAATTCTTTGTTTTCAAACGGATAATGATGCTGTGCAAAAGGCATTGCCCCGGAATCGAACCAGCAGTCGATTACTTCCGGTACTCTGTGCATAGTCTTTCCGCAGTCCGGACATGTCAATGTCACTTCATCGATATATGGTCTGTGCAGTTCTACTTCTGCAGCCTTCGGATCTCCTGCACGTTCAGCCAGTTCTGCACGGCTTCCGATACATTCCTGATGTCCGCATTCACATTCCCAGATATTTAACGGTGTTCCCCAGTAACGGTTTCTGGAAATTGCCCAGTCCTGAATGTTCTCCAGCCAGTTTCCGAAACGTCCTTTTCCAATGGATTCCGGAATCCAGTTTACGGTATTGTTGTTGCGGATAAGGTCATCTTTTACTGCGGTTTCACGGATATACCATGATTCCCTTGCATAATAGATAAGTGGTGTATCACATCTCCAGCAGTGTGGATAACTGTGCTCGAACTTCGGTGCATCGTAGAGAAGTCCGCGTCCGTCGAGGTCTTTTAATACTTCCGGATCAGCCTTCTTAACGAATAATCCGGCAAACGGAGTCGTCTCTCCCATGTTACCTTTTTCGTCTACCAGCTGAACGAACGGCATATCATATCTACGTCCGACCTTGGCATCGTCTTCACCAAATGCAGGAGCGATATGAACCACACCGGTACCGTCTGTCAGTGTTACATAGGTATCGCATGTAACGAAGAATGCTTTCTTGTTCTGCTTAGAAGCGCAGTCGTAAGCACACTGGTATAATGGCTCATACTCTTTGTATTCGAGATCTTTTCCTTTGTATGTCTCAAGGATCTCGTAAGCCTTTGTTCCGTTTTCTTCATCGGCAAGTCTGCCAAGTACGGTATCGAGAAGTGCAACAGCCATGTAATAAGTATAGCCGTCGGCAGCTTTTACTTTCGCATAGTCTTCTTCCGGGTTCACACAGAGTGCGATGTTAGACGGAAGTGTCCATGGTGTTGTTGTCCATGCGAGGAAATATGCATCCTCTCCTACTACTTTGAAACGAACGATCGCAGAACGTTCTTTTACATCTTTATAGCCCTGTGCTACTTCCTGTGCAGAAAGCGGAGTTCCGCAGCGAGGACAGTATGGCACGATCTTGAATCCTTTATACAGGAGCTTCTTGTCCCAGATTCTCTTGAGTGCCCACCACTCAGACTCGATAAAGTTATTATCATATGTTACATATGGATCATCCATATCAGCCCAGAAACCTACGGTATTAGAGAAGTCTTCCCACATACCTTTGTATTTCCATACGCTTTCTTTACATTTCTTGA